>Ga0310345_10002589_pt1 | contig 18042 bp, 17 predicted proteins | sample HC15DNA20500_MG_FD_204667 | JGI IMG/M metagenome (GOLD analysis project Ga0310345, IMG submission 204667) | Marine microbial communities from station ALOHA, North Pacific Subtropical Gyre - HC15-DNA-20-500_MG | ecosystem: Environmental > Aquatic > Marine > Oceanic | place: Pacific Ocean: North... | reverse complement strand
TCAATATGCTTCTGCGACGTTGTTTCATCTATAGAAATTCCGATTAATCCCTTTCCGGAATCTCTCAGATTGATTTTTCTCTCTCGAGCCCGATGCAAAAGCTCCTGTACTGATTTTTCCCCTACATCTATCTGGAGGGTGTCGAAAAAAGCTCCATGTCTCACATGCTGGTCCATCTCTTTAAGACCGCTAGCTAGCAACTTAGTCAGCAGGTGGATGCGTGTAGCAATGCTCGTCAATCCTTCTGGGCCATGATAAACGGCATACATACCAGCCATTACTGCAAGGAGTACTTGAGCGGTGCAAATATTTGAAGTGGCCTTCCCACGTCTAATGTGCTGCTCTCTAGTCTGTAAAGCCATCCGAAGAGCTGGCCTGCCTTCAACATCCTTAGACACTCCTATGATACGGCCAGGTAACTTTCTTTTGAACTTCTCTCCAGTTGCAAAGTAAGCTGCGTGTGGGCCTCCAAAGCCCATGGGAACCCCAAATCTTTGGGTGCTCCCTACTGCCACATCAGCTCCCATTTCTCCTGGGGGTTTCACCAGAGTAAGGGCCAAAAGGTCTGCGGCCATTACAACCGAGACTCCAGAGCTATGAGCTATTTCACAAAAATCGGTATAATCAACAAGCAATCCATCAGTTCCAGGATATTGCACCAAAGAACCAAAAAACATTTGCTTGTCTGCTTCTAGAAATTGTCTCTCCGATCCTACTACCACTTGAATACCCATTGGGGCAGCTCGACCCCGAACCACCTCAACAGTTTGAGGATGACAATTGTTAGAAACGAAAAAGGAACTTCTCCCATCATCTCCAATCTCTCCATAGAGCATTGTCATCGCTTCAGCAGCAGCAGTGCTTTCATCTAGAAGTGACGCATTGGCAATCTCCAAACCGGTCAGATCTATCACCATAGTTTGGAAATTTAATAACGCTTCAAGACGACCCTGGGAAATCTCCGCCTGGTAAGGAGTGTACGCAGTATACCATCCTGGATTCTCTAACACGTTCCTGGAAATCACATTTGGAACTATCGTATCGTAGTAACCCATTCCGATATACGACTTAAAAATTTCATTATCGGAACTGATCCGAGTGATGTAGTCTAGCAACCCGTCTTCTGAGTAACCTTCCGGAAGATCTAAATCCCTATCAATTTGTATCGACTCAGGCACCGTTTGACCTATAAGTTCATCAAGCTTAGACAGCCCAAGACATCTCAACATTTCCTGCACATCGGAATCCCTCGGACCGATGTGCCGATCAGAAAACTGGCTGTTATCCTGCGAAACTAAAACCATCTAGTCTCCAACAAAAGCTCGATATGCAGATGCATCCATCATGGAATTCGTCCCCTCTCCTACATCAAGCCGCAAACAAACCATCCAACCATCCCCATAGGGATCTGTATTTATAAGGGCCGGATCTTGATCTAATTTGTCATTTACGTCAACGACTTCTCCTGCCAATGGACAATAGAGATCACTAACAGCCTTGACTGCCTCAATGGTACCGAATACCCCCATGCTATTGAAATGGTTACCCTTTTCAGGGAGTTCCACATAAACTACGTCTCCTAATTCGGCCTGTGCGTACGCAGTAATCCCAACCCGATAAACACCTTCTTCCTCCGTAGGTTGGAGATACTCATGCTCCTCCGTATAGTGTAGCCCCTCAGGGTACTCAGACATCATGCCTCCAGGGTCGAGTGTTGAGGTTATCTCCACAATGGACCCATTTAAATTTAAGTGAAAAACCGCCGAAAATAAATCTAATCCAGACCGCCGAAAATAAACCTTTTCCAACCGAAGTACCATAAGTAGATTTAATTAGAATTCTTACTAATGCAGATAACCGAAAACATCCCTAAACCCAAAGGCCCTTATACACTATGAGTGAGACTGCTACCTGGACACATCACCCGGCACTAACATCATTTTCCAGCGACGAAACAATGTTCAAGGAGGCGGTCTGCACTTTCGCATTGGCGGAAATAGAGCCTTTGGTTTCAGAGATGGATTCCAAGAAGGAAATAGAGCCTGAGTTAATCAAAAAGATTTTCGATATGGGGCTAATGAGCATTGAAATCCCGGAAGAATACGGTGGGACACAATCTAGTTTCTTCAACTCAATCCTACTCATAGAGGAGATCTCTAAAGTGGACCCCTCTGTGGCCATCCTCATTGATGTCCAAAATACTCTTGTAAACAATGCTCTTTTTAGGTGGGGGTCAAAAGAAATACACAAACGGTATTTGCCTAAACTTTCATCTGAATGGATCGGAGCCTACGCACTGTCTGAAAGTGGAAGTGGTTCAGATGCCTTCGGCCTCAAATGTCAAGCATACCAGCAGGGAAGTGACTGGATAATCAATGGTCGTAAACTTTGGGTCACCAATGCAGCAGAAGCTTCACTGTACATAGTTTTTGCGAACGCCAATCCAACAATGGGCTATAAGGGCATCACGGCATTCCTTGTAGAAAGAGATAGTCCAGGTCTTTCAGTAGGCAAAAAAGAGAACAAGCTTGGGATCCGAGCCTCCTCTACTAGCGAGTTAGTTCTGGAAGACGTAAAGGTGCCAGCGGAAAGAATTCTGGGATCTGTCGGAGATGGTTACAGGGTAGCCATAGAAACTTTAAATGAAGGCCGTATTGGCATTGGTGCTCAAATGATCGGGTTGGCTCAAGGGGCACTAGATCACACCAAGAGCTACATCAAAGAGCGAGAGCAATTCGGACAACCAATATCTAATTTTCAGGGCGTACAGTTTCAAATCGCCGAAGCTGCAACCAACCTAGAAGCTTCTCGTCTTCTGGTATACAACGCTGCCAGACTCAAAGATCAGAGCAAAGACTTCCTGGTGCCAGCGGCTATGGCCAAGTTACATTCTTCAAGGATGGCACAAAATGTAACCTCTCTTTGTGTGGACCTTTACGGAGGATACGGATTTGCAAGTGAGTATCCAGTTGAAAAATATTACAGGGATTCAAAGATTGGAACTATCTATGAGGGCACTACGAATATGCAACTTCAAACTATAGCAAAGGTGTTACTGAAATGATGGGCCTAGGAATTACAGAGATTCTACTGATTTTCCTTTTCGTAATTTTCTTCTTTGGTGGAGCAAAAAAGATTCCGATGATTGCTAAAGGACTGGGGACAGGTATCCGAAATTTCAAGGGAGAATTGAAGAAACCCGAGAGCACAAATGATGACGAAACTTCGGAAAATTCCTCCGATACCGAAGAATCTTATTGAAAATAATCATAACCAAATGGAACATTCTCCACTCAATAACATCATTATCGTATTAGATAATCCCAAACACCTCGTCAATATAGCAGGCGTCGTTCGTGTAATGATGAATATGGGTATATCTCAGCTCCGTCTCGTGAATCCATCAAATTTTGATATTCATCGAATCGATGGAATAGCCCATAGAAGTAGACAGTTGGCCGAAACTGCACAGATCTATTCAACCCTCACTGAGGCCCTAGCTGATACTACTTTTATAGTCGGTACTACAGCCCGTCCGCGGACCGCACAACGCAACTACTCAAAACCTCGAGCTATAGCTCCAATAATTATCGAAAAAACAGGCCAAGGATCAGTCGCCTTAGTTTTTGGCAAGGAAGACAGAGGCCTTACAAACGAAGGTTTGGATCTGTGTCATCAATTAGCTATCATACCTACCGCTGCCGAACACCCCAGTCTCAATTTAGCCCAAGCCTGTCTGGTCCTTTGCTACGAAATTCAGCTTGCCTGTCAGAAAGATACTCCCCCTCCCCTGGGAAAAAGAAACGCAGGACCTGCAAACCATAAAGACTTAGAAGAAATGCATCTTGCCCTAAAGCAAGGTTTGCACCAAATCAACTTCTTCAAGGGAGATCGACAGCCCGGAAGTGTCTTGCGAATGCTACGAACATTGTTGTCGAGGGCAGAACCTGACCTCAGAGAAACACGGCTAATGAGAGCTATAGGATTTGAAATGTCTAAGTACTCTAAGAGACCCGAAGAACCCTAGGTCCAGCAGATCGGGACCAAGGATACTAAATTTAAGTCCCTGCCTGTGCCACTTGTTCACGTTCGCAATCCAACTTCTCCATGTCTACTGCTTCTGGATCTGCTCCCGGCTGCCACAATTGAATGACTGGAAAAGTCGATAGAAACCATCGCAATGAATAAAGGAAAATACCCAAAAACATTACACCCACAAGGAATTCTGTGGCTCCCAGGGTGGTGGTTTCAGGATGACGAACAGATGGTGCCACCATCAAGTGCTTTTCCAGCCACAAGCCACCGAGGGCAATAAGAGCGACAAGCCTTAGAAACCAAGGTGTCATTTTAGGCTTACGCCCTATCAATCCGACGAAAGGTGTTACAAAACACATCAACACCACTATAAGTGATAACTTGCCCCATGGCTCTTCGGATCTGCGGATGATCCACGCCTGCTCCCACGGCAACTTTCCATACCAGATAACCAAGTATTGGGCAAATACCAAATAAGCCCAAAATACACAGAACCCAAACGTTAGCTTACCAATGTCATGCAATTGTTGCACGCCCATTGCTTCATCAAAATAATTCTCCTGTTTCTTTAGGAACGTCACCACACAAGCCGTCGCTGCAATACCACTCCAGAAAGCACCCATGAAGAACCACGGACCCATCATAGTTGAAAACCAATGCGGGTCCAGAGACATAACCCAGTCGTAAGAAATGATGCTCATCACAAAGAAGTATAAAATCACGAAAGCGGGTCCAACTCTAACCATACGTCGATAGGAGTCCATTTCCTCATTATCCTGACCCCTCCAACCCTTCATCAATCGAGTCCTCCAATTATTATTCATCTCTTCTTTAGTGCCATCTTTGCACAAACCCATATCGGGTCTTAGTGCCAAATACGCGAAATATATTGCAGTTCCAAAAAGAACCAGCAGACCTAAAACATTCCTGGCCAAAAGAAACGGCATATTCAAATAAGCAGCCTTCTTTTGAAGGATAGGATCATGAGCCATTTCTGAAATCCATGGAAAATACGAATCCCCCAGGCCAAGCATCGGCAAGAACAAAACAAATGAAATCGGCAGAAAGCCCACGAATGATAGACTCACTCTCCGCACAGACCAATTCCATTTTGCCTTAGTAATCCAAGTCACTACGGCGAATAAAACCGCTCCTACAGCTATGTTGGTAAAAAACATCCAATTGGAAATGTACGCCTGCCAAAAACGATCTGGATCAGTCACCCAACTCCACCCCGACCCGAAAAGACCAGCCAGGAAAGTGGCCACAATCAAGATTTGATGTTTCGCCGACTTCCTAAAAAACTTTACCGGAATCTCACTGGGAACATGCACATGACCCATATTTTCTAGCTCCCTTCCACTGGAAAATTCCCAGCTTTGTGCTGCAATGAACGAACATAGTTCACGATGTTCCAACGATCGAAATGGCTCACTTGATGTCCATAAGAGGGCATCAAACCTCTTCCAACACGTAGGATTCCGTAGATATAACCATCGCTCAAACTAGCAACTCTCGACCCTGAGAGGTCATAAGCAACTAGTAAAGGATACTTGTCTATAATGTTCGACTGTGCACCGACACCCTCTGCTCCATGGCACACTGAACATACCCGGTTGTACATCACTTCACCTCGAACTAGCGAGGCACTGTCTGGTACTACTGGGTTGACTATACCACGAGGAGCACTCCCATCTACTGGCAAATCTATCTGCCCAAAGGGCGGTGCCATGACCCCCATCTCAGGCTGACCAGTGTTCAATCTCCCAACCCCTGGAGTCATATTTCCTGAAGCGAATGGAACCGTATTTTCAGGGGGACTAATCGTATTTTCGTAGGGGTCAAAAGATCTCGAATCCCGCATATGTCGTCCAAAAATTCCCGCCATGGCATCATCCAGCGGAGTACAAGATGATACCATCGATAATGAAAGGAGTAGTAGCCATTTCCTCGTCACATTAACCATGCCCACTCCCCATTTGATGTTCCTGCAATTGGTCGGGGGTTTCAGCATTCAAGATTCGCATTGCCTGCTCCCTACTCGCCTCTGGGACCTTAATGTAAACCCCATATTTTCCACCAGTAAATTCGGGATCATAAACTACCATAGGTTTGACTTGGGGTAGCCGACTATTAATAAATAGTCCTATAACCGTTGAAAGGGCACCGAAAAGAACCATCATTTCAAAGACAATGATGATATATGCAGGAATAGAAAGAATAGGCTTCCCTCCAGTTACCAGGGGCCATTCCATCGACGTCCAGGATGTGAAGGCCAATCCTCCAGCTGCACCACATAGCCCTCCCACTAGTGCCCACACCCTGACCGGGCTTTGATCATAACCAAGGGCGTCTTCAACAGTATGCTCCGGATAAGGCATGTAGGCTGTGATCTCTTTGAGTTCTGCCTTCCTCAACTGCTCAATAGCCTTAACGGCAGAATCTAAATAGCTATAAGATGCCAAAATTCCAAATCCGCTATCCATTAGACATGTCTCCTGGATGACCAGCAGTAACCAAGGGATTGCTCACAACGGGTTTCATGGGCTTAGGTAGAATTTCTTTTAGCTCTGCAATCGCCACAGGAGGTAGGAGTCTTGTGAAAAGCAAGAACCAGAATCCAAACCAGCCGAAACTACCGACCATGATACCCATCTCTACCACCGAGGGTCTATACATCCCCCAAGCAAATGGCTCGTATTCATGATGGAGAGAGGTCACAATGATGACGTACCTTTCAAACCACATGCCAATATTTACGAAAATTGATATTGTAAATAGTGCTGCTATCGAGTGTCGGACTCTCTTGAACCAGAGCATGATAGGTATGAAACCATTACAGACCAACATAACCCATGTAGCCCACCAATACCCCCCAAAAAGCCGAGCCCAAAATGCAGCTCTTTCAACTTCTTCCCCACTATACCAGGCCATGAAAAATTCAGACAGATACGCATAAAGGACTATCATTGAGGTTACAAGACACAGCTTCGCCATCGCATCATAGTGCTTGCTGGTTAAATAGGCTTCCAGACCGAATGCCTTCCTGACTAGAACGCTCAAAGTGATCACCAGTGCCACACCGGAAAAAATAGCCCCAGCCACAAAATAAGGCGCAAAGATTGTAGCGTGCCAGCCAGGCACGATACCTACAGCAAAATCCCACGAAACCACCGAGTGGACAGATAGGACAAGCGGAGTAGCCAGAGCTGCTAAGAAAATGTAAGCCTTGCTGAGATGATGCCATTCTCTATCAGTCCCTCTCCATCCGAGACAAATGACACTATAAAGCTTTTTCCTGAATCCTTTGGCTGCATCTCTAGCAGCTGCTAGATCAGGAATAGTGCCCAGATAGAAAAAAATGGCAGACACTGTAAAGTAAGTAGTAACCGCAAACACATCCCAAACTAGCGGGGACCGAAAATTTGGCCACAAAAAACGGCTATTGGGGTAGGGAATCAACCAATAGGCATGCCAGACTCGACCGACATGGATAAGAGGAAACAATCCTGCGGTCATTACCGCGAACACTGTCATCGCTTCAGCGACCCTATATATAGATTGTCTCCAAGGAGCCCTGAACAAGAAAAGAACGGCGGAAATCAATGTCCCAGAGTGTGCTATACCTACCCAAAAAACGAAGGTTGTAATATAGACCCCCCAACCAACCGGGCTAGTAAGTCCAGTAACCCCAATCCCTTGAACCATCTGAATGCCCCAAGACCACAACATCAACCCAATCCCCAACACACAAAGACCGAGCAACATCCACCAACCTTTCCCGGGACGACTTAGCGGCCTAAGGACATCGACATTGACTTCGGCCATTGTCTTGATATCGGGATGAGTCAAGGATCCCCGAGAACCGTTCACAGTATCATTACGCATCAATGCCCCTCCGATCCCACTTCGTGGAAGGTGACTTTCTTCAAGTAGCTAACCGCAGGTTGAGTGTTGATCATTTCATTAAGAACACGGTATGCACGTTGATCTTTGGAGACATGAGCTACCTTAGAATCTGGATCTTTTATATTTCCAAAGACTATGGCATCAGCTGCACATGACTGCTGACAAGCAACAACTACTTTATTAGGGTCTCTACCTTCTACGACGGCTCTATTTTGAGCGTCTCGAATCCTGTGTACACAGAAAGAACATTTTTCCATAATTCCATTTTCACGAACTGTGACATCTGGATTTAGTTGCCAGTTCATAGGTTCGGGGATATGGCCCAGTCCCTCACGTACTGGCTCCTCATCTGTAAAAGTGTACCAGTTATAAACTCTGACTTTATAAGGACAGTTATTAGCACAGTACCTCGTTCCGACACACCTGTTGTACACCTGCGCATTCAGTCCATCCGGAGTGTGATATGTCGCAAAAACTGGACAGACCGGTTCACAGGGTGCGTTGTTGCAGTGCTGGCAACGCATTGGCATAAATCTAATGTCCAGCGGTCCTGCCTGTGTTGCATCCACTTTTTCATAATAGCGTTCCAGGCGAATCCAGCCCATATCTCGACCCATGGCCACCTGCCCTTCACCGACCCACGGCACATTGTTTTCGGCCTGGCAAGCAACAATACAGGACGAACAGCCAGTACACTTGTCTAGATCAACCGCCATAGCCCAGCGTGGTTCATCATCATCCCCGTATTCCCCGTGTTTAGATCCTGGGAGAGGATAATCTTCTGGTAAGCCCTCCGTCTCAACAGGAACAAATCCACCCAGGGCCTGCAGCTCTTTGAGCGGCCCATGACCTCCTTCTTCGGAGTGTCCTTCTGTACCGTGACTCAAGTCGCCCAAACTTACGGCTGGAGTAATGGGCCGGTTGCTTTGAGTATCTGATCCTGATATTGAGGCTAGTTGATAGTGATTTCCTGTTGGTGCAATTCTTACTTTAGTGACAAAGTGCACTAAGCCGCCAGATAAAGTCTCTGTCTCTGCAGGTATTAATTCCATAGGATTAACACCATTACCATCCGCGAACCGACCAGCCCCTGTATGACCACCACCCATTGCCAAACCGACAACATCCTTTCGTATACCTGGATAAATCCACACCGGAACATCGAGTGTGCCATAATCGGTGGTCAGGCTTACCATGTCCCCATTTTCAACACCCAGAAGCTCAGCTCTGTCTGGGTGCATCTCTACCCAAGAATGCCAAGCAATTTTACTGACTGGATCTGCGAGCTCTTGAAGCCAAGGTCTATTGGCATTCAGGGCACCATCTCCTAGTCGGGCCGACGGATAGACCATCAGGTGAACATCGCCTTCTCCATCAAATTCGGGGACATCAAACACAAGTGCTCTATCAGTTTGTCGCAGAGTTTCGATAGCTGACTCAAACCCAGATTCAGAACTAGCTACCCCGGTTTTTAAAGCCTCCCTCCAAAAATTTTCAAATTCTAAGATACCATCTGCAGCGGTCTTGGATTGCCATCTTGACCGGAGCCACTCGTAAAAAGACGGTGCCTCCCCTTCCGCACCCACCTCCTGTCCTACTGAAAGTAGAACATCGCCGATTTGTTTAGAGTCAAAGTGTGGGACCGGTCGCATAGCAGGTTGTTGCAGGCTCGACCGACCTGACCTCCAGGAAGAATCCCCCCAAGATTCCAGAAAATGACGATCGGGTAAAATGAGGTCGGCCATTGATGCTGTCTCATCCATGGCTGAAGCAAAAGACACTCTGAAGGACACCTCACTGAAAGCCTCTTTAAAGCCCGAGGCAGATGGCAGGGCATACGCTGGGTTACTAGCATGAACCAAGACGAGTGGCACCTGACCGGTATTCATGTCCTCTATCGCTGCCTGCATCAGGCCATACCCTCGTGGGCCTGAAGATGGCCCGACCTGAGGCGAAGAGTAGTCAACAGTTTTACCAACGTTTCCAGCAACAACATTTAGAATGGCTACCGCTAGATTGACCGCCGTACTGTTCCGATGTTGACCCTCAATTCCAGGCCCCAGGACTAAACTAGGACCACTCTCTACAAGATAACTAGCCACCCGTCTTATATTTTCTGCGGAAACACCCGCCTTGGCTGCCACATCCTCTGGTGAGTATGCATCCACTATTTCCTGGTAGGGGCCAGCATCCCCAGTACCAGCACTTATTACGTTGGCCAGTGCAAGAGCTACCAAACCTTCGGATCCTGGAGCGATCGGCAACCACTCATCTGCATTCTGACCAGTCAAAGAAAGTCTGGGGGCCGCAAAAACAAACCTTCCCTTAGAACCATCTTTCCCTACTGAATGCATCTTTGAAAAACCTCGACTATCTCTGAGAGGAGACACGTAACCTTCCAGAAAATCTGCTCCAAATGATAAGACAAAACGAGCAGATTCTAGATCATACCAAGGCACTACCTCCCTCCCAAAAGCAATTCTACTGGCCTCCTTCAAAGGATCATGGTCCAGTGGACTGTAGTTTACTATCTTCCCACCAGTCGAGCTGGCAAAATCATCAATCAAGTCAGTCAGACTGGGGCCGGTAGAACCCTTAATAAAGTAATATTCATTAGCGGTCTGAATGTGGTCGGCCAGCATTTTTTCTGCTGTTTCCCATGAAATAGCTTTCAGCTCACCATTCTCTCTCATCATAGGTCCCGAAAAACGATCAGGGTTGTACAAACCCTGCACACTGGAATGCCCCCTGGAACACAGAGCGCCTTGTGACACCGGGTCGTTAGGATTGCCCTCGACCTTAACAACCCGACCTTCGAGTGTCCGTACCCACATTCCGCAACCGGCTTCACACTCGCCGCAAGAAGTCGAATACCAAGTAGCAACCCCAGGGGTGATTTCTTCAGGTGCAGTTACATAAGGTATCAGTTTTTCAACTTTTTCAGTCGAGCAACCTAGCAGACTGGCACCGGCACCACTGGTCCCTAAAACCTTAAGGAAATCCCGCCTTTTAAGTCCATCGTTCATTAAACAAATCCCTTTATCAATAATGACAAACGGTACAGTCACGCCGAACACCCTGCTCGACGTGACAGCTAACACACCAGCCCATTGAGAGTGGCTGATTAACGGTTTCTATAACCTCCATTTCCTTCACTTCGCCATGACAAGTCGTACAATCTACATTTGCAGCAACATGTCTCATATGAGGGAAATGAACGTGATCAGCCACCTTGTATATTCGTACCCAAGGTATCGGTTCTTGAGCAGCCCAATAGTCTCTTACTTTTTGAATTTCAGTCTGCTGTCCCTCATCAGAGCCGCCAATTACCGTATGACACCCCATGCAGGTACTAACTGGTGGAATACCAGCGTCTACCGATCGCTCAGCAGAAAAATGGCAATACTGGCAGTCTATCTGGTCAACTCCAGCGTGAATGGTGTGGGGGAAAGCAATAGGCTGACTCAGATCCAAGACCGTCGTGGCTTCCGCATTCGAGGAGGGATCTTGATCGCCTCCATCTTCCTGAGCCAAACAAGATGCTAAGAAGGCCAACAATGTGAGAACAATCCATCTTCCTGAGCCAAACAGGATGCTAAGCCCACCTATCCATCTTTTTGTCATATACCCGTCCTCAACGTGGGTAAAAGCCAGACTTCTCAGTCTTTAGGACGCGAAAAAGCTACCGGTGCCTTGGCATGATGTCAACGCTCGGACCATCCGTGTCTAACATGGACTGACAAGAAACAATTAGCTCCCGTAATGTGCTGTAGTAGCGTCATCACGATACTGTTGCTTATGTTACCGCAATGACTTCTACAAAACCTCCATCCGACACGCCTTCCATTCATGGAAGGCGCCACATTACTACTATCAGCTACGAAGGTTCCTTCTGGGAAATTCTTCTAGACTTCGAACGAGATCCCACTCAAGTTGCCACCTTCAGGGGATTCTTGTGTTTTTCTTCTGCCCGCCAAGAATCTGTGCTCGAAGAGCTCAGAACCAGTGTAATTATTATCGAAGATTCGTTCGAAAAAGCTCTGAGTAAAGCACAAAGCCTGGAAGAGCATCATCTTCAATCTTTATTGCGGTCGTTGCTTCCCTGACTGACCCCGAATGATCTTCACCTGTTGCCGCATTAGGAATTAACTATAGATTTGGCCGTTATTTTCGGTCAAAAATTTTACGGAATCCAAGGAGTCAGAATGGCCATCTACCGCACACTTTATTATACCGAAGTAACTGTCGGCGTTGGTGGCCGGATAACAATTCCTCAGGAATTGCGTGACAACCTCCGACTCAACCCAAAAGATTCGCTAACAGTCAGAGTAGAAGAAACCGGTGACGGAAGACGTCAAATGGTTATGTGGAGAGGGGAGGAAGCAGACGACCTGGAAGACTTGATTGACTGACATCCTACACTCTCAGTCAATAATATCCTCTACATCGATTAATTTAAACAAACCTTGGAAAACTGATCTTCCGTCGTGATGCCACCAGGGCTTAGGCCATGGAGCTTGTCGAAAAGACGTCACTCTAGTGACGCCCACCTGAGCCAGGCTCGCCGCGATATTTTCCTTCCTACTTACTGCCCCAACTATAGCCACTGTCTGCAAACAATTCTCGCTGTCCGCCAGTAACGTCTTCGCAATCATGAGGTCCGCAATCGGCTTCACATATACTGCTCTCCTGCAATCTGACCACTTCAATGATAGGTCTGGATCAAATATTACCGTCCAAGACTCATGTGTCCCCTTATACAGCAAAACTCCCGTTCCTGCCAGTTGCTTTAGCTCAATGGCTGCACGTAGCTGTTGTACTCCAATTACTTCCTGCTGGCTAAGTGCTCCCGAAGGCAGCTGTTTTTCTAGCTCATCCATCGCAGAGGCAAGTACCTGCACCCAATCCACCGGAGCAACTTCTCCACCCTGCTCCACATACAGAACCTGTGGTGAGACACAGCCCTTCTGGTCAAACGTAGAGATCGACATCGCCACCTTCTGAGCTGTTTGCAGTGCCCCCATTTCCGAAAGAGCTTCACGCCCCACCAGTCCTACACCCAAGCGTTGCCCGTAAGCAACGAGGTCTGTCGTCTTGGGGATTTGGTTTCGAATCGATCTTATGGTCTCCTGGCTACCATATACTACTACTACGCCAGCCTTGTCTAGAATTTTGTCTCCTATTCTCTCTTTGACGCCATCCCAATACGCAACAGCAAGGCACTTTCGAAAAACCTCGCTTTCTTCCCGTAGGGCTCTAGCAAACAAAACTGGAAGAGCCACATCTCCCAGCCCTGGTTTCATTAAGATGGATGATTTTAATAGCAAAGCCCTGATTAGGGCGGTCACCCCAACTCCTGGAACAGTCCCAGAGCCTACCGTGAGATTGAAGGTGAACCCATATGCCATCTGGCTGCGACCAGAGTCAATCCGTTGAAAACCGTCCAAGATAGCTGGGCTTGCGAACTCTCGCTCGAGCAATTCAGTTAACTTTTCTCCTGTCCAGTCTGCAGACATACCTGCCAAAATTGTCTCTGCCATCTCGGAGGAAACCCCAGCTGTAGGAACCATGATTTCCAAAGCTTCATGCCTAAGTGGATCATCCTTATCCATAAAGCGCTTCGCAACTTTTCCAATTGCTTGAATAATTTCCGACACTGGCATGTTCTTAATCGCTGCATTGCCTTCTATCAAAAGCTTAACCAAGACATCCTTGTCGGAATCGTCCAGGCTTGGGTACCGGACAGAAAACCCCTCACAGACGTTGACTGAATTCAACATCTGTAGGCATCTGACTCCATCTGGTAATTCATACGCGTCAAAAACGCCAGTGCTCATCGTTGATTCGAGTAAAAGTCATCCATCGCTAGGGAACATCCTCTTTCTTCTGATCCATCCAGCCTGCCCACAAGTCGAATCCCTTCACCGTCGAAAGCTACACCAACATCCTCGGTCAATATAGCCATGGCAGACCCCAGATTCGCTAAATCAAAATGGCACAGCACTCCTTCTTTGCCAGCTGGAAGAGGGGCTAGGGTATTTACGTCTAATACGAGCGAGCGTAACCAAGGCGGGGGCTGATACCCAAGGTGCTTGACTTCTCCTGTTTGTGGTACCCTTGAGGTTTTCTCATAGAACTGGGACAACATTTCAGTCATGCCGTATTCGCTGACTATAGAGGAGACAGGAATGTGGTGCAAACTCGCCAAGGTCTCATACAGGTCCAAACGAGAGATTACTCTGGAACGTCCTTTGAATCCTCCTGTTTCTATTATTGTTGAACCCTTGGGAAGTTGAAAACACAACCCCTTTTCCTCCAACCAGTCTGCCCAGTGTACGAAAGCAAAAGCTGTGCCTGCAAAGAGTACCGACTCTTTACTTGATTCAAGTTTCCGGAGACGACTCACTAGTTTTTCATACTGTATCCGGTTGTCTTTGTCCACGTAAAAACCACCTCTGCCCATCGACAAGGTATGTAAAGCTTCACCTAACATAAAACTCAGAGAAGAAAATGGTGATGCAATGGGATTTTGAACTAAAGCCAAAAGTGCAGGCCTCTGCTCGGAATAAAAATGATGCTTCATGCTGCCCACAATGGACGCTCTATAAAGAGAGAGGTCCAGAATGTGATGCTTCCCCTGATGACTACCCCGACTTGTTCCACTAGTTTTGAACACAGTCTCCACTGCCCCAAGTTCGCCGGAAATTATTGGAAACTCCTTGAATGCCAATGTTGGAACAGGAGGAATCTCTTTCCAATCCTGAATGTTTGATGGAGTCACCCCCCTTTTTTTCGCGTACTTAGCGTAGGAAGGATTGCTCCGATACTGATAACCGAAAATCTTAACCGCAAACCTTGAAAATACATCATCATCCCAAGGACCAGTGATCGGCTCCTCGAAAGCATCCACCAATTCGGTTGCCATATTTGTGAAGTCGCTCATTTTCAAGCTGGCGAATTCTCGTTTGAAGAATCTAGCCTTGCCCTCCTTCTTTTTTCTTAAGTTTATCTCCATTCACCATTGTTGATGAGAGTAACCTCTCTCCCATATGTCGCATGGTTTCGTCTACAAATTCCAGCATGCTCTCTAAATTTCGTTCAAACTCCGTGAGGTCTTTTGCTGTCGTCGATTCTCCTTCTAATCCCTGTAAGGATTTTTTCATTAACTCCAACTCTCTCTGACACTTTGTGACTACCCTACTGAAGCGATTCACAGCTTTGCGAGCTTCTTTTGCGGGATTTTCACTGCGAACTGTTATACTAAAATCCTCCATTGACATATCGCTTCCCTTAAGAAAATGTAATGCTTCTACGAAGCAATTTAGACCGAATGGTAACATGCCCACTCCCCGGACCTAGGGATAGACCTGAGAATCGGTTACGTTACCTCGCTACTCATCCTCACTCATAAACGTAAATGACCGAATCCCTAGATATAGCAGTCGTTGGTGCAGGCCCCTGTGGCATAGCAGTAGGTGTGGCGGCAGCTCGGCAAGGCCTTTCTGTTGCCCTATATGACAAAGGATGCATTGCCAGTTCACTTGTCAAATACCCTTACTACATGACTTTCTTCAGTACCGCCGAGAAGCTCGAGATTGCTGACATACCATTCACGGTAGCAGGCTTCAAACCTAGCCGTCAGGAAGCTCTGGTGTATTACCGAAGGGTCGTACAGACCTGTAACCTGAAAGTAAATCAATACCAAGAAATACTATCTGTTGAAGGCTCACAAGGCGATTTTATCCTACGGAGTCGAAACAGATGTGACCGTCAAGAATCGGTAAAAACGAAATATGTTGTTTTAGCTACTGGAGGTTTCAATCAGCCCAACTTCTTGGGGGTTCCCGGTGAGAACCTCCCTAAGGTCAAGCACTACTACAAAGAAGCTCATCCTTATTATGACCAGGACGTTATGGTCGTAGGGGCAGGGAACTCTGCGGTTGAATGTGCCTTGGAATTGTACCGGACTGGAGCCAGAGTCAGCTTAGTACATTTTGAGGATACTATAGACAAAGGAGTTAAGCCTTGGGTTATCCCTGACATTAACAATAGAATCGAGCGAAACGAAATACAGGTATACTGGAAACACCGGATCAAGGAAGTTTCTCAGGAATCAGTCGTGATTACTCATATCAAGTCGGGTAAGACAAAAGAGGTCCCCAACGACTGGATCCTGGCCATGACTGGTTGGTCCCCAGACAACACCCTATTGAAAAACTTTGGAATCCAAGTAGATACGGAAACGGGTATTCCCCATCACGATCCAGATACAATGGAGAGTAATCACAGCGGAATTTATATAGCTGGAGTTTTGGCAGCAGGTAAGAATGCGAACAAAATCTTCATAGAAAACGGCAAACTTCACGGACCAAACATCGTGACATCAGTAACGTATTCTCTGCTGACCTAGGGCTACCAAAAACTAAGCCCTCCCCACAATAATGAAGCTCCCATTCGGAGCCTTACAAAAGATTCACTCTCATCAAACATCTCGTACTTACCTTCCGCATAAATTCTCAGAGCTTTCACCTTGAAATCTATACCGATTCCCGCAAAGGATCCTTCTTCAGATTGTGAAACCTCCACATTTGATGCCCTTGATTCCGTTAGGCTCAGACCACCAACGATATAGGGTCCCAAGGGAAAAGGAACGATTTTAGTCCTGGCTCCTACCGACCACACCCTAAAAGATTCATCCTGTTTCTTTGAAGGGAAATAAGTACCTGAACCGAAAACATCAATCGGCAGAAAAGCTACTTCGAAACCTAATTCCCCACCAATTCCTTCTCTATTTTCGGATGATTGCAAACCACGTTCAACGAACATCCCGCCTACTATCTGTCCAGATAAGTGATTTGGGCTAATCGAGAATCCCACTAGTAGTAGCAAAACGACTAGGATGCCTGCCTCAACTTTAGGGATGTTCATTCTGGCAACCTATATGACTACAAATTATCATCTCTGAGATTAAAAGATGATAATCATGAAGCTGGGCCCTCCAGTACCTACGGCCCTGGAACAAAGACGGGCACTCCCTTTTGCTTGATGTGGCAAGCTGAAAAATTACTGACTACCTGCGTGGACGACGTTAACCCGCCTTATGAGTTCTTCCGTCACGTCTATAGTCGTATCAGCGTAAAGCAGTACAGCTGGCTCACGAGAGAGTATTAGCAAGTAACCCTCTTCTCTGCCGAAAGTCTCAACTACCTGCATTAGCATCTGACTGATGGGTTCAATTAACTGGTTTTGTCTTTGGGCAAGCTCCTGTTGTACATCCTGTTCGAGACGTTGGTACTGCAGGACTCGATCTTCCATTTGTCTGTCTAACTGAGCCGCCTCCGCCGTTCCAGCAGTCGCTGACGAAGCCTGTTGTCTCATTGTGTTAATCTCATCCTGTTGGGCCGTCAATTCGCTTCCACGCTGGTCCGCAAGCTGGTTGAGTAGTGCCATCGCCTCTTGGCCTGCTTCCGACTCGACCATTACTCTTTGGACGTCAAAAACTCCGATCTTCTGCAAAGCAGTCTCTTGTCCAAGCACCAAAGAACTCGTGACCATCAGTACAAACCCACTGATGCCCCCTAGGAACATAGTTTTTCCTACACTACTCCTGATCCGCATGAGATACTCCTTCTCACAAAAAGACTTATACACAAAAAGACATTACTACGCTGCACAAAAATAGCAGAGAGAGCTGATCTGATCTACCTAGTAAGAATTATTTCTATTTTTAGATCTCTTTTACTACACCCCTTTGTCCTAACCGTAACCATTAGAGATCCAACCAATTCGAACACAGCGAGATTGCAGTGGCCTTAAATTCACTAGAAGGGCCGACAGTGATAATATCTCTCGCCGAGAGATCCTGCCGCACATACCCTAGTGCGACAGTGCCACCAGCTCGTGGTGACTGAACAATGCTAGTCAACCAACCAACCTCTCTGTCTCCTACAAATAATTTTTCTCCAATCTTTGGCAGTATTTCCCCGTGCAAACAAAAGCCACTGAGAAGACGATTTATACGACCTCTGTCCCTAACCCGTACAACGATTTCTTGGCCAGTATAGCAACCTTTATTGTGATCAACCGCCTTATCCACCA
>Ga0310345_10002587_pt1 | contig 18045 bp, 17 predicted proteins | sample HC15DNA20500_MG_FD_204667 | JGI IMG/M metagenome (GOLD analysis project Ga0310345, IMG submission 204667) | Marine microbial communities from station ALOHA, North Pacific Subtropical Gyre - HC15-DNA-20-500_MG | ecosystem: Environmental > Aquatic > Marine > Oceanic | place: Pacific Ocean: North... | reverse complement strand
AGATAAACCTGCCAACCGTGGATTTGGTGCTCTCGAAGGAAGTGATCCAGGAACTCAACGACGCAACCGAGGATGTCAAGGCAAAGATAGGGACAAACGGAGATATGTGGTTTTCTGAGTCAAGGATGAGGTAACTGGGGATCACCTCACCAGCTACAGAATTAATCCTGGCCCTTCCTCTAGGCCTCTGCTTCACAGCCACCAAACCGGCCCACGATTCGGAAGCCGTGGTCGGTCATCAGTTTCTCGAACTCTCCCGGGTAGTAGTACCGCATGGCGATTCTTAGAATAACTTCGGTTCGACCTAAGGGATTAAAGAAGATGCAACTGGAATTGACGACTTTTGCGCTGACTTTGAAGCCCAATATTATCAACACCTGATGGATAATGGCCAAATTAAGGGTGTGAGAAAGAGCCGAATGAGTCTGAGTCAGGTGATGGCTATCATCATCCAGTTTGAACCCTCGGCTTATCGGGCTTTTAAACATTATTATCATAGGCCTGTCGGTGTGTATCTTCGCTGGGTCTTTCCACAACTGATGTCCTATAATCGATTGCTGGAATTGATGGCGGAGGTCTCGCTACCTTTATCTGCCTCTCTTTGGAGCCGGAAAGGTCAATGCTCCGGCATTTCCTTTATCGACTCCAGGCCGATTGCCGTCGGTCATAGTCGAAGAATTTCCTCCCATCCTATCTGGGCTAAAACGGCTGAACGGGGTAAGAACTCGGTTGGTTCTATGATTTCAAACCTCATCTCATCGATAATGATGAAGGGAAACTGTTAGCCGTTGGCCTAACGGCTACAAAGGCGGATGACCCAATACCTGTACCGAAGCTGGTCAAGAAGTTGGTTGGTAAGTTGTATGGCGATAAAGGTTACATTTCACCGAAATCATTTGACCTTTTATGTGCCGATGGTGTCCAGTGGGTAACCAAGATCAGAAAAAAGATGAACCACAAGCTAATGGATGTCTTCGACCAGTTGATGTTGCCTCAGCGAGCAATCATTGAAACCATTTATGATCAACGGAAGAACATCTCTCAAGTCGAACCGACTCGCCATCGCAGGGGGATTAACTTTCTGCTCAATGTCGTCAGTGTATTGATGGCTTACACTTTTCAGGAGAAAAAACCTCCGCTCAATCTCTGTTCACCTCAGTGAAGTGACTTACCCGCTGACATCCTTTAATTTCTTGAGAGTGTTCAGTTATAGATAGATATGAATTTGTTTTGAAACTCCTTGAAGATTTCCACAGTAGTCAGGGCAGGCCACAGGCTGATAGATCAGTTGATCATCTCTTCCGACCGGTTGACATTTTCCTTCTTTGCCTCATCCGGCCCAGATGATGACGGGCTGTTTGAGTTGTCTGGCTCCATGGCCATGGGTTTTTCCCCACCATGTGTCGCTCGAGCCGGTAATACTTTGGCCCAAGCATCCCCGTCGTCAGTCTAGAATAGGCATTCACTCAACTGTTCCAGCTTGCAGTCCAATCTCTTCATCCTTACTGCATCACCACTACTGAAACCCAGCTGATAGTTCTCCCGGTGTGATGATTCCGCGCCTGGAGGATCCATCTTTTGTTTTTTTGGCGCCTAGGAAATGCCACCTGTGGTCGATTTCGATTTCCTCAATGCCTGCGGCCACCACCTAATCCATTGTAGTGGTGGCCGCAGAGAGGTCCAACAATTGGGCTAGAAAGTGGAAACTGGTCTTCCCCAGTGAGTAGAACAAAACAGCGGTGTAACGTTTTAACTCCGTTGATGGATTGAGGCCAGAATCTCCGATGACAAAATTGCAACCACCTGACTTGCATTTGCAGCCTTGCGGGTCTGGTACTTTTCTGTTTTGGACCGAAGTGTCAGGGTGGCAAACCTGGCATTGAATCGTGGCCCGGCTCCATTTGCGGTTAAATATTGATACTATATCATCTATCTATGTGTAAACACTCTCAGGAAAAGAAAATCTTATGGTGGAATATCCGCAAAAATTCCGGACAAATCACACAACTACAAATGGTCTTTCTAGTAATGATGTTTGGTCAATCGTTGTTGATGGCCAAAATGGCATCTGGGCTGGCACGTCAAAGGGGCTGTCTCAATTCGACGGTGTAAAATGGACACCAGTTGCCGAGATAGCAGACATCTCAATTCTGTATCTGGATAGTAATCAGGATTTATGGACTGTTGCTGGTCGTCGCCTATTTGATCACAACTACCAAATCGCCTTTGAAATACCAGAAATTATTCAAACAGTAACAGAAGACAATCGAAGACAGGTATGGATAGCCGGATCAAATGAAATCTACTACTCTACGCTAGACGGCGCCTGGCATCACCTCGATAAGGAACCCATTGGATGCAACATCCAGGAAATGGCCATTGATAATAACGGGCGAATTTGACTGGCAACTGATAACGGTCTAATCAGCTACTGCGATGGAGAAGAGGTCTTATTTAATCGACAACACTCCGGTTTGCTCAGTAACAATCTTCGCTGCATCGCAATCGACCGACATGGTCATCTCTGGATGGGATCAAATGCGGGAGTCATCATTTTTGATCGCCAAGCAGAAGTGGCTTACCATACGAAGATGTCATTCAAATTAGGTTTGGGCTGAACGGTCAACGCTGGATCGGCACCACTCTGGGTGCAATATTGTGGGATAACGGAAAGTGGGAATACTTTCATTCGAAACGGTGGTTGTCTGATGATCATGTCAACGCAATCTCTATTCGAGCTGATGGTACGGTTTTTATAGCGACCTCCGAAGGAATCAGCCAAATTGAAAAAAGAAAGTATACGCTAGAACAAAAAGCTGAGGCTTTTGAGAAGACAATCCTTGCCCGTCATGATCGACGGGGTTATATTACCTCCTGTAACCTTAAAGTGCCGGGCGACCTAAGCAGTCATATGTATCGAGCTTCAGATAATGACGGGCTCTGGACATCGCTCTATGTTGCAGCCCAGAGTTTTCGTTATGCGGCTACAGGCCAACCCAACGCTAAAAAACTGGCCCGCAGGTCGATGATGGCCATCATCCAACTTGAATCGGTGACTCCCATTGACGGGTTTCCGGCCCGGGCAATAATTCAAAAAGGCGAAACGGTCGAGAAATCGCATGGGGAGCGGCACGACACAGAAGATGGGTTTTCTGAATGGAAAGGGGATACCAGTTCAGATGAACTCGACGGTCATCTATTCGCCTACTTAATCTACTACGATTTAGTGGCCGACGAGAGGGAAAAGCAAAATATGACCGAAGTTGTCCATCGAATTATGCCACATATTGTGGACAACGATTTTCTGTTAATTGATCTGGACGGACTACATACTACCCGGGAGTGTGGTCTCCACGAATGCTTAATGGAGGCTGCAACGCAATCTTAATTCGCTGGAAATATTATCAATGCTCAAAACCGCACACCACATCACAGGTGATCACAAGTTTCATCAAGTCCACCTCCACTTATATCCAACAACACCACTACGCACTCAATTCAATTGATCAAAAATTAATCGCACCGGATCCAACTAACCACTCTGATGATGAACTGGCATTGGTCGTCTACTATCCACTCCTAAAGGTATGAAACGGATCCGGATCTGCGGTCGATTTACCTGCTTGGTTTTGAGCGCAGTTGGCAGATTATACGTACGGAAGGCAACCCACTCTGGAATTTTGCTTACGGGGCATTAACCGGTAACCATTACGACCACCAACAATCGATTGATAGTTTGCAACGCATTCCGATGGATCTGATATGCTGGACAGTTATCAATAGTCACCGATGCGACATCGAAATTGCAGCCGAAGAGACGGGTATCCAAGAGAAGCAATCAGTTGTTCCTCTTCCTGCCGATGAACGACGGATGATGAAATGGAATGGTAATCCTTATACCCTAGACTATGCTGGTGGTGGGGCAGAAGAAGATCCCACGATTTTTCTCTTACCCTATTGGATGGGGCGTTATCACGGTTTGATCTGAGCTAATTCAGGTGAAATTACGAGATTAATAGATGATTCTAGCAAAAGATTAAGTTCTTGCCTTAATTGACGAATGTCGGACGTTATAGTAAAATGTTCAGGCTGAAAGATATCGTTTGGTAGGATAAGAAATGGATCTAAAAGAAAAAGTTGCGATTGTAACGGGAGCAGGACAGGGCATCGGTCGCGGCATTGCCTTACGGTTGGCAGAATTCGGTGCTAATGTAGTGTTGCTGGATATCCGTCAAGATACCATCGATGAAGTGGCGGAGGAGATCCGGTCCAAAGGGGTGGAAGTTCTGTCGTTACAGGTCGATGTCACTAGGAGCGAACGGCTGAGGCACATGGCCCGGCTGGTCATGGCTGAGTTCGGACAAATCGACATTTTGGTCAATAATGCGGGGATTACAGGACGGACAGTTCCGATGGTCGAGTTGAATGAACAGGATTGGGACCAGGTGATGAACCTGAATCTCAAAGGCGTCTTCCTGTGTTGCCAGGCCGTTCTTGGCTATATGATCGAACGTCGGTATGGTAAGATCGTCAACGTAGCTTCCATTGCCGGTAAAGAGGGCAACCCGACTTTAGTTCCCTATTCGGTTTCCAAAGCGGGCGTGATCTGCTTGACCAAGGCTCTGGCTAAGGAGGTAACAGATTACCAGATTAACGTCAACTGCGTTTCACCAGCGGTAATCCAGACACCGATATTAGAGGGAATGGCTTCCTCGACGGTGGACTATATGATCAGCAAGATTCCGATGGGGCGGGTGGGAAAACCGGAGGAGGTTGCCGCGGTAGTCCACTTTCTGGCCTCCGATGATGCTGGTTTTGTAACCGGCCAGTGCTACGATGTAAGCGGCGGACGTGCTACCTATTAACCATTTGGACCTGATCACTTGATCTTCACTCTTACTATCTAAGGAGTAACCCATGTCTCAATCTTTTAATCTTCCCCGTCGGCGGTGGGGCAAAAGTGGACTCTCGATTCCGGTGGTACCCTTCGGTACGCAGGGATTTGGTAATCACTTTGGACCGGTTTCCGATGATGAAGCCTGTGACCTAATCCGCTTTGCTGTTGATATCGGGGTTAACCACTTCGATACAGCCCTCTGCTATGGGGATTCTCAGCGAAAGTTGGGCGTCGCTTTGAAGCGAGGCGTCATTCAGCGAGAGGAGGTCATTATTTCAGCCAGAGTTTGCAGTGAGCGGCGCTATGAATGGGACCGGCTTGATTACAGCCAACACAGCGACGTAGATTATTCCGCCGATTACGCTATCACCAATGCGGAGAGGCAACTGGAACTCTTGGGAACTGACTATTTCGACGCTCTGTCTATTCACGATCCTCGTGATATCGATCCGACGCTGGAAAAGGGTGGAACCTTCTCTGGTTTGCTAAAATTAAAAGACCGCGGATTGACTCGAAATCTCGGCTATGCCATGAATCCCCATCCGTTTCATTTGAAAGCTATTGAGACCGGTGAACTCGATGTTCTACTGACCTTCAATGACTTTAATCTCTTTGGGCAGACTGCTGCTGAGCAGGTCATACCGGCGGCGGCAGAGCGTGATATCGGTGTTCTGAATGGTTGGTCGATCAAGCGCGGGTTGCTGACGGGAATGGATTTATCGGACAAAGATCCTAACAACGAAGAGGTTAAGCGCGCGACCAGGATGAGACAGTGGTGTCTGGAACGTGAGGTTGGTCTGCTGGCCGTTGCTCTGCAGTTTTGTATACGGGATCAGCGGGTACACGGTAACCCCATCGGCAGTCTCAATCGTCAGCAGTTAGAAGCCAATGTTCGTGCGGTAAGCGATCCTCTACCAGACGAGGTAATTGACGATTTTCTCCAACAGGGGTTTTAAATTGGTGCTGCGTTATGTTTGAAGGAGAAGCGTGATTCCCCTTCAAACTGGAAATCACGTCTCTCTGAAACCGGCACAAAAAAGCTCTCTACGACAACGGAGAGTGCCTCTGAGTTGTTGAAAAGACGGAAACTACCGCCGCTGTTTCAAATCGCCCCAAAGTGTGGTTAACTTGTCGGTGGCCTCCACAGCCGTTGGACTTTGCCGATGTGCCCGACTGGTAGTTGCAAATAACGCATCAATAAAAGTACCATCTTCCCGATCTATCACGTGGAGCGTATGTTTGCCGGCCGATAGGTTGAGTGGCGTCGGATTATACGTATCGCCAAAGTTGATGTACTGATCCAGTTCTAGACCTGGGAACGGCTTACCACTTCGGCTATTGAGCCGGAACCAGACCCAATCGGTCGTGTAGTACGCACGTAATTCTTCCTTTTCGAAAAAATCCCAGATATTATTCTTGTCGTCGTCAGCAGCTTTGGCTTCCTCATCTTTAATGTCAACTCCCCAGTGGAATGAATTATCGGCCACTGAAGGCGCAATCACTTTGCCCCAGAGATACCAGTCACCACCAACGGGCACGGAGAATTCATACTTTACCCAGGATCCGTCCCCAGCCACTCCATTGTCCTGACCGATGAAGGAATTGCCGGAAGCTTTGGCTACCACACAGTCGGGTATTGGTTTCCCATCTATTTGCTGATCAGGGGTTCCCTTGACTTTGTCACCAGCCTGATAGACTTTAATACTATCGCCTTTCTTTTTGGCGAACTTTTCAGCTTCCTAGCTAATCTCAGCCGCATTCACCGATAAGGCATTAAGGCACAACATCCCAGCATAAACATTCTAATGGGTTTCATATAACTCAAACTTAAATCTCCTCCTGCTAAGGATATGTAAGTTACACTGTCAGACCATAACACAGTTATATTTGGGGGCAAGTATTATTTTCATTTTTTACCGGCCCAACTCAAAATTCAAAAAATTGGTCACGGAAAGCAAGAATTCGATTGTCTGCGGCACTAGGATGAACCCGGTTGGTAAGCAGGATTTGATACTCCTGCCGCTCGAGATCCAGGCGTAAGGCGGTACCGGTAAACCCGTTATGGTAGAGGGCTTCATCTTTCAAAACAACCCAACCGATGCTTCGATTCGCATTCAAGCCAGCAGTTCGGAGTTTGGCCATTTCAGCGGTTGAATCGGCGGATAAAATTTCAGGATTTTCCTTGAGAATCGCCTGGCAGTACAGGCCTAAATCTTTGGCCGTCGAAAATAGTCCGGCATTGCCAGATATCCCACCCAGGTAGTGGGCGTTTTCATCGTGAACCGTTCCGACCAGCACTTGATGCCACCAATCCTGTCGCTGGAAACTTTCACCTCGCCGTATCTGGGCATTTCCCAGTGTTTCAGTGGCGGCACAACGTGATTGCCAATCCAGTGGTGGATTGTAGCAGGTGTCATTCATACCCAGAGGTTGGAAGATCTGAACTTGGGCTAACTGGGCTAGCGGTTGAGCGGTAACCCGTTCGATTAATTTGCCCATCAGGATGTAGCCTAAGCAGCTATAGACTACTTTGCTCCCGGTCTCATAATCCAGCGGCATGTTGCCTAGGTATTCGACCACCTGGGCCGGTGTATGGGTAGATCCATCGACAGTATCATCGGTCTGAGGGTACAGAGCACACCAGGCCGGATAGCCAGATGTATGGGTGAGTAGATCCAGGAGGCGAATCTGCTGATGCTGGATTTCCGGCAGGTAGGTTCTCACGGAAGCAGATAGATCTAATTGCCCTTGTTCCGCCAGTTGCATACTTAGTGTACCAACCACAATCGGTTTGGTCAAGGAGGCCAAATCAAAAATGGTATCCAATTGCATGGGGCGTTTTTGGGGTTCAGTCATTCGCAATCCCTGAGCCTGATGATCAATGATTTGTTGCGCATTGCCAATCAGGGCCACCGCACCGGGAAAAATGCCTTCTGAAACGCCTTCGGCTAATAGTTGGTATTTTATCTTCGCCATTGATTCAGCGTAAAGAAATCCGTTGGCTTTGTCAAGATTTATTTCGACTAACAGGTGAAAATCCTTGACCTGATCGGCGATTTAGGGCAAAATGAGCCTACTCTTGTCAAATAGAGAGGTCATATGATAGAACAAGATTTTCGGGATCATGTACTTAGAGTTAAACTTGACGGTTATACCGTCTTGCCGGACCTTCTAACAGGTGAGGAGTGCGACGAGTCCAGACAACAACTGGATCGCCTATCAGAGGAGGCAGAGTGTCAGCCGGGTGCCTCGGTGGGAGGGTTCAATAATCTGTTCAACAAGGCCAGAGTTTTTGAGCGGATCTACCAATTGACTGATCTTTTACAGGTGCTTCGCTATTTTTTGGGAGAGGATGCTGTGTTGAGTGGTGCTTACGGTAGTATTCGTCCACCGGGGGCTAAAGCAGGAGGCTTGCATTCCGATGGCTCACAAACAGGTCATAACCGCATCTTATCCGAAGCTGATAATGGACGACGAATTACTAGTCATGTTCTGGGATTAAATGTGATTTTCTGTATCAGCGATTTCACGCGAACCAACGGTGCTACTCACCTTATTCCAGGCAGTTTCCAATATGACAGTTTCAGGCCACCACCTCCTCCAGTCCCAGGTCAGATGATGGTCGAGGCCACACGTGGATCAGCTTTAGTCTTTAACTACAATACCTGGCATGGTGCTTCTGAAAACCGGGGTCAAGAGAGTCGATATGCCATTCTGAGCCCATGGCGACGGCAATGGTTGCGGCCAGAAAATGAACTGTCGCGAATAGTCGACCCGGAGGTGCTAGAACGGGCTGGTGAAAACGGGAAAAAGGTTTTCGGTATCAGTGCCTTGGCCCCCTATCTCGAAGCCTGGCAATGGGATCGCCCTGCTGGCGGCCCCAAACCCGGGTGGGAACACCTACGGAGGGATTGACAGTTTGACTACGTCTAGGAGTTATCGTCTATTGCCGATGGGACTGATCATAACGATGACTCTCTCTGCCGGATTGGCTTGGATTGGATGCGGTGAGGATGAGGAAATCCCGATCCCGGCAACCCCCGTCAATGTTCACGCCGAAATTGGCCTGGACCATGTCCAACTGCGATGGGAGATACCGGAACCGTCCAGGCGGAAGCAAACTTTTCAGATCTACCGATTAATTGAATCCGAAAACGAACTGCAACTGATTGCCACCATTGATCAAACCCACTACAAAGATTTTTCGGCAGTACCAGATACCAGATACTTTTATCAGGTTTCAACAGTCGAAGAAACCAGCGATGGCGAAAAGACTGAAGGTGCTAAATCGTCTCCGATCCGTATCGACTTTTTCCTGCCTAAACTGTCTGTTGATCCAGCCAAGCTCGACTTTGGCCAATCTGCCAGCCAAGCCAAATTTCGCCTCGGAAATCAGGGCCAAGCCATCCTCCACTGGACAGTAGCCGGAGTGGTAGATTGGCTAGCGCTAGACTTAACGACAGGGGCGATTGAACCGAACCAATCGCAGGTTGTAACGGTTACCGTCCAGCGCGACCTATCTCCCGACCGCTATCAAGCTAATCTAAACGTCAGAGTCACTGGAGCCGGTTCGATCACCATTCCCGTTTTTCTAGAGGTAGTCCCCGAGCCCAAACTGTGGATCAGCAGTTCGCAGATCCAGTTCGGTTACACTGAAACCAGTAAAGACTTAATGCTGAAAAACAGTGGAACCGGCGCGTTGGAATGGTCGCTGATCAGTCCAGAAAATTGGTTGGTCATCGAACCCGCAACAGGACGGTTAGAGACCGAAACAACAACCGTTCGTCTTGCTGTAGACCGACGAACCTTAAATCCTGGTCAAGCTAACACGACACTTACGCTTTCAACCGGTACTGGAGAGGTGGTTCCGATCTCGGTTAGCGTCAACACTGCGATCTCAATTTTGGGGCTCTCTGCTACTACAATCGATTTTGGGCCTGACAATCAGCGCCTGACCGTCGCACTGAGCAATATTGGTCAGGCCAAACTCTCCTGGAAGATAAGCCGGCCGCCGCCGCATTGGATGCGTGTAATTCCCTCCTCCGGCGCCCTTATGCCGGAACAATCGACAGCGGTTCGCTTGACCGTCGACCGGAGTTTGCTCGCTGCTGGACAACATCAATTGCAGGTGGAGTTTACAGGGGACTCCAATTCGCAGCAGCTTGAAATCGCGGTGCAACGACAAGGTGAAATCTTCGGTCTGGTTCAGGATGGACGAACCGGTCAACCCCTGGCTCAAGCCGAGATCTATCTCCGACCTTACCAAACTGAAAGTCGGCCAGACGGGAAGTTTGTGCTGCCTTTTGACCAAGAAGGCAACTATACCCTAGACATCACTGCCCGTCAGTATATAGGTCGGAGTGCTGATCTCAAGACCGATTTTGGCCAGGGTAAAATAACGGTGGATCTAAGTCCGATTCCGCAACTTTCGACCCGAATTGTTGCGGGTAAACATCTGTCTCACCCGATCCGGGTTGCCTTTGCGGGGCAATCCGCTTACATCTCCAACGAACTCCAGGATCCACGCGTAACTGTTGTTGACCCACGAGGATCGGTCTCCAGTATTCGTATCGACCCGCAAGAAAAAACGCTGGACGGTGAACACCCGGTCGGTATAGCCGTCGCCGTGAATAAAATTTATCTGGCCCTATCAGACATCGATAAAATAGCCGTCGTTGAGGCTAACAGTGGACGGGAAACGCACCGCTTTACCGTCGGCGACTATCCAGTTGAATGCGTCGCTTCTGCTAACGGTCGTTGGCTCTACGTCAGTTTGCAACGCGAAAACAGGATTGCCGTTGTCGACTTGACTATCCCGGCACGGGTCTCACGGATTATCGTCGGTTCTCAACCGGGTAGACTATTAATTAGAGAGGACACTCTCTATGTCTGCAACTATGGTGATGGAACGATCTCCGCTATTAATCTGAGGCGTCGGAAGGAGGTCCTTCGTATCCGGGTCGGTCAGCAACCCACCAGCCTCTCGATTGCTCATCGAGGTCGATACCTTTATGTGCTCAATTCGCTATCTGACGATTTATCCCTGATTGATCTCCGTACTCATCGAGAAGTAGCACGGACGAGGGTTTCGACTTCGCCCATTGATGTGTCGGTAGCCAGGGAACCCAGTGGACGGGAACTGGCTTATGTAGGTGATAGAAACGGGACCATCCAGATTTTTGAAATCACCGGCCATCAGGCAAAGCCGAAACTGGCACCACAGGTTCGATTAGAGACGGGCTCATCAATTCAACAGTTGCAGTTTAATCCGGAACAACAACGATTGATAGTGCTAGGCAAGCGGCAAATTGCTATTTTCACTTATGACCGCTAAGCCTATAAATACAGACTCGGAACAACCGGATCAGGAGATACAGGTCTTGCCCCTCAACGGAGAGCTAGATCTGCATACTTTTCATCCCGGCGAAATTAAATCGCTGGTTCCCGAGTATCTACAAGCCTGCTTGGAGAAAGGAATTCGACAGGTTCGGGTTGTGCACGGTAAAGGTACAGGAGCCCTAAGGCGGACGGTTCACACCATTCTGGCACGCCAACCATCGGTGGCACACTTTCGGCTTGCGGGTCAGCAAGAAGGGGGTTGGGGGGCAACCATCGTTTACCTAAATCAACCTTAAACTGGCCTTCGATCTTTTGGAATCAGGTACCGGTCTTCTCGTTTGAAGTTATCCTGGAATAGGGAATAGTTGGAGTGGAAATTCCTAATTCTCATAAATTCATATATGTAAGCGAACGTAAGTTTCAGGTGCTATTTTTGGGACAGATAAATCAAACCATTTAACCAAGCAGATTTTAGAATTAAGGAGGAGATGAAACCATGTTGAAAGCTGGTGTTATTGGCTGTGGAGGGCGTGGACGAGCGCATGCTCAGGGGTATCAGTTATCACCCGAAGTCGAAATCGTCGCTTGTGCCGATCCGGTTGAAGACAGTCGCAAAGCCTTTATAGAGCAGTTCGAGGTGGAAAGAGGGTACACCCATTACCGGGAGATGTTGGAGAAAGAGGATCTCGATTTTGTCAGTGTTTGTACATGGATTCGTCTGCATACTGAAATGATCGTCGATGCCGCCAATAGCGGGATCAGGGCCATTCACGCGGAGAAACCGATGGCACCAACCTGGGGCGAGGCAAAAAAACAGTGCCAGGCCTGTGACGACAACAACGTTGTCATTACCTTTTGTCATCAACGCCGGTTTAGCGCACCTTTTATCAAAGCTAAGCAATTGGCACATGACGGTACCATCGGTGATCTGATTCAGGTCGAGGGCAATTGTCCCAATCTGTTCGATTGGGGAACACACTGGTTTGACATGTTTTTCTTCTACAATAATGACGAGCCTGCCGAATGGGTAATGGGTCAGATTGATGGCAGTAGCATCCACGACGTATTTGGTGTACCCGTCGAGGCGGGTGGTCTATCACTGATTCGATGGAAGAACGGACTGGAAGGCCTGTTAGCCACCGGCAGCACGGGATTGCAGGGAATCGGCAATCGGCTGGTTGGGACACACGGTAAAATCGAGGTTCACTCCGCAGCCGCACCGATTCGGGTGATGGCACGTGGTGCAAACGACTGGGAAGTACCGGATCTGACCGATGTGGTTGCCACCGGCAGCAACGATACGTCGCTCTCAGTCTTGGATCTGATTGATGCTGTCAAAACCGGTCGTGAACCAGAGTTGAGTGGTCGCAAAGCCCTTCAAGCCACAGAACTGATTTTCGCCACCTATGAATCGAGCCGAATCCGCCGTAAGATTGTCTTGCCGCTCGAAATCGAGGATTCCCCTCTGTTGTCAATGATAGAGAACGGCCAGGTCAGATAGCCTGTTACTGAGGAGAAATCGATGGACTATCAAGTTTTAACCGCTGATCAGATTGATCATTTCTTGGAGAAAGGATATATCATCCTTCGAAATTGTTTTGAGGATGATCTGGCGGCGGAATGGCGTGAATTGGCCTTTCGGCGATTAGGATACGATCCACAAGACCCTGGTACCTGGGAGCAACCGCGCGTTCATCTCTCATCGATGAACCGGATTAGCGTCAAAGACTTTGCCCCGGTAGCCTGGACAGCGATTTGTGATCTACTAGGTGGAGAAGAGAGACTCAACCAACCCGATTTCCAGTGGGCAGACGGGTTTATCATCAATTTTAATATCGGGGCTGACCAACCTTGGCAGTCTCCATCACCCGAAGTTGGGGGCTGGCATAAGGATGGCGACTTCTTCCGACACTTTTTGGATAGCCCGGAGCAGGGCTTACTAACAATCGTGGTTTGGTCGGACATTCAACCCCAAAGTGGTGGAACTTTTGTGGCTTGTGATTCGGTTAAGCCGGTAGCCCAGCGGTTGTATCAACATCCTGAAGGGCTATTGCCCGGTGGCTTCGGTGGGTTGATCGAGCATTGCCGGGATTTTATCGAAATTACGGGAGAGGTAGGGGATGTGGTGCTATTGCATCCCTTCATTTTGCACGCCGCCTCACAGAATCCGTCGGGCAGAGCTCGCTTTATTACCAATCCGCCAATATCACTCAAAGAGCCGATGAATTTCAACCGGGACAACCCAAGCCAATTTTCGCCCGTCGAACAAGCGGTTTTACGCGCCTTAGATCTGTCCCGTCTCGATTTTCAACTAACTGCTACCAGAGAGCAGATTGTTCCGGAGCGGGTTAAGTATCAACAACAGATATTGGCGGAACAGAAATCTAGACTCGGCCTCGTCTCCTGAGATTATTTGACACACCTCCGCTAAACCGAAATGTTCGACAGGAGAGGATGACACGAGCGTAGCACAAGGATTGTTCTGTTGTTCCTAACGTCGCCGTCGGTCAGTGCTCTTACCATCGGAGTTGGAACTCACGTGGTAAAACTATCAGTGGAGTGTAACAGGAAAGAACTATGGAACCTCTGGTCAAACGGAAAATTGACCGCCTTTGTAGAGTCAAAGGCTCGGGACACTACTGCTTGACCGTGGTGGCGAAAGCTTCACTGCCCTGGGCAGGTGGCAGATATATGGCAGCCGTCATCGATGGGGCGGATTGTGACCTCTCGCGACCTGAAGACCTTCACCTCCCCACTGCGTGTCTCGGCCGGTGTTCATCGGATTGCGATTCAGTTCTCCAATGGTCTACTGATGAAAAATGGGGACTGCAGCCTCTACTTGAAATAGTTTGCGTTGACGCGTTAGCAGGTCAGAACGATCCAACTTTAGGAGATGAAGCCAGTTGGCGAACCGCTTTGAAGAAGAAGTTGGAGAGGAGCGAGAAGGTGGTTCTCAATCAAGCTGCAAAGTCGATTGAAAAATCTGCGCAAAAAGGACACCACGGTAATCGTCCAGAATAGCGTCAGGGAGACCGTCAAGGGAGCTTCAGTTTCTTTTCGGCCGCAATATTTATTATGCCTTCGACCGTTTCAAGACTGAAGCCGGCAAGGAAAAATACAAGCGATGCTTCGCCCAACTATTCAATAACATTACGGCAGCCCCCTACTGGGCCTCGTCTTACAAGCCCGTCAAGGGCAAGCAGTAGTATGATACCGGGTAAGGTCGTTGAATAGTGTGCAAACACAGCATATGCATGAAGGGCACCCTCTCTTGTGGGCGTATCACGCCGGCAAGCTGAAATGGGACGGTAGGAAATAGCCAGGCGAAAAAATAGGTGTTGATTCTCAGCCGACTGTGCTAGAATCATCTGTAATCACAGGGGAGAGAGTGTTCGGTTTTCAGTCTCTGAAAATCAGTTTTTTGCGCCAATACCTTTTAATAAAATTGATACTGAACCTGGTTGGATTTCTATCTCTTTTAATAGTATTGGGCTGTTCAGAAAGCGAAGAGATAAATTGCGTTTCTGAAGAGAGTGAAGCTCAGATCGTTCAGCTCCAAGCCGAGATCACGTCTCTAAAATCCGAGTTGGCAGATAGGAAAGCTGAAGTTAAAACGCTCGAAAAAACGACCCAACTTGTGTTAATAAGGGGAGATGTGGTTATCGCACTCAATAAACATAACCGCTTTAGTTTTGATCTCCCGGCGGGAGCGACTCAAGTACGGTTCTACGGGAGTTTTAAAGCTGACCAGAAAATAGAAGTATTGCTCCGGGACGAAGCAAATTACCTCAAGTGGCGTCAAAACAGTAGAAGTGGACGCTCCGTTTGGCGTGCAATTCCAGGTGTTTCCGGCGATGCGGATACCTCCAGACTGAAAACAGGGAACACTTATTACCTAATTTTTTATTTTGCACCCGCTTGTAAACTTTTGGTTTGTCCTAAACAGGTCATTATTAGCGCTGACTTTAGCCTCAATTATCAAGCTCCTTGATCACCTGTTCTCAGGACTATTAATGAAGATCCTCAAACTCTGCCTAAAAAACCTAAACAATTCCCAACAGGAAATCCAAGCTCGATTTCACCGTTTCACCACTGAGTGAGTCTAATCTACCGATAGTGGCATTACCAACAGGTGCCGGAAAAACAGCCTTGCTAGATGTCCTCCGCGTAGCACTTTATGCTAAAACACCACGTCTCAGTGGAACTCGCAACTAACATCCTGACAATATGCTATCGCCAAGCAAGGATGAAGGACATACTGAAGTCACTTTTGAAGCTGACGATAGATGTCACCCGTCTGAATAGCGAGCCAAACGCTCACGCCGAGGAATATTCAGCCCATCCGGAAGGTTGATAGCTCTAAAAGACAGTACGGTAATTACCAAACGATTGCAAAACAAAAGTTGTGATCAGTTATATCAGGGAACTAACCCACCGAATTCCCCAACAAATCCGGGGCTCTGGCTGGGGATAGGCATGCCCTCGACTTGATCGGCGGTTGGAGAGAAAGTGACCTTGACCAGATGAAGCCCAAAGTTAGCGTTATTGTTGCCACTACCGTTGACGGAAAAATCACTACCAGTGACAATGCCAGTTCCAAGTTCGCCAGCCGAAGAGATCTGGAACACCTACTAGAAGTGCGAAGCCGTCATGACGCGATTTTGGCAGGTGCCAAAACCATCATTAACGACGATCCGACCTTTACCTCTGGCTATCGCTATCAAAATATTCGTCAGAAACAGGGACTTCCACCAAACCCGATCAAGTGTGTGGTCAGTGGAAAGGGTAGTGTGCTGCCAACGGCACGCATGTTTCATCACAACGATGCGCCGGCTGCTGTTTTCACCACAGAGCAGATTCCAAATAAGCGACTACGAGAATTGTCAGAAGTAGCAACCGTTTATTATGTCGGTCAAACAGAAGTCGATTTTGGGCAGATTCTCCGGATATTAGCCGATCATTATGGGGTCCAACAACTATTAATCGTAGGGGGGGGAAGCATCAATGCAGCAGCCTTTCAAGCTGGGATTGTCGATGATCTTTATCTCACACTTTGCCCAAAAGTCGCTGGTGGGACGGATGTGCCAACTGCTGTTGAAGGCCATGGTTTTACCTTGGCAGATCTGGTCGACTTGGAACTGCAACAGCACCAGATTATTGAAGGCGAGGTTTTCCTGCACTATCGTGTATGCTCGCGCTAGATCGACACTGACCGGAGATCAGACAGCTTTGTGAGTGTAACCTCAACGCGAGCGAGAATCGGCTTAAATATGTATGGTTCTGTTGTCTAGCCTTGACAGTCCAAGGGGAATTCGATAGAATCGGATTACTTAAATTGATTTGATACCCATTTATTAAGGTTATGAGAGCGATTGTACAACGCCATACAGGTAATCCTGACGTACTGAAACTGGGCGAGATTCCGTCTCCAGTTCCGTCTCCCACACAAGTATTAGTAGATGTCAAGGCCACAGCCCTGAACCGTGCTGATACACTGCAGAGAAGGGGATTTTACCCGCCCCCCGAAGGAGAGTCGAAGACACTTGGCCTTGAATTGGCAGGGGTGGTCACACAAGTCGGCGATCAGGTCGAAGGTGTCGCGGTTAGGGATCGAATTTTCGGCTTGATTGGAAGTGGTGGGTATGCTGAACAAGCGGTGATCGACTACCGCTTGGCGATGCCCATACCGGAAGGGTGGACCTTTGAACAAGCCGCCGCCGTAACAGAAGTGTTTTTTACGGCGAACGAAACCCTGTTTACCCGAGGCCAATTAACAGATGGCGAGACGGTGCTCATCCACGCTGGCGGCAGCGGGGTCGGGTCGGCCGGTATCCAGTTAGCACACCAGGCAAGTGCTACAGTTTTGGTTACCGCCGGTTCTGAACAGAAGATTGAACGCACCAAAACGTTGGGAGCAACAGCTGGCATCAACTATAAAACGCACGACTTTGCGGAGCAAATACGGCAGTTAACTGACAACCAGGGTGTAGATATAGTACAGGATTTTATCGGTGCAGACTATTTATCCCGGAACTTAGAGATCCTGAAGTTCAAGGGGCGACTGATCGTTGTTGGCTTGCTCAGCGGAGCCAAAGCAGAAATAGATCTTGGCTTGATCTTACGGGAACGATTGCAGATCCTCGGATTTGTTATGCGCCGGTTGCCGGTCGAAGAGAAAGCTCGAATTCGTAACCGATTTGTCGAGAGATGGTTTGATCATCTGGTTTCGGGTCAGATCCAGCCGATAATCGATACCGTATTTCCACTAGAAGCGGCGGGTGAAGCACACAAATATATGGAAGCCAATCAGAATTTTGGCAAAATCATTTTGCAGGTAAGCGAGTAAGTCGATGTTGAGCCAGGAACGCATCTAGGCTTTTCGGGATAATAGATTTAGCCTCGATGATCAGATCTTAGGCAACAAATAGTCAATTGTACTCCTCTCTGATTTTCGGACTACTTACCTATCGTGTGGTTAGCTGTGTCCCATGCGATAAAAAGGTGCTTGGGAAATCGTTTCAATGAAACTATTTCAATCAATCCTTTATACTTAGGGGCCTCGTCTGCATCTTGACTTTCCCAATCTCAAGTGATAAAATGGCGAGCAGTTGCAACAATCAAGAATTTCAACAATATAAAGATTATGTAAGGAGCAAAGTTTGGCAAACCAGAATCGAGGCGCAATCAGCCAACAGATCGAACTTCCATTTTCCGAATCGATTCGGATTAGTTACCAAAGTTTAATGCTCCGGTTTGGCCGGTCGATTATCACCACTGCAGGCATCACGCTCGGGATTGCTTTCCTAGTC
>Ga0310345_10002586_pt1 | contig 18045 bp, 29 predicted proteins | sample HC15DNA20500_MG_FD_204667 | JGI IMG/M metagenome (GOLD analysis project Ga0310345, IMG submission 204667) | Marine microbial communities from station ALOHA, North Pacific Subtropical Gyre - HC15-DNA-20-500_MG | ecosystem: Environmental > Aquatic > Marine > Oceanic | place: Pacific Ocean: North... | reverse complement strand
ACTATTATACATGAGAGTTAACTCGCTTTCTATAAAAAAACCTCCGCAGATTTTTTTTAGTAGGGAAGTCATGATGTACACATGCTGTGCGCTCAGAGTGTTAGTGGGGGAGCTGCGTGACATGCTACTGTCACACTTGACAGCGAAGTGTCATAAATGTTACAATACGCATAGTCAATCAAACGTTGATTGACAACTCGACTCAGTCGAGCAGCAAAACGCAATCAGCAAAAAGGAGCTGATAGAATGACGATTAAAGCAGATCAAGCAAAAGTTAAAGAGCTCACAGCAAAAGAGCTTGATCAAATTATCAAATCGACAAAAAAGTTTGTTGATTTGCTCCCGTCTGCAGATCTCGTTTCTGCTTATTTCGAGCAGACTAACGAAGATCACGCAGAGCAGATTTTAACAGAGATTAAACGACTCGTAGAATTAGAGCAGAAAAGAGCGAATTTTTCGCTCACTCACATTTCTACTTTAGACTTTTTTTCTGTTATCAAAACTGCAGTCTACAAAAAAGATGCAGAGCTCAACATGCAAATAGAGAGCTCCCCCGAATTGAACGACGCAATCGAGCGAGCATCTAAGCTCGTGTCGTCTGAACTGCTCAGAGAGATCAAAGTTCTGAGCGGAGCTAACTCTATATCTGAGCTCTCACAAGCGCAGATAGATTTTTACTCTGTTGTCAAGAAACACAACAAAGTAATTATCGAAGTAGATGGGAGCAATTTAAAATTTGCTCCTGTTTTCTTACGTGATCTGATCTGCACAACAGATCAAAGAGCAGTCTACGAGCGTGACGCTGATAAAAACAGAGCGAAACGTATGATCAAGCATACGCTCGCTCTGCTGGAGCGCAAAGCTCTAATATCTTCAGATATGATCGCATATCTGAAAGAGCAAAAGCTCACTCTCTCTCAGATCAAAGCGATCGAGATCAGTAGACTCTCAAGACGTGATGATTTTCTGAATCACATTTGCGACGTGCTCAACGATAACATGAGCAAATTCTCTCGTGATTCACACTTAGGGATCAACGTAAAGATCTCTAAGATCTACTACAATTCAGCAGACGCTACGAAAGCGCAATAACTCAACTGAGGGGGAGCGCAAGCTCCCCTTCATTTCAACAAGGATCAATTATGTTTTATATGACAACAAAATCGCATATTTGTCACGCATTAGATAGCAAAACGCTCCGCTCACAAATGAAATGCAATCGAAGAATAGCGAAACGTTTCAAGAGAGTTCAAAATTTTCTCTACAGCAACAGCGTGAAAGAGCATCTGCTCAAGATTGTTGCAGTTGCATCAATCTCAATTTTGATTAGCTTTCTGATAACTCGTGCAAGCATTATCTTTAACTTTTAACTGTCAACTGAGGGGGAGCTTCAGCTCCCTCTCACATAAGGAGCAAAATATGAATAAGCAAAATCGTCGATCCCCAATCATGGATCGCTTCAGAATCGCAAATGCTCATATATTTCAGAACGAGCGATATCTACGTTGGGTCGAGGATCTTTCTATCTTAGCAACTGAGAAAACAAAAGATAGCAATTACTATCGACGTGCTCGAGATATCTCAGACAAAATGAGAGCATTCTTTTTAGAAAATGATCCAGTATCTAGATCGACAATAGTCGAGCAATATTGCAAAGAAAAGAATGTAAATTCACTAAGTGATCTAATGAGACGAAGTTTTTGGGATCTCTCTGAGTAGAATAACTAACTCAGCTCAAAGCTCCCTCAATTCGGGGGAGCTTTTTTTTATGCTCGCATTCTGCTCGCAATCTGCTTTGCAGATACAATGTGCTCATTGCATTCGCACGTTATTGTTCGCTCACGCTCACTGCTCATTCGCTCACGCTCTTTGCGCTCAATACAGATGCACTCGCTTACGCTCGTACGATGTCTCGGATATCCTGCACCTCTGGCCAGTAGTGTCCGCCCGACGATGTGAACTTGTAACGTATGTCCTGACAGTCGATGTGAACTAGTAGCGTCCGTCCTGACAGACCTGTGGCCAGTAGCGTCCAAGCGTCGATGTGAACCCGTAGCAACTCTCCTGACAACTCATATGGCCACTAATGACTCTCACGTTCGCCACACGACGTTTTATCAGCCTGATGTGAACACAACCACTGAACGGCCAGTAGCAAACGCATACAACGCAAATATGAGGGTTAATTGATGTGAAAGTGGGGGGCAATAATTTATTCATGACAGGGACAGAAGCGCAGTGAAAGTCAGCTATCCGATATGCTATAATAATACTGTCAATTTATTGACATTTAGTACGAACTACGATAATTACGGAGAGCTACAATGAACAAGTTTTCGAAGGCCACACAGAGAGTGATTAACATTTCGCTTAACGAAATGATTAACTGCTATTCGTGTGATACATTGAATAGCGGAATCGAGATCGAACGCATGTATTTGCGACTGCGCTCACGTTCGGAGCGCATAGATAGGGCCGTCAAAGTTTTAGACGAAGATATACGCTATCACAGCGCAAACGCGTACAACACGCAGCAGAATCACAGAAGCTACGGCCGCGATTTTCGCTTCATCATGATGACAAGTTATCTGTTATATGATGAAAAGCTATCAGAAGTGATTGGCCGAGATATAAGTGTTGATAGAGACGACTGGACCGAATCTATCGATACAATAAATCAACTACACGAAAATGTGTTAAACAACATATTCGTGGATCCAGCAGATATGAGCAGACATATTGATCATCTGCTAGATTGTATTCACGAATATAATCTACTGTTAATGGAGCGTGAAGCTTTGAACATGCTGTTCGAAGTTATCAGCAGCAGATTTTCTGCTGTGATAAACAATATTCGAGAAAACGATGATGAAACGATAGAGGCCCCAATACAGGAGCTGAATATACGTCGTATCATTGAAAATCAGAATGAAGAAAGTTTCACGTCAGTATTTGATAGTTAAACAATATGGGGGCTTGCATTTTGCAGGCCCCTCATCTTTAAGGAGATGAAACATGCATACTGAATTTAAGCATAGCATTTACAATAGTAATGCTAATGCAGTACAGCGAATACATCGACCAGAAAGCTATCACGATGATAGCACTGTTGCATTTGCAACAATTGATGTCGATAGAATATGCAACGAATTAAGCGGCCAGACTCGTTTAGTCAGAAGCTACTTTTGGAACTTTGCACTTCAAGATTTTCGTGCGAACGTCGATAGAAGTGCGATGTTTAGAATGAAAGATGAAATCAGAGCGGCTCACAAGTATGCGTTACTGACGTTTGCGAGATGTCGAATCGAGGACCCGCAATGGAGCATGAAAGAATTGCAAACACTCGTTGACGACACATGGGCAAAGTCAGGGTCTGCTCCAACTGGCTCGTTCTATACTGATACATGCGACTTTCTACGTCGCATAAATAAGAGAAGAACATATGAAATTGCACGACGAGTCGCAAAACTTGTCTGGATATGCAAATGGACGGCCAAGCGTAATCTCTTTCAACTTTAGCAACACAAGAATTGGGGGAGTCTTACGACTCTCCCTCTTTTTTTGTTCATCTCTGCCCGTGGCCAGTAGTATCCATGCAACGCCTGGGGCCAGTAGTGGACAGATGCAGTAATGAAATAAAAAATGGGGCCCCGCTGTGAAGGGCCCCTGTGAACGTTATTGATATCTTTTATCAAGTTCTTTCCATTTCTGAATTTTATATTCAGATATATGACTATCAGAAACTGGGCCCGAGTCAAATTCAACAGCAATACATTTGATCTCTTTGAAGTCTCTTGTAACAAGACGTTTGGCCAAATCATATGAGCAGTAGATGTGATCATATATATATCTGTCGTCGATAGACGGCCCTTTGTACGTGATGTTTATACTATTGTATTCTTCATTGTTCTGTATATCTACGTCTACAGCAGAATACTTGTGGCCCTTGTCACACTTCTTGACTATGTCACGTAAAGCCTTTTCAATCATTTTCTCAACAGACTCATTTTCAACGATGAATATCATGTCAATCGTGTGACCAAAATAGTCTGTGTTTTGAATTGTGAATTCGAAATTGTTATCATTCATTTTTTCTACTCCATGTAGAAAAGCATGACACTCGAAAGTGCCATGCTCTTGTTGACTGTTTGTCAATCACTTTCTTCTATCAAGTGATAGAGTTCTTCATGGCCTTCTATATTCAACTGTTGAAGCAATTGAGCACTCACGTTCTCATGTACTTCAAACGTTTGGCCATTTAATTTGTCGATGACATCTTTGAATTGTTCATAAATGTGATCTATCTCAACAATGATACTTTTTTCTGCATCATCGCTTTCGACGTGTAACACATGCTTGATATCAGCATCAGATGAGCCGAAGTGTATCAACTCGCTGTCATATATACTAACACGAAACTTAATCATAACTAATCTCCAATTTCGTTCATTTTTCGTATTTGAGAGTCTCACGACTCTCAAGATAGTATTATATCACATACGGCATCTGAGTTTCAACTGAACTTATTGCCATTCTGCTATTATTAGTGTCCATCCGGATAAGCCCAAGAGGGGAGGGATATGTAGAGTTCTGGGCCAGTAGTGAACACTTTTATTCATAGGCCAGTAGTGGACATCGCAATGACAGCATGAAAAAAGGGGCCCTGTGAACAAGACCCCTGAAAGTTTACTACAGTTCAAACGCTCCGAATCTTTCGTACTCAGATACATTGTAGGGCCTGAAATTGTTATAGCAGAGATCGTTATATGCTTTATCTCTGTGACAATTCAAGTAATCACAATCGGGGCTGGCCCTGAGAAACTTCATACGACACACTCTGTCGTATATTTCTTGTGTATTTGACAAAGTATTTCGGCCAGACTTTATTCTTTCTCGAAATATATCTATATTCTTAATCGTCATTTCGAATGAGTCAGACAATAAATATTCGATGTATGCTTTTGCATGTTCTTGCAACTCATAGCACAACATCTTGGCCCTTTGAATCTGTTCTCTGTCAACGCACATCACGTAAGACTGTGCTGACGTTTTGGCCCACTGTCTACGCTGTTTCTCAATCATCTTGTCGTAGTCATACGATTCATCAATTTTCAGGCAGTCTTCTTTCTTGATGAAATCTCTTGCATACAACTCTTTTAATGTCATTGTTTTGCTCCTTAAAGCATGGGGCCGTCAAATGACGACCCCGATAGTTTAGATGACTTCTAAAAAATAGTTTCTAAATTGAAGTCTCTAATTGCTGTCTGATATTTCGACTTGTTGTCGAATTGTCTGGCCCGTAGATTCAAGATATCGAAATCTTCTTCTACGATCTGCTTCGATAGACTGCTTGACATATGATAGTAATCATACTTGAAGCCATCAATTGCGTCGTCGTCATTAGAGACGTACTGAACGTGCATACAGTCTTCAGCATCGTCATCTAATGTGCTGTGTACGATAATACACAGTGACTCATCATCGGCCTGTAAATTGTACGGCCCGCACAATGCATGTTGTAGCATTGTGTTTGTCAAACAGCAGCCGCATGAATTATCGACGTTGTCATCGTCACGATAGTGTAACGAAAACGTGAAAGTTGAACGTGTCATTTTTGGGTACCCCAAAATTGTAGTTAACATCGACTGAGAAAAGACTCTCAGTCTTGATAGTATTATAGCATAAGCGGCAGTCTTTTTTCAACTGTATTTATTGCCCTCAAAGTCACTAAGAGGCTAAAGGACAACGCTCGTTTCACTCGCTGAGAAATGGGGTTATCATCGCAATCTTCAATAAATTGGGATATTGCTGACAAGTCGCAAAATTGCAGGTTCGCATACGGACATAATTGCAACGCCGCAAGATTAGGGGTTCGCACTTGGATATTTTTTGTCACGACGCAAGATTAGGGGTTGATGCGAAGATTTATTCCCGGCCAGTAGTGGACATATCATTGACGACAATGGGACTGGCAGCATCCCGGGGCCAGTAGCATCCATCTGACAGACCCGCATAACCTCCGGCCAGTAGTGGACGTCATGTGAACCTGTGAACTAAGTCCAATCTCCGGAAGGCTATCTTTTCCCACGTCGCTGGGATTTTGGACATTTATAATGAAATTGGGATTTAGTAAACCAGGTCATCCAAAATTTAGACCAAAACGTCATTGCTGTCAATTACCGGTCCAAGCGAAAATTGGATTGACCGCAGGGTATTAGGCTGTAGTTTTTTATTAACAGCAAGACCGCAGTTATCACGCAAGAAAATTTTTTAGCATGTGGCTCATTTTTCTCTTATCCAATGTAAACTTTTCGCATGTCCTTGACGTTTATATATATGAGAAGTTAAGCATGAGACTCCCATAATCTTGCAATTGAGCGGGAAATGAGGGGCTCAAAAATCGTAAACGTGTATTTTCACACGGTACAGGAGACGAGTAATGATAAGTATAAGACAGGGGCGTGAAAAGCTTCAGGAATTGAGAGCGACGGAGGCTGAGTATCGTACTGTAGGTATATTGACGGACGAGGTTTCGACGGAGAAGGCTTTAGAGGGTTTGATAAGCATGATAGAGAAGGAGGAGGAGAAGAAGGCGGTTTATCAAGCGATGGAATCTGAAGTTTCGGCGGGGGAGATTCTGGAGAATCAGAAGAAATTTCGGATGTCGTTAGCGACGAAGGAGTTGGAGAAGCAGTTAGAGAAGTTGTGGGGGCCTGTATTTTACGGGGATGACAAGCTAGAGATGCCCACATTAAACGGGGAGATAGACAGGGTAAACAAGTTAGTAAGCGGGTTCAAGATAAACTTACAGAAGGTTGTATTGAATCAGGCGCCCGTGGTAGAGGCCGGGGACGAGTTAGATTACGGTGTATCGAAAGGGGGTAGGACGAGTGCGATAGTGTGGGTGGATTTAGCATCTAGGTCAGAGAATCAGGTAGTGATAAACATGAAGGAGTTTCGCAACAGGGTTTTCAATGACGGGAGTTACAAAGATGCGGACGGAAATGTGCATGAGTACAACAACAGGGTGCACAGGCCTACAGGGGACGGGATACACAATTCATTAAGAGTATTAAATTCGAAGGCGTTTGATTTATTTAAGACGCATGTCGAGGGGAGTACATTATATGCTAGATTATGCACGGACGAGGAGGGGGTAGAACATGAGATAGCACGTCAGGGCAGGTTAACAGGGGAGGATTTAGCAGACATTTCGCGGTTATTGAGTGAGAGGTTCCCGTGGATGCACGGATTTTTGAAACGTCCTGAAAAGTAAGGTCTAGTAGACTATACTGACGTAAATCTGAGGTTATGAAAATCTCGGGTTTACGTCATTTTTATGTCAATAGGAGGGATAGATGAGCGAGGTATCTACGAACGTCACTATTATGTACAGGGTGCACAATGTCAAGTACTTGGGTGAGGTTCAATGTGGCAAAGCGACGTTAGAGGTTTACGAGTGTGGGGGATGTGGTTATCATGTAGGGCTTGACGCATCGTTTCTGGCATTACAGAGAAGGGCGTACAATTGTCCTAATTGCAAAGCAGTATTTACGGAGGGGGATGACAATGGGTAATAAAGTCATAGTTCAATCTGACGTATTTGGACAAGACGCTTTTGAAATCGAAGAAGGTCTTATAGATAGAAACCTTGAAAAACTAGATTGGATATCATCTAGCACCGAAGAATTCGTCCCTATTATCTATTGGAAGGGTCATTTAAGGAGATATAAATATGAATCATTATCATCGAAAGGAGATGACTAGAATGGCGAGAAAAAAGAGAAGCAAGAAGAGAGGCAAGTTCAAACAGAGGAGTATTAAATCTCGTGAGCACAAGATGGCGGTTATCTCGCATAAGAATAATGTCGCCCGTTATGGTAAGCTGTCTCCCCAAAGGGAGAAGGGTGAGGAGAATAAAGATGACGAATGAAGTGAAAGGTCTGATTAATCGGATGGGGAAAGAGTTGAACGGGACGTGGTTCGACTTGGAGGGAATAGGGTTCGTGGATTATTCTAACGAACAGTATGTGAACGTACCCACGAAACAGAGAAACTGGAACTTAGCGGAGGGTTCGAAAGAATCGGGTATAGCGCACTATCAGGTGACAGACACGAGTGGGATGAGTATAGGGTTTGGGGGTGAGTATTTGATACACTACTATCCTTATCCCGAATGTTATGTGGATGAAGACTTTCGTGTCAGGCTACATTTGGTCAAGAGTGAAGAGGATATAATTAAATGGATGAATCATCACGTCAGGCGCGGTGATTTTCGCAACGGAGGTATGAGATACGGGATGAATTTGACAAAAGATCAGGCGTTATTGATGCTGATGACAGAATGGGTCGATCATTTTCATAATGGATCTAAACTGATTGGTGGCAAATACAGTCCCATTCAGGTAGAAGATGGGAATGAGGTGATAGACATAGGTGAGCATTTACTAAAAGATGGTTCGAAAGTAGTGGTGGAGTACAGCAGAGAGGGCGGTTATGAGTATTCACATCATAGTTACAATCAGGCTAGGATAGCGACGGGTGTTTAAGCGTTCGTGCGGGAGAACGTCAACTTGGCGTTCTCTGACAGGGTAAATAATCCTTGTTGCGTGTAGACGTAGGCGTATAGTTTAACTTATTAATCTAATCCAAATCCGAAATATCGGATTTAACTTTCATTGATGTTGATGACGGGTCAGACGTGACTTGTCATCATTATTAAAGGTGAGGATATGAACAAAGAAAAGATGTCGAGGTTTCGTCATCCCGACGACGGGATACTGAATCACGAACATTTAACAGCGATAGGTGAATATTTACAGCGAATGAAACTGTGGGCGAACAGTTCAGAGTTTATGGCGCCCAATTCTGATAGAACGTTATTGGAGGTTCAATCGTTTGTTAACGAGGTAGACAGAATAACCCCACATGCGATGTGGGCGATGCTATCGGACAAGCGGGAGGGGGATATTCTAGCATCTGATAATCCTCGAGGTTCTGTCTTGTTCGATTTATTTTGGAGATGTATGGAATTACGAAAATACTCAGCACAAATGGGTAAGATTTTAGCGAGGGAGACGATAGTATGACGAAATACAAGGTGGGTCTTTACAAGACTTACAGAGTGTTCGGCGGTCGTGAAGAAGGCGGCTGGTGGTACAATAGGGCGCAGAGAGTTCAGACGTACAATAAGGAGTTTAAAACTCTTCATGGTGCGAGAGCGTGGGCGCTTAACGAGCAGGTGAATGTGGACAAAGAGATGAACGATCCACGTGGGTACGAAGCTGATATATACTCTGTACTAGGGGAACACAAGTACACAGTAGAATGGGGTAAACCTGAGGAGTTGACAGAGTTTATTCCTGCAGAAACCCCTGTCTATCATTAAGAAAAAGTCATGATTAATACAATTGGCAATTTCGTGATGGTATGCGCTGTCATTTTAGCCTTTTTAGCAATTGTCTGGAGATTGAAAAGATGAGTGGATTGACGTATGATGAGAGGTGTATAAACTGCGACAATGAGGGTCTGGGGTATTCAGAGACTAGGCCCTCATATCTGACGTGGTTTACGTGTTTTGATTGTGGATTGGAGATTCATCCCACAGTTAAGTATATGAAACTCGATGAAATAAACGATCATCGGCGATATCAAGAATTGGAACCTTTAACGGGGTTGCCGCATCAGAACAAGGAGATTATATGAATATTTCAAGAAAGAGAGGAAGAAAGAACGTCAAGCGTCGTTCAATTCGGGCTAAAACTCGACAGCAGAGAGAAAAGCAGGTCTATTTATTACGTCAACGCAGACGAATGGAAACAGAAGGGACCCAACATGGGGATCCTGTGGAAGTTAAGAGGTCGATTATATGAAATACAATTTGGCAAGAAAACGATTTCTGAAAAAGAGGAAACGTCAACAGAAACGTCAAAAACGAGTGACGTTGATGTTAAGGCGCCAAAAGAAAGAGGGGTTGAGTTATTTTCAACAGAAAATGGAGGAGGAAGAAAATGGGGGAGAAAGGAAATGACTAGAGAATGGGTTTACGAAGCGAATCCATGTCATAACGATTTGCAAAGTATTGCAAATAAAAGAGGAAAAACAATGGAACGAGAATTCACCATAACTCTCAACAACGAGTTGCAGGGTGTGGAGATCGAATTTGACGAGAAGCCATCTGATTTGGTACTCGAATTTCTGAAGAATAATCGCTTCAGATGGAATAGAATTAAGCAGATTTGGTACACAAAACAAACGTCAATGCTGTTGGATGTTGATAGCTTTGGTGAATGTCTGAACAACATCATCGAGAAAGGACAAGTCGGTCTCTTAGAATCAGCCTGGCGCCCTAAAGGTACTAACACAACAGTAAACTTTACTCCCATTTCATATCATGCTATCATTGTAGAAGCGGCAAAGGCTGCAAATGAAGCGGGAAATGAGAAGATTAAGGAACTTCGTGCAAGGGGGCCAGCACATGTGGTGTCTGACGAGTCCGGGCCTATTGATACGATGTTAGATTTATGCGGTTTCTGTCATGCTAAGATTTATCAGAAGAAAGAGATTGACGGGGATCCAGTCAAGAATCTGGACTTTATCAAGTTCTTTAAAGGTAAAGGTCAGAAGTCAGAGAACGGAACACAAGCCCAACAGTGGGTATATGAAACGAAACATGGAACGATGAGATTATCGAAATCGTTTGAAACTGGATTTTATCTGGATATAACAGATTCCAGCGAGATTTCGGGTGTTGAGTTTCAGTACATTCAGCCCAAAACAGCGTCATATCAGGCGATGGCGCGTGTTCTCGACTTATCGGATATAATCTGTTATGTCAATTCCAGAGTAGATTGAGAGGATAATGTCACTACACTACTTGCCCAGCGTAGGCAGTTACATAGATTCTGACACCTCGTTAGTAACGCCAGCGTTATTAACAGCAAAAGATTATGCGTGGGGAAATTTCTTTCTTCACGAATGTTCTGATGAGTGGTATCAGGCTTTGAATAAACCCGACAGGGAGAAAGTCAATTCGATTGCTTCCATAGAGTTTGTTCAGAGGATGGACAAAAATGTTCAGTAATTGAAGTTACTGCTAACTAAATCAGGGAATAGCATCTTAGGATGTTATTCCCTTTTTTTATGAGTACGTTTAAAAGTTAAGAAGGAGAATAGTTATGGGAACTAGAGGTGCATGTGGGTTTTACAGTCAAGGTACTGAAAAGGTCACATATAATCATTATGACTCATATCCCGTAGGTTTAGGTTATCAGATACTTCAATATCTGGATTCTAGAGACAGGGATATGGATAAAATTAGAAATGATTTTGATATGATTCAGCTTGTGAAGGAAACAAGTCGTCCTTCAAAGAAACAGGTTGAAATTTGTCGAAATGCAGGAGTATCTGATTTAACAGTCAGCGAGGGAAAAGTAACTGATTGGTACTGTTTGCTGCGAGAGGCACAGGGAGACTTGACTCAAAATGTCAAAGCGGGACTAATGATAGATTCTAAGGAGTTTCTCTACGACAGTTTATTCTGTGAGTGGGCTTACATTATCAATATTGACGACTCTTTACTGGAAGTCTACAAAGGGGGCCAGAAATCAGCAGGGGAGGGTAGATATTCTAAGCGACACTATCTGCATGATTCGTGGCCATATGATGATAGATTTTATGGCGTGACGCTAGTTGCGGATTTAGATATTAAAGATGTCAAAACTCTTGATATGGACTATATTGAAGAGTTTGGATATATCAATAAGATTGACAAGGAAATTCGTGATAAAGAAGTTGTAGGGGAACTGGATCGTCTTATCAACGAGATGTTAATTTAAAGGAGTAGATTATGTCATGGAAAGAAATGACTGAAATTCTTGAGCAAGGAATTCAATTAGAGGTTAGTCAATCTATAATAGACAGGGCTGAACCTCTGTGTCTCACAAATTGTCCCATTTCTCTATCGTTCAAAGAAGCATTAGAAGGATATGGAAACAATATATGCGTTGCAACTACGTCGGAACGAATAACGATATATGAAGATCTCACACGTCGGGCTGATACGTTTGTGTTTCGCCCCAGTGAGGATATATCCAGATGGATTTTGTCTTTTGACGACTACACCACAGAACAGACATTGAGTCCATTTACAATGTCCATAAAGTTAATTCCTGAAAAAGACAGAGAAGACAAAACTATTGGTCGTTTTGGGGAAATCAACTACGATGGTCGGGTTGTGATTAAACATTCCTGATTATAACAATGATATTGCATATTATTATGGCGCTGGTGGAAGCGATTGCTTACACTTGCGCCTTTTTAATTGGAATGTTGATTAACATTATTTGGATAATAAGTCCCAATCTATCAAATAAGCTGGCTGATTTAGTCATTGCTTATGTCAAGAAGGATGATAATGAATAGTCCTAGAGAATACTTTTTTCAGATGCCTCATGAGTACGGGTTTCTCGCTGGAACTAGCGATACGAATTACAAACAAATGTGTAAGGACACATGTCATGTGGTCAAATTGAAATTACAGTTAGAAGTTGGCTCCTTCGAATATGAAAGTATAGCAACTGGAAATACAAGCAAAAAAACAATGATTCGGGTTCTTGAGATAGATACACGTATTATATCTGATTTGTATTCATGTGATACGGTCAGCGAATACAATCTAGTTCTTCCCCATCATGGACGTGCGATAGAACCAGCTATGTTTGTGTTGAAATGGAGTTTAGAACTTCTGCCTACGGAGGTGAAAGAGAAAATTGCCATGCACTACGCCTGGGGACAATCTGTTTCTGTCAATGGATACTCGTTAGAACCAGACTCTTTCAAAGAGATTCTAATGGATTTCAAATTAATAGAAGAATATAGAGAAGGGGTACGTTGTCACCAAGATGACGATGAATTCACCCAGTGGGGAGCTTCTGGGGCATATAAATACTAAAGGAGATGTAAATGTTGTACGATGTTCAAATCTTAGGAAATACCGAATGTGATACATTTACCATTTCGGTTAAAGATGATAAGGCTCTTGAAAAATCAATGACTGAAATGTCCGATAATTTCAGTACAATCAGAGATAAGGGGCCCTGTACTGTTTTTGTCTATAGAGCAGGAGAAGCAACCCCACATCGGGTTAGAATGAGTGACGGGCTAAGTAAGAAAGTCAAGTATACATGGGAAGTAACTATCTTGCAGATTGTTCGTTATCTGGGTGAAGTTGCAAGTCTACCCTCAATCTATCGTCAGCTAGAAAGAGGGAAATATATTTCTCTTACGACAAACCATTTGAGATTAACGCCTTATGGTAATCGACCAGCATATCAGCATCAAACCAGAGGTCACATTTCTGATCTTCTAAAAACAGGAGATTTAGTTCGTTCTTCACGGGGAATTTATGCTATCTCTGATGAAGGGAAAAATAGAATAAAAGAGGCTGAGAAAGAGGCGATGAGTAAGCTGGGCGATGCAGATAAAATAATCATTGATGAGAAAGGATTTGTCGGAAACGTTTCCAAATCTGAAGCATTAAAATCAGTGGTTAGAAAATATGCACTTGACATGATTAGTGAATATATTAGCGAGGCTGAACATATGGATGGTTTAGAATATTGGAATAACTTTGAGTATGAAAGGGAAGTAGTAGACGATTTTGTTTTATACTTAAAAGGGGATAGAGAAGTCTTAACATTTGAACAAAAAAAGGGCAAAGATGAAAACGTATAGAATTCCAGTAGTTTGGAGTTGTGCAGGAACAGTATCAGTGAAAGCTGAATCAATCGAAGATGCCATAGAAAAGGCTGAAGACAGTCCATTGCCCAATAACGGTGAATATATTTATGGTAGTTTTGAAGTGGATATGCATCATCCTGTTATAGATCAATGGTATTCAAGTTCAGACATGGCGCCAACTGATGCGGCTATATTGAAGTTAGGTGACAAGAAAATATCATTAATGAAATAACCAAGGGGGAGTTTACTCCCCCAATGCCGTCACTTAGTGGACGCTGGAGGAAAATAGACGGTGTAAGCCCCTGTGAAAACAGAGGCAGGTGTCCAATAATCAATTAACAGGAGAATAAAATGAAGTATGCAGACAGATTTTGTTCCTACAAAGAGGAATATACGCCCGAACATAAGTACATTTTCTCTGGCCCCTGTCTCGCAACAGGCAAAGAGTACAGTGTAGCAATACCCAGTCACGAATTATTTGCTTACAGACAAGGAAGTTACATCCAAGACGCAATGTCTTCACTTTCTGCTGAGGATAGAAGCTTCTTACTGGATGGTCTTTCACCTCAAGGTTGGAAATTATGGTTCGGGGAGTCTGAATAATGAAAAAGATAATAGATTTGAGGAAAGAGTACGATGAACAAATTAACAGCATCGTACATGGGGTCACCCACAGTATGGATGGTCTTAGGGGGCGTTCAACGTCTGTTCGTCAAGCAGAGGGCGAGAATGTGGAGTCTTGTTATATTGGAACTGTTTTCAATATAATGCCTTCTGGTAAATACTATACGGGATGGACATCAAATCAAAATTGGGTTGATGTTGTGAAGGACACATACTTTCGTCAAAAATTAGAGGAGAAACTGAATGATTTGGGTTTCTGGCTAGAATCAGGCGAAGGATCTTCGACAGATATGTTTGCATGTCGCAGTCTTCAGATTGTGGTATATTACGACTAATCAAAGTAAAGGAATTTCATTTAATGAACGATGTTGAGCGAACAGTTAATTTAGAATTCAAAATAGAGGTAGAGGCTTTAGTTGATCGGGAACTATCCTCACGTGATGTCGCTGATATTATCAGTGAACAGTGGACAATTTCAGACGCCCTCAATGTAAATCATGAGGGCGTTTATTTACGAAATGTTATCATTCTTGAACCTGAAATATTAAATTAATCATGAACTTAATAAAACCTTTCAAGGTTGAACAAACTCATATAGATAACGGAATAAGAGGCAACTGTCAAAAGTGTCCAGTTGCACTTGCAATCTTAGATTTATTTGATCAGGATGATAAATTTCAATTTACATCAGAGGAATTAGATGTCAGTATAGAAATCTGCGGATTCAGCATTATGTTGAGTGAAAGACCCTATATTGAATACGGATCTCTATCCCCAGGGGTAGAAGATTTTATTGATGGATTTGATTGGGAAAAAGAGGATATAGTCCCTACAGAAATGAAATTAGATATTGAAAAAGGGATTATCTCACTTCAACATGAGGCGTGAAAAAGTCAGTCATAGGACGAAAAAATCGCTTTCCGATGTAAACTTTTTGTCATCTTTTAACGTTTATAATAGTGCAAGTCGAGAACAGACACTTTTCATGTGTGGGTCGTTTGCGGATAGTCGCAAATTGGTCTAAAGAACTTGTGAAGTATCCCATGTGGACGCTTTAGATGTAAATTCTCGATCACCAAATCGAGAATCAGTTCTACTCACGCATGAATGTAAACAATCTTTTCCCGATTGGGTTTGTTGTTACCATTCCCAATAAGAATTGATTGAGTGCTATCTCGAATTGTGTTTAGTTCCGCTGAGAAGCGGATTAGATTAGATGAGTTGCTTAGTTTGGTTCCGCTCCCTTGAATCGAGGCGAATTAAATTAGCAGCAAAACGGTAGAGTCTCGTAGACTTTAGCGGTACGTGTTTCTGCACGTGCCGCTTTTTTTTGAACCCCAATCAGTAATTTTTTACTGCTAAGGACAATATATGTCTGATAACGGCAATTTAATGAGGACTTATCGCTTCGTCATTGACGAACACGACAAGCCTATATACAAACAACTATTAAATCTAACTAGAATCTCTAAGGACTTGTATAATCAGTCCCTTTTTGTTCTAAGAAAGGACTTGGACGAGACTAAAAAGTTCATTTCTAAGTTCGATTTAATGAAAAAAATGTCAACGGTTCCCAATCTTGACAACGAAATAAATTATAGAAAACTACCTGCACAAGCCAGTCAACAAACTATAATGTTGTGTCATGGAGCGGTATCATCTTATTTCAAGGCTTTAAAAGCATGGAAAAAAGATCCTAGTAAGTTCAAGGCTCAGCCTAGATTCCCATCATTTGTTAAAAAAGATGGACATCAAGTTTTGACTTTAACCAATCAAACTGCAAGCATGAAAGAGAATGTTATCACGTTCGGCAAACGTGTATTCGGTGATGAGATTAAAATATCCATCCCCGAAAAAGAATATGAAAAATATAAGAATTTGTGGATAGATTCGGAAGAGCGTTTGGCTAGAAATCGAAAACTGTTCCAGCAGATAAGAGTAGTGCCTCAACAAGGGGGAGATTATTTCAACATAGAGATTTGTTACTACCGTGCAAAAGAAACTGTTGTGCTGAATTCTGACAACGCTATCGCGGTGGATATAGGCGTTAATAACTTGATGACAGTGGTCTCAAACTTTGATGACATTCCATTTATAATAAACGGGAAACCCCTTAAAAGCATAAATCAGTATTTCAATAAAAAGAAGGCTGAAATGTCTTCGGACCTAAACAAAAAAGGTCTGTTTACTTCAAAGAGACTCAGGAAACTTTTCAGAAAAAGAAATGCTAAGGTAAGTGATTATATGCACAAGGCCAGCAAATATTTGATTGATTATTGTATTATCAATCAAGTTTCTAAGATTGTTGTGGGATATAATCCAGAATGGAAAGTTGGGGTTCAAATAGGAAAAGTTAACAATCAGAATTTTGTCATGATTCCATTTCATAGTTTGATTTCTAAAATTGAGTACAAGGCAGAAACATACGGAATGGAAGTCATTAAAATCGGGGAGAGTTACACATCAAAATGTTCAGCATTGGATCTAGAACCAGTGAAAAAACACGAAAAGTATAAGGGTCGACGAGTTCATCGTGGACTTTTTAAAGCATCTGACGGTCAAGTAATCAATGCTGACGTAAATGGAAGTATTAACATTCTAAGAAAAGAGATTGGTGATGATTTTGTTAGTGAAGCAATTAACTTACAGGAAAATCCTGTCAAGTTTACGATGAATTGAAAATTAGAATTGTAACCATAGTGGATCGCATGATTCCTTGTTTGAGTCCCATCTCTTTACATTTCGAGTTAGGCAGGTAAATAATCGTAACCATAGTGGATGCCCCCCTGCAAAGCAGTCACAATAATAATGTGACAGAGGGTCTTTGGTTGGCCCACGTTTACAACTAAATCATACCACGTCCGTACAGGCCGAAGTGCGACGGGCACAACTTTGTAATAACGATTCTAAACCATTGGCCTCATGGCATTAGCAACGTCGAAATAGCCATCAAGGATTGAAGATCATCAAGTAGCTACATTAATAATGTAGTAGAGGACTTTTGGTTAGTCCATATCAAAAAAAGCGCCATGTCTACAACAAAAATGCCATGTCACGACCTATCAGCTACCATGAAGTTGTTCTGGAAGTTTTATCGTTGACTTCTTAAACGGACATCAAGCATTGATACCATCACAGTATCTAAAGTAACTACAATAAATGTAGTAGAGGGTTTTTGGTAGACCCCCCAGTTACAATGGGAATTAAATCATGCCTCGATCAACACTTCTATACCATTAGACTCTACCGTTTTGCGGCATAAGAATTCTCATGATAACCATTACTATAGGCAACGAGAATTTTCGGCATGTCTAAATCATCTCTTAACTTTGCATTTACAATCATTAAGGAGTGGCATCGTGAAAAGTAGTCACAGTAACACTGTGATAGAGGGCTTTTGATTAGCCCATATCAACAAAATACCATCCGTGTTTGTTGGGAATAATCACGCTCGGCGGATTAGCTGTCCGATCAAAGAAGTCAGTTTAACCATTGATGCATGGTAATGGAAAGTAGTCACAATAATATTGTGATAGAGGGCTTTTGGTTAGCCCGCATTTACAATGAAAACAAATGGATCATCAGCCTTTGTTTTACCGTCACCTTTAATAGCCATTACGATTCGAAAAGGTAACCATCACTAGATTGTTGAGACTGACAGTCAGAACTTTCGGTATGTCT
>Ga0310345_10002585_pt1 | contig 18046 bp, 17 predicted proteins | sample HC15DNA20500_MG_FD_204667 | JGI IMG/M metagenome (GOLD analysis project Ga0310345, IMG submission 204667) | Marine microbial communities from station ALOHA, North Pacific Subtropical Gyre - HC15-DNA-20-500_MG | ecosystem: Environmental > Aquatic > Marine > Oceanic | place: Pacific Ocean: North... | reverse complement strand
ACGGCGCCGACCAGTATCCGTGACCGAAAGAACTTCCACTTGGGGCATGAAGCTATGGTCTGTCATAGGTTCAGACCCTTAGCTGAAATCCAAACCCGTGCTCAGGCGGCCCTCGCCGGAGGCATACGAACTGACTGCGCCCACCACGGTTGTATTCGTCACCCCCGCTCAGGCCCCAACCATGACGCCAGCTGAGATCGAGGGGTTCTATGCCAGCCAGTATGCCGGCGCTCCCGATCTCTCGCTCGAATTCGTCGAAGGCAGTGGCCACTACGTCATGCTCGACCAACCCGAACAATTCTCCCGTCTCGTAGCAAAGTTTCTGAATTGACAACCAAGGACAGAGGTGGCTCGGGAAATCTGAACAGGTGAGTTAGGTGGATTTTCCGCTCCCAATCCTGCAGCGTTGCCGGGACGAAGGAGCGAATATGGCAAAACGACCGAGACGAAACCACAGCCCAGCTTTCAAGGCGAAAGTCGCGTTGGCGGCGTTGAAGGGCGACAAGACGATGAGCGAGCTGGTGACGCAGTTCGACGTGCATCCGAACCAGATCAAGCAATGGAAGGATCAGCTGCTGGATGGAGTCTCCGGCGTATTCGATGACAAGCCGAAAGCGGCGAAGGAGCCGGAGATCGATGTCACCTCTCTGCATACAAAGATCGGCCAGCTCACGCTTGAGAACGATTTTTTAGAGGGAGCGCTCGCCAAGGCCGGTCTGTTGCCGAGCGCAAGGAAATGACGGACCGCGCCCACAGGCTGAGCCTGACCCGGCAGGCCGAGCTGCTCGGGATCAGCCGGGGCAGCCTCTACTATGCCCCGCGCCCGGCCAGCGAGGACGACCTGCGGCTGATGCGCCGGATCGACGAGCTGCACATGGACTATCCGTTCGCGGGCAGCCGGATGATGAAGGGTCTTCTGCGCCAGGAAGGGTTCACCGCCGGGCGGCTGCACGTGGCCACGCTGATGAAGCAGATGGGCATAGAGGCCTTGTATCGCAGGCCCAACACGTCGAAACCGGCGCCGGGGCACAAGGTCTACCCCTACCTGCTGAGGAAGCTGGCAGTGACCCGGCCCAACCAGGTCTGGGCAATGGACATCACCTATGTGCCGATGGCGCGCGGCTTTGTTTACCTGGTGGCCGTTGTCGACTGGTTCAGCCGCAAGGTGCTGAGCTGGCGGCTCTCGGTCACGCTGGAAACCGGCCCGTGCGTGGAGGCGCTGAACGAGGCCCTCGCACGACACGGCGCACCCGAGATCATGAATACCGATCAAGGCAGCCAGTTCACCTCCATCGACTTCATCACCGCGCTGAAAGGTGCCGGGATCCGGATCAGCATGGATGGCAAGGGGGCCTGGCGGGACAACGTCTTCGTCGAGCGCCTATGGCGGACCATCAAATACGAAGAGGTCTACCTACGCGCCTATGATAGCGTCTCGGCCGCTCGCGAAAGCCTCGGCCGGTATCTGGCCTTCTACAACACCAGGAGACCGCATTCATCGCTGGACGGGCAGACCCCCGATCAGGCATATCTCAACACGCCCCGGCCAATTCCGGTCGCGGCATAACCGAGCGGGAAATCCACTTACGAAACGGCTCGAAACTGTTAAAGAGACCTCAGCGAAACGCACGTCTCTCTCGCAGGTGGACATCCGAGGTGGGTCTGATGCGGCTACCGCTTTGGCCGGGGCCCTGCCCGGTTATCCGGTAGGCCCGGCATGTGAGGTTTCGGGAGGATAAGCTTGGGCGCTCAGCCGTAGAGGCTTCGGAACCGCGCGCCCTTCCACAGGTTCCAGCCGACGGCGGCCAGCCCGGTCAGGATGCGCATCTTCGCAAGCCCCAGGAACCGTGTCCGGCGCAGGCCCCAGTGCCGTTTCCAGTGCCCGAAGATCGCCTCGACCCGGGCGCGGGTGACGCCGATCTCGACGTTGCGGGCCTTGTCCTGCGGGCCCAGCCGCTTGTGGTTCGCGCCGCGCCGCTGCACCCGGTCGGCCATGCCCGTCCGCGCCACCAGCGCCCGGCTGCGCGGGCTGGAATAGGCGCCGTCGGCATAAAGCGCGGCCTCGTCGCCCACCACCAGATCCTCGAGGCTGTCCACCTCGGCCCGGTTGCCGGGGCTCACCGCCACCCTCCGCACGAACCCGTCCTCGTCGGCATTGACGAAGGCCTGCCAGCCCCAGACCGCCCGCCGGCGGCCCTTCACCGTCAGCTTCACCGCCGAGCCCGCCTCCGGGTCGCGGCGGTCGTAACCACTCTGCGCCGCCTCCACCACGGTCGCGTCGATGATCGCGATCCGCCCCTCGGCGAGCACCACGCGGGCCTCCTCCAGCATCGCCACGACCTCGGCCAGAACCGCCTCCAGCCGGTCGCCCAGCCGCGCCCGGAACCGCCCCAGCGTCGAGGCCTCGGGCACCCCCTGGTCCAGCTCCAGCCGGCAGAACTTGCGGAACAGGAGGTCCCGCGCCAACTGCGCGCTGAGCTTCACGTCGCTCAGGTCGTACCACAGCCCCAGCAACAGCGCCCGAAAGAGCGTCTGCGCCGGATAGCCCGGCCGCCCCGTCTGCCGCCGCTCCTCGCCCCGCGGCAACAGCGCCTCGATCCGGGACCAGTCGATCACCTCCTCCACGGCGTCCAGCGCCCCAAGCGCGGGATGCTCGAACAGCTCATGGGAGGCGAAAAGGGCGGGCTGGGTGGTGAAGCTTTGTCTCATGGCCAATCATAGCAGATCACCTGAAACAGAAGAATCCTCAAAGTTTCGCTGAGGTCTCTTAAAACAAACCGAGCCACCTCTGTGATCCGGTTCGGTGCGACGGAACTCACCTACGAGCCGACCATTCAGCCGTTGCCGACAAATCACGCCGGCTGATTGACCATTACGCCAACGTCTCCGACATATCCCGGTGGTACTGCCGCTACCCGCATTCGTGCCGGGGCGTACAAGAAAAGGATTCCGTGCGAGGTTTAAGCTCTGACGTAATTCTATCCGAGTACATTTTCTCCAGTGCCGCCGCGGTTTCACCGATCAGGACCGTCGTTTCCGGCATCACGCCCCCCATCGTTAGGAAGCCGTGGATCTGGCCCGGAAAATGCCTGTGCTCGACGCGGACGCCCTCTTGTCGCAGCCTGTCGGCATAGGCAATCCCTTCGTCGCGCAACGGATCGTGGCCACAGGTGGCGAGATAGGTTGGCGGCAGGTCGGCCAGGGAGGCGGCGAGAAGCGGCGAGGCACGCCAGTCTTCGCGCATGGTGGCATCGGGAAGATATTGCGCGGCGAACCAGTCGAGGGCCGCGCCATTCAGGGTCGGGCCGGTTCGGAATTCCCTGCGGGAGGGCGTGTCAGCCACGAACGAGGTCGCGGGATAGAGCAACGCTTGCCCGCAGGGCATGGGCTGGGCGTCGTCGCGTAGGCTCAGCGCAAGCACCGCGGCGATATTGGCGCCCGCGCTGTCGCCGCCGATGGCGATACGGCCCCGGTCGATGCCCAGCCGCTCGGCCTGATCGCGCAGGTAGGCATACGCAGCCCGCGCATCGTTGATCGCGGCGGGGAACGGATGTTCGGGCGCAAGCGCGTAATCCACCGCGACGACCGCGCAGCAAGCCGTGTTGCAAAGCGCCCTGCAGGCGGCATCATGCGTGTCCAGGTCGCCCGACACCCAACCGCCCGAGTGGAAGAACAGCAGCGCGGGGAGGCTGTCGCCGGGCCGGGCGCCCCAGGCGCGGTAGAGCCGCAGGCCCGGATGGCTGTCGCTCCGGGCGATGTCGCGGACCTGGGCCACGTCCTGCGACAGCGGGGCGAGCGCCCTCCGGCTTTCCCGAAAGGATTTGCGGGCGGTTTCCGGCGTGCCGCTTTCGGGGCCCGGGGCCGCGGCGGCGATGGCCGCGTCGACCAGGCGCTTTGCCCCGGGGTCGAGCGGGCCGGCGAGGGGCGTTACGCGTCCGTCCATGCCATCGCCTCGATCTCGATCAGTGCGCCGGGGGCGGTCAGGGCGGAAACCACGGTGGAGCGCGCCGGCCGTCGATCACCAAAGGCCGCCGCATAGGCGTCGTTGAAGGCGGGAAAGTCGGCGGCGTTCACCAGCCAGACAGAGGTTTTGCCGACGTTCTGCAGGCCCATCCCCTCCTGCGCGAGGAGCGAGTCGATCCGCTTGAGGATGCGGGTGGTCTGTTCCGTGATATCGCCCGAGATGATGCCGGTGTCGTCAAAGGCCAGTTGGCCCGAGGTGATGACGGTGTTCCCGTTGCGGACGTAGGGGGAGAGGTGGGGTTTGGACATGGTGGAGATCCTTATGCATGGGTCCAGGTGAAGCGGTCGCCCCGGCGGGCAATGTGCCCGACGGCAGAGCCGCCGAGATGCGTGCCGAAGTACAGGGCGTTTCGGTCGGCGCAGTAATCGAGCGCCCAGCGGCGGGATCGCCGCGTGGTTTCCGCGTCTTCGCAGAAGATCGAGTTCCATTCCGGGTGAAACACCTGGGCCTGGTTGTGCAGGACATCGCCGCCAAACAGGAGAGGTCTTTCGTCCGTCTCGAGGGCGATGGAGAGGTGACCGGGGCTGTGGCCGGGGGTCGAGTGAAAGGTCAGGCCGGCGATCGGGTCGAAGGGGCCGAGGGGCACTTCCTCGGCGAGGCCGGCCTCGAGGATGGGACGGATGCTGTCCTGGAAGACCCCGGCGGCGAGGCCTTCCTGGAAAAACGGGCGGCGGGCGACCGCGCCTTCGACCCGGCCCCAAACGTAGCGGGCGTTGGGGAAGGTCGGTTCCCATCGGCTTTCGTTCCACCGGGTATTCCAGCCGACATGGTCGGTGTGGATATGGGTGCAGAGCACGAAATCGACGTCGCGAGGGGCCACGCCTGCGGCCGCAAGGCGCGACAGATAGTCGGTGTCGAGTTGATTGAACCCCGCGAAGGCGCGGTTTCGTCCGTTGCCGACGCCGGTGTCGATGAGGACGGTCAGGTCGCCGTTGCGCAGCAGCCACGAATGCACGGGAACGGTCAGATCGGTTCCGTTGGCGTCCAGCGTGCCGGCTATGCAGGCTTTCGTCTCGGGGGAAAGGGCGTCCTGGTCCCAGTCCGGCAAGAGCGCGGCCGGGGGGAGGGTCAGCGCAATCTCGTCAATCCGGGAGATCGTCCAGTTGCCGACCTTGCGGGTCGTGTCGGGCATGACCTTTTCCTTCTCCCCTTTGCGATGGGTCTGTGACTTGGACCGATTGAAAAGCTGAGGTATCGTTATTACGAATGATGATCGACAATCAAATCGAGGAAAGTTATGAAAGCTATCGACCATTTCAATCTTCGATCGTTCGACCTGAACCTTCTGATCGCGTTCGACGCCCTCATGCAGGAACGGAGCGTGACGCTTGCCGCCCGGCGCCTGAAGATCCAGCAGCCCGCGATGAGCCATACGCTTTCGACCCTGCGGACGCTTTTCGATGACGAACTGTTCGTGCGCGTCAAGCAGACCATGGAGCCCACGCACCGGGCGCTGGAACTGCATGATCCGGTCCGGAAGGTGCTGGCACAGGCGCAGGACGTCTTGAGAACCGGGCAGCCGTTCGACCCCCTGCGAAGCGACCGGCAATGCCGGATCGGGATGACCAACGGGATCGAGGTTCTGCTTCTGCCGGAATTGACGGCCGAACTTCGCAAGGTCGCGCCGAACATGTCGCTTTCGGCGCGGTCGGTGGATCCCGGCGAGGCGGCAGAGCTTCTCGATGCGGGCGAGCTGGACCTTGTGGTGGGCTGCTACAATCGTCCCAGCTCTTGGCAGCGCAGCGAATTACTGTTCGAAGAGGGCGTGACCTGTTGCTACAATCCCGAACTGTTGCGCTGCGCAAATCCGATCGGACTGCAGACCTACGCGGAAACGCCGCACGCGGTCGTTTCGCTGAACGGGGACCTTTGGGGGTGCCTGCGGGCGGGTCTGGAGGAGATAGAGGCGAAGCTGAACATCGTGGCGTCGGGGCCGAACTTCCTGTCGGTGTTGATGATCGCGCGGGAAAGTCCGATGCTGACAACCCTGCCGAGCCGCATCGCAGAGGCCTATGCACCCCTGTTCGGGTTGGCGACGAGCCGGGTGCCGCTTCCGTTCAATCCCAACCCGATCTCGATGTCCTGGCCCATGCGCGCCGACCGGGAGCCGGGTAACGCCTGGCTCAGATCGCAGATACGGAACGCCAGATTCGTTCAGCCCGGCGCGCAGGCCATTACGGGGGCGGATCAGGGCGCAGTCAATCGACAGCATCAATTAGAGTCATGACTGGTATCAATTTGACCGAATAGACCCGTTAGACCATCTTCCCACGCGTTCCACAGAAGGCGGGATGAGGCCCGCATTGCGGGGGGGGCGGATGGGCAGGACAGGTTCGGCGATTGCCAAGGTTACTCTTGGGCCAGAGCCGCTAAGGCGGGCGGGATGGCGATTACGACAGCCGCTGCCGGATCGCCCGAACCAGAACTTCGCTGGCCTTGCTCCGCACGGTCTGGGGGTTCGATACGGCAAAGATGCCAAAGCTGATCTCGGGCACGATGGGACGCGAGACCAGACCCCGCAAACAGGCAAATTCCGCGGTAAAGTTGTCGGCGACAACGGCGGCATCCAGATGGCTGCAAAGCCCGGCGGCAAGGTTGAGGCTGCGGATCGTCATCGCAGCCGAATCCGGGGGTTGGGAATAGCCAATATTCTCCATCACGAGCCCGCCGATGGTGCCGGCCGTGTTCAGCCGGATGCTATTGCAGGCCTCTCTGGCCTCTTCCCGGGTTACCACGTCATTTTGCGCCAGGGCATGATCCTTGGGCATCAGCAACAACAATTGGCCGGTGCCCAGACGTTCGACGTGAAAGTCCAGCGGTGGCAGGGGGCCGGCAAGCAGCCCCAGGTCGGTGCGCCCCGCACGCATGGCGCGAAACTGCTCTTCGCCATTGGCGACGTCGATTGCCACCTTCAGCCTGGGCACTTCGTCGCGGGCGATCCGCAGGGCGGCCGGCAGGAGATCGTGCATCAGCGGGGCGATGACCTGCACCTGCAATGTGCGCAGCGATCCGTCCCGCAAGGAGGCTATCCGCCCTTCGAGGCGGAGCAGGCTGTCCTTGATATGCCGGCATTCGACAAACAGGGCATCGCCGTCGACGGTCGGATGCAGCCGCCCCTTGTCGAGGCCGAACAGCGTGAGGCCGATGGCGGCTTCGAAATCCCGCAGGTGCTTGCTGACCGTCGGTTGCGTCAGGTTCAGCTCTCGGGCCGCGGCGCTGATGCTGCCCTGTTCGTAGACAGCACGGAACACATCGAGGCGTTGGAGGGTGATCGGGCGCATGGAAAGACTATAGAAGAAAGCTATGGGGTGTGCAAACAAATAGTCTTTATCGTGATGTTGGGCAGACCAATACTTGGCGGACTTCACGTTGAGGAGCACGCCATGCAGGCCGATCTCATTTTTCGCGACGCCATGATCGTAGACGGCACCGGCGCCCCGCGCCGCAGGGGCGACGTTGCCGTGACCGGTGACCGGATCGTCGCGGTCGGTAGCCTGTCCGACTGGCGGGGCGGGGTCGAACGGACCTGCTCGGGAATGGTTCTGGCGCCCGGATTCATCGACCCGCATGTTCACTATGACGAGGCCGTGCTGACCCATCCGACGCTTGACCACGCGGTCAGTCAGGGCTGTACGACCGTGATCAACGGCAATTGCGGCTTTTCGATTGCGCCGCTTTGTTTCGCCGGTCCGCTGCCCATGCCGCTTGGCGCCATCGTCACCGATGCCCTTACCCGCTTTGCGTCCTTCGCGGCCTATCGTGGCGCGCTTGAAGCCGAGCCGGCGTCGGTAAACACGGCGTGCCTCATCGGTCACAGCACGCTTCGGCTGAACGCGATGGCCGATCTTGACCGCGAGGCCGACCGAACAGAGCGCAAGGCGATGTGCAGACAGCTCGACCAGGCGCTGTCGGAGGGCGGGCTGGGCCTGTCCACCGGGCCGTTCTATCCGAGTGCCCGCCACTCGACGACCGAAGAGCTGATCGAGGTCGCGTCGATCCTGCCGAAGCACGGAAAGCTTTATGTGACGCATATGCGCGATGAAGGGGATCGCGTGATCGAGGCGCTGGAGGAAACGCTGGCCATCGGGGCGGCCTGCGGCTGTGGTGTCCATGTGTCGCATCACAAATGTGCGGGGCTCGCCAACCACGGCAAATCCGAAGTCACCCTGTCGATGATCGACGCGTGCCGGGCGCGGCAGGATGTCGGGCTGGACACCACACCCTATATTGCCAGCGCCACGATGCTGGATTCCGGTCGGCACCGGCAGGCGAGCAAGGTTCTGGTGACCGAATCCCGGCCCCATCCCGAGATGGCGGGGCGCGATTTGGATGACATTGCCCGGGAATGGGGTACGGATCGCGACGGCGCGGTGGATCGGCTGGTGCCGGCGCTCGGGGTGTTCTTCCTGATGGATGAAGCGGACGTCAGGCGGATCCTGGCGCACGAGCTGACGATGGTCTGTTCGGACGGGGTGGCGTTTGGCAAGCATCCGCATCCGCGGGTCTGGGGGACATTTCCGCGTGTCCTGCGCTATGCCCGCGACGAGGGGCTCTTTTCCCTGGAAACGGCCGTTCGAAAGATGACGTCGATGCCGGCCGAGCGGTTCGGGCTGGTCGGCCGGGGCGAGATCCGTAGCGGCAATTTCGCGGATATCGTGCTGTTCGACGAGGCGGCCGTTTCGGATGCGGCGAGCTATGACGAGCCAACGCGCCCGGCGAGAGGGATCCGCGGCGTCTATGTCAATGGCAGGAAAGTCTGGGCGGACGGGACCCATTCGGGGGAGCGGCCTGGCCATGTCCTCTGAGGTCCAGCCCATGCCGGCCGCTGCCGGAGAAACGGCCGAGAGCCTGCGCGGCCTGGCCCGCATGCTGGAGACGGGCGCCGCATCCGCCAGCGCGCTGGTGACCGGGGCGCTGGCGCGTATCGCCGCGCGTGACCAGAGGGCGGACGGGCCCAATGCCGTCGCCGCGCTCAATCCGAACGCCCTGACCGAAGCGCAGGATGCGGAGGCGGGGCCGGGGCAAGGGCCGCTGACCGGCCTTCCGGTCATGGTGAAGGACAATATCGACGTCTCCGGCATGGCGACGACCGCAGGGTCGCCGCTGATGCGGGGCAATGTGGCGGTGTGTGACGCGGTGTGCGTTCGGCGGTTGCGAGAGAGTGGCGCGATCCTTCTGGGCAAGACGACCCTGCACGAATGGGCGAGCGGCATCACCTCTGTCTCGGCGTTGCATGGCGCGGTTCGCAATGCCCGCAGCCCCGGACATGTGGCCGGAGGATCCAGCGGGGGTTCGGCTGGCGCGGTTGCGGCCCGATATGTCGCCGCCGCGATCGGCACCGACACGGCCGGTTCGATCCGCATTCCGGCGGCGTTCCACGGGCTTTACGGGCTGCGGCCCACGCATGGCAGGCTGGACATGACGGGTATCGTTCCGCTTTGTCCGTCGCAGGATGTCGTGGGGCCGATCGCGCGCGATCCGCTGGACCTCGCGATCTTGATGGACGTGCTGGGGGGACAGCCGGCGGGCGCGTTTTCGGGCCGGATCGAACACGGCATCCTGCGACGGGCTCGGGTCGGTGTATTGCGCGCCCTGTTTGGCAACGATGGTCAAGAGGCCGGGGTCTCCGAGACGTGCCTTGCGGCGCTGGAGCGGATGCGGCGCCAGGGGGTCGAGCTGGTCGACCTGGATGCGACAGGACTGGCCGCATTGGCGAAAGCGGCCAGCACCATAGATTACGAATTCGCTCCTGCCATCGCAGGGTACCTGAGGGGGAGGGACGGCCTGTCGATCCGGTCCCTGGACGATATCGTCGCCCAGACGCCGCCCGGTTCGGATCTGGCCGAGACGCTGAAACGCCGGTTGTTGGCGGCACGGCAACCGGAGGCGGCCTTGGGGTTGGCCCTGGAACGGCGCGCCGAGCTTCGGGCGGAGCTCGAACGGCTGTTGCAGGATCACGGGTTGACCGCGCTGGCCTATCCGACGATGCGGATGCCGCCCGCGCGGATCGGGGCGCGGCAGCCCGGATTCGAGAATGTCTTTCTCAGTGCAAGCAGCGGCTTTCCCGCGCTCACGGTGCCCGCCCTGCCGGAGGACGCCCCGCTGCCCGTCGGCCTCGAGTTCCTGGGGAGGCCAGGGACGGAGGCAACGCTGCTCTCCATCGCCTGCGATTGGCAGGAGGGGAGGGCGCTCACATGCTGACGACGTTGAGTCCGCAACGCAGCCGGATGTCGCTGCAAGGCGCCGTGGCCTCGGCACATCCGCTGGCCACGCAGGCCGGGCTTGGCGTGTTGCGTGACGGCGGCAATGCTTTCGATGCGGCCGTTGCCACGGCCGCCGCGCTAACGGTGGCCGAACCCTTCATGTCGGGCCTTGCCGGCATGGGCAGCGCGGTGATGTGGGACGCCAGGGGCCGCAGGGTTCGCGCGCTTGATTTTGTGCCCGGGCTGCCGATGTCCTACGACCCGGATCTGTATCCCAAGCGCACCGACGCTGCGCGCGGCGCGTTGTCGGTTGGATTGCCGGCCACGCTCATGAGTTGGCAGGTTCTGAATGACGAACTTGGCTCGCGACCGTTGGGAGAGCTGCTCGCACCGGCCATCGCGCTTGCGGAAAACGGTGTGGCGCTGACCGAGTTCGCCGTCACCGAGTTGAGCCATGCCCTTAGCGAAATGTCGCGGTGGCGCGCGATCGGTTCCGGGTTTGCCAGGGTTTTCGGCCACGCGTCGACACCCCGGGTGGGGGAGGTCCTGCGCCAGCCCGATCTCGCGCGCACCCTGCGCAGCATCGCCAAGGCGGGGGCCGACCACCTGTATCGTGGCCCGCTTGGGAAAGAGATTGCGGCCACCCTGCAGAGCCTGGGCGGCTGCCTGACCCTGGAGGATATCGCCGCCGTCAGCGTCCGGTGGCGCGAGCCTCTGAGCGTCGTGTATCTTGGCCTTGCGGTTCACGTTCCCCCGCCGCCCTGCGAAGCGTTCCAATTCCTACTGACGTTGAAGCTTCTGGAACGCGCCGGGCTGTCGGATCACCCGTTCGGAAGCGCCGAGCATTTCGACAAGGCCCTTCGGGCCATCCGTCTTGCGGCGGGCGAGCGGATCAAAACCAATCGTCCCGACGCGGGCGATCTGGCCCGGATGTTCCGATCCGACAGGATCGAGGCCCTTCTTGCGCGACATGCGTCCGGAGACGGTCTGGCGGGAGCCACCGAACATTGGGATGCCGCCAGTTTCGCCGAACCGAGCCCGGCGCATACGACCTCGTTCTCGGTCGCGGACAGAGAAGGCAACCTTATCTGTGTCACCCAGAGCCTCGGCAGTGCCTTCGGGAGCGGTGCAGTCGTCCCCGGGACAGGGGTCACGCTGAACAACTTCCTGTACTGGGCGGACGCTGCCCCCGGCTCTCCGAACCGGGCCGGGCCGGGGGACAGCCTGCCGATGTGCATGTCTCCGTCGATCGCGTTGCGCGACGGCCGGCCGGTGCTCGCCCTCGGCACGCCGGGGGGGTACGGCATTCTTCAGACCCAGCCCCAGGTCTACGCCGGCCTTTTCGATTTCGGCTTTCCGCTTCAGACGGCGATTTCCCTGCCCCGGGCGCGGGCCTGGGACGGGCGCGCGGTGCAGGTCGAGAGTCGGGGGCAGAGCGACGTCATCACCCGGCTTCGGGAGATGGGGCACGATGCTTCGGCCTTCGAAGACGATTGGGCGATGGCAGCGGGTGGCATGCAGGCCATCCAGATCAACCCCGATGCCGGCGTCATGACCGCCGCGGCCGACCCCCGCCGCGACGGCATGGCCGGCGTGCTGTGAAAGGACCGCACCCCGGAAGGACGCACGAAAGGATCATCACGGCGGCCCCGGTCGCCTGCGGCAACAAGACCAAAAGGCGCACAGGCGCAATCCACGACCCTGAAACCAACGGAGAGAGAAATGAAACTGAACAGACGACTTTTCATGTCCAGCGCGGCGATGGCGATTGCAACGCCTGCGATCCTGCGTGCGCAGGCATCACCCTCGGCGGCGGCGACGCTGCGCGCGGTCATGCATGCCGACCTGCGCTCTTTCGACCCGTTCTGGACCACCGCGTATATTACCTCGTACCACGGCTCGATGGTGTATGACACGCTGTTCGGCACCGACGAGGCCGGCAATGTCAAACCGCAGATGGTCGATACGTTCTCCGTGTCGGACGACCAGCTTGCTTACAGGTTCAAACTGCGCGACGGCCTTCTGTTTTCCGATGGTGCGCCGGTGCGGGCGGCGGATTGCGTCGCCTCGCTGAAACGGTTCTGCGCGCGTGACGTGGTTGGTCAGCTTCTGTGGCCCCGCGTCAAGACGCTGCGGGCGCTGGACGACCAATCGTTCGAGCTTGTCCTGAGCGATTTCTTCGGGCTGACGCTGGAAACCCTGGCGAAGACGAGTTCCTGCGCGTTCATCATGCGCGAGCAGGATGCCATGGTGGATCCCAACGAACAGATCACCGAGATCGTGGGGTCGGGCCCGTTTGTCTTCAACCGCGACGAGACACAGATGGGCGCGCGCTATGTCTATGACAAAAGCCCGACCTATGTTCCGCGGTCCGGTCCCGCTTCGGGCACGACGGGCGGCAAGCAGGTCTATCTCGACCGGGTGATCTGGGAAAACATCGGGGATCCGCAGACCGCCATGAGCGCGCTGATCGCGGGGGAGATCGATTACTTCGAGAACCCGCCGCTGGATTTCGTCGGCGACCTTGCGGCGAACCGGGATGTCAACCTCTTGGTCAGCAACGAGGTCGGAACTTGCGGCTGTTATCGGCTGAACCACCTGCATCCGCCGTTCGACGATGTGCGGGCGCGGCAGGCGATGTTGTATCTTGTCAAGCAGGCCGAGGTCATGGCCGGGGCGTTCGGCTTGTCGGAATATACCGAGGAAACCCCCTCGCTGTTCGGCAACAACAACCCGATGTCGAACCGCGAGAATATCGGTTGGTTCGAGCATGGCCAGGATTTCGACAAGGCGGCGGAGCTGTTCGAGGACGCGGGTTACGACGGGCGCCCGGTCATCATCCTGCAGCCCACCGATATCCCCGTGATCGGTGTCGCCGCGCAGTTCGCGGCGCAGTGGCTGCGCAAGGCCGGCGTCAACGCGGAGCTGGCCGTGTCGGACTGGGGGGCGATCGTGTCGCGCCGCGCGGTGAAGAAACCGCCGGAGGAGGGCGGCTGGAACATCTTCCCGACCTATACCGCGACGATCGGCAGCCCGATCCTCTATCCCGGTCATGCGGCCGGGGGGGACTCGGCCTGGTTCGGCTGGCCGGACAACCCCAAGCAGGAAGCCCTCAGGATGGATTGGACACTGGCCAAGACACAGGAAGAGCGGCAGGAGATCGCCCGCAAGATGCAGGCGAACGCGTGGGATTTCGTGCCACAGGTGAACTATGGGCAATGGCAACAGCCGGCCGCGCTGCGGTCTGATGTCAGCGGGTTGCTCAAGGTGCCGGATCTCGTGCCGTTCTGGAACCTTCGCAAGGCCTGACGGCCCGTTCTTCAAGACTGCACCCTGACACCCCCTGTCGGGGTGCATCCAGCCACGGAAGCGCAGCCATGAAATTCCTGCTCAGAAAAACCCTGTCCATGGGCGCCGTCCTGCTGATCGTCGCGTTCATGGTGTTCGTGATGATCCGGTTTTCCCCGGGCGACCCCGCCGCGATCCTGGCGGGGGACAATGCGACGGAACAACAGATCGCCGCGATTCGCGAGGCGATGCGGCTCGACGATCCGTTGGCGCTCCAGTTCGGACACTGGACCTCTCAGGTGGTGTCGGGGGATCTTGGCACGTCCATCTTCTCGGGCGAGCCGGTTCTGGACATGATCCTTCAACGGATCGAACCCACCATTTCTCTCACGCTTCTCACCATGGGATTCGCCATCGTCGTGGCGGTCGTTCTCGGGGTGTTTGCAGCCGCGCGGGCCGGGCGCACCACGGATCGGCTGGTCATGGTGTTCTCGGTCATCGGCTTTTCTGTGCCGGGATTCGTCACCGCCTACCTGCTGATCTATGTGCTGTCGGTCAGGCTGGGCTGGTTCCCGGTGCAGGGCTATACCCCGTTGGCCGAAGGCATTGGCCCCTGGCTACATGCGCTGGTTCTTCCGGGGCTGGTGCTGAGCCTGACCTATATCGCGCTGATCGCGCGGATCACGCGCGCGACGATGCTTGAAGTTCTCTCGGAGGACTACATCCGTACGGCCCGCGCCAAAGGCGTTTCACCGAACGCGGTGCTGTACGGCCACGCGCTTCGCAACGCGGGGGTGCCGATCGTCACGATCGTCGGGCTCGGCTTTTCGATGCTGATCGGCGGCGTGGTGATCACCGAGACGGTATTCAACATTCCGGGCATCGGACGGCTGGTGATCGATGCGATCACCAAGCGCGATTATCCAATCATCCAGGGCATCACTCTGTTGCTGTCCGCAGTCTATGTGATGGTCAACCTGCTGGTCGACCTGAGCTATGGGCTGATCGACCCGAGGACCCGTAAATCATGAGCTATGTTTCCACGCAGTCGCCGCCCGCGCGCCCCGTGATGACGGCGCGCGCCACCCGCTTTGTGCGGCGCAACCCGACCCTTGTCTTCGGCGCGACGGTTCTGAGCCTGTTCATCGTGCTTGCGCTGGTCTCGCCGCTGCTGGTGGGGGACGTTTCCAGCCTGAACCCGTTGCAGCGGCTGAAGCCCATGTCGGGCGAACATCCGCTCGGGACCGATGCCCAGGGCCGCGACCTTCTGGGCCGAACGGTCTATGGCGCCCGCGTCTCTCTTGCGGTCGGTTGCGCCGTGGCCATCCTTGCCATCACCATCGGGGTCATTCTCGGTCTTGCTGCAGGATACATCCCCTGGCTGGAAACACCGGTGATGACCCTGATGGACGCGCTTATGTCGATCCCGGCCGTGCTTCTTGCGATATCGCTGGTGTCGCTGACCTCTGCCAGCGTCGGAACGGTCATCGTCGCCATAACGATACCGGAGATTCCGCGGGTCGTACGCCTTGTCCGGTCGGTCGTCTTGTCCGTTCGGCGGCAGCCCTATGTCGAAGCGGCGGTCGCCGGGGGCGCGCGGACGCTCAAGATCCTGTGGCGGCACATCCTGCCCGCCACGGTGCCGCCGCTTATCGTGCAGGCCACCTATGTGGCGGCATCGGCGATCCTGATCGAAAGCGCGCTGTCCTTCGTCGGCGCGGGTACGCCGCCCGACATACCAAGCTGGGGCAACATGATATCGGAAAGCCGGCTGTACCTGTCGCGCGCGCCGATGACGGTTTTTGCGCCCGGCCTTGCGCTGGCGCTGACCGTCCTGGCCATCAACCTGATCGGCGACGGGCTGCGCGACCGCCTGGATCCCAGACTGGCACGGAGGATGTGACCATGGGAAAGCTCCTGTCTGTGGAAAACCTCCAGACACATTTCTTCAACGAAGATGGCGTCACGCGGGCGGTCGACGGGGTGACCTTCGATGTCGAGGAGGGCGAAACCCTGGGGATTGTGGGCGAATCCGGCTGCGGAAAAAGCGTCACGTCCCTGTCCATCATGGGCCTGCTTCCGGAACGCCTGGGCCGAGTGGTGGGAGGCGACATAAGGTTTGAAGGCACAAGCCTGCTGAGCAAGTCGGACAAGGAAATGAGGGAGATCCGCGGCGACAAGATCGCGATGATCTTTCAGGAACCGATGACCTCACTCAATCCGGTTCACAAGGTCGGTCATCAGATCGCGGAAACCCTGATCCTGCATGAGGGCCTGAGCAGGCGCGACGCACGCAGGCGGGCGCTCGAGGTCATGAACTTCGTCCGGATTCCCGATGCGGAGCGGCGGTTCAACGAATACCCGCATCAGTTTTCCGGCGGCATGCGGCAGCGGGCCATGATCGCGATTGCGCTTGCCTGTCGGCCGCGCCTTCTGATTGCGGACGAGCCGACAACCGCGCTTGACGTGACGATCCAGGCGCAGATCCTGCGGCTGATGTCCGATCTGAAGGCGGAAACCGGCACGTCGGTCATCATGATCACCCACGACCTGGGTGTCGTCGCCGAGACCTGTGACCGTGTGGCCGTCATGTATGCGGGCCGGATCGTCGAACAGGCCCCGGTCGAGACATTGTTCGACCAGCCACGGCATCCCTACACGCGGGGCCTGATGACGGCCAAGCCGCGGCTTGGGGCGCAATCGGCCGGCCGGCTGACGGAAATCAAGGGCGTGGTGCCGGCCCTGAACCGGCCGATCACGGGCTGTGCGTTCGCGCCGCGCTGTCCCTTTGCGACGTCCAGGTGCCGGGCCGAGGCGCCGGAGATCCGGATGATCGGCGACGACCACCAGACCGCCTGCTTCGAAGCCGAGACCCTGCCGCCGTTAGAGGAGGACGTTGCATGACCACCGTATTGGAAGCCCGCGGGCTGACGCGGCATTTTCGCCTTGGCACCGGGATCTTCGGCCGGGACCGGGGCACCGTGAAAGCCGTCGACGATGTCTCCTTTGACATAGCCCGGGGAGAGACGCTGGCGCTGGTCGGCGAATCGGGCTGTGGCAAATCCACCCTGGCCCGCGTGTTGATGCGCCTCATCGCGCCCACCTCGGGGCAGGTTCTTTTGGGGGATATCGACCTGACCCGGCAGAAGGGCCGGGCGTTGCGACAGATTCGACAGAAGATCCAGATGGTCTTTCAGGATCCGAGCGCCTCGCTCAATCCCAAGCTGACAGCGGCCGATGTGGTGATGGAACCGATCGAGAATTTCCGTCGCTTCAGCAAGGCGGAGCGGCGGGACACCGTGCTGAACCTTTTCGACAAGGTCGGCCTGCGGCCGGACGCGATCGGGAAGTATGCGTTCGAGTTCTCGGGCGGGCAAAAACAGCGGTTGGGGATTGCCCGGGCGCTGGCCGTCTCGCCTTCGGTGATCATCGCGGACGAGCCGGTGTCGGCATTGGATGTGAGTGTTCAGGCACAGGTGATCAACCTGATGAAGGACATTCAGGAAGAGATGCGGGTGGCCTATCTGTTCGTCTCGCACGACCTTGGGATCGTTGAACATATCGCGGACCGTGTAGCGGTCATGTACCTGGGACGGATCGTCGAGATCGCGCCAAAGCGGCGGCTTTTCGCGGTGCCGCTGCATCCCTATACCCAGGCCCTGATCCATTCCGCCCCGGCGGCGCATCCGCGCGCCCGGCGGTCTCACGCGCTGTTGACCGGAGAGATCCCCTCGCCAGTCAACCCGCCGCCCGGCTGCCCGTTTCACACCCGATGCCCCAGGGCGACGGCGGATTGCAAGGTCGAGCTGCCCCGCCTGACCGACAGGGGAGACGGAGGCATGGTGGCCTGTCATAACGCCTGACCCGGAGCGGTGTCTCTTCCGGGGTCTGTTGCATTAACCGTTGGGATATCAGAGGGGATTGCCAACTTGCTGCGCGCCCTGAGCGAGTCTAGTTGATGACTATGACATTCCAGCTGAGATGCCGCGCCCGAAAGGCTTCCGTTTCCCACGTGAGATTATCGCTTATGCCGTGTGGGCGTACCACCGTTTCGCACTCAGCACGGCTGACGTGGAGGACCTGCTTGCCGAGCGAGGCGTAATCGTCGGCCGGGAAACCTTACGCAAATGGGTAAACCGGTTTGGTCGGCATTTCGCCCGTTGTGTTAATCGCGGCCGGCCTACGGCGGCTGACAAATGGCGCTTGGATGAAGTCGTAGCTTCTCGACCCAGGCGATCCGCAATCTCAGCGATCGGCATTTTGGCTTCGAGCCACTTCGCAATCTTCCGACGCTCATCCAGCTTCAGATGACAGTAGTGGCTTCCCATTCTTCTTACTCCATGCAACTCTTTGTATTCGTACAGGATTTGCACTTCGTATGTGAATCCACCGCGCTACATCCGTTGTTGCAACCAAGTAGAAATGTCACCGGGTCTGCAAAGCAGAAATGTCACCAATTGGCGCTGACGGGAGCAAGGCTTAGCAGCCCGGAGACCTCAAATATCGCAGGGCTGAAAAGCCTTGCGGGGGT
>Ga0310345_10002584_pt1 | contig 18049 bp, 27 predicted proteins | sample HC15DNA20500_MG_FD_204667 | JGI IMG/M metagenome (GOLD analysis project Ga0310345, IMG submission 204667) | Marine microbial communities from station ALOHA, North Pacific Subtropical Gyre - HC15-DNA-20-500_MG | ecosystem: Environmental > Aquatic > Marine > Oceanic | place: Pacific Ocean: North... | reverse complement strand
AACACGCCTTTATTTGATTCAGGATCTATATGTATGGCGTTGTAGTCTTTATTTAATGGAATAAAGGATGTATTAATAAGACGACTCGGGTATGGATTCATTATTATTAATTGTCCTGCATTTTGTTCTGCTTGTACCCATAATGTTCCACTAAATTCACCAAATGTATGATGATGCATAATATTAGATGAACCAGGAGGGTTGATATTACAAAACAAAGCAGTAAATTCAAGTGAGGCAGGTTGTTTTATAGAATAACATTTAAGATATTCTGAAAACTCTGTCCCAATAAACTTTTTAAGTGGATGATCTTCCTCTAACAAATCGTTTAGATTTTTCTGCCATCCATCATAATTAGAATTGCCATCAGATTCTGGATGTTTATTTCTTAATTCATAAACATAAGACAAAATAAAATCCATAAGGGAAGTTTCATCACCATTATAAATTCCTATGATTTCTTCAAATGAAAGATGTGCCCTTTTAAACTGTGGCATGCATTACCATCTAAATGGTTTGCTAAGTTCATTATACCCGTGTGACATAATTCTAAAGTTTACAACAATACACACTCGTACTCCTTTACCTAACCAAGGGTTGGTTTCATGCCATAAATAGTTAGGATGAATAATAGTAAGGCCTACTCTTGGAGATACTGTATAGACTTTTTCCCAGTAAGGGTAATTAATAGCAGGGCGTGGATCAACAAATAATACTTTGTGAGAACCATGTCGAGGAGAGTCATATGTCCCTTCCATTAAATTTTCATCACCTACAGTAAGATAATGAACTAAGACACCATTCGTGTCTTGATGGTAATGAGGGTAAGTTCTCGCTCCTGGTTGTTGGACATTCCCAAAACATCTACCTTCAATTCTAAGTTTATCAGCCTGACGAACGCCCCATCCTTTACGGATAAAGTAACGAATCATCTGACATGCAATTTGCTCAAAATCTAGAATAGATTTTTCTGCGAAAGGGTATTCGGAAGGATTATCAAATAAATTATAATGTGTAGTTGCGTAGAAACCTTTGGCTTCGGCCATACCATAAAATTCAGGTTCGCTTTCTTTAAGCGCAGACAGAGCAGTTTCTTTTATCTCGAGAACTTTAATTAAGTCCTCACGCATTTTTTGCGGAAGTTTTGTTTCACTTTCGAGAAACGGAGTAGTGAACTTCTGATCAATCTTTGTAAACTTATCTAAAGGGTGCTCCGTTGTATCTTCTGGTTCACCCTTTAGATTTTCATAATATGTTATATGTTCTGGTTTTTGATCATTCAACGGTGTAGTTGACATCCTTTACACCTGTATAGTTTCTAAAGCCTAGCTTGACTTTAAAAGTTTCAGCTGCTGCTAAACCTAATGCAGTTACTTTAAATGATCCTAAACCATCTACAACATCGACTCTACTTTTAGGAAGATATCCTCCTGTAGATTCTAGATATACAGTAGTATCTTTTTCTATGAGAGCTCCATCTGCATCAACCATTTTAAAGTCTACTGTATCAGTTGCATCCGCATCTATAGTTGTGCCACCACTAGTTATAGTAAATGTTGGAAAAGCAGTTGCCATTTCCCCTAAATAATCATATCCACTACCAGCAGTCCAGCCATCTACGTTTGTACTAAAACCACTTCCTTTATTATATTTAAATGTTACGGAACAATCAGTAAATTTATCTGCTTGAAATGGCTGATATAACATTAATGAAGCAGGAGAACCACTATGTCTTAAAGATCTAAGCGGATGGGCTTTAGTAACGGCTGTATCACTAAGAGTATTAAAAAATGGTTTTAATGCTTCATCAGATCCAACTCCTACACCCCAACAAGCTACATCAGATTGTTCTCCTGTATTAACAGAAGGATCAGTAGGATCAATTACTGCATAAGATCTGTTTTGCCAAAATGTTCCGGTTAAATGATCATAATCTCCTCTAATGCTAGCAGGAATATTAGGAATAAACTCTTCGCCTTTTATCTTTTGTCCATAAATATTACCATTAGGAAGATACTTATGATAAACACCAGTAGCTTCTTTAATAAAACTCATATATTCAGGATGCCCACTTCCAAAAGTAAGACTTCTAGCTGGCGTTGCTTGAACTTCCGAATCCTCATCATAAGCTTCTTCAGTTATTGGGACCCATGCTTTAAGACAAACATTATCGTCAAATATAAGTAGTTCTAAATGAACTCCCATAGAAAGACTGTCGTACATTGTTTTAGCCATTTTCAATATTCTCCAATTTAACAGTTACAGGCACAATCACAAGCCCAGGGAGTTAGGGTTATAGTAGTGCCAGAAGTTCCCATTTGACCGCCTTGACTATTCGCAGAACCGCCACCACCTGTAATTGTTCCAGTACAATTAGCCCCAGTATACGTTCCAGAACAGTTAGTACAATTAGTATGAGTACTTGTTCCTGAACAATTAGAACAATTGCCATGATTTGTACAGTTAGTTGTCCAAGATCCGTCTCCTCGAAGATAATTTCCTGAACCACCAGTACCACTACCCATTCTAGCTACAGCTAATGTACCTGAACCAATATTAGATGCATTAGTAGTATCCGTAGTTGCACTAGTTGCAAGTCCTGCAACCTGAGCATTTGGAAGATCAACTATTCGAGCATTAGGTAAAGTACCACTACCAATATTTGAAGCTGAAGTAGTATCTGTAGTAGCAGAAGCTGCTAAACCAGCAACTTGAGCATTCGGGAGATCTACAATTCGTGCGTTAGGTAGCGTTCCGGCATTAATATTACTGGCGTCTCTTGTATCTGTATTGGCCCAGGCCGGTACATTTAAAAGAGTATCCCAATCACTTGCAGGTACGTTATCTAAGCCAGCTGAGATAACATCCCCGTCTGCTTCTAGTAAGTTTGCGAGTTCTCTAGCTTTGCTCATTATCTTATCCTTTTAGAAATTTATAAATTCAATCTTATCGGCAGTGGTAGCTCCTGCTGCAAGTACTACCATAGTACCATTAGTAGCTACAAAATCATTTCCCACTCCGTTTAATAATTTTACACCATTTAAAAATACATGTAACCGTCCTGCTACATATACGTGAGGAAAATCTGTTTGCGCAGCTGTTGGAGTAGCAATAGTTTCAGAATAATCATCAGATGCTGTTAAAGTATGCCCTCCTGCTGTACTTCCATCATGTACAACTAATGTATCTTTATCTGTATCTACCGTTACTTCTCTTAGCGCACCAGTAAATGAAGCGTGTTCAGAGGTCGTGCCACCTCTTAACTGTAATTTCTTAGCCATTAGGTAAGACCTCCAAAATCAATTTGTAAGTTAGTACCACTAAGTGTACCTAAATTAGTAATGTTATTATCGTCCGCATCAAGATTACCGCCCAAAGTAGGCGCAGCATCTGATTGAACATCTGCTATTCCTGCCGCAATTGCAGCAAAGATTGAACCATTATAAAATTTTAAAATATGTGCAGTTTCGTCATACCATAAATCCCCTTCACTTGGTGATCCTGGTTGTGAAGATGAAATCACATATTCATCTGAATAACGATTAATATCTGTTACGTTAGCTGAACAGTTTGCCATAGCAGTAACATTTGCCGCTGTACCAAGAACGTTCATGTCAGTTACTACATCTGCGGTACCTAAAACATTTAAGTCATTAACTACGTCTGCTGTACCGAGCGTATTTAAATCAGCAACTACATCAGTTGTCCCTAAAATTGCCATATCTGCCACAATATCGGGTGTCGCTAGAATCGCCATATCTGCTACTGCATCCACAGTTCCTAAACGATCAACCGCATCAATAGAAGCGGCAACTGTAGCAACATCACCTGTTGCTGAAGCCGTAAGTACAGCCTCGGTTATTAGACCTAAATCCTCATGATATAAAAGCTCCCCAGCTACAATATTAATATTATTTTGATTGACAGCATCTGGAGCAGTTGCTTGCCAAGCTGTACCATAAGAACGTAGTTCATTCGATGTTGTATTAAAAAACAAGTCTCCTGCATCATTACTTGAAACCGGATCAGTTGCACCAACTCGATACCTATCGGTAAAGAAGTTAACTCCAGATGAAATTCCAGCAACCGTATTAATATCTGCAATATCAGCAGCTACTGTAGCCATATTTGTTACGTTACCAGCTGTACCTAAAGTATCCATTGCCGTGACATTCGCTGCTGTGCCTAAAACATTCATATCGGTAACTATATCAGCCGTACCCAAAATCGCTAAATCAGCAACTGCGTCTGCAGTTCCTAATCTTCCAATTTCAGTAGCTTTAGCTGCTACGGCTCCAATATCGGTTGCATCTGCGGCAACTGCAGTAACATCTGCATTGATACCAGAAACAGTTGTAATATCACCACTAATTCCTGATAACGTATTCATGTTGGTTACGTTCCCAGAAGTTCCCAAAACGTTCATATCATTAACTACGTCAGTGGTACCTAATATCACCATGTCCGCTACAGCGTCAGCGGTTCCAAGTCTTCCTATTTCCGTTTCTTTACCAGCAACTACTCCAATGTCAGTTCCATCAGCAGCTACTGTATTAACATTAGCTATTGATCCAGCTACCGTATTAACGTTTGTAATACTGCCGCCAACAGTAGTTACATGAGCAATATCAGTTACCAAATTTTGAATTTCAGTTATGTTATCTGCAACTACAGCTATATCCCCAGCATCTCCGGTAGAATCAAGAGCTTCAGTAATTAATCCTAAATCTTCATTATGAACAATATCTCCTGCAACAACATTAATATTTAATTGATTAGCTGCGCTTGGTGCCGTTGCTTGCCATACAGTACCGAAACTTCTTAATTCATTTGTAGTTGTATTGAAATGTAAGTCACCAGCGTCATTATCAGAAACAGGCTCAGACGAAGAAATACGGTATCTATTAGCAAAAGAATCTACGTCAGTTATATTTGTAGATACCGTAGCTATATGACCGGCAGCCGTGCTATCTGCTACCGCAGTAACATCAGTACTTATAGCTGCTACTGTTGTAACATTAGCTGAAATAGGTCCTACTATATTAACGTTAGCAATGTTAGTTCCAACAATATCTACATTTGCAATTGAATTAGCAACTGTATCTATTTCACTAGAGGCTTCATTTAAGTCATTTGCAACAGTTTCAATTTCTGATATTGCTTCATTCAGATCATCGGCTGTTTTAATAATCTTAGCCATATCTGTTGCACAGGTATCAATATTAGTTTGATTCGCCTGTACTAAATTAATATTTGTCTGATCTGAAGTTGTCGGTGTAGTCCTTAACCAAGAAGTATTACCAAGATCGTAGACCATTAATACATTATTTGTTGTATTGAAATAGGCTGCTCCATCAATCAAAGCTGCTGAATCATTATCTAAAGTCGGGTCCGAAGCCTTATTTCCGAGCCAGCGATCATCGAAATCGTCATAACTAGTAGCAGCATTAGTTTCTGATGTAGCAGCGGCAGCTGCACTGCTGGCTGCGTTAGCAACAGTTTCTGCTAATGCATCCGTTAACATCGCAGTAGTTACTCGAACTTCAACACGATCATCAGTAGTAAAAGCAGATGCTGCAGTACCTTCTTGTGCACGAGTAACGGTAAGAACGTTTCCTGTTATATCAGTACATCTAACAACTTCAGTAGCAGTAGAACTAGCTAAAGTTACATAAGCGTAATCCCCGCCTGTTACAGTAGGAAACGTAGCTGTACTGGTTACAGTAATCGACGTAGCTGAATCGGTTATTGGAGCTGGCAACGTAGTAGTTGCGTTATTAGAATATTTAACTCCCATTGATACTCTCCTATGAAATAGTCACGTCCCAGCTGATTGTCATAGAATCAGAGGCACCTTTGTTGACTGTAGCAAAAACAGTTCTGGCTAACATCGTTCCAGTTGTAGGGTCATTAAAAATACCTGCTTCTGTTAGTGCAGCTGTTGCCACTCCTGCAGCATAAGTAGTTTCAAATGTAATAACAGTTCCGGCAACAACACCTCCAGAAGTACCTAAAGCAGCTCTGGCCACTTCTGTACCTAGAGCTGTATCCCCAACAGCAGCAGCGATAGCACCAGTACCAACAGCCATATGGCTCATTACACCTTCAGTAACACCCTGCATTCTATCAGCTATCCAGCCTTTACCAGCAGTAACAACAAGATTTTTAATTTCTTGTACAATTGTTCCATTAAGAGTAATAGTTAATTTGCCCTTTAGAGCAACTGTATCTCGAAAACTCATAGTGATCTCCATATTAATTCACTGTAATAGTGACATCTTCGTGTGTTTTAGGTTGTAAAGATCCGTCCAGTAAGAGTGCGTGTATATTAATTGGTGCACCATTTAAACAACCACTATAGTAAGGCCATCTTAAATCAGAAGCGTAAATAGTATTAATAATATTAAGCGTGTACGCTAAAGCTGGTGAATCTGGAACGGTTACTGTATCTGTATCAAATTTTTGGTTTTTACTATCATAATCTAGTAAAACCTCGGTACCAATATTGGTATATGTAACTTCTGCAGCTCCTGGCATTAAAAGTCATCCCTTACTTTAAATTTAAGTCTATCAAATATAGTCCAAATAGCTCCGTTAGAATAAGTTAACTCAATTTCACCTTCGTAAGTACCAGCACTAACATCCAAAGTAGTAGCGCCCCACGGCATATAGCAAGCTCCATCTGTATATGGAACAACCTTTACACACGTCATTGTATCTAAAATAGTTGAGGTCCCTAGGGCACGGAATTTTACTTTAACAGTAGGATTGGTGATATCGACTACAGCCCAGGTAGATGAGTCATCAGGGTCTAGAGTAAGACCACTTGCGGCAGAATTGGAATCTTTTAATGTTAGGTTTATCTCTGGCTTCGTATCTCCAGCCACGAGATTAATCGTATCATAGTATGCCATTGTTAACTCCTTAGGGAGGTTTTTCTCAGCATTGGCAATGTTTGCTAATACAGGATACGATAATATTTCAAAAAGTCAAATTAATTATACGAACCCATTATCATTTAATTTAGTATTAACTTCAATTTCGTTATTTCCCCACATACCAGAATTAATAAGTTGTTTGCAACTAGCTTCGTAACGAAGATAATAAGTATTATTTTCATCCTTCATATCCCCACTAATAGCACTATGTGCTTTGTACCCGGAATAATTAAGTAAAGCTTCTGTATATACTTCATTAATTTTTAAATCTGTATAGGTTGCTTTAGCTTTTTTGGGAGCTGCTGCGTATTTTAAAAGAATTTGAGCACGTTTAGGATCTTTACTATCTGTACCCTTAATAACTGCTTTAAATGGTTCATTTATAATAATTGACACATGTTCATCAATATCACTTACTAATTTTACCGAATCATCCTTAATAGATACTTCTTCATAATCTGAAGAGTAATATGCATGGATAGGAACAAGAAAATCCGAGGGTAAGGCAAATTCTTCTCCATTTAATGGATTATCCATTTCATATGTTTTTAGTAATAAATGAAATCGTTTATGCAAAGCTAAATTAGCTAAATTTATATAATTAATAAATTTATTTTGATTAACTAGTTGTACTGCAGTAGGCGCTGGGCTTGGATTAGCGGACATGTCGCCAACAGACGCGATAGCAAGCTTACTGCATTCTCCTGTAATTAAATAATCAATATATTCGGAAACTTTCATATCATCCTCTATAGAAGGGCGGACAGGCAGAGGCGCCGAACCTCTGCCCATCCTGGAGGCACACAGCACCCCGCGAACGGGGGAGGTAGGTTTTTATTGTATTAAACAAAGTAGGAACTATCTCCTGCTTTCTTGGTACTCCCATCATCACCCCACATAATTGATTCTCTTAATTCTTCTTCATCATCTTCTTGTATAGACACTTCGCTCGGTTTCCATGCATTTAATTCTGCTAACATAGTGATCGTGTCTATGTGATCATCATGTTTACTTTTAAACCCCTTTAGAGTAGCTAAAGATAACTCAAAAAGCAACTCTACAAGTTCCTCACTATCTTTTAATTCTTCCGGCAACCAAATTTTTTTAGATTTAAATAAGGGAACAGCATTCTGTTGAAATCTGCTCATCTTATCTTTAGTTGGCCTAATTCCTATTGTATTGCTATTTTTTCCTTTAGACAATGTAAAATAATTATTCCGTTGTCCCATCTCATTTTGGATCCAACTAATAAAACCTCCTTGTTGTCCAGTAATTTCAATACCTACTTCTTGTGGGCGCCATTCTTGAACCAATCTAAACAGTTGATCTATTGTATGATTCATGAGCGCACGTTTACAAAATCCATCCACCCAAAGCCAGTCTCCATTATTATTAAGCGCCCAGACATTGATTACACTAAAATCGGCGTGTTCTCGATCAGACGTAGCAAAATCTGTCGTAATATAAAAATTATAGGCTCCTTTATTTTTAAGCAACGTACTTCTCTTATACCATACGATATCTGAATCCAAAATTAACCTATCTTCTTCTGAAGTAATTCGTAGCATTAACTCCTGATTGAATGAATCTAATTGGCCAGCGCCTTTTGCTTTAAGGTATTGATTATTTACGTAGTCATAACTAAATCGATCCTCCCAAGCGCCTTTAAACTCTTCACGCGAGCACGGGAACACTTCACAAACCGGGTATACGTTAACATACCAAACGCCTGACTCAATCGCTTTGTATAAAGGGTCTTTAGCATTAAACGGAGTTCCAGACCAAATAACTTTCCTCTTATTGGGATGTAATGCATAATCAATTGCCGAATAGACAGTATTTTCCACATTCTCAATAATCGTAGCAGACCTGGCATCTTCATCACCTAGTAAATCATCGAGTACAGCAAGGTGCGGTCTCGTATTTAATTCAACTGTACCACGAACGCCAGTCTTCGCACCATGACCAGTAACAACAAATTCCTTACCTTCGGCATTTTTAAAATACCATCTGATATCAGTGAATCTAGTTTCCTTAATGTATTTTTTTAAAAACTCACTATTGTCACAACGTCTTTCTATACGAAGCCTCATTTTCTTTACGCCGTTTTCAATACTATCTGAAAGATATAAAGCGTAGTCCACTGTTCCAAATCCCGGAATCGCCCCATAAACAGCTAGATACAGGAATAAGTACTCAGCAAAAATAGTAGTTTTAGCCAATCCCCGCGCGCACATATTAGCGGTGTTCTGATTCTTACCTGCTATTTTATCCAACATTTGGTAATGGATTACCGGCGTCTTGTTCTCTTCTCCTTTTTCGCCGTTAACTAATTTAACGAATGATACAAATTCCAGGGCAAATTCACTTGGAACATATGTAGGATCATCGTCGTAGTTGATATCATTAAGCCATTCATCTACTGATTTCTTAATCGGCACTTTCGATTACCTCGTATGTTGTTTCTACGGGTTTAGCAATAATTTCGCTATGCGCTACTTCTTTTGCACTGGAGTGGCCATTTAGTATCATTTTTAATTGCTGTTGAGCAAGTGCTTTAGTAGTCGCGCGGAGGTCATCAACTACGTCATTACTGTAACCAATGTCAATTTCTAATTTAGCAGCGGTTGGAGCTGTTAAATTGCTCATCAAACTCTCAGCCGCTTTTTGTCTCACTAATTCTGATTTAGCTGTACGCATTAATTCCGCTTGTGTATTGATAGCTTCCTGGTAGACGCCTGCATTCAATATATGCGTAGGCACCATAGTCTGCTCCATAATTTTGGTTATAAGCCCGGTTTTACCATAATTATCAGCAAAACTAGCTATATATGAAGCAGAAGCATTTTTATTTATTAAATTCTGATAACGATCTGGGAACACCTTACTATATGCAGTAGAGGCCTTATCTCCTATCAATCTAAGAGATACAAATTTTACAGCATTTACATAAGCCGATAAAGAATGTTTTCCAGTAGATAACACAGAAGAATACGTTAACGCGTTATCTCTGAATACTCTTCTTAATTCAGAATCAGGCTCTGAATTAATAACAGCAACAACCTCGTCGGTGACATGCCTTCGGAACCGTTTGTCAGGCACGGCGCCAAGAAGCATTTCTTTAGTTAAATGATCTGTTGTTTCTAAATCAGTTTCAGTGTCCTTTAAATTAGTTAATTGCATTCCGAGCCTCATTCCATTTATTGATTAATATAGTATGGGACGTTCCGTCAGTGTAGCACTCATGCGGGGATACCATCCATTTATCCTTACCTAAACGAACTAAAACTCCCTTACTTACTAGTTCCTTCCAATATTTATCCCAGGTACGGTAATCAGTTATCCAACCTACCATTTTAGTAAAGTCAATTTTATTTATTTCGTTATTTTGATTAGATAACAACATAAGCGGAAGCACCAATGCATGGGCTGTACGCGATAACTTATTATTGATCGCAATATCGGTATTAATATACTTACTCATGTTCTAAGCCCTCGACTAGTTTGGGTATCCCACATATGCTTAACTATAAAGTATTGTTTATCATTTCCATTAAACATAACATCAGGGTTAAGCATATATTCTTTCTTAGTATATTTTCTAACTAAATCACATTTCTTTAAAGATCGAATTCCTACAGAAAAATCCCCAAGCGTCATTCCCGCCGTCTCAGATATACTTTTTGGAGTTCCAATCACCATATTTACTCTATTGATATGATACATCATTTTAAGTAGCACCAATGCGGCAGCACTGTTTAACTTGGTTTTAGCTAAAAAATTCGCAGGCTGGGTACCCAGTTGAAATTTATTAAACATTGACTCTCACTCCTTTTTTAGTATATGCTTTCATTGTTTAGTCTCTCCTCCTTGAGAAGGGAAAAGCCCGTTCATCATATACTCTCTGTATGGTGTTCGGGCTTTCTCTTTTATATAACAAGAGGTTACCGCAATTATAGTTTCCTTGGAACATGAACAGGTGATTCAATATTCATACTGAATGATATTCTTGAGCCTTCACATTTAAATGGATAGACTGTATGCATTAAGAAAGCAGGGAATATATAAAATTCTCCTACTTGCGGCCAGAAGATTTGAGATCCTCTTTCTGGGGTACCCATACCCCCATATAAAAACTGAACAACTCCATCGTTTGTTCTGGCCTGCCAAGTTTCCCTGGATTTCCGCCATATTTCTTCCAAGTCTTCTGGTACAGCTAAATATCCAATACAGGAAGCTATAGATTCATTATCGTGTAGATGTACCGGATTATACTCACCTGCTTGTTGACAAACATACCAAGCGGTTTTAACACTAGACTTTTTAAAGAGTCCTTGTGTTTGGATAAATTGATGGATAAAACCGCCTAGTTCCTTAGTGATTATTTCAACAGCTTCAAAAGGCATCCTAGGCTGGTGTTCAATTTGTCCTGCTAGTTCATCTCCTTCATCTGGGTGATCAGGCGGGAGGTCATTAAAGATCTGAAGTAAGGAATTTACAGTATTATCAGTCATTACTTCGTATCCTATTAAAGGACCGAAAAAGCTTTGTATACCAGGCTGCTTAAATCCGTTGCTAGTCCTCCGACTAAAATTCCGCGCTTCATCCCTCTCTCTATTTTTATCCATTTAGTCCTCCAATTTTTTATTATTCCCATATTAACTAAAAAATAACAAATAGCAACACTTAACTTTAGTTTAATGTCATATACACGATTTAACTAGGTAGTTAAATCACGTATACACGATTAAACTTTCTGTATCCTATTATATATAAAGGCCTACTTCCCTTCTAAGAATAAGAAGCGTCCGCAGGACTTCGGTACGGGGCTACGCCCCTTCCCTCGCCTGCGTCCTTAGTTATTATAATATTATAATAAAAGGGCACCTAACCATTAATTAATGGTGAACCATTAAAGCCATACAGTAAATGGCACTTTTATTATCTTAACTTCACTACACTTGAGGGCCCAGTGAAGTGAAGGCCTTTTATTATAAGTTATTGATTAATAAAGACTTTAATCTAGCGTTTTTAAAAACGCCGCATTAACCCCTTTTATTTTTTATACCATCCCAATCATCCCAGCTCATGACAAAAAATATGAGCTGGGGTTTTATTATTACCTATTGATTAATAAAGACTTATAATTACTAAATGGCGTTTGGTATTTATTTTTACTTACCACCGTTCCTTTTATTATTTATATAAATAAGCCCAACAGTGGGCTTAATTAAAAAGATGGTCCAACGCCATTAGCAATTTTTTCATTCTAGGTAAAAGTGCAGTACTAACTAGCTGAGTTCAAGTGGGCGGGATGCACCCCCGCCCCTTAAACAAAAACGATCTTTACACAGAACCTCTACCCTACGGGTAGTAGGTAACATTAAACCTTAAGGAGACATACTAATGGCTATCAAATCCTTAGAAACCCTAGATCACTCTGTTGATCGAGCCCTCGATACTACAAAAGTAGTCCTCGACGGCACCTTCCACCTGTTCTCAATGGGCACAGACTCCATTGTAGACGCACGTGTGGAACAGGCACTCGTACGCCACAAGGCAAACGAAGACCTGATTACCAACTGCGGTATCGATCCCGACATCGCTCGCTCTATCCGCTCCAACATCCTCTCCCAGTAAACTCACCCCAACTGGAGGACAAAACACCGTCCTCCAGCCAACCTAACCAATCTAATCTAATTCAAAACCTAATCTAAAAATACACATAAGATAATTACACAGTAAGAGAGTGCCAAGAGAGTCCTAAATTAGCCTACGGCTAATAGGTGGTTCAAAAACCACTTCAACTGCGTCTCAGTGAAAACCGTATGGCACTTGAGATGCAAACATAAATCCTCTTCTATAGGAGGCAGTAACATGAGCGTAAACGCTAACAAGCAAGCTCCTAAAGTAACACCAGACAAGTCTAAAGCTCCTAAGCTTAGATTTACTCTGGGCAACTCCGAGCGGTATTACGAACCCGCTCAATACCTTAGTGCAATAACTGTTGCTAAGGTAGTAGCACTCTTCGCTAACGAGGCAATGTCCTTGGAAGAGACCGAAGGTAAAAGTCTTAAGGTTATGTATAAGACTGATACCGAAGTTAAATTCTGCGGGTTTGTTACTGCAGGTGATGCTTCAATCGTTCTGGATGAATCAGACATCGAGGGTATCCTTGAATCTGCACGGAACGAAGAGATCAAGAAAGCGATCTCTGCTGATGAGTTAATAGCTCTCTTCTAATACCAGCTTTCGTAAACTCCTGAGTATGAGTATAAACTGCTCACCTTTATCCTATAAACTATAAACTTATGGAGGTATGGGATGCATAAGCATTAGATTTAGCCTCAGTTAAAGCGTTACAGTGGTCACGTATGCTGTAACTATGGGGCTCACCGATTGCGTGATGCAAGCTAGCCCGAATCCGATGGCTAGCCCAAGAGGTAAAAGGGAGACCGTTCTCCATTATCAAAGGCGGTAGGCTTTATTGCCTTAACTAAAACTTAGGAGGTACATTATGTCCTGTAAACCTGTAGACGTCGTGGTTCCAAGAGGTCGTTACGATACTAAAGTTATCCAAATGAAGTGTGGTGAAACCAATCATCACGGTATGAGAGTAACGTGTGATTCTTGTTTGAACAACCAAGAGGCTATGGCAGAAATAGAACGACACCAAGCTAATGCAGACGCTGATAACGCGTGGTTAGCATCAGCTGGCTGGGGGGAGATGTAATGATGACCTTTATTCATCTCCTTGATTTGCTGTTCTTTGTCATACTGCCTGTAGGTGCAATCATTTATGCTATTAAATTCGCATGGGAGGATATCAATGAAGAAATCTAAACAAGAAAGATACACCAGCTATTGTAAATATGTTGAAACAATTACGATACTTGGCAGTATCACAATATTCGTTTGTGCAGTTGTTGGTCTCTTTGCGTTAGCTCACTATGTTAACGCATGGGAAATCGCTAACAACTATCCTTACGGAAAGTTATGCGATCTTTACAACAATTGTTAAAAACCCTCTTATTACACGGTAAACCGTGTAATTAAGAGCAAGCATAAGATAGTGACTTTAAACTTTAAAGGCGGAGGACCTATGTACAAATATACAGTGTATGAAATTTTACCTACTCAACCCTTCTTTAAAAAAGTAGATGAGGTTAAAGCTATGAATAGCGAATCAGCTAGAAGAAAAGCAATTATTGGTACTAATACAGAGTATAGTAATACTTGTACAATGCAGGAAAAGAAATCGCGTCCCAACTTTTAGGGAGACATAAGATGGAGAACTGGAAAATAGTGATAGAAAGAGTTGAAAAATGGCAACACACTAAAAGAATACCAGGAACGTCTATGCAAGAAGATAAAGATATATTTATTAAAGAATTAAATAATAATTACATCCTGATTAAAAGAGATGACGTAGAAAAGAATCAAATTGTATTTAAGCCAGGAGCAAAACCACCAGAAGGTATAATCTTATAAGGAGGCACTATGACTACTCGAATAGACCTTTTGTTAACCCAAATAATTGAAGAGTACTCTAGGTATAGATATAAATCTATAAATTATACTGATACTTATACTAGAAAGTTCTTGCTTGAGTGTATTTCAGAACTAACAGATAGAATGATGTACCGTCATTGTATCGAAGATCGTGTTATTATGGCTGAAATGGATGATGACTACCATGAATGGATAGATAAACAAGCAGAAGAAGAACAAGAATCAAAAGATGCTAAAGTAAAAGATATCCCGTGGAATCGGTTGATAATGAAAGATAACCATGAAAAGGATAGCGTTTAAATTATACATAATATGGTCAATAAGCGCAGATATCTTTGCGCTTTGCGGCCTTACTTATTTAATATTCTGGTAATAGGAGGGCTAAAAATGTGGGTACTACTAATGATAATATTTAGCCAGCCGTATCAAGTGTCTAACGTAGATATCCTAGGCACCTATACTAAAAAGGAAGTCTGTGTTGAGGAACAAAAACGTGCTACGGCTATAGGTACATACAATAAAACAAGTTTTGGATGCGTAAGAATAATAGGAGTTAAACGTATACGAAATGTTTCACATGAAACAAGGAGATAATATGAAATGGGTTCTAGTTCAAAATATCCCAATTAATTATGCCCTAGCAGTAATGGGAGATGAGAAAGGAAAGACTGTAGTATTTAATTCAAAACACGAAGCTAGGGAATTCATCGAAAAAATAGGAGAGGATCCAGAAGAAATCATGATAGTTCCTGAAAAGGAAGCTACTAACGCCGATAATTATTCACAAAGGAGGCACAATGACTATAACAATTCAAGTTAGTAATCTTGAAATCTTTTTAGATTGGTTAAAGAAATGCCCATTTGTATATACAATTTCGTCTATGCAAGGGGGATTTGTTCACGTTAAATATGCTGTACCGTTAGACAAAGAACTTCCTGGAATAGCTTTACAGGGAGGAAACAAATGAAAATACCATCACTACACACTATAGAAAAAGTAGTAAGAATGGTACCAATTGTTAAAGAATTATTACCAAGCAATAAAGATGGATTAAATTCATTAATTGATGCACCAGCATATAAAATAAAAAAACTTGAAGATGCACTTCACGATAAGAAAGCAGAAATCTTTACTTTAAGACAAAAAATCCTAGAGTTAGAAGACGCTTATGAAAATCAAACATGGATGTTATCTAAAAAACAGGAAGAATTAGATGAGGCATTAAGATAATGGAAATCCTAGAAAAATATTTAGATGGATTTGGTTGGGTAGTTATTTGTTCTTCTATTATTTATATAGGCGGACATGTTATAGTTGCCTGGTTAAAATAACTCAAGGTTCGGTTTAGACGCGGGCTGCAGAGGCTCTTGCCCCTCTGTGATGGGGAAGGTTCCCGCAACTCCTCAACCATCGACCGAATCTTTAAAAAAAGGGGACAATGATCTTAACGAGGAGCCTTAGAAGCTTAACCCGTAGGAGTTGGGAGCTGCGGTCGCTCCGTACCCTGTAAAACTGACACTCTGGAAGTAAAGGGTTTATGGCCTGCGAAGCTAAAAGTGGAGGCGGTTAAGTCTTAAGATTATTGTCCTTTTATACTTTATGATTACATCAGAAGATGGTTACTGTCCAACATGCCATGAAGGAGATGTTTATCCTACAGGCTATTTAGATAATATTCATTTCTTTAAATGTAATCAATGTGATGAACATTATAAGTTTAATATTAAGAAGATAGAGCTAGATCAGTTACCCTTTACTAAACCGATGAACGTATAAATCGGCTACGCCTAATAGGTCACTAAAAACAACGCCTCTAGGACTCAGGTCTTAGGGGCGTTTCTTATTCATTATCCTTAGGAGGCATTATGAATACAGCTATAGAGCAATATGCTTTAGAAACCTCATGGTCTACAAGAATTACAGATGAAATTGTATTGGAAGCTATACAAGGAGCATTTCCGTTTTCAATGGAACTAGGTATGCTAGAAGCTATAACAGATCTTAATAGGGGCACAGTATCTAATAAAGAAATATTTATTAAATTCTTTTCAATTATCCTTAAAGATAAAATTGCTAGACCCATTCAAGCTATTGCTACCCAATTAGGACATATTGCAGGTATTGAAGACTCTGCAGAAGCATTTGAATGGGGCATTTTATTGGTTAAAGAATGTCAAAATAGTGGTTTATACACTTTGCAGGAAATAGATGAGGACTGGTACGTGCATCCTAATTTTACGCTGGATAAGAAAACTCAGCAAAAATTAGCTAAGCTACAGTATCTTCCTCCTATGAAATCAATGCCTGTCCCGTGGACTAATAATCGTAATGGTGGATGGTTATGGGAAAGTAAACATCTGGTACTAGGTAGTAGATTTACTAAACATGATGAACCATTATCCTATGATGTTATTAATAAGCTACAAACAATTCCTTGGGAAATAGATAGTGATACCTATAACATTGAAAAACAAACGAATCGCGTAATGAATAAGAAGAAATTCTTAAGAGTTATCGATGAGTATCTAGGGATCCCATTCCATTTCGTTTGGAGATACGATTCCAGGGGAAGGAGCTATTCCTCTGGTTACGATCTTAATCTTCAAAGTAATGAATATGGTAAATCTCTTCTTTCACATCATAAAAAGGAGGTAATTACTAAGCATAATATAGCTAATTTATATATAGCTATAGCTAACCATGCAGGTAAAAGTAATCTTACTTGGTCAGAACGTATGGCTTGGGTACCTAAACAGAACCTTAATGACATAGTCTGGAAGGAGCCTATCTTAGGACGTAAAGCGATTAGAGCTCTAAAAGATACTCTTAAAGGTACGCCTTCAGGATATGTAATGAGCGTGGATGCGACGTCCTCAGGCTTGCAGGTAATGGCTGCTGTATCTGGATGTAAAGAAACAGCTAGATTAGTTAATATGATAGACCCAAATATTAGAAATGATGTCTATACAGAAATAGCTAATTTGATGAATATGCAATTACCTAAGCCAGTACCCAGAAAGGTAGCTAAACAAGTTGCAATGACCCATTACTATAATTCCAAGGCTACGCCGAAAGCCTTACTTTCAAAGAATGAATTATCAGTATTTTATGAGGTTATTCAAGGATTACTTCCTGGAGCGGAAACAGTTATGGATGCTATTAATGAATGCTGGGATCCTGAAGCAGATAACCATACATGGATAATGCCTGATGGTCATACAGTATACATACCTGTTGTAGAAGGCATTAACGGCACATACGCAGATCCAGAACTAGGGGAAATACCGCTTAGGTGGTATCACCAAACTAAATCTGATAATTATCGATCTCTTTGTCCTAATGTCATCCATTCTATTGATGGTTACGTAGCTAGGGAAATGGTTCGACGATGTACTTTCCAATTAAGTCATGTTCATGATTGTTTTGTGTTTAATCCTAATCACTTACAACCAGTAACTAAAACTTATAGGGAAATAATGGCAGAAATAGCTAATAGCGACCTATTAGGAGATATATTAAGGCAAATTACTGGTAATGGTAACCTACAGGTACCTAAAACCAGTAGTAATTTACCTCAGGATATCCTTAATAGTAACTA
>Ga0310345_10002583_pt1 | contig 18052 bp, 18 predicted proteins | sample HC15DNA20500_MG_FD_204667 | JGI IMG/M metagenome (GOLD analysis project Ga0310345, IMG submission 204667) | Marine microbial communities from station ALOHA, North Pacific Subtropical Gyre - HC15-DNA-20-500_MG | ecosystem: Environmental > Aquatic > Marine > Oceanic | place: Pacific Ocean: North... | reverse complement strand
GTGAGGGTGGTCGCCAGACCGCCGTACCTTGAGCCAAAGGCTCGAAAGAATAAGAATACTTCGGCCTGGAGACCGAAACCACTTCCGCGCTTCAGGTCAGTGCCCCCCCAGCGGTGCTGCCCATTCGAGAACGAAACTTCGGTTGAGGATAGGCGATATCATGCGTCACTACGTGGGGAAGAGTTGTCCAGCTCTCTCCTCGGAACTTGGCCTCATGTTGCTAACGGCTCAAGTCGTTCACAGCTCTGACGGATTTGTCCTCCGCAGCGACTGCCTGAGGCTCCAGGAGGAGCGGTTCTCTTGTGTTCCGCATCTGATCTTTAAGTCTGTGCGTCGACTCCAGGTCTAGTTCATGCGTTCCAGCGTCGATGACAACGCCGTATTGGAGTTTGGCCTGTTCGGGGCTGACCTTTTCTTGAACTACGTCGCTTAGGACCGCCTCCGGATCGCGCTCCAGCGGATCTCCGTACCCCCCGGCACCGGCCTGGACCAGGCGGCAGACGTCTCCCCTGGTCAGCTGCTTCAAGAACTTTGAGGGAAGAAGCTGATTCTCGGTATTAGGGTTCAGGATGCTGTAGGTGCGGGTACCGGGACCTCCACCTTGCGCTCCCCAGGGCAGAAATCGGGTGCGATCGGAGCGTATCTGGACGGTTGCCTCATCAGCCAGGAGCTCGAACTCCCGCTCCATCGCCAGTCCTCCCCGGTACTTGCCTGCACCAGCCGTGTCGGTGACGAACCCATAGCGCCTGATCAACAAGGGCTGCTCGGCTTCGATGCTCTCAATGGGTGTGTTCGCCATATTCGTAATCGGTGCGGCCGCTCCATCGGCACCGTCGAAATAGGGTCCGCCGCCTCGCGGACCGTCGTTGTTGAATTCCAGAAAAACGAAAGGTTTTCCATCCGGAAAGTATCCTCCAAAGCTGACCCCGATTTCCCCTCCACCCCAGGCAGCAGGCACCCGGTCTGGCAGTGCCTTGGCCATCGCTCCGAAAACGGCGTGACCGATTCGAAATCCTCCCAGGCCTCGCGCCGCCACGGCTGCGGGGTGCTGGGGGTTCACATAACATCCTGCAGGCGCCCGGACGGTTATGGGGCGGAAGAAACCGGAGTTGGCATTGATATCAGGATCGGTCAGACACTTGATCACGGCATATACCGTCGACTTCGTGTAGGCAAGATTAGGGTTAATGGAACCCTTGGCTTGTGGTGAGGTGCCAGTGAAATCCACCAGAATTTCATCACCTTCAATCACCACCTTGACCTGGATGGCGATAGGATCGGGGGTGATACCATCGTCATCGATGTAATCGGTGAACTCCCACTCGCCGTCAGGAAGGCGCTCGATCTCGGCCCTCGTCAGCCTTTCTGTATGATCGATGATCTCCGTCATGTAGCGGCGAAGTTCCTGTAAGCCGTACTCCTCTACCAACCGAAGCAGGTCGCGTTCTCCCTGGCGCAGTGCCGACGTCTGGGCCAGGACGTCACCCTGGACCTTGAAGGGAACCCTGACGTTCTTCCCCAGTATTCGCCAGACAGCGCTATTCAGGACACCCTCCTCATACAGCTTGATAGGCGGAATGCGGAGACCCTCCTGATAGATCTCGGTATTGTCACAGGCATTCCCGCCTGCTACGCGGCCGCCGATGTCGGTCTGATGAGCAATCACGCAGGTCCAGCCCACCAGGGTTTTCTCCTGAAAGGCAGGCTTGAACAGGAAGATGTCGGGGAGATGGCTGGCTCCTTCGTAGGGATCGTTGTTGGCATAGATGTCCCCAGGTCGAATGTCGGCTTCGAAAGTATCTATCACAGCGTCCAGCGCCGGCTTCATGGCGCCCACATGGAAGGGCAGTGTCAGCCCCTGGGCAACTTGCTCTGCGGACTCATTGAAGATGGCCGTCGAAAAGTCCATCCCGTCCTTGACCACCGCCGAGCAGGCAGTACGAACCACGGTGAGTGCCATGGTATCAGCTGCACTATAGAGATAGTTCTTGATGATCTCTCGCGTCACCGGGTCAGTAGACTGGGATCCTGTCATCGGCACCTCTCCAATCGGTTAGACATGCTCCAGGGCGATGTTGTTGAATGAGTCCAGCGCGGCCTGCCAGCCGGGTGGGATGAGCGTAGTCGAGTCATATTCCTCGACGATCAGAGGGCCGTCTGTTGGCCTTCCCGCCAGACCCGACCGCTCTATGATCGGCGTCGGCACCCACTCATGGGGCGAGCCAAAAAACACCTGGCGATGGGTGGGACCCAGCTTGTTCCCCGGAGCGATGCTGTTGATGGATTCCGGGACGCGGGACTCCAACGAAATCCCCCTTGCGACGATCTTGAGTCCGCACAACTGAAAAGGCGCATCAAGACGATAGCCGTACGTCCGCTCATGCTCCTGCTGAAAACTTTCGCCCAACTGGGCCAGCGAGGTAGAATCAAACTCCTTCTGGATCAGGTTCACGGTGAGGTGGGAGGTCTGTCCTAGATACTTCATATCCACCTGGGATAGAGTTTCCTGCCGTTCCTGCGGGAATCCTTCGGCTAGCAACAGCTCTCGGCCCTGATCATCCAGATCCTTCAACATCTGATTGGCCCGTCCCAGATCGAGCTCCGAGAATTCCTTTAAATAGCTGCGGGAGAAGTGGTGTTCGACGTCCGCAAACAAGAGGCCAAAGGCGCTGAAAACACCGGGTGAAGGAGGGATGAGGATTCTCTCGATACCCAGGGTGCGTGCCAAGCCTGCGGCGTGAACGGGTCCCCCTCCACCAAAAGCAACCAGTGTAAAACGGCGTGGATCCCGGCCCCGCTCCTGGGAGACGGCGCTGACCGCACGTGCCATGTTGGAATTGACGAGTCGATGAATACCGTAAGCAGCCTCGGTGACATCCATTCCCAGAGGTTGCCCCACGTTGTCGAGCAGCGCGCGCGCTGCTCCCGATCGATTGAGCCGAAAAGCTCCACCCAGCAGGTAGTCCGGGTTGAGATATCCCAGAAGAGCGTTGGCGTCGGTGACCGTCGGGTCGGAACCGCCTTTGTCGTAGCAGACGGGTCCGGGTACCGCCCCCGCACTTCGGGGCCCGACTTGAAGCGCTCCTCCCTTATCTATCCAGGCGACACTGCCGCCTCCCGCACTCACCTCCGCTAAATCGATGGTGGGCACTCGAAGAATATATCCGCTGCCCTTGAGGAGACGATGTCCCACATTCATGCCCCCTCCAACCTCGTACTCCGGAGCCCGAAGTATCTCTCCATCTTCGATGATCGAGGCCTTGGCAGTGGTACCTCCCATGTCAAACGTGATCATGTCACCGAGACCAAGACGGCGACCCAGATGAAAGGCAGCCACGACACCCGCCGCCGGTCCCGATTCAACGCAGTACATCGGCTTCTCGGCAGCTAACTTCACTGGTGCCAGACCACCGCTGGACTGCATCACGGTCAGAGGCACACGGATTCCCATCTCCTCGACCTTCTGCTCAAGCTCGGTCAAATAGCTGGAGACAACCGGGCGCACGTAGGCGTTTATCACGGTCGTGCTGGTTCGCTCATATTCACCCATCTCTGGAAGAAGAGAGCTCGAGACGGAGAGACTCAAGTCTGGAATTCTGCGCTTCAAAAAGCTTGCGATCCGGTTTTCGTGATCAGGATTGGCGTAGGCATGAATCAAGGAGATCGCGACCGATTGGATCCCCTCCGTGGTGAGAAACTCAGAGGCCCGTTCCACGTCGGCCATTTCCAAAGCCGAAAGCACCTCACCCTGGAAGTTCATCCGCTCCTTGACTTCGAGCCGGAGGCGCCGTTCGACCAGGGGAACAGGCTTACGATAGTACAGATCGTAGAGCCGCGGCGTTCGGATGCGGGCCAGTTCAAGGACGTCCCGGAACCCCTCCGTCGTAATCAGCGCAACTCGTTCCCCTTTGCGCTCCAGGATGGCGTTACTGGCAATCGTGAAGCCGTGACTGACCTCAGTGACCTTTTCCGGCTTGATATCGAGCGCCCGCATCGCCTGAGAGAGAGCGTCCACTACACCCTGGCTATAGTTGTCCGGCGTGCTGGCAATTTTCGTCACGAGCACGGTACCGTCGTCACCAATCACGACGATGTCGGTGAATGTACCGCCGATATCCGCTGATACCCTGACCGATTTCACTTTAGTCCCATCCTTAGCTTAGCTGGCCCCGTTCGAGAAAGAAACTTTGGTTTTCTCGCACTACGAACACCGATAGCACCATGTCGGTTGTAGGATGGGCACTCCTGCCCGTCGGTGAAAGTGACGGTCAAGAGTGCCCATCCTACGACGGTCGACGCTCTGTCAAGTGGCGGCTCTTGCATGATCTTCTAGCCGATGAAGTTTCAGCCTAGATCCCGACGAAGTTCGGCTGGAGCTTGCGAAAACCCTGCTGCTGCGCCCAGATATCCAAGGGAAGGGCAGCCAACTCGTCGACGTCGGGAACGGCGGCAATCTCCCGGGACAGGTCAATGCTGTGAAGGTAGGTCCGACAAGCGTCACAGGTGACCACCTGGATGTGGTCAAAGCCGGATGCCGCATAGTAAGACATCCCTTTGTCTTCGTCCTCCCCACAGGCTGCACATTTTCCTCGCGAAAATCCCCACTCGTACAGGCAAAGAGAACAAACCAGCGTCAGGCCCTTCCCGTGGCCTTCAGGCCTCAAGACTGAAACTTGAGGTCGGTGTCCACACCGCGGACAGCGATCAGGACTGACAGCGCCAGGCTCCGGATCCCTCTTGATGGCATGGGGCTGTAGAAGCACTCTCGCGAAGAGGCTATCGGGCGAGCAGGTGTCCACTTGACTCCAGTAATCTTCGAGCGCCCTGCGAAGGCTGGACTCGCTCAGGATCGAAGCCCTCTCCCGCATCGGCTTGGGACCGATTCTCCTAATCAGGCCGACCAGTGGGGCATGAAAGGCGAGCAGCGCCGCTCGTTCTCGAACCTGCGGGAAGATACTTCGCTGAAACGTAGCCAGTTCGGCAAAAAACTCCAGCACCTCCCGGGAGGCCAAATAACGACCAGAAAGGAGTCTGGCACGAGCTATCCGCCTGGCACTCAGCGTTTCGAAGTCTCTCGATACCATTTGGGATGGTGAGAGGCCGCCCAACCAGGAGCGACCCACCCGTGAATCATACCCCGGAGGGCTCCGGGCACAGCCGCGGTACCCATGTAGATATGCAGGATGATGGCTAGCAGAGAGAGTACAGCCGCTACCGGATGAATCAGGATAGCAGCCAGGCTGAGCGATCGAGGCATGAGGGTCGGCCACCAGAGGACGGCTCCGCTGGCGAACAAGAGCAGGGTAACAACGCACTGAGTCCAGAAGAGCATTTTCTGACCGGCGTTGAATCGACCCGACTCCGGCAAAGCCGAAGTGTCGTGGACAGCGTAGCGATGGGCCTTACGCAGCCATTGCTTGTCTTCCCTATTCAACCGCATCTGGCGTGCCCAATTGCGGAACATGAAGCCCAGCATCAGGCTGAAAGCAATACCTCCCCAGGGATGCCAGACACGCACGGTCACGCCTCCTCCAAAGATAGAGGACAACCAATAGAGCTGATGCGACCAAAGCGCGAGACCCGTCAACCCCGCATAGAGAAAGCTCAGCGCCGTCATCCAATGAATGGCACGCTCGTGGAAGCTGAAGCGCTCAACTCTCTTCGAATCACTCTTGGGCATCGGTATATTCCTTGGGACCATAGCGCAGATAGTGAAAAAACGTTCCCAATACTCCCCCTATGAGGGCGGCGCTCCCCAACCATTTCAGTGGCCCTTTCCAGAGCGCGACCGTCCAGGGAATCTGAGGATCCCTGGGAAGGCCATAGGCCTCGACCCGATCCGCTTGAGCCAAAACATAAAGTACGTTGGTTCCTCCAACGCCTGCTGGATTGTAGACGCCGGCCTGTTCGATGCCGTCCTCTCGGAGAGTTTCGACGCGACTCTCTGCTTTGGCCAGAAGGTCTTCCCTACTCCCGAAGGTCAGGCAGTTGGTGGGACAAGCTTTAATACAAGCCGGCTCCAATCCGACCGAAGTGCGGTCAGAACAGAGTGTGCACTTGTAAACCTTCTCGGTCTTCGGACTCAGTCGTGGCACATCGAACGGACACCCCGTGATGCAGTAACCGCAGCCAATGCAAAGATCATGATCGAAGTCCACGATACCGTTGTCGCGGACAAAGATGGCACCCGGAGCAGGACAGGCGGCCAGGCAGCCGGGGTCCGCGCAGTGCATACATTGGTACTTGGACATGAACCACGATATTTGACCGTCTCGCTCTTCTTCATTGAACTTGATCAGGTTCCAGAATTCGTGGTCCAGATCGGGCTTGGTCTGATAGGTTCCGGGGAGATCGCTCAGGGTGAACTCGTGATCATTCCATTCCTGACAAGCTACTTCGCAAGCCTTGCAGCCAATGCAGGTGGTGGTGTCGATGAGCTTGGCAACGATCTGGGATGCGCTCAACCGCCTATACTTTCTCTAGATTCACCAGGAACCCTTTGTACTCAGGTGTTCCCGAGTTTGGATCCATGGCCGAAGGACTAAGGTTGTTCACCAAAGGACCAGTGACACGGCCCAGAAAACCCCAGTGGATGGGTAGTCCAACGTGATAGACGGTCCGCCCGTCCACCTTGAGTCCCCGCATTCTGCGGGTTACGAGAGCTCGTCCTTCTACCGCGCCTCGCGCTGAGGTCACGCGGACCAGATCTCCGTTAGCGATACTCTTGTCGTCGGCAAGCGCCTGCGGCAACTCGACGAAAAAGCTCGGCTGGAGTTCGGAACTGGCGTCGATGTTCTTGGTCCAGTAGTGAAAATGCTCGGTCAACCGGTAGGTAATAGCCACAAAGGGAAACTGCTCCCGGGATCCTAGTTTGTCCAAATCGCTCTTGAAAATGAGAGCTGCCGGATTTCGGCTGATCTTCGGATGCATCGGGTTATCAACCGGCGACTCGACGGGTTCGTAGTGTTCGGGAAAAGGGCCTTCTACAAAATCAGGAGCAAATAGCTTGGCTGCCCCCTCCCGCAGCATGATGAAGGATCCAAACGAATCGGGAGAGGCATCGCTCTTGTAGTCGGGAACATCCCCCTTCCAGCTCCTTCCATCCCATCTGATGCCAACCCGGGTTGGATCCCAGGGTTGCCCCTTCCCATCGGCCGAAGCGCGGTTGTACAGGATCCTGCGATTGGCGGGCCAGCTCCAGGCCCACTCATGATGGAATCCCAGCCCGCTGGGATCCTTACGGCTGCGTCTTGCCATCATGTTACCGGCCTCGGTGAAGGATCCCGAATAGAGCCAGTTGCCACAAAGGGTAGAGCCGTCGTTCTTCAGCTGTCCGAACCCATCGACCTGCTTGCCACCGTCGACATAGCCCCCACTGATCTCCTTGGCCACCTCCATCAGTGAAGGGGAAAGCTGATTGGAATAATCCCAGGTCATGTCGAGCAGCGGTTCGGGAGAGGTGCCTCCCTCGCTGCGATAAAGTTCCCTCAGCCGTAGGAAAACTCTGGCGATGATCTCCTGGTCCCTCTTGGCCTCGCCGGGTGGATCCAGAGCCGCCTCCTTCCACTGAAGCCAACGCGAGGAATTGACGAAGGTTCCATCCTTCTCGGCGAAACATCCTGCTGGAAGCAGAAATACCTCAGTCTTTATGTCTTCCGGATCCAGCTTGGACGAATAGTATTCTGAGGCCATCTGGCTGGCCTTCCAGAAGGACGAGGTCTCGGTTTCAAAGCACTCGGACACGATGAGCCATTTCAGCTTGCCCAGTGCTGAGATCATCTTTCCCGTGTTGGGGCCTCCCGCCACCGGGTTCATACCGAATGAGATGAGTCCTTCGATTTTACCCGCGTACATCTTGTCGAAGATATGGCCCCAGCTGTGATTGTCATCAGACCCAATCTTGGGAAGGTTGTGGTAGCCAAAGTCATTGGCCTCGGTGGCGGCGGCGCCGTAATAGGCCTTCAGCAGACTCACCATGAACTTAGAGGTATTGGACCAATAGTTCATCGCATCCGGGCGCAGCGGACGGGGCGAGTTCTCGTCGTTATACTTCCGCAGCGAGGACTGTGAGGCCCTCGGGACCTTGAGGTATCCAGGCAGCATGTTCCAAGCCCCCAGATCGGTGGCACCCTGGATGTTCGAATGGCCTCGCTGAGCGTTGAGACCCCCTCCCGGCACCCCGATGTTCCCGAGAAGTAACTGCAGCATGGCAGCGGCATGGATGAGCTGAACCGAGTGGGTGTGCTGAGTCCAACCCAGGGCGTAGAGCACAGTGCCTCGTCGATCCGGCTTGCCGCTGGAGCAGATGATTTCAGCGGCACCGAGAAACTCCTCAGCAGTGCAACCACAAATGGATGCCACCTTCTCGGGAGTGTAGCGGGAGAAGTGCTTCTTCATCAGTTGAAACACGGAACGCGGGTGCTTCAACTTGGGATCCGTCTTGGCGTACCTCCGTGAGTCCAGCTCATACTGCCAGGTCGACTTGTCGTAGCTCTCTTCCTGGGCATTCCAGCCACTGAAGAGCCCATCGGCAAAATCAAAACCCTCTCTGACCAGAAAAGGCGCATTCGTGTGCAGACGCACATAGTCTTCGTGGTACAGACCCTGCTCCAGAGAATACCGGATCAATCCGCCCAGAAAGGCGATGTCGCTGCCGGCACGGATTTGGGTGTAGTAGTCTGAAACAGCAGCGGTTCGGTTGAAGCGCGGATCGATGCAGACCAGCTTGGCCTTGCGGGTCTTCTTGGCCTCCATGGCGAAGCGGAAACCCACCGGATGGTTCTCAGCCGGATTCCCACCCATGACAAGGACCACGTCACTGTTGGCAACGTCCGTCCAGCCATTGGTCATGGCTCCGCGGCCAAAGGTGGCGGCCAGACTGGCCACCGTGGGTCCGTGTCAAAGCCGAGCCTGGTTTTCGTAGGCCTGAATTCCGAGACCGAAACGAAGCTTACCTAGCAGGTAGTTGATCTCGTTGGTGTCGGTACAACCGCCAATCAGGGCCAGGTTGGAGAGCCTATTGACAGTTCTTCCCTCAGGGTCCTGGGCTTCGAATCCCTTGTCCCGCGTATCCTTGATCAGGCGGGCCATCCGATCAACCGCTTCGTCCCAGGAGATAACCTTCCATTCTCTGGAACCGGAAGACCTGTGAAGAGGCCGGGTTAGGCGTCGTTCATTCACGATGAACTGCTTCAGGGAGATTCCCTTGGAACACAGAGTGCCGCGATTGATAGGACTGTCCGGATCACCCTCCACGTGAACCACCGTCGGCTTCACGTTCTTGGCCCTATCCCCCAGGGTGTGTATCACGACACTGCATCCCACCGCACAATAAGGGCAGACACTGCGTGTCTGGGTGGTGCGGGATATCTTGAGCTCTCTAACCTTTGCTGAAGCCTGGGCAAGATCGAAACCAAAGCCGCTAACCGTCAGGAGCGCGCCCGATTTCAGGAAACCGCGTCTGGAAACGGATGAGGACAATTCGGTCACTTCGCTGCTCCACTCCGGTGGCTAGAAAAAGATCCTCTAACCGGACAACCGAATACAGATTCATTCTAGACGGGAAGCCACGTTTGTCAAACAGTCCTAGCGACCGAGATTGGTGCACGGAACGCTCTATCCCCCACAGTACGCAGAAGTCCTCGGCTATACGACAGCAAAGTGACGTTGTTGGAGCGGACTCGCCTGAAATCTAAACGACGGTTTTCACTTCGGAGTTCGCTTGTTCGGTGTTCTGCGGTTCATCATTCATCGGTTGCCTTCGCCCGAGTAAGAAAGGCTAAATCACAAACCACAAAACGCCGAACATGCGGACGCCGGGGTCTCCCTTCTGCCCATAGCCTATTTCTGACGTTCTCTGGTCTTGACCAACAACATCACTTTCCCGTCGTGCACCAGTAGTCCTCGGCCTGTTAATCCGGGGACCTGATTCCGTGTTAACATTCTGGCGATGGTCAACCCCAACAACGGGGAGCTCGTCGAGCAGTGGCGTAATGAGCCGGCTCCTTTGCTTCCCCTGCTGCACGCCTTTCATGATCGAGACGGGTATCTCTCCTCCGAAGCGATAAGAGCCGTTTCCCGCGGACTCAAGATTCCGCTGGCCGATCTATGGGGTACGATCACCTTCTACCATCACTTCTCGCGATCATCGCCCGGCCAGAGCCTGCCCCGGGTCTGTACCGGTCCCATCTGCAAGTCCCGCGGCGCCGACCAACTGCTAGAGAGCCTGGAGGGAGCCACTCCGATGCCCTGCGCTGGACTCTGTGACCATCCGATCCCCGTCATCTGTGGGGATCAGGTGTTGGTTGGACTCAATGGAGACAACCTTCAGCAACAGCCTACGCCGATACCAGTGGCCAACCCGGGAGGGTCGGAGGAGTGCGTTTTTGCGGCTATCCGCGAGCCCGATCGACAAGTCCTGGCAGGCTATCGCAACACCGGAGGTTACGAAGGTCTGCTTCGCGCCTTGAATGAAATGACTCCCTCTCAGGTGCTCGACCAGATTCACGAGAGTGAGCTGGCCGGACGAGGAGGCGCCGGCTTTCCCACCGGCCGAAAATGGAAAGCGGTGTCAGATGCAGCGGGTGTCCCCAAAACCATCGTCTGCAACGCCGACGAGGGTGAACCTGGCTGCTTCAAGGACCGGGCCATCATGGATTATGACCCTCATGCGGTGATCGAGGGAATGCTCATTGCCGGCTATGCCACTGGGGCCGGCCGCGGCTTTATCTATCTGCGCTACGAATACCCTGAAACGGCCCGGACGCTCTCGAGGGCCCTGGTAGAAGCGCAGGAGGCTGGCCTACTTGGGACGAGTATCCAGGGGGGCGACTTCTCTTTCCACATCTATTTGCGTCGAGGCGCCGGAGCCTATATCTGTGGGGAGGAGACCTCGCTGCTAAACAGTCTGGAAGGAAAACATCCCTATCCGCGCAATCGTCCGCCCTATCCAGTCACTCACGGCTTCGAAGATCTTCCGACGGCTGTAAACAATGTCGAGACCCTGGTCTCCGTGCCTCAGATCCTGCGCCGCGGAGCCGAGTGGTATCGAGGTCTGGGCCAGAATGGGCAGGCGGGCACCAAGGTCATCAGCCTCTCGGGTGACATTCAAGAGCCAGGCAACTACGAGGTTCCCCTTGGTTTTCCCTTGAACATCCTGCTCTATGACTGGGCCGGTGGACCCGCTCCCGGTCGCTCTATCCAGGCTGTGACGATGGCGGGACTCTCAGGTGGTTTCCTTGCAGGAGATGACCTGGACGTCACTTTGGACGAACCAGGGATTCGGGGTAAGGGGTCCTTCCTGGGAGCCGGAGGAATCATGGTATTCGACGACACCCGAAACATGGTCGAGGTGGCACACCAAGCCATGGAATTCTTCGCGGAGGAATCTTGCGGTAAGTGCTTCCCCTGCCGAATTGGAACCCAGCGTCTGACAGAGCGACTCGGAGGATTCCACGGCCCGACGGACCCGAGCACCTGGATGGCTGAGGTTGCGGACCTGGGCCGTACGATGAAGTCCATTAGTGCTTGCGGCCTGGGAATGGCAGCACCACTGATCACCGAAAGCTTGATGAAGTACTTTCCAGATCAGGTCATAGAACACGTAGAACAGCAAAGGAAAACCGCATGAGCGAAAATGCCGCCAGCCCTCTGCCGACGGTCGATCTAGACGGAGAAGAGGTTTCCTTCACCGAAGGAGATACTCTCTACGAGATTGCCTCGCGCAGCGGTCACGAAATCCCCACTCTCTGCTACGACCCTCGTTTGAAGGTCTTCGGCAGCTGCCGTCTCTGTGTGGTCGAGGTGGAGGGTATCCGGAACCCGGTGGCTTCTTGTACCACCCAGGCTACCGCGGGTATGGTGGTCCGGACCAAGACCGAGACGGTAGAAGCTCTGCGAAAGATCCTGCTGGAAATGGTGGTGTCCGAGAACCGGGAGGTCGCAGTCCATCCCCTTCGCGGGTATGCATCCCAGGAACTGCATCATCTGGTGGAGAAGTACCAGGCGCGAACCGGACGCTTCTCGGGCGAGCAATCAGGTGCGAGTTTTCTCGAGGACGATAACCCTTTCATCCTGAGGGACTACGACCTCTGTATTTCCTGCAATCGTTGTGTCCGGGTGTGCGCTGAGCGGGAAGGCGACTACGCCATAAGCATCATGAACCGCGGATTCCACACTGGGATAACGACTGAGTTCAATGGAACTCTGAGAGACTCGGCCTGCACCTTCTGTGGGCAGTGTGTTCAGACCTGCCCCACGGGTGCCCTAGCCGATCGGAAGGCGTTGGCTGTTGTAGAAGAGATCCCCTCTCGTGAAAAGGAGTCGGCACCATGACACTGTCTGCATCAGGTATTGAGAAGACTCGCTCGATCTGCCCTTACTGCGGAGTCGGCTGCTCTGTCGATTTGCTGAGTAAGGACGATCGACTCATCGGCATCCAGCCAGCGATGGACGGACCAGCCAATGAAGGGGCCCTCTGCGTCAAAGGACAGTTCGCCTACGATTTCGTACAGCACCCTGATCGCCTGCGCACCCCGCTGCTGCGCGGTACCGACGGGCAGCTTCACCCAGCCGGCTGGGACGAGGCCCTGGACCGGGCCGCCCAGGGCTTTCAGCAAGCGGAGGCCCAGCACGGCCGACACAGTATCTACGGTATCGCCTCCGGGCGCACTCCCAGTGAAGCCAACTACATGATGCAAAAGTTCATTCGGGTGGGGTACGGTACCAACTACATCGACAACTGCAGCCGTGCTTGACACGCCCCCACGGTTGCCGGTCTGGCAGCCACCATCGGTCGCGGCGCCATGTCGAATCCCCTGGCCGACATGGAAAAGCCGGATGTAATCTTCTGCATAGGCACTAACATGACCGAGTGCCACCCGGTCGCGGCTACCCGACTGAAAAGGGCACTGGCTCAGGGAGCGAAGATGATCGTCGCCGATCCCCGAAGGATCCAATTGGCCGAGCTGGCTCACGTGTACCTCCCACTGCGGGTAGGATCCGATGTCGCGCTCCTGCTAGCCATGGCTCACGTCATCAGCCGCGAGGGGCTAGTCGATCGTGAGTTCGTTGAAGATCGTACCAGCGGTGGATCCGAGTTTCTGGAGCACGTGAGAGATTTTCCGCCTTCGTGGGCGGCAACAATTACCGGACTGCCCGAGGAGGATATCGAGGCGGCTGCCCTGCTCTACGGAAAAGCGGACCGAGGGGCGATCTACTACACCCTCGGCATTACCGAGCACATCTGCGGAGTCGATAACGTCAGGAGCCTTTGTAACCTGGCTCTGATGACCGGGAACCTGGGTCGGGAAGGTACTGGAATCAACCCCATGCGGGGCCAGAACAATATTCAGGGAGCCGGCGATGCCGGCGCGCTGCCCAACAACTACCCAGGATTTCAGGCTGTATCCGAACCCGTCCACCAAGCGAAGTTCGCCAAGCTATACGGCCGGCAGATCGATCTGGAGAAGGGCATTACCAAGGTTAGAGCCTTGGAGACGGCTGGAGATCAGATCAGGGCTATGCTGATCGACGGGGAAAACACACTGGTCTCAGATCCCGACCGAATCCATGGTGAGCACGCCTTGAGGAGCCTGGACCATCTGGTGGTGATCGACATCTTCCTGACTGAGACGGCGGAACTGGCCGATGTGGTGCTGCCGGCAACCTCCTGGGGCGAAACCGATGGGAGCTTTGCCAACACCGAACGAAGAGTCCAGCGAGTTCGTGCGGCCGTCTCCCCCCAGGGCGACTCTAGACCTGATTGGTGGGTGATCAGCCGTCTGGCCCGGCGCATGGGCCTGAAGGGGTTCGACTACGACAGCGCCAGCGAGATCTTCAATGAGCTCTGCAGTGTTTCCCCAATCTACGCCGGTTTGGATTGGGAGCTAGCGGCAAGCGGCAAGTACCAGTGGCCTGTGCCCTACAAAGGACATCCCGGGACACCCATCCTGCATCGGGACGAGTTCCTCAATGGACGAGGGCTGTTTTCCGTCCTGAACTATCGTGATCCTGCCGAAATTATCGACGGCGAATTCCCGGTCTGGCTGACCACCGGTCGTCGGCTCGAGGCTTACCACACCCGCACCCAGACAGGGCGAGCTCAGGGCATCGACTATCTTCTGTCGGAGGAGTCTTTAGAAGTACATCCGGAGGATCTGATCGAGTGGAGTCTCCAGGATGGGGATTGGTGCCAACTGTCTAGCCGACGCGGCTCAATCCGGATCCGGATCAAGTCGACACGCAAGTCGCCTAGAGGCACCGTTTTCTCCAGCTTCAGCTTCAACGACGTTCCCATCAATGTCCTGACCGGATCCGGCTACGATCCCATCACCGAAACGGCGGAGCTGAAGGTATGTCCAGTTAGGGTCGAGGCTCTCGGACCATAACCGGAGAATAGTGAGCAGTGGTGCAGTGAGCAGTACTGGAAAAACCGCCACAGCCAATGGTGCCATAAATGGTTTATGTTATAGTACTACTCATTTAGGTACGGGAGAGCTGCAGACGCCTTGACTCGACTGCAGCATGACCCTAAGTTCCGAGGAGAGAGCGGGACACCCCTATCCCCGACCAAAGTTTCTTTGAATGATCCAGCTCCAACCGAGTCAACTGGCAGGCCCGCCAGTTTGTTAGAATCAACCAGTCTCAAATAAAGTAACATTGATCTACGGCGACGGAACCGGTCGCGAGGTTATCGGCGCCGCCGTGCGGGTCCTGGAGGGCGCTGGAGTCACGATCGACTAGGACGTGAAGACGGCAGGCGGCAGAGCAATTGCCGAGTATGGACGGCCTTTTCCAGAACAAGTAATTACCTCAATCAAGAAAAACAAGGTCGGTCTGAAGGGGCCCCTTACGACCGCCGTGGCCGAGGGATTTCCGAGCGCGAATGTTGCACTTCGAAAAGAAATGTACCCCTACGCCAACATCCGTCCCGCCAAGAACGTTCCTGGAATTGCTTCCCGATTCTCCAACGTAGACCTGGTCGTCATCCGGGAAAATACAGAAGACCTCTACGCCGGACTCGAACATACGGTGGCCAACGGGGCGCGCTGAGCCTCAAAGTAATCACCGAACGTGCCTCCAAGCGCATTGCCCGATTCACGTTCGAATAAGCCAAGAAGAAGGGGAGAAACAAAGTCTCAGCCGGTTATAAGGCCAACATCCTGAAGATCAGAGATGGACTCTTTCTGGAGACCTTCCGCGGGGTCGCCAAACGCTTCCCGGAGATCGAATACGAGGAGATCATCGTCGACAATCTGGCGCTGCAGCTCACCATGAAACCGGAGAGATTCGAACTGCTCCTGTTGACCAATATGTATGGGGATATCATTTCAGACCTCTGTGCCGGACTCGTAGGCGGGCTGGGTATGGTTCCCGGAGCCAACCTCGGAAAGCACTGTGGAGTCTTCGAATCTGTGCATGGAAGCGCACCCGATATCGCCGGAAAGAACATCGCAAATCCAATAGCAGCAATCCTTTCGGCCGTGATGATGCTGCGCCATCTGGATCTGAACCAGGCCGCGGAGAGAATCGAACGAGCTTTGTTTAGGGTCACAACGGAAGGAAGGGACCTTACCCCGGATCTGGGAGGAACGGCTACTACCACCGAAATGACTGAAGAGATCATCGCCAGACTGGACTGATCCGAATCGTCGCAGTCCCAAGAATCAATCAACTTCCGTCACGGGCAAGACTGCAACATTCCCTGGCTCCAAGCCGATGGCCATGCCGTTGATCGGCCATCTGCCACCACCATCATACCGCCTTTGAAATCGGACAAATCGATGCCCTGGCCAGCATAGATCTCGTTTGGAAAACGAGCGATCTGCCCCTTTGGTGGAAGCGTCATCATGGCACCGCCATTGGGGACAGGCTTGCCATCGAGTGCGAGCAAAGTCAGGATTGCACCCGTAGCCGTCAACTGCGGGTTGGAAAGACCCACTCCGGTATTGAGATCATTGGCACTGTCCAGTTCGAGGGATAGCACAAATTTGGTCAGAGGTCGAACGGCTCCCACACCCGCTACTCCGAAGCCACCGGTAAACAGGATTGTCGCCCCACCCGGGTCGTCGTCATCACCTCAGCCGAACCCACCATCAGTTCCCCAATTCCATCGGGCCCGAAGACGGCGGTGCCTAGAGGAGGTATGTTGAAGGAGAAGCTTTCTTCCTGTACTTCTCCATTGATATCAACCGAAAGTGGATTCCCTTCGGGGTCATAAATCCTTGCTGTCCCCTCAGCCGGCTCGGTTGATGAGGAGTTTTAAAAAATCAGGGTCGATGAGATACCGTCACCATCTCCAAACTGGGCAAAGAAGAAGGGGAAGACGTTCGAAATCTTGGCAAAGAAAGCATCCAGCCGTCCACCGAATGTTGGCGGAAGAGCGTTCGATATTTCAAGGTCAGCGGAACCGGTAAACCCGGTGATGTAGACGCTATCCAGAGAATCTAGTGCTACCCCGCGCCCCACGTCGGAGCCGCTTCCGCCGAAATAAGTCGAGTGGATCAGCTCCACACCTGAAACGCTCACCTCACTCAAGAAAGCATCTGATAAGCCGCCCAGAATCGGAAAGTCCACCGAGGCGGTCACGCCCATGTAGTAGGTGTTGCGCGAGCTGTCTACCGCCACCGCAATACCCGAATCATCCAAGCCTCCCCCCCAGGAAGGAAGAATATCTCAGCACCGGGTCGATCGTGAGGGGTCTGCTGCGGTCGTACTCACCCACTTCAAACCCAACCCGGCCCGATCCACGAAGCACCCAGCTTCCTTTGACGGCCTCGGTCCCAACTTGCGTCTGCTGGTACAGAACTGGCCTATCCTGGCGCAGAACGCCACCTGCCAACTGATGCAGAAAATCTCCCTTCTCCGAAAAAGCAACTTTCTCGGCCCCTTGGAAGCTGAGCTCTATGATGGCAGGGTCGATCTCCGGCTGATAATGAAATCGTATTCGAAGCTACCTTGGTTCCCGTAGACGCCGAGATCGATCCCTGGGTAGACAGTCTGATACTTGGCCCGAGCAAAATGACGTATGTCCGTCTGCCATTCCTCCGACCGATTCCCAGTAAGGTAGTGGCTTCTGCCAAGGAGGGGCTCCAAGCCTTGGAGCTGTGCCTCCGGATTACCTCCCAAAAGTAGCAACTCCAATACCGTAGGCTCGGGCGGCTGGTTCGTGGTGATTGGCTTCGAAGGATCCGCCCGCCGGGACTGGCTCATCACCAACATGATCTTCGACGGAGCCTGAAGTAGAGCGTAGCCGCTACCCCGAGCGAGAAACCTGGCCTGACTGCCGGTCTGGCCTCGGTTGGCTTCGAATGACAGGGGTAGGCCTCGATAAGGTTCCACCAGTCGTGTCTCGGCCGTCTGATCTGGAGTCACGGAATTGGCGAGCGCAACTCCCAAATAGAAGAGGACCGGAACAACCAGCAGACATCTCGGCGAAAATTCTCAGAACATTTCCCCTCCTCGCCTTCCGTCGACCTTCACCCTACTTGTAGCAAGCCACCTCATACCGCCAAGGCACACTCATCTGTGCCCCGTCTGGGAGGCCGCTTCAGCGGCCTGGATCGAAGTGTATTAGACCCCCGGGGTTCACGCCGGGGTAGGCCCGCTACTTCACCCTCCTGAGGGCCGTTCACGGTCCTTCTCGAATAGCGGATTCAGCCAACGTCGACCTGGAGCCTGGCTGAGGCCTGTGTTCGAGAAGCCTGCTAAAGCAGGCTCTGATACCGCCTGCCCGCTTACCCGGCCCTGAAGGACCGGTCTACTACGCTTCGCGCCAGACCGCTGAAGCGGTCTCCCCGGGGGCTTCCGTTCACCAAAGTGGAAAACTTGACCACTCGGTGAACCTTTCATCGACCTAGGAACCCTAGAGCCATAGAACCCCCCAGTGGAGCTCACACCACTGTCGTAGATTGAGATCGATTCGATCTGCGCTGGAGGCTGCGGGTAGCCTCTAACCTGACCAATACCGACGGCCTGTTCAACGGGTCGAGCTGAGCCAGCGAGAAAACAGTCTCATGACGCCTGGAGTAAGACGCTGCGACTGTAATTATCG
>Ga0310345_10002582_pt1 | contig 18052 bp, 8 predicted proteins | sample HC15DNA20500_MG_FD_204667 | JGI IMG/M metagenome (GOLD analysis project Ga0310345, IMG submission 204667) | Marine microbial communities from station ALOHA, North Pacific Subtropical Gyre - HC15-DNA-20-500_MG | ecosystem: Environmental > Aquatic > Marine > Oceanic | place: Pacific Ocean: North... | reverse complement strand
GGCCGAGGCGTCGGTGCCGAACAAATTGGTGTTGGTGGTCGTCGGCGTCAGCCGCCAGATCGGCGCCGGATCGGAAGACGTCGCGGGGGCGATGTGCCACCCATCCGTCTGATCCGCATAGCGTCCGCCGACGATGCCCCAGGCGGAGCCGATCGGCGGCTGGGCGGGTTGCGTCGCCTCCGCCGGCGCGAGCGCGCCCGAGGTGTTGCCGTACACGAAACTGACCGCGATCTCCGCGCCGCTCGGCAAGGTGCTGCCCGAATAGACCGGCACGTCAAGGGTATTCTTGATGTTGAGGTACAGCGTGTTCGCCAGGGGATCGTGCGCGTCGCTGGTCACATAGACCGTGCCGAGACTGTCGAGCGACACCTGCAGCACGTCGGCGAGGCTATAGGTCGATTGCGGCGCGGCGATCAGCGGTAGCGGCGCGATGATCTGCGGCGGGGCGCCGGCGATGTTCTGGAAATTCACCTGGAAGCTGCCATCGGCTTGCGGCCCCGGCGCGCTAACGCCGGTGATGGTGAAGGCCAGGTTGCCGATCCAGCTCCCGGGCTCGGCGCCGGTATAGGTGAGCGTCAGGCACCCGTCGACGCTGGATGAGGCGAACGTCCAGTCGGTGAGCGAGATGGACATGCCCGGCAGTTCCGATACCGGAACGTAACCGGGCAGATAGAGGGTAAGGACCGAGGCGCCGCCGCCCGCGACCAGCGGCAACGCCGCGCCGCTGTTGGTGAGCGTGACGTTCAGGCTGGTCGCGACACCCACTTCGAGCGCGGGCTGGCTGGTTGGCGCGTCGACGACCGTCAGACTGATCTGGGCGCTCGCATTGGCGGCGAGCGCGGCGGCGGCGGGATCGGTTTGGTACATGCTCGGTCTCCGGATCAGCCGTTGCTTGGCGTCGGCGGCGGCGTGGGGGTCGGCGCGGCGGATGGTGGCGGCGCCTTTTGCAGCTGCGTCCAGCCTTCGAGCAGCTGTTGCGGGGTGAAGCCGAAGCGGGCGGCGTCGGTGCCGGCCTTGGCGGCGAGCGGCGTCTGGTCCTTTTGCCCGGTCTGTACCCACGACCAGACATAGCCCGGCTCGCTTGGCAGCGGCAGCGTCAGGCCGCTCGCGGGCGCGAGCACCGGACGGGTGACGAAGCTGATCTGCAGCGCCTGGAACGCGGCGGCATAATCGTCGGGCGGGATCGCCGCCTGCTGCACCGGCAGGATGCCGCTCGTCGCGTGGATGGGCGCGCGCGGATCGAGCAGGAACGTCACTGGCGTCGGCGCGGCGTTCAGCGTCACCGCCAGCGTGGTGGGATCGGGCGGGACCACGCCATTGGCGCCGCCAGCCTTGGCGGCCGGAGCGTAGAACGGGCCATAGGGGCCGCTCTGCCCCTGGCCGTCGATGAAATAGCCGATCATGCCGTCATCGATGTTGGCGAGATTGCCGAGCTGGAGCGGGATTTGCAGCGCGGCCAGCCCCGCCGCCCCCGCCGCCTGGCGATCGGGGTAGCGATAGCGCCCGGCGTTCACGTCATTGCTGAAATCGGGGCTCGAGCTGGTATCGGCCTGGCTTACCGGCAGCAGCCCGCCGCTCGTCTCCACCCCCAGCACCGCGCGCGCGATCACCAGCGGCTGGCCCATCAACACCGCGAGATCGACCGACTGGGCATAGTTGGCCGGGTTGAGAAACCCTTCCGATCCCTGGATCGCCGCCATCAGATCGGCGAGGAAGCCCGCGCTTTGCTGGGCGATATGCCACATCACGTTATGGAGATGGTCGTTCACCGTTGGCGGCCCGTCCATTCGGCCGATGTCGGTCGCCAGATCGTCGCCGGCATTATCCTCGTTGCCGGGGCGGGTGCGGTATTTGAGCGTGCCATGCTCCACGCCGAAGCTGCCGATCGCCTCGCCGCTCGCCTGGTAGAACATCAGGCTCATGTCGAGATGGTTGGGCAGCACGATGCCGCAAATCGGGGAAGTGGCGGGGTGGCTGTTCGTCTCGACGAAATCGTCGGTGATGCCGGGCACGCTCGGATCGAAGCTCGCCGACAGCCATTTGAACCACACGCGCGAGGGCGGGATCAGCCGCGGCGGCAGGTAAAGCGCGCCCTGGCCGCTTGCCCCACCCGCGACCGGGGTGAGCGGGAAAGCGGGGATCACCTCTTGCGCGCCGCTGGGCAGGGTCGCGCTCGTCTGCAGCGTCAGCCGCTGGCCGAAGGCGTCGACGATCTCCAGGTTGCGCACATCGCTGAACCCGGCGCGCAGGGGGCCGAAATTATCCTGCGCCCGCTGGTCGAACGGGATCGGCGCGCTGTTGTTGAAGGCATATTGGTACCAATTGTCGTTCGGATCGGCCAGGGCGGCGGCGGCGATGGCGGTGGTCACCGCGTCCTGCCCGCCTTTCGGCAAATCCTGCACCGTCACTTGGGCGAGGCTCGATTGCAGCAGCATCTGCTGGCTGAAGCCGTCGATCCCCTGCGACATGATATTCGCCTGGGAATAGAAAGCGCGCGCTTGATCGAGTGTCGGGTTGGCGGGGTCCTTGGGATAAAGCTTCTCATATTGATCGATCTGCGCGGTCAGGCTGCGCGTCGTCAGGCGCGAGAGCACCACCGAGCCGCGATAGGTGACCGGCGTGCCGGTGGTGAAGCTGGTGCCCGCGGCATAGACGTAATCGACATCGTCCTCGTCGAGCGCGAAATAGCGCGTCAGCGTATCGGGCGTGTAGCCGCCGCTGCTCTGGCTGAGCGGATCGAGCGTCGCCTCCCACACCAGGAACACCGGCAGGAACGGATCGGCGCGGGTCGCGCTGAATTCCGGGAGCAGGCTCTGCGCGGTGATCGCGGTGCCATAGGGCGTCCAGCCCTTGCCCGCGGCGTTGGTGAACGTGAGGGTGAGCGCGATCGGCGCGGTGACGCTTTGCGCCGGGTTCAGGATCGGCGAGGCGCCGGTCGCTTGCAGCTGATCGTAAAGGCTCGTCGGTTGCCCTGTCGGCAGCGCGGGATCGAGCGGGCTCGCGCCGCCTTGCGCCACGTTCAGCGCGGTCGCGAAGCTCGCCGCGTCGGTGGCGGCGGGGTTGCCGGCGCCGCCCAGCGCCGCGACCGCGCTCGCGACCGAGCTGGCGAGCATCGGGATCAGCAGCGCGCCTTCCGCCGCCAGCGCCTGGACGGTCGCCTGGCAGGGCGTCGCCGCGGTGATCGTCGGCGGGCCCGCGATCGCGCCGGCGCCGAGCGTGAACTGGGCGCCGCCCGCGCTCAGCTGCAACGTATCGAGCAGTTCCTCGCGCAGCCGCACGGGGGTGCATGGGGCGTCGCCATTGCGGCGCACCGGTTCGATCCGATCGCCCTGGATCACCAGCACCGGATCGGTCGGCGCCCAGAAGGGCGTTTCGGGCGTCGCCTGCAGCGTCCAACCGCCGCCCGTCGGCAGCGCCGCCGAAACCGCTTGCCAGGCGGCGTAGAGCGCGGTGGCGAGCGACCCGTCCTCGCCGGCGGGCGGCGCCTGCAGCCCGGTGATCGTGCCGCTCTGCGCGTCGAGCTGATAGTCGATCGTCCCGATCGCGGCGCCGCGCGCGGTGACGTAGCCCAGCTCCGACTCGCTGCCATTGTCGAGGAAAGTGGTCAGCAAGTTGGTCGTGACCGTCGGGCTTGGCTGCTTTTGGGCAACATAGGGGGCGACGTAACGCAGCCAGTCCATGAACAGCTGGCGGCGCAGCGTGTCGAGCTCGGCCCGGCCCTGGTCATAGCTTTTCTGCGCCTGGTTGAGCAGGAACAGCAGCTCGGCGAGCGGCAGCGGCAGATCGACTTCGGCGCTGTCGTCGATCGTGCTCTGGCCGCTTTTCACGATCGACCAGACATAGCCGCCGAACTGCCGCGCGAACCCGCGGCTGTGGAGCGTCTCATCGAGCGTGATCAGGCTGCTGCCCGACGCTTCCAGATCGTGCAGCAGGCCCAGTTGCAGCGCGTCGAGCAGCGTCTCGACATCGCTCAGTTGGGCGGGCGTGGCGTTCGGCACCGCGACCTCGCCTTTGATCAGCGCCGAAAGGCCTTCGATCGCGCTATTGCCCACCGCGACTCGGATCTCGTCGTCGGTCCATACGGCGCTTGGGGGATTGGCGGTATCGGCGCCCAGGAAATAGCGCGTGCCGGGCGCGTTCAGCATGTCCCACACCAGTTCCTGGGCGATGCCGGCGCATAGCCCCTGATCGGGCGCGTCGAGCGTCGCGATCGTTTGATCGGCGTTTAGGGTGAACGCGATGTCCTGCGGGTTGAACGCCAGCCGCCATTGCTGCTGCGCCATCTGATCGAGCTGGCTCGCGGGCGTGATCGCGATGCTCGCCTGTCGCGCCTGCGCCTTGGCGACATAATCGTCATAAGCTTGGGTCACCGCCGCGCCGAAACCGGCGAACAGGTCCTTGCTCGCATCGCCCACCCAGCCGATCACCTGGTAGGAGGCGCGGAACTGGATCGGGGTGTTGCCGACGATCGCGTTGTAGATCTCGCGCTGGTCCTTGAAATGGTCCCAGAAGCCGAACACCGATTTGCATTCGGGATAATAGGCCGAGAATGAGGGGCCGACGAACCCGATCGACGTCAGATAATTGGGCGCGAAATCGCTGAGATATTGCGCGCCCGCGGCGGGGCCGGTCCAGCTGCCATAATCGCAGACGCGGCCCATGAAGCGGTAGGGCGCGGTGTGGGGTGGCGGATTGGCGGGCAGAGGCACGCTGATCGCGGGTCGGGTGACGCCCCAGGGATCGGGCTCGAGCTGCGCGGCGGCCGAGATATAGTCGCTTTCGACGATGAAGGCTTGCTCGCTTACCGGGCCATAGGCACCGGCGGTCGCGTCGAAAATCTGCAGATAGCGGATCACCAGCCAGAAATTGGGCGCCGCCGGGAACACCGGGTCGCCACCTTCCGGCCCCTGGACGCCGCGCTTATAGGCATCGGGCAATTCCCAGTGGAGATGGATGCCCGGCGGCAGCGACTCGAGGGCCGGCGCCGTGCTTTCGAGCGGCTGGACGATCTGCTCGCCCGTGCTCGCGCGTTGCTCGGTCGAGCTGAAGGGCATGTGCTCGAACTGCGCGACACGGCCCTTGAACTGGCCGGTGAGCAGCTGCGCGTCGTTCTGGTTCACCCTGAGCGCGCGGACGTTGAGCGGCAGGATCGCCTGCGTCATGGCTTAAAGTCCCTTGATGAAGCTGACGGTGCCGACGCCTTCGATCATCTCGAAGCCCATTTCGGCGGCATCGATGGTGACGCCCAGCTTTTGGCCGATCAGGCCGGCGAGCGTGGCCATGTTCGCCACCCGGCCATCCGCGCGAAAGGCGTTGGCGACCGGTAGCGTGATGAAATCGCTGCCCAGCGTCACCACGCCATTGGCGACCGTGAAGCTGTGGATGTTCTTGCTCGGCGCTTCGGGCGCCACCGCATCCAGCCCGTAGTGGAGTTGTTCGGGCGGCTGGTGGAGATCGACCTGATAGGCATCGCCCGCGACCAGGCAGATCAGCACGTCCGACGCGGGGCCGAGCGCCTCGAACCGCAGGATATCGAGCATCACGATGTCGATCGTCGGGTCGCGGTCATGATCGGCGGGGGTGTTGCCCTGCGGATAGACATTGGCACCGAGGCCGGGCGTGTCCGTCACCACGCTGGAGCGGAGGAGGAAGCCCGAGATGGTGCCCGCCGGCGGCGCGGCCGACGCGATGCCGAGCGCCTTGGCGCGCAGCTCGGGCGTGCCGGCCAGCGCGAGCGGGGCGGCGTGGGCGGCGGTCGCGGCTTCCAGCGGCGCCCAGGGCAGCTGCTGCGGCGCGCTGAGCGTGCGGCCGATGCTCATCGCCCCGTCGATCAACGTCGCGACCCAGACGGGATCGAGCGTGAAGAAGCGGATCGATTCGGGCGGCAGCAGCCGCTCGTCGGGCAGCAGATAGTTGAACGGCACGCCCTTCAGCAGCTGCAGCCGCGCGAGCCAATCGCGAAGATCCGGCGGCAGCGGGCGCTGGCCCAGCTGCGTGGCGAGCGCCGTGGGGCTCGCCAGCGTGGCGCGGGCATTGGCCATGAAGCTGGCCTTGGCTTGGAGCCGAACCGCCATCTCATTCCCTCCCGGCGAGTGCGTGCAGCACGATGTGGCTGGCATTGGCGAAGCTGGCGGTGGGGCTGTCCACGGCGAGCCGCGCGGTGACGTGATCGGGCAGCGCCGGGGTGGCAAACGCCGCCAGCCGCTGCGCCAGGATGGTCGCCGAAACGCTGGCGAGCAGCCCCTGCTGCAGGCCGCGCTTCCACAGATAGAGCTTGGTCGAGAAGCTCTGGTCCTGCAGCGCGAGCAGCCGGCCGATCGTCCAGGCGGCGGCATAGGAGCCGTCGAACATCCCGGTCACCGGATCGAAGATCAGGCCGGCATCGGCCGAGCCCAGCGGCAGGCTGGGCGGCGCGGCGGCGTTGGCATAGGGCGCGAGCGGGCCGCGATACCAGCCAAGCGTCTGCTCGCCGGTGCGCATCACCGTATCGAGCGGCACATAGCCCATGGCGAAGCCCGATTGGACGCCGGCGTTGCCGCCGGCATAGGGCAGGGTGAGCGTGGTGCGGTTGTGGGTGCCGTCGCTGGTGCCGGTGTTGAGCGCCATCACCGTGTTGACGAAGCTCGCCGGCTGGCCGACGGAGCGGAAGCGCCATGCGCGCAGCACCGCCAGGCGCAGCGAGGCGACTCCGTTCGCCGGCGGGAGCGTGCCGTCCGTCGCCGGGAGGAAGGCGGACAGCCCTTCCAGCGAGACGAGATAGCAATGCGTGTTGGCGCCGTCCGCCGGCAGCCGGTTGCCGAACACGATCGAGAAGGAACCCGCCGGCTGGCCGACATCGGTGACCGCGGCGATGGTGGGCTTGTCGAGGAAGCTCACCTGGCGGACATGCGCCATCAGCCGCAGATCGTCGATGCTCGGCGCCAGTTGCTGGAACAGCGCGAGCGGCATGTCGACATATTGGATCGGCGTGTCGAACGCCTGGCCGGGCTCCAGATCGCTCGCGTCGCCGCCCTCGAAATAGGAGGCGGCATTGGCGTCGAGCGTCGAGGCCGGGTTGACGCTCGTGTGGAACAGATCGCCGATCGTGCCGGGCACCGGATCGAGCGCGACCCCGGTGGTGGCGGCGTCGCCATCGTCGAGCAGCATCACCCACAGCCAAGTCGGCACGTCGCCCTTGGCGTCGGGCTCCACCTCGTCCTGCGCCGGGCTGCGCGTCCAGGGCAAGGTGGCGAGCGGGAAGACGGCGTGGGGGAAGACATTGTCCCACCCGCCGCTGCCATTGTCCGGCGGGAACACCGCGAACACCGATGAATCGGGCTGGGCGAAGGCGAAACGGTCGCCCGTCACCGCGAAATCATAGGTCAGGGCGATCGGCTGGGTGTTGATCGCGGGCGGGTTGGGATCGGCGGTGGTCGGCGCGTCGGTTAGCGTCTGGCTGACGCTCAGCCGATAAGTGCCCGCCTCGAAGCCGGGAATGGCGTTCTGGATGAAAGTGACCGCCTGATTGAGGATCGGATTGGCGCCGGTGCCGCTCATCATGCTGCTCCTCTCAAGCCCCGAGCTGGCGCACGAGCGGCCAGTCGGTCATCGCGGTGGCGGTCGCCATCGTCGTCAGGTCGATCGCGTCGGGGGCGAGGGTGCCGAAGCCGATCGCGACGAGTTCGGCGGCGATCGCGCCGCGCTGGCTCGCGACCCAGGGATCGATCAGCGCCGCCAGGTGGTAATCCTGGTTGGGGATGGTCGCGACATGGGCGCCGGCGATGTCGATGTTCATCACCGGCTGCGGCTCCTCGGGCGGGCTGTTCGGCGGTGGCGGGGGGAAATCGCGCGACACCTGATAGCCGGGCACCACCGCCGCCTGGCCGGGGTAGAAGCCGGTCTGGTTGCCGCCGCCGAACAGCAGCTGCACCATCGGCACCTGGCTCACCTTGTTCGGCGCGCGCGGGAAAGGCGACAGCGAGAGCCCGGTGAGCGTCGCGGGGAGCAGCGGCGGCAGGTTGGGATCGCTGGAGACGTCCTGCACCTGCCACATCGCGGTGTTCGACGGCGCGAGGATCGCGGTGACGGTGAGATCGGTGATCGGATCGCTGAAGCCGGCATTGTTGTGCTTGAGCAGGCTCACCGCGAGCGTCGAGACGATCGCCTGCTTGTTCATCGGCCCGATATCGATCGTCGGGTTCCACAGCTCGCTGGCGCTGAACGTCGCCTGGCCCGAGGCGAGCGCCAGGAAGGGCTGGCCGGGCGTCGCGCTGGTCGCCTGCCACGCGGCGAGCGTATCGGGCAAGGTGAATTGCGCGTCGCTCGGCTGCGCCCAGGTCGCGGCATTGGCGGGCACGAGCGAGGTGATGTCGATCGCGAAGCCGTTCGGGCTGACCATCGCCGCGAAGCCGGGGACGGCGGTGCTGATCAGGCCCGAGCGGACATTTACTTTCAGGATGTTGGTCGTGCCCGCCGGCGCGGCATCGCCCACCGCCTCGGCCCGGGGGGCCGCCGCAAGCGCGAGCGTGGGGCTCGGCGGGGGCGTTGGCGCGGGGGAGTTGGGCGGCAGGAACGCCTGCTGGAAATTCGCCCAGCCGACCGGGGGCGGCGTGGTGGGGCTCGCGCCGAAGGTCACGGTGAACGAGACGACGTCGAGATCGACATCGGCCTTGCCGCCGAAGTCCGGCCCCCAGATCAGCAGATCGGCGCCCGCCTGCAGCTTCAGCGTGAACAGCCCCAGATCGAGCGAGATGCCGATCGAGACATAGCTGTCCGCCTGATAGCTGAACGGCTGCCAGGCGATCAGCAGATCGACACCGGCATCGAACCAGGCGCGGATCGGCCCGGCGGAAAACACCGCGTTCATCTGCAGCCCGGCCATCAGCATCGCCGGGGTCAGCGCGAAATAGCCCGTGCCGGTGACGCTGAGCGGCCCCACCGCATAGCCGAGCGTGATGCGCGGCACCTTGGGGTAATGGGGGGGCTTGGTGAAAGAGGGGTAATAGCCGCCGACCGTCGCGACGAAATCGCCGGCGTGCTCGCCCGAGAACCACAGGCAGAAGGCGAAGCCGCCCGAAACCTTCACGAACCCGCCGAACACATAGGATTGCGGCGAAAGCACCCCCTCCACCGAGAGCAGCCCGCTCGCCGGCGCGAAATCGGCGACCAGATCGACCTCGATATAGGCGACCGGCGTCACCCCCTGGTTGGGGATGGTCATCGCGCAGCTGCCGAGGATGCCGAGCTCGAAGCTGACCCCGAACGAGACGGTGACGAGCGCGAACGCCTCGATCATCTCGAACGAGCTGAACTGCACCCCCGCCGCCACCCAATATTGGCCGGGGGCGTTGGTGAAATATTTCTCCAGCTGCGGCAGCACGCTCTGCACCGTGCCGACCGGCGTGGCCTGCGCCGGCGGCGCGTTCTTGGGTAGCAGGATATAGCCGGGCAAGGTGTCGATCGTCGGCAGGATCAGATTGCGGTTGATGCCGAAGCCGGCGGCGATCGCCTCCAGCTGGAAATAGGGCGGGCCACCCATCGGGATCTGGACATTGGCGTAGAGGAAGAACGAGGCCGGATCGGCATCGGGGCTCCAGCCGCCGATCGCGGAGAAGCCGAACGGCCCCGCCTGCACCGCGACCTGGCCGTAATAAGAGGTGGGCGGCGGCGTCTCCACTTTCAGGAAGCCGCCGTCGATGCGCAGCGGCGGGCGCGAGAAGCTGAGCCCCAGCCCGTTGAGCCCGAAGACCGGTGCGAACTTGTCGAGCGGGCTGCCGACCGACAGGCCGATCATCGAGAAGCTGAGCGGCCCGAGCGCGACGCCCGCGTCGAGCGCCAAGGTCAGGCGATTGTCGACATAGCCCGCGCCGATGCGATCGAACTGGAAGATGCCGATCTGCTTGTTGACGTTGATCCACTTATACTGGCTGTCGCTCGGGCTTGGCGGCGGCGTGGGGGTGGGGGTTGGGGTGGGCGTCGGTGTTGGTGTTGGCGTCGGGGTTGGGGTTGGGGTCGGGCTGGGCGGCGGCGTGGGCGTCGGGGTGCCGCCGGCAAGCTGGAAATGCTGCGTCCAGCTGCCGACCTGGACGTCCGCGGTCAGATTCACGCCCTGGGTCAACCCGCTCGCCGGGAAGGGCGCCACGCCCGTCGGCATCAGCGCGTTGACCGCCGCCGTGCTCGTCGCGTCGAACGCCGCCGTCGCGTAGACGCCCTGCAGATCGGTCACCGCGAGGGTGAAATTGGCGGGGAGCTTGCTGCCGACGATCGGGATGTTCGACAAATCGATCGGAATGCCGACATCGAGCCCGAAGGCCAGGCGATTGGCGGTATCCTTGTAGAACACGAACTTCACGTCGAGCAGATCGATCGCGATATCGATCGGCACATCGGTCGCCAGGCTGGGCGAGATCGCGTTGAGCAGATCGGCGAGCGTCACCGTGTTCCGCGTGCCCGCCGCCGGCTGATAGGTGGCGATCAGCGTGTCGCTGACCTGCGTCTTGTCATCGAACACGATGTCGAACTGATATTGGTCGAGCAGGATCGTGCCGCTGAACTTGGTTTCATAACCCGTGCCGCCGGCGAGCGGATCGACATCCAGGTTCACCAGCAGATCGAGGGTGATGTCGTTGTCGAACGGCATCATGATCTCGGCGCCGAAGTGGAATGCCTTGTCGTTGGTGTTGAACTGCAGGCCGAGATTGGAGACGGTCAGCCCCGTCAGGAAGCCGGGCAGCACGGCATCGGCGCTGAACTTCTGGGCGATCGCGTTGATCAGGTCGCCGACTGGAATCTGCTGATCGGCGCCGGTATTGCCGGTCAGCTGCCAGCCCTGCGCGCCGGGCGCGCTCACCGCCGACAGGGTGATCACGATATCGTCGTCGGGGTTGCTGTCGACGGCGAGATCGAACTTGCCGGTCACCCCGCCGGAGGTGGCGGGCGTCAGCTGCGCGTCATAAGCGGCGTCGACGATTACCTCGGTCAGCGTGATCGAGGGCGTCGTCAGGATCTGCCAATCAGAGGCGACATCGGCGGTGAAATTATACTGGCCCGTCTCGGGCAGGAGGGTGAGGCTGAAGCTCACCACGTCGAAGGTCGGCAGCGTGACGCCGCTCAGCCCGAACGTCGTCAGCAGATCGGCGAGGTGCAGCGTCGAGGTGGACGATTGCTGCACCTGCAGCTGGTAACTATTGTCCGCCAGCGTCTGAAAGCTGAGGATCACGTCGTAACTGTCGATCGCGATCGTCGCGGCGGCGCCATAAGTCACCACCGTGCCGGTGCCGGTGGTGGCGACGTTGAGCGTCAGATCGAGCTCGGTGACGCTCAGCGCGGGGATGGGGCTGAAGATCGCATAATCCTGCAGGTCGACCGTCACCAGCAGGCCGACGCCCGGCAGCGACTGATCGGCGGTATCGAGCCGCAGGTCGAGCCCCGAAAGCGCGAAACTGTCGCCCACCTTCTGCAATTGGGTCTGGATCGGCGCGGGCAGCGCGGTGAACGGATCGACCGAGCCGATGAACGGGGCGAGATCGGCGAAGCTCGTCAGCGTCAGCCCGGTGAAGCGCGTGTCGAGTTCGAGCAGCGTGCCGCTCGGCGGCAGCGTCGCGGTGAGCGCGCCCGTGGCGCCACCCACCGCCAGCCCCGCGCTGAGCTGCGCCAGGCCGAGGATCACCGCCGGGGCGCTCGGCGCGGCGGCGTTGATCGTCGAGAAATCGAGCGTCACGCCGGTGAGCGCGACGCCCATCAGCGTGCCGCTCGTGGTCGTGCTGGTGAGCGCGAAGAGCGGCGCGGCGAGATCGGTGATCGGCCCGGCGATGGCGAGGCTCGTGCTCGCCAGGTTCAGCGCGGCGAGATAGGGCAGCAGCGTGACCGGCGAGAGTGTGCCAGTGAGCACCAAGCCGGGATCGAACGCGCGCGCCGTGCCGGGATCGGTAAAGCCGAGCGAGTTCAGTACCAGCGCGCCGCTGTCGAGCTTCACCAGCGGCAGCATCGGATCGGCGGGCAGATTGAACAGCGCGGCGAGCGCGGTGCCGGTGGCAAGCGTGATCGTCGCGCTTAGCTGCAACGTCCCGCCGGGCTCGGTGAGCGCGATCGAGATCGGCAGCGCGGTCAGCGTGCCGACATTGGTGGTGCCCGCCACGGTGAGCGTGTTCTGATCGCCGCTCAGCGTCACGCCCGCGCCGGCGACGCTGATCGTCCCCCCGGGCGCGAGCAGCGCGATGATCGGCGCGAGCGCCGGCGCCCCGAGCAACGTGGCGGTGATCGCCAGCGAGTGATCCGATTGGATCGCCGCGGTCAGATCTTGATCGAGTTGTTGCAGGCTCATCGCGGGTCGATCCCTTCAATTGGGATTGAAACGGAAGAAATGCAGGCCGAAATGATAGATATCGACCGAGTTCTGCTGCCCGGCGTTTAGCGGCGTGTTCTGATAGACGCCCTGATTGATCGTGCGCAGATTGATGGTAATCCCGGCGAACATCGCGAGCATCGCGGCCTCATCGGCCCAAAGCATGCGCTGAAAGGCGGAGATGCCCTGAAGATAGGCGGCGACCATGAAGGGCCATTGCGGATAGAGGCTGGGGTTCACCCCGCTATTCGACAGCAGGAATTGCGCGAGATTGACCCAATTGGGCGTATCGCCGAACTGATTGATCATCGATCGCAGCACGAAATCGCGGATCGCCGGGAAATTGTTCTGCAGCGCGTTGGTGAGCTGCTGGACGAACCAGGTGCGATGCTGCGCCGCCTGAGCATCGACATATTGGCCGGTCAGGTCCGGCGCGCCATAGACCGCGTGGAACAGGCAGTTGTTGTTCGTGCCGCTGGTCGGCAAGACGCGGGAATTGGCCGTGCTGCCCTGGCTGACCGAGAAATCGGCATAGACCGGCAGGTGATCGCTGATCCCCTGTTTGGCGTTCTGCTTCTTATATTGATCGAGATAGCAGACGTACCAGCACGCCTCGTTCGCGAAATATTGGATGCCGGAGACGTCGCCGAGCGACTTGGCCTGCACCGCGATGAAATCATACGCGCCGGAAGTGCCGTTGAACGTGACCGCGGGGACGAACTTGTCGTGCGGCTTCAGCGCGAAGATATTGTCGTAGGAACTGACCGAGGTGAACGGCTTGGTGGGATCGGCGCTGTAGGTGGTCCTGACGATTTTATCGAAGCTACTGATGCAGGGTTCGTAATTGGTCGTCAGATTATCGTAAACGTCCTCCGCCTGGGAGGCGTCCATCGAATAGTTGCAGTCGCCTAGGAAGATAGTGTCGACATCGGGCAGCGGTTCGCCGTCCACCCATTCATATGCCCGGCCGCCGGTCGTGCCCTGGCGCAGATAGCCGCCGATCTCGGTGAGCGTCGCCAACGCGAACAGACCGCGCCCCGAACTCGGCCCGTTCTTCGCTTTGCCGACGCTGTTGCACGGGGTGGGCGCGTGCCAGGAGGCGATGTTGAGCAGCACCGGCGGGGCGCTCGGATCGTCGGTGATGTGGAAGCTCGCCATGCCGGGGCGGCGGCCGGGGAAATTGTCCTGGGTGCCCGGTTTGCGCAGGATCACCGGCTCCTGCAGGATCGCGATCCGCGGCGACGCATTGGCGTGCGACAATGGCGACGCGGCCGGCTGCGCTTTCCAGAAAAACGCATAGGCGTCGCGCATCGAATCGCTGCGCTGCGAATTGAGCCCGGAATAAGCACCCTGCCAATCGCCTTTCGGGTCCGCGGCGCGCAGCGCCTGCAGCAACCGGTTCAGCTGATTGACGATGTTCTGCCCGATCGGGCCGCCGATCAGCGCGCTGGTGGTGTCGCCGCACTGCACTTCCTGCACGCAGACGATGTCGGCGGTCAGCGCGTTGATCATGATCGCCGTCATGTCGCGCAGCGCCTGATCGCCCGGCGGCGGATCGCCGAAGGTGCGCAGATTCCAGCTGACGATGCGAAGCGTCTTCATCGGGCTTCCCGGCGATCGAGGGAGAGCGAGGCCCGCCCGCGCGGGGGCGCGCGGGCGGGTCGGGCGGAGGGATCGGATCAGATCGGCTGGATGTAGATCGCCGCCGGCTGGCCGGTGCCGCTGCCGCTGGGGCCGTTCACGCCCGGCGTGCCCTGGCCACCGGTGCCGCCCGCGGAGCCGCCGTCATTATGCTTGCCGCCGCCGCCGGCCGAACCGCCGGCGCCGCCCTGGCCGCCCTGGCCACCCGCGCCGCCAAGCCCCGCCGGCGCCGGGTTCTTGATCTGGACGAACTGGCTCACCGACGCGCTGGGGACGAACACGGTGATGCTGCCCGAAGCATCGGTGGGGTTGCCGCCCGGGCCGCCGGAGCCGCCCGCGCCGCCCGCGCCGCCTTGCGCGCCCGATCCGCCCGAGCTGCCGGTGCAGCCGCAGGTCGCGCCATGGCCGCCATTGCCGCCCTGGCCGCCGCGCGCGCCGGTGCCGCCGGTGCCGCCATTGCCGCCCGCGCCCGATTGGGTGAGGATCGAGAGCGGGATCTGCGTCTGGACCGCGCTCATGATGCGGATCGTCGCCGGCAGCGAGGGCTTGCCCGCCCCGCCGGGACCGCCCGGGCCGCCGGTGCTGCCGGCCGCGCCCACGGTGCCGTTGCCGCCCGACGCGCCGGCGATGCCCGCCGAGCTGCAATTGCCCGGCGAGCCGTTCTGCGCCTGGCCCGGCGCCGCCGGGGTGCTGCCGATCGCGCCCATATCGCCCGTCAGGCCCAGAATGTTGAACAGGCCGTTGCCGCTCGGCGGCTGGGCGTTGCCGTTGCGGATCAAGGTATCGACGGTGAAATCGAGCGTCTGGTTGGCGATGGTGATATAGCCGCCGTCATTCACCGTGAGCGTGCCGAGCGACACGATCACCGGCCCGCCGCCCGGCTGGGTGAGGTTCCACTGGCTGCTGATCGTCATATCCTGCTGCGACACGACATAAACGCGCAGCGGAAACGCGCTTTGGATCAGTTGATTGTCGGCATCGGTCGCCGGTGTCGTGCCATAGACCTGCGCGGCGACCGCGTTGCCGACCAGCGTCGCGTGATCGTCGCTGTTGTTCCCCTGCACCTGGTCGACAGTCGGACTATAGGGCGTCAGGTTGAGGATTTCCTTCAGCTGATCGAGCGAGTTGATCGTGACGATGCCGGCGAAATTGGCGGTCGGGGATAGCCCGAGCAATTGAGCGCGTTGGGCGAAATCAGCCATGGGTCGTCTCCTTCTGGGGGGGAATGTTGGCCGGGGCGGCGGGAATGCCGTCGCCCGCGACCGGATGTTCGTTGACGAAGATCCAGGGCGCGGGGCGGGCGCGGCCGGCGGCGCCGGCACGTCCGGTCGCGCCGGCCGGTGCCCGCGCCTCGGAGTCGGCGGGCCGGCCGGGATGTCCGCCGCGCCCGCCCGGCCCGCCGCGCCCCGGCAGCCCGGGCACCGACGGGCGCGAGACCGCGCTGACGCGCGCCACCGCCGCCTCGGGCACGTTCAGATAGATGTTGGAGGCGATGCCGCCGCTGCCGGCCGCGCCGCCATCGCCGCCCGCGCCCCCCGGCCCGCCCGCGCCGGGAGTGCCATCGGGCAACTTGCCGACGCCGACCAGCCAGGGGCCGGGGGCCGCGTCCCCGCCGTCGCCGCCCGCGCCACCGGGGCCGCCATCGCCGCCATTGCCGCCGTCGCCCGCCTGGGCGAACAGCGTGAGCCGGCCCTGGAGCGAACGGATGGCGATATCGGCGAGCTTGCACATCCCGCCATTGCGCCCATGGCCGCCACGTCCGCCCGGCGCGCCGCCGGCGCCGGGGGTGCCGTTCAGGATTTCGGGCGCCAGCGTTTCGGTGCAGCGCGGCCCGAGAAAGGTCTGTTCGGTGCGCAGCGCGCGCCCATCGGCTCCCGCCGCGCCGTCCGCGCCGGCGCTTCCCGCCGTCCCGTCGAACGGGCCGGCGCCATAATCCACCGAGTGCGGCGTGGGCAGGATGCCGATCTGATAATCCGCGCGCGGTTCATGGACGATCAGTTCCTGGCAGATCATCACGAACACATTGCCGCGCACGATTAGCCGCGCGCCGGGCTCGAGCTCCAACCGGCCGATATTGAGGACGACATAGAGTTCCTCCATGTCATCCAGGCCCCAGATATCGCCGCGCACGCTCACGTCCCAGCAAGTGCCGGCGGGCACGCGGTGATGGGCGATGCTGTGCGCCTTGGCATGGAGCGGCAGATGCACCGCGAGCGCCGCCTCGTCGGTCTCGCTCAGCCGGTGCTCGGCGAACACCGCCGCCTCGCCGCGATCGTGCAGGCCCTGGCCCAGCCGTGCCCGGCGCTGGATCGGCGGGTTGAAGAAGTGCGGCACCCGCGCCAGCCGCTGCGCCGCGCTCGCACCGGAGAATTTGCGATATTCGGTCAGATCGGGAATAAGAATATAGTCGAGATGCCCGCCTTCCTCTCGAGAACGCCGCAACTCTAGCCCGAATATTGACGTTTTTGCGTCAAATTCTTCTGCGCAAATATCATGGACGCGCTCTATCAGTTCAGCAGCCGTGTTCATGGCGCCAATCCTTCCGAGACGAATCTGATTATTCAGTTTTTCGGGAATCGTTAGTGCGAAACTTTCCAAAGCCTATTCAGCACGAAACGACCTGTCAACAGAACAAAATTGGATAAACTCTTTTATACCTATTATGTCTGCGCCGCGAATTGTCGGTTATTTTGGCGATCAAGTGCCATTTTGGTGATAATCTGACCTGTATTTTGAATAATCGCCTTTAAAACGGATGCGTCTGTCACCGCACGGTGGTGCGCGGCCGGGGCGTTGACGCTCTCCCCCCGCTTCGCCTAAGCCGCGCCTGCGTCTGGTCCTCGCCTAGCGGCGGGGCGAAGAGGGAATGGGGTGAAAATCCCCGGCTGGACCCGCAACTGTAAGCGGCGAGCCGCACCGTCATCATGCCACTGGGCTCACCCCCGGGAAGGCGACGGCGCCGGCCCCGACCCGCAAGCCAGGAGACCTGCCCGACGCCTATCGTCCATCAGCCCGCCGGGAAGCGCGGGCCGATACGGGGCTCTCCCGACGTGGCGATCGATCCCGCCGGAATTGGCTGGCGGGCAACGGGCGCGGGACGATGGACGGGATCACGCTAGGGCGAAGAACGATGATCGCGGGCGCGGCGGCGCTGGTCGCGGCGCCAGCGCTCGCCACGCGCGCGACGCCGCGCCGGATCGTGTCGCTCAACCCCTGTCTCGACGCGATCCTGATCGAGCTGGTGCCGCCCGAGCGGATCGCCGCGCTCAGCCATTTCGCGCATGATCCGATCGGCTCGACCATCGCCGCGCGCGCCGCGCGGCTGCCGATCACGCATGAGACGGCCGAAGAGGTGGTGCTGCTCAAGCCCGATCTGGTGCTGGCGAGCCGCCATACGGCGCTCGCCACCCGCCAGGCGCTCGCGCGCGCGGGGCTCGCGGTCGAACTGTTCGACGTGCGCGACACCGTGCCCGAAGCGCTCGCCGAGATCGATCGCGTCGCCCGGTTGGTCGGGGAGCCCGAGGCGGGCGCGCGACTGCGCCGCCGGATCGAGATCGGCCTCGCCTGCGCCGCCGCGCCGCGCGATTGGCGGCCGCGCCCGGCGCTGATCTTCCAGCCCAACGGCTTCGTCGCGGGCGCGGGGACGCTGCCCGATACGCTGCTGCGCCGCGCGGGCTTCACCAATGCCGCCGCGCATTACGGCGTCCGCAAATGGGGCACCGCGCGGCTGGAGGATCTGATGATGGCGCCGCCCGCGATCCTGTTCCTGGGCGAGCATGGCCGCGCGCCCTGGGCGGACCGGGTGCTGACTCATCCCGCGCTCGCCAAGCTCGCCGCGCGCACCGCCCGCGTCACCTTCCCTGAACGGCTGCTCTATTGTGCGGGGCCGGCGATGGTGCAGGCGGCGGCCGCCTTCGCGCGCGGGCGCGAGGTGGTGGCATGAGCCGTGCGGCGCGGGTGAGCGGGCTGCTGGCGGCGGCGGTGCTGCTGCTGGGGCTGGTGTCGCTCTCGGTCGGCCGGGTGTGGATTCCCTGGAGCGTCTGGGGCGCGCCCGGCCCGTTACAAGTATTGCTGTTCGAGCTGCGCCTG
>Ga0310345_10002581_pt1 | contig 18054 bp, 10 predicted proteins | sample HC15DNA20500_MG_FD_204667 | JGI IMG/M metagenome (GOLD analysis project Ga0310345, IMG submission 204667) | Marine microbial communities from station ALOHA, North Pacific Subtropical Gyre - HC15-DNA-20-500_MG | ecosystem: Environmental > Aquatic > Marine > Oceanic | place: Pacific Ocean: North... | reverse complement strand
CGCGACTGGGGACGGCGGCTCGGGGCGGCGGCGCTGGGGGTCGCGATCGGGCTCGGGGCGGGAGCGCCGGGGATGGCGGCGGGGAGCGTGGCGCAGGCGGTGGAGCGGGCGCGGGAGCTCTGCGAGCAGCTGGGCGGGCGGTTCTCGGTCGGCGAGGGCGCCGTGGGAGAGCTGGCGCTCGGGCCCGGGCGGGACGCGGAGGGCGACGACCGGGCCGAGACGCTGGATTACGCGAAGCTGGTCTGCGAGGGGGCCTGGTCGGCCTTCTGCGGCTCGGGCGGCTGCCCGCTGCGGGTGCAGGTGGGGCCGCAGGCCTGGGAGTGGCAGGTCGAGGACTGGTGGATGATCGACCTCGCCGGCTTCCCCGTGCTGATGCTGGGGCGCGACGGCGGCTGGTGCGGCGGCGCCGGGGCGCAGATCTGCTTCGAGGCGCTGAAGTGGGACGGGCAGCGGTTCCTGACCGTGGGACCGGCGCCGGATCCGGCGGAGTAGCGCCGCGCCCCGCACGGAGCGAGGCACCGCGTCGGGCCGCCCGCCCTTGGCCGGCGGCGGGCCCGCGGCGCGGGCCGTGCGAGGCGCCGCGGGGCGCCTGCAGCAGGGGGCGCCGCCCAGGCCGGCCGGCCGAGGGGGCGCCGGGCGCGGGGGCGCGGGACCTGCGCCCGGGGCGGCGCTCGCCCCCCGCGCAATGCCGGGAGGCGCCGCGGGCGAGAGGCCGGCCCCGGGCGGGACGGCGGACGCGGCGCCCGCCGGCCGCAGGCCGGTGCCTGGGCGTCTGCGGCCGCAGGCCGGCGCCTGGGCGTCTGCGGCCGCAGGCCGGCGCCTGGGCGTCTGCGGCCGCAGGCCGGCGCCTGGGCGTCTGCGGCCGCAGGCCGGCGCCCGGGCCTCTGCGGCCGCAGGCCGGCGCCCGGGCGCTCAGGTTCCGCAGAAGGTCGCCGTCACCGCCTCGTCCGGCGTCGCGGGCAGCGCCAGGTCCGCGTGCTCCGGGTGGTCGGAGAACGGGTCCGCCAGCACCGCCATCAACCGATCCAGCGGCGCGAGGTCGAGCCCGTTCGTCGCCGCCGCCAGCGCCGCCTCCACCTGGTGGTTGCGCGGGATGAAGGCAGGCGAAGCGGCGCGCTGGGCGGCCTGGCGCTCGGCCTGCGGCCGGCGCTCGGCGGCGAGCCGCGCCCTCCAGCGCCCGGCCCAGGCGTCGAAGGCCGTGGGATCGATCCACAGGGCGCGCGCCGGCTCGTCCGTCTGCGGCCCGCCCTCGTCCGGCAGCGCCGAGAGCGCGCGGAACCCCAGGGTGAAGTCCACCCGGTTCGCGGCCATGCCCGAGAGCAGGTCGTCGAGCAGCGCCGCGTCCTCCTCCCGCGCGGTCTGGAAGCCCAGGCGGGCGCGGAACAGGGCCAGCCGCTCGGCGGCGTAGAGCTCGGGGAAGGCGTCGATCTCGGCCTGGGCGGCGGGCAGCGCCTGCCTGGGATCCTCCGCCATCAGCGGCAGCAGGCATTGCGCCAGCTGCGCCAGGTTCCACTGGGCGATGCCCGGCTGGTTCACGTAGGCGTAGCGGCCGAACTGGTCGATCGAGGAATAGACCGTGTCGGGGTGGTAGGCCTCCATGAAGGCGCAGGGGCCGTAGTCGATGGTCTCGCCGGCGAGGCTCATGTTGTCGGTGTTCATCACCCCGTGGATGAAGCCGAGGCTCATCCACCGCGCGACCAGCCGGGCCTGGTCGTGGACCACGCCCTGCAGGAGGGCGAGGGCGGGGATCCCGGCCTGCGCCGCCTGCGGGTGGTTGCGGGCGATCACGTGCTCGGCGAGCAGGCGCAGCGCCTCGTGGTCCTGGCGGGCGTAGAAGTACTGGAAGGTGCCGACGCGCACGTGGCCGTGGGCGACGCGGACCAGGATCGCGCCGGGGAGCGGCGTCTCGCGCATCACCGCCTCGCCGGTGCCCACCACGGCCAGCGCGCGGGTGGTGGGGACGCCGAGCGCGTGCATCGCCTCGGCGACGATGTACTCGCGCAGCACCGGGCCGAGGGCGGCCTTGCCGTCGCCGGCGCGGGAGAAGGGGGTGGGGCCGGAGCCCTTCAGGTGCAGGTCGCGCCGGGCGCCGGCGCGGTCGCGGACCTCGCCGAGCAGCAGGGCGCGGCCATCGCCGAGCTGCGGCGACCAGCCGCCGAACTGGTGCCCGGCATAGGCCATCGCCAGCGGCTCGGCCCCCGGCGGCAGGTCCTGGCCCGAGAGCAGCCCCAGTCCGGCCGGCGAGCGCAGCCACTCGACGGAGAGGCCCAGCTCCCCAGCCAGCGCCTCGTTGAGGCGCAGCAGGCGCGGCGCGGGCACGGCGGCGGCGGACTGGCGGTGGAAGAACCGCTCCGGCAGGCGGGCGTACCCGTTGTCGAAGCGCGGGGCGCCGGCGGCATCGGGGGCTGCGCTGGGCGCTGCATCGGAGGCGGTCCCGGGCGCGGCCCCAGCGTCGGAGGCGGGGGCCGCGGAGGTCGGGGCGGGCATGTCGGCGGGCGAGGTCATGGACCCTCCTTTCGGCGGGGGCGCGCCGTCCGGGGCGCGGCGGGGGCGGCGCAGCGGGGGGCGCGGCGGCGGTCCTGTCTGGTCCAGAGGTCGGGCCGGCGGACCCGGATGTCAACGCGCGGTCGTTTCGAGACGCCCGTCCCGGCGTGCGCGGGCGCCGCTCGCCGCGTCGCCGTCGTGGAGCGGACCGGGCTGGACCGGCGGCCGTCCTGGCGCGCGCGGGCCCCACGGGTCCGGCCGGCGTCCGGCGCAGCCCCCGCCCCTCCCGCGGCGAGCCGACGGTCCGCCCCGGGCGCAGGTCGTCGCGCCGCGGGGCCGGCGACAGCCGGCCAGGTCGCACTGCCCCGGGACGAGGCCTCGGGGTCCGCGTCTTCGTCCTGACCGGCGCGCCGCAGGGAGCGGGCTTGCGGCCGGCCCCGGGCCCCGCCCGCGTCGGGCGCCGCGCCCGCCCCGCCGCGGCGGGCCGTCGGTCCGCCCGGGGCGCAGGGCGTCGCGCCGCGGCCCGGCCGCAGGCCGGCTCAGGCGGCGCGGATCAGGGTGCCGGCGCCGTGGGAGGTGAACAGCTCCAGCAGGCAGGCGTGGGGCGCGCGGCCGTCGAGGATCACCACCGCGTCCACCCCCGCCTCGATCGCGTCGAGCGCGGTGCGGCACTTGGGGATCATGCCCCCGGAGATGACGCCCGAGGCGATCAGCGATTCGGCCTGGTCCTTGGTGATGTCGGTCATCACCTCGCCGTCGGCCCCCTTCACCCCCGCCACGTCGGTCAGGAGCAGCAGCCGCTCGGCCTTCAGCGCGCCCGCGATGGCGCCGGCGGCGGTGTCGCCGTTGACGTTGAAGGTCTCGCCCGCCCGGCCCACGCCGACGGGGGCGATGACCGGGATGTAGTCGCTCTCGATGAAGGTCTCGAGCAGGCCGGGGTTCACCTCCACCGGCGTGCCGACGAAGCCGAGGTCGAGCGCCTTCTCGATGTTCGACTCCGGGTCGCGGGTGGTCTTCATCGTCTTCTCGCAGATCATCAGGTCGGCGTCCTTGCCCGACAGGCCCACGGCCTTGCCGCCCTGGCGGTTCAGGGCGGTGACGATCGCCTTGTTGATGCGCCCGGCGAGCACCATCTCGACCACCTCGACGGTGGCCTCGTCGGTCACGCGCAGCCCGTCGACGAAGTTCGACTGGATGGCGAGCCGCTTGAGCAGCTGCTCGATCTGCGGGCCGCCGCCGTGGACCACGATCGGGTGGACGTTGCACTGCTTCATCAGCACGATGTCGCGCGCGAACCGGGCCAGCGCCTCGTCGTCGCCCATGGCGTGGCCGCCGAACTTCACCACCACGCGCGCCCCGTCGTATCGCTGCAGATGCGGCAGCGCGTCCGAGAGGGTGCGGGCGGTGGCGATCCAGTCGCGTTTCATCAGCAGGACTCCCAAGCAGCGCCGCGCGGCGAGACAGGCCTGCCGGGCGACCGGCAAGGTTCCTAAACGCAAGCGCCCCCGGGGGGAAGAGGGCTGCGGCCCCCGCCTCCTGCGAATTCGCAGGACCGCGGCCCCTGCGCCCCGGCCCTCGGGCGGCGATCCCGGTGCGCGGCCGGTGAGGGTCGATCCCGGCCCGCGGGGCTTCGGCGGCGGTCCCGCGGCGCGCGGGCGGCGGTCCCTGCCCGGGGCGCGCGGGCGGCGATCCCGCTCCGCTGGGCGCGGGCGGCTCCGACATGCATCGCCTCGCGAAGGGTCGCGGCGGCCGCGAGGCGCACCTGCGGTCGAGGCCGCCCGGGATCTGGCCCGGGCGGAGGCGACGGCGCCCGTTCAGAACCGGACGCCGGGTCAGGATGCGGGATGGGGAGACGGCGGCGGGCGGCCGGTCGGCGCCGCCGGCCTCGCCCCACAGCGCGGGCGCAGGCGGGGCGCGGGGCGGCCCGGAACCCCGTCGGCGCCGAAGATTCGCAATTTCGCCACAAGATTCATCGTTTTCAGCGGCTTGCCCGTGGCGGCACGTCCTGCGGTGCGGAATTCGCGAGGGGCGGCGAGAGGCCCCGAAGCGGTCCTTCCGGAGGCCCCGGCCGGACGTCGCGGCGCCCCGCGAATTCGTTTCCGGTGCAAGGGGTTGGCGGGGGGCCGGGGGGCCGGTCGGCGCGGCGTTCCGTTCATCCTGCGCCGCCGCGCGCGGGGGGGCTGCGCCCAGGTCATGGCCGCCCGCCTCCAGATGCCCGATGACGCGGACGCTTCGAGACCCTAAGTTGTCCGGCGTTGGGGGGACCCTCTGGACAGGCGCCCCACGCGCCAGGAGAGAGAGTCTTGAAACGTATTGTCGAAAGAGACCTGCAGGTGGACGAGACCCCGGTTCTGGTGTCGTCCGACAATATGCAGGGCGTGGCCGTGCAGGGCGCGGACGGGCGCAGCCTCGGCCATGTCGACCATGTGATGATCGACAAGCGCGCCGGCCGGCTCGCCTATGTGGTTCTGGCCTACGGCGGCGTGCTGGGGATCGGCGAGCGGCTCTATCCGCTGCCGTTCGAGGCCCTGGCCTACGACCGCTCGATCGACGGCTATCGCGCGGTGGTGACCCGCGACGACATCGAGGGCGCGCCCCACTCGCTGGCCGACGAGGGCCGCTGGGGCGACCCCGACTGGCGGCGCAAGATCGACCAGCACTTCTCGATCAACCCGATGCGCGCCGACGCCTGAGGGCGCGGGGAGCGGCCCCGCTCCCTGAAGGTGTCGCACCGAAACCGGGGCGCCTGCGGGCGCCCCGAGCCCCGCCCGGCCCGCTGCGGAACGGGTCGGGCCCGACGCGGTCGTCCGCTTTCCCTCCGTCGGCGCGGCCGCGTCGCCCGCGCCCCGGCGCGCCCCTTCGGGCGGCTGCGCCGGGGCGTTTTCGCGTCAGGCCACCGGCCGGGCCGGCCGGACCTCAGAGCTCCAGCAGGCCCGCCACCGCGGCGCGCACCCGCTCCAGCCCCTCGTGCTTCTGGGAGGAGGTGGTCAGGATCTCGGGATAGGCCGCGGGGTGGCGGGCGAGATCGGCCTTCAGCTTCTCGGCCACCTTGTCGAGCGCCCCGGCGCCCGGCTTGTCGGCCTTGGTCAGCACCGCCTGGAAGGGCACGGCCGAGCGGTCCAGCAGGTCCATGATCTCGTGGTCGACGGTCTTGGCGCCGTGGCGCCCGTCGATCAGCAGGAACACCCGGCGCAGGGTCGGGCGGCCGGCGAGATAGCCCCGCAGCGTCGCCTGCCACTGCTCGACCAGCTTCACCGGCGCCTCGGCGTAGCCGTAGCCCGGCAGGTCCACCAGCCGCAGCCGGTCGCCCAGGGCGAAGAAGTTCAGCGCCTGGGTGCGGCCCGGGGTGTTGGAGGCCCGCGCCATGCTCTTGCGCCCGGTCAGGGCGTTGATCAGCGAGGACTTGCCGACGTTGGAGCGGCCGGCGAAGCAGACCTCGATGCGGTCGGCGGGGGGCAGGTGGTGCAGCTCCGGCGCCGACAGCAGGAAGTCGACCGGGCCCGCGAACAGGCGCCGGCCGGCCTCGGCGAGCTCCGGATCGGGATCGGGGTCGACGACGAAGGGGACCCCGCTCATGCCCCGCCCTCCAGCGCGGCGGGGTCGCCGAGCGCAACCTCCCCGCCCTCGATCACCTCGGCGAAGACGCCGAAGTTCTCGGCCTGGCCCAGCGCGGTGAGCAGGGACAGCGTCTCGACGTCGCGCCGCCCGGTCTCGGGGTCGGCATGGGTGGCCGAGCAGCGGCCGATCGGCTCGGTCACCTTCACGAGGCAGGCGCCGAGGCGGATCTCGCGGCCGATCCAGCCGGTCTCCTCCCAGGGCGCGAGATCCTCGAGCCAGAGGTTGCCGCGGAAGCGGCGGCGGTCCATCGGCCGGCCGGCGGCCTCGGACAGCACGGCCAGAGAGGCGTCGGAGAGGATCGAGATCCACTGCGAGGGCTGGTCGGTCATCCCCCGGCCCGGCGCATGGGCGAGGCGCGAGGGCCGCGGCATGCCGGCGGGGATCAGCGGGTCGGCCCAGGCGACGAAGGCGGCCTCGCCCTGCGGCGTGCCGGGATCGACGGTCAGGGGCGCGAGGTCCGGGTGGCGGAAGGTGATCGGCCCGCCGGGGGCGCCCTCGGCGGTGACCGCCATCAGCGAGGGGAAGGTCGCCCCGCGCAGGAAGGTCGAGCAGCGCGCCCAGGCGGGGGCGTCGAAGTCGAAGCGCGACTTTTCATGGGCCAGCGCCCAGACGCGGTCGCCGGGCATCGTGCGGCCGGCCTCCAGCGCGACGCGCGCCAGCGCCTCGCTGCCCAGGGCCTTCACCGGGTGGCGATGGATCGCGCTGATCCGGGGCATGTCGCCTCGTCTCCTCTCGGGATGCGGGCGGCCAGGGCGGGCGACCGTGGCGCGCAGCGCCGCGGAGTCCCGTCCGGCCGCCCGGGGGTGGGATCGTCATGACGCCAGCATGGCGCGCCGCGCCGCCCGCGTCATCCCCCGTTACGGAAACGGCCGCGCGCCCTGTCTGGCGCGCGGCCGCGGTCGTCTGTCGTCGCCCGGGCGGGCGGGCCGGCGGGCGGGGGCCTCAGCCCTCCGCCTTCTTCTTGCGCTTGAACGACTTCTTCACGTTGCCCAGCACGTCCACGTCGACGCCCTGGCTGCGCATGATGATGTACTGCTGGGTGAAGGTGATGGTGTTGTTGGCCACCCAGTAGATCACCAGGCCCGAGGCGAAGCTGCCCAGCATGAACATGAACACCCAGGGCATCCAGGCGAAGATCATCGCCTGGGTCTTGTCCGCGGGCATCGGGTTCAGCTTCTGCTGCAGCCACATGGTCACGCCCAGCAGGATCGGGAACACGCCGATCGAGACGATCCCGAGCATCGACGAGTGGTCCGGCGCCGCCCAGGGCAGCGCCCCGAAGAGGTTCATCCAGGAGGTGGGGTCCGGCGCCGAGAGGTCGTGGATCCACCAGATGAACGGCGCGTGCCGCATCTCGAGCGTGACGAACAGCACCTTGTAGAGCGAGAAGAAGATCGGGATCTGCAGCAGGATCGGCAGGCAGCCCGCGGCGGGATTGGCTTTCTCCCGCTTGTAGAGGGCCATCATCTCCTGCTGCATCTTCACGCGGTCGTCGCCGACGCGCTCCTTGATCTTCTCCATCTCCGGCTGGAGCTTCTTCATCTTCGACATGCTGACGTAGGACTTGTAGGCCAGCGGGAACAGCACGAGCTTGACGCAGAAGGTCATGGCGATGATCGCCCAGCCCATGTTGCCGATCAGGCCTTCGAAGAACACCAGGATGTGGGCGAAGGGCTTCGTCAGGAAGAAGAACCAGCCCCAGTCGATGGCGTCGACGAAGCGGGGGATGCCCGCGTCCTCGTAGGCCTCGATGGTCTTGAGCTCCTTGGCGCCGGCGAAGAGCTGGGTCGCCACCGCCGCCGTCGCGCCGGGCGCCACGGCCTGCACGGGCAGGCGCATCTCGGTGCGGTACTCGGACCCGTCGGGACGGGCGATGTACTTGAACACTGCGTCGAAGGGCTGGCCCTGCGGCGCGATCAGCGTGGTCATCCAGTACTTGTCGGTGAAGCCCAGCCAGCCGGCCTCGGTCACCGGGATCACCTCCTGGCGCACGCCGGGGCCGCCGGAGCCCTCGAGGTCCTGGAGGTCGTCGTAGTCGAGCTCGTTGAGCACGCCGTCGAACTTGCCCAGCGCGCCCTCGTGCAGGATGTAGAAGTTCACCGTCTCGGGCTCGCCCCGGCGCACGACATAGGCGTAGGGGGCCAGCGAGACCTCGGCCTCGGTGGTGTTCTCCACGCTCTGCTCGACGGAGAACATGTAGTTCCGGTCGAGCGAGATGGTGCGGCGGAAGATCAGCCCCGCGCCGTTGTCCCAGGCCAGCGTGATCGGGGAGGAGGAGGTCAGGACCTCGCCCTGCTCCAGCGTCCACTCGGTGTTCGGGCCGGGGGTGGGGACCGGGGTCTCGGCGGTGGGCAGCCAGCCGTAGACCGCGAGGAACGGATGCGGCGTGCCCAGGGGGGCGAGCAGCGTGACGTTGGGCGAGTCGTCGTCCAGCGTCTCGTGGTAGTCGTCGAGCGTCAGCTCGTCGATGCGCCCGCCGCGCAGCGAGATCGAGCCGGTGACCCGGTCGCTGTCGATCTTCACCCGCGGGGCGTCGGCGGCCTGGGCCTCGGCGCCGGTGGCGCCGCCGGCGGTTCCGGCGGTCGTTCCCGTGCCTGCGCCCGTGCCTGCGCCCGTCTGGGTCGAGGAGACCTGGGCGGGCTGCTCCTGGGGCTGCTCGACCGGCTGGGGCGGGAACAGGACGAACCAGACCGCGATCACCACGAAGCTCAGCACCGCGGCGATGAGCATGTTCTTCTGTTCGTTCATCCAGCGCTCCCGCACGCGCAATTCGGAAGGGTTGGCCGCCTTGAACCTGCCGCGAGAGGGAAGGTCAAGGCGTCCGAGGGACGCGCGGCGCGCGCCCGGGCCCCTGCGCCGCGCCCGACGCCTGCGCGCCGGCGGCGCCGGGGCCGCTCTCGCGGCCGGCCCGCGACGGCGCGTGAATGGCGCCCCGGGGCCCGCGACGCAAGCCCCTGCGGGCGACTCGGGCCCCCCGCGGAAGGACCCCGCCCTGCCCCGCCGCGCGAGCCGCCGAGGCCCCGGATCACGCCTGCGCGAGTGGCGGGGCCGCGGCGGGCGCGGGACGCCCTCGGGGGCGGCGGGGCGCGGGAGAGTCCGGGCGGGGCGCGGCCGCAGCGTCGGCGGCGCCGGGGTGGGCCCGGGGAGTGGCGGCGGTGAGGAAGAAGGCGCCGGGCGGCGGGGACGGGGCGTGGGGGCGCCGCGGCGTGGAGGGGCGGTCCGCGACGTGGCGCGCCTTGACGGCGGGGGGCCGGGTCGGGACACTCCGGGTCGAACTGCGTCGCGCCCATGAGGGGCGCGGCCCGAGGGAGCGGACGCGATGGTTCCCCGCCGCCTGGGCGGACCGTGCTGCACAGGGCCCCGGGCCCCCCGACCGGGCCCGGTCCCGACCGGACGTCCCCGGCGCGGCGCTCGGCGCCCGGACCTGCGCTTGCGTCCACGGGCCGGGGCTCGCCGGCCGGTCCCGGGCGGACGCTCGCGGCCCGGGGTCCGGCCGCAGGGCCCGGGCGCAGGATCGCCTTCGGGCGCCCGGAGCCGGTCGTCATGAGCGCCGATCTGGTCGCCGCGGCCCCGCCGCTCTACGAGCTGAAGCGGTTCCGCGATCCCGACGCGCTCGCCCAGGCCGCGGCGGAGCGGATCGCACAGATCCTGCAGGCCGCGGTGGCGCGGCGAGGGCGGGCGGTCGCCGCGCTGTCGGGCGGGGCCACGCCGCAGCGGACCTATGCGCGGCTGGCGCGGGCGGAGCTCGACTGGTCGCGGATCACCATGACGCTGGTCGAGGACCGGTGGGCGCCGCCCTCGGACCCGACCTCGACGCAGAACATCCTGGATCTTTGCCTGTTCATGGACAGCCGGGCGCGGGGGGCGCGGTTCTCGCCCCTCTACACCGGCGATCCGACGCCGGAGGCGGGGCTGCCGGCGGCGGAGGCGCGGCTGCGCCGCCTGGGCCGGCCCTTCGACCTGGTGGTGCTGGGGATCGGGCCCGACGGCCATGTCGCGGCCCTGTTCCCGGGGGCCGAGGGGCTGGCGGGGGCGCTCGATCCCGAGGGCGAGGCGCTGCTGGCCCCGATCCGGGCGCCGGGGCGGGGGGGGCCGCGCGTCACCCTGACGCTTTCGGCGATCCTGCAGGCGCGCCGCATCCTGCTATTGTTCTCCGGACCGGCCAAGAGCCGCGCCTTCGAGCGCGCCCTGCAACCGGGGCCGGTCGAGGAAATGCCGATCCGCGCCGTCCTTCGCCAGCGTCGAACGCCGGTCGAGGTCCTGTGCGCGCAAACCGATGGAGCCTGCGTGACCACTCCCATCGCCGCGGCCTGGAAGGCCGTCGAGACCGCCCGCGACCGCCTGGCCGGGCGGCGCATCGCCGATCTCTTCGCCGCCGATCCCGCGCGGTTCGAGACGCTGTCGGCCCGCCTGGACGACATGCTGTTCGACTACTCCAAGACCGGGCTCGACAAGGGCGCGGTGGAGGCGCTGGCGGGCCTCGCCCGCGCCGCCGGGGTCGAGGCGCTGCGCGACGCGATGTTCGCGGGCGAGCCGATCAACGCGACCGAGGGGCGGGCGGTCCTGCACACCGCCCTGCGCGCGGCCCCCGGAGAGCGCTTCGCGGCCGAGGGCGCCGACGTGACGCCCGACGTGCTGGAGACGCGCGAGCGCTGCCTCGCCTTCGCCGAGGCGGTGCGCAGCGGGGCCTATGCCTCGGTCTCCGGGAAACCCTTCACGGACGTGGTGAACATCGGCATCGGCGGCTCGGACCTCGGCCCGGTGATGGCGGTGGCGGCGCTGGCGCCGGTGCATGACGGGCCGCGGTGCCATTTCGTCTCCAACGTCGACGGGGCGCATGTGCACGACGTGCTGGCGGGGCTGGACCCGCAGACCACGCTGGTGCTGATCGCCTCGAAGACCTTCACGACGATCGAGACGATGACCAACGCCCATACGGCGAAGGCGTGGATGGAGACGGGCGTCGGCGACGAGGCGGGGGCGCATTTCGCGGCGCTGTCGACGGCGCTGGATGAAGTGGCGAAGTTCGGGATCGACGAGAGCCGCGTCTTCGGCTTCTGGGACTGGGTCGGCGGGCGCTATTCGGTGTGGTCGGCGATCGGGCTGAGCCTGATGATCGCCATCGGCCGCGACCGGTTCGAGGCGTTCCTCGCCGGCGCGCGGGCCATGGACGCGCATTTCCGCGAGGCGCCGCTGGAGGCGAACCTGCCGGTGCTGCTGGCGCTGATCGGCGTTTGGCACCGCGACGCGCTGGGGCTGCCGAGCCGCGCCGTGATCCCCTACGACCAGCGGCTGCACCGGCTGCCGGCCTATCTGCAGCAGCTGGACATGGAATCGAACGGCAAGACCGCGCGCCTGCGCGACGGGCTTTCGGGCGAGACCGGGCCGGTGGTCTGGGGCGAGCCCGGGACCAACGGGCAGCACGCGTTCTTCCAGCTCCTTCACCAGGGCACCACGGTGATCCCGGTGGAATTCCTGGTGGCCGCCAACGGCTGGGAGCCGGAGCTCGCCCACCACCACACCCTGCTGCTCGCCAACTGCCTCGCCCAGTCCGAGGCGCTGATGGCCGGCCGCTCGGAGGCCGAGGCCTACGAGATGATGATCGCCGACGGCAAGCCGGAGGCGGAGGCGAGGCGGCTCGCCCCCCACCGGGCGTTTGCGGGCGACCGGCCCTCGACCACGCTGATGTACCGGCGGCTCGATCCGTTCACCCTGGGGCGGATCGTGGCGCTCTACGAGCACCGGGTGTTCGTGGAGGGGGCGATCTGGGGGGTGAACAGCTTCGACCAGTGGGGGGTGGAGCTGGGCAAGACGCTCGCCAAGGCGCTGGAGCCGATGGTGACGGGCGAGGCGCCCACGACCGGCAAGGACGGCTCCACCGCCGGCCTCGTCGCCGCCCTGCACGCGCTGCGCGAGGGCTGAGGCTCGAGGCTCACGGCGCCCCCGCCTCAGGCGGGGGCCCCTTCAGGCGCCAGGATCGCCCGCGCGGCCGGGTTTCGCCGGGGTCCGGGGGGCCCCGGCGGAGGCGCTCCGCTCCGCATCCCTCCCCGCGGCACTGGTAGCGTCGCGTTCTGCATCAGGTCTGATCGGCGCGGCGGCGGGCGCGCGCTCCGCATCCGGCGCGGCGGGCGCCGGGGAGGCGTCGCGTCCGGCGACCTGTCCGGCGGACGCTGCTGAGGCGTCTCGCTGCCCGTCCTGTCCGGCGGACGGGGCGGGGGCGCCCTGCCCCGCATCCGGCCTGGCCGGCGCGGCGGAGGGCGCATGCTCCCCATCCAGCGCGGCGGAAGCGGGGGAGACGTCGCGCTCGCCATCCGGCGCGGCGCGCGCGACGGCGGACTCACGCTCCACATCCGGCCCGGGGGGCGAGGCGGCGGGAGCGCGGGCCGGCTCGGGGGCGGCCTCGGGTTCGGGCTCGGGAGGCGGGGCGGCGAGGGGCTCGGCGGTCAGGGCGGCGGCGGCGAGGGATTCGCCGGTCAGGGACTGGACGCGGACGCCGCGCTTGGCGGCGCTCTCCTCCACCGCGGCGCGCAGGGTGGCGGAGCGGCGCAGGAGGCGCAGGAAACGGGCCTCGTCGAGGACCAGGAAGATGGTGGGGGCGATGGTGCGCACCTCGGCCCGGGGCGCGCGGCGCAGGAGGATCGCGAGCTGGCCGAACATCTCCCCCCGGCCCAGCCGCCAGCTCTGCCCCGCCAGCGTCAGCTGCACCGCGCCCGAGGCGATGAAATAGACCGCCCGCGCGCCCCCGGTGCGGCGGGTCACCGTCTCGCCCTCGCGGGCGTAGCGGGCCCGCAGGACGCGGGTCAGGCGGCGGCGGTCGGCCTCGTCGAGGTCCTCGAAGAGGGGGAACTGGCGCACGAGGTCCGCGCGGCGCATGGCGAGGTCGAGCTTCGGCGGCGTCTCGGCCGCGGCCCGCCGGCCGGCGATGTCGCGGATCAGGGAGGCGTGGAGCTCGGCCCCGATCAGCCCGTCCTCGTGCATCGCCTGGTACTCGCGCTCCTCCAGCCGCAGGGCGGTGCGGCGGATCAGGCGGCGCTCGACCGCGTCGCCGTAGCCGGGGTGCTGCAGGCGCAGGCCGTCGAGCGCGGTCGAGACCTCCTCGGCCCGGCGCGACAGCAGCTCCTGCAGCAGGTCGGCGACGCGGCGGCCGTGGATGCGGCGGATGCGGCCGCGGGTGAAGCCCTCGAGGTCGCGCAGGATCATGCGCTGGGTCAGCAGCATCTCCATCCGCTCGGCGGTCATCCGGGCCATGGGGCCGGAGAGGCGCAGGCGGTTGTGCAGCACCATCGCCCCCCGGTAGGTCCGCCCATAGGCGATCGAGCGGCGCGCCGCCCGGCGGTAGCCGTCGCGGCCGGCGGTGCGCGCGCCCTCGATCAGCTGGTCGGCGTTGGCGAGCGCGCGTTCCGCGAGGCGCGCCGAGATCAGCCGGTCGCGCATCCGGGCGAGGATCGCGTCGCGCTCGGCCCCGGCGAGCGCGACGAGGCCCAGCGTGATGCGGTCGCGGTCGGAGATCTCGTCGGCCTCGTCTGCGGCCTTCACCGCCGCGTCCAGCCGGTCGCCGAAGCGCTTGGCCTCGGCGCGCACGATCTCGCGGTTGAAGTCGTAGGTGTCGGTGGTCTCGGCCACCGTCTCGCGCACCTCCTGCAGCGACACGGCGACCACCTGGCGGGCCAGCGCCTGGTCGAGGGGCGAGAGCCGGTCGAGCCCGAGGCGCGAGATCACCCAGCGCAGCGTCGAGCCCTGCACCACCAGGGTGAACAGCGCGAAGCCGGTGGCGAGCACCGAGACCAGCCGCTTGACCTCGGCCGGGACGTAGGCGCTTTCGGTGACGGCGAGGGCCAGCGCCAGGGTGACGGCGCCGCGCAGGCCGCCCCAGAGGATGGCGGTGCGGTAGGGCCGCTCGACCGCCGGCGACAGGCGCAGGGCGGAGAGCAGGGGCATCAGGCCGAAGAGGATCGCCGCCCGCGCCGCGATGGCGGCGGCGATGACCACGCCGAGGTAGGCCGCGTCGGTCCAGCGCAGCTCCTCCAGCGTGCGGGGCACGAGGAGGGCGGCGAGGATGAAGATCAGCGCCCCGGCCCAGTGCGCGAGCAGGTCCCAGACCTCGCGCTGGTTGGCCCAGGCGGCGGGCGACAGGCGCCCGGGGGCGGCGAGGTTCAGGGTCAGGCCCGCGACGACCACCGCGACGACGCCCGAGGCGCCGGCGAGCTGCTCGGCCCCCAGATAGGCGAGGTAGGGCAGCGCCACGCAGACCGACATCTGCGCCAGCTCGTGCCGGCCGAAGGCGCCCATCACCGCGGTCGCGATGCGCGCGGCCAGCCAGCCGCAGGCGCCGCCGGCGAGGATCAGCCAGGGGAAGCGGCCCAGGGCCTCGCCGAGCTCGGGGTCCGGCACGCCCATCATCACCAGGCTCATGAACAGGCCGAAGAGGGCGATGGCGGCGGCGTCGTTGAGCAGGCTCTCGCCCTCGATGATCCGGGCGAGGCGGCGGGGGGCGGAGATCGAGCGGAAGATGCCGACCACCGCCGAGGGGTCGGTGGTGGAGACGATGGCCCCGATCAGCAGGCAGGCCGCGAGCGGCCCCGCCCCGGCGGCGAAGAGCGCGTAGCCGACGGCCATGTTGGCCGCGACCACCGCCACCACCGCCAGCACCAGGATCGGGGCCCAGTCGTCGAGCATCCGGCGCAGGTTCATGCCCAGCGTCGCCTGGAACAGCAGCGTGGGCAGCAGCACGTAGAGGAAGACGTTGGAGCGGATCGGCAGGCCCAGGATCGCCTCGGCCACCGGATTGAGCGCGTCGGTCAGGGGCGTGCGCAGGAAGAAGATCGCGCCGCCGCCGATCAGGATGCCGATGGCCGCGAGGATCACGCTGTAGGGCAGGCGCAGGCGCGCGGCCAGCGGCTCGGCCGCGCCGATCACGACGAACAGCGCGGCGATGATGGCGGTGAGGAGGATGATGTCCATGCGGCTCGCTTGGTCGTACGCGCGTCCGCCGCAGCGGCCCCGCGAGGGGCCCGGCGGCGACGCCTGCTGCGGCATCGCCCCAGACGGTTCGGATGGAAAGGAAAATATGCCTCGAATGCGCCGGCGCCAGACCCCCGCCCCCCCGCAGGACCGCGGAGCGTGGCGTCAGGGGGCGCGCCGAGGGCTCCGGGGAGACCGGCGGCCGCGCGCCCGGGACGTGCCGGCGGGGGGACTCGCAGAGGGGGCGACGCGCAGGCGGGGGTGTGCAGGCGGACGGGCCTCCGCGCGCAGTGCTGGCGGCGAGCGTGCAGGCGGACGGGGTCCGCACGGCTCGGGCGTCAGGCAGGGAGCGTGGAGGCGGACGGGCCTCCGCGCGCCGGGGCTGTGCAGGCGGAGCGTGTGAAGGCGGACAGGGCCCGCGCGGCTGGGGCGTCAGGCGGGAGCGTGAAGGCGAACGAGCCGCAGGGGCGTGCCGGCGGGGGCACACGCAGTCGGGCGGCCCTGCGCGCCGGGGGCGTGCAGGTTGGGGCGTTCTGGCGGGGGGATGGGTGGTGCCGGTGAAGGGACTCGAACCCCCGACCCCATCATTACGAATGACGTGCTCTACCAGCTGAGCTACACCGGCGACCGGCGGCCGATCTAGCCGAGGCGCCGGGGCTTGGCAAGCCCTGTGGGCCGGCCGCGGCGCGGGGGCGAGGGCCCCGCGGCCGCGCGGTGGGCGCGCCCGGCCCGCCGCGGGCCGGAGGGCGATTTATCCGCACATATAACCCCATGGAGGCGCTGCGTTTTTCGGTAGGCGCTCCGGCGCCGTTGGGTTAACGCTGGCGGCTCTGGCCCCTGGGGGATTTCCGATGAGCTTTCCGCTTTTGTCCGAGGCGTTCGGACGCGATCTCGAATTCGAAAGCGCCGCGGCGACCTCGGACGGGGGGCTGGCGGTGCTGTTCAGCCGCTCGCCGGTGGACGGGGACGCCGAGGTCACCGACTTCATCGCCGCGATCTTCGAGCGCACCGCCGACGGCGGGCTGGAGCAGGTGGGCGGCGACATCGCCGTGTCGCGGATCGACAGCGAGTTCTCGCGCTCGGGCGTGGTGGTGGCGGGGGCGGAGGGCGGCTTCCTCGTGGTGATCTCCTCGGCGATCGGCGAGGGGGCGGAGCGCACGCCGATCAAGACGGTGATCGGCTACGACTCCCTGGGCGTGCAGACCGGGGTGGTGGAGAGCGAGTTCGCCGGCTCGCTGTTCTTCGGCGCGCCGGCGCCGCTGCCCACGGGGAGCGGGGCGCCGGACTGGCTGTGGCACGACCCGTTCACGGGCCAGATGATCCGGCTGACCACGGCGACCGGGACCTTCGAGACGGTGCATGTCGCGGGGCGGGTGAGCCCGGCGACGGCGCTGGCCGACGGCACGCTGGTCGAGGCGCCGCTGGCGGCGAGCGAGACGGACTTCGCCCAGCCCTGGACGATGGAGTCGGTGGCGGGGGAGGCGGTCTCGTTCCTGTTCCCGGGGCTCGACTCGACCTCGGCGCCGACGGTCTTCGCCAGCGGAAACGTGCTGGCCGCGCAGCAGGGCTCGGCCGACGCGCGGCGGGTGACGCTGACGGTGGCGAAGCCCGGCGACGAGCGCGACGAGGGCGTGGCCGAGATCGAATTCGCCGAGGGGACCACCGGCTTCTCCCGCGTGGTCCCGATCGAGGGGGTGGGGTTCATGGTCACCGGCTTCGCCCTGCCCGCCTTCGGGTCGGGGCGGCGGGGGCCGATCGAGGTGGCGCTGGTCGACTACGACGGCGACGTGATCGCGACCTCGCGGTTTGCGCGGATCGTGGACGAGGACGCGGGCGAGATCGTCGCGCTGTCGCTCGCGCGCGAGGCCGGGGAGCCGCTGCGCATCGCCTTCCTGCAGGAGGTCACGACCTTCCTCGACGACGATTTCCGGGATCTCTCGCAGGGCGAGGTGGTGGACCTGAGCCCGCGGATCGACGTCACGGGGACCGAGCGCGGCGACCTGCTGCTGGGCTTCGACAAGGACGACGAGATCCGGGGCGGGGCGGGGAACGACTCGGTCGAGGCGGGCGCGGGCGACGACCTGGTGATCGGGGACGCGGGGAACGACCGGATCGACGCGGGCGAGGGGACCGACTCGGTCGACGGCGGCGCCGGGCGCGACCGGATCGCGGGCGGAGGCGGGCGCGACGACATCGACGGCGGCAAGGGCGCGGACCTGATCGAGGGCGGCGGCGCCCGCGACTTCATCCTGGGCGGCGACGACGCGGACGAGATCCGCGGCGGCGGCGGCGGCGACCTGGTGGGGGGCGGCGCGGGGGACGACGCGATCCTGGGAGGCGCGGGCAAGGACCAGCTCTCGGGCGAGGGCGGGGACGACGCGATCTTCGGCGAGGGCGGCGCGGACGAGATCGTGGGCGGCTTCGGCGCCGACGCGCTGTTCGGCGGCGGCGGGCGCGACCGCTTCGTCTACGAGGCGCCGAGCGACAGCCGCCGGGCGCTGGTGGACGAGATCGGGGATTTCTCGCGCGCGGAGCGGGACCGGATCGACCTGAAGGCGATCGACGCCAGGGCCGGCAGCCCCCGCGACGACGCCTTCCGCTTCATCGGCGAGGCGGCGTTCGGCGGCCGCAAGGGTCAGCTGCGGGCGGAGGCGGAAGGCGACGGCGTGCTCCGGGTCGAGGCCGACGTGAACGGCGACGGGCGGGCGGACTTCGAGCTCGTGGTGGTCCTGGCCTCGGGCGAGGCGCTGGGGGCGGGGGATTTCATTCTCTGACGCGGGCGGCGCGCCTGACGGGCCGGGACGGCTCCGGGGGCGGGCCGCGAGAGGCCCCGGGCGAGCCCGGGGCACTCCCAGGGGCGGGGCGTCGCGCTCGGAGAGGGGGCGCGGGCGCCCTGCGGGCGGGCCTGGCGGCGGTGCGCAGGTGACGGCGTGGCGAGGGATTGGAGAGGGGGGAGCCTCCGGCGGGCTCCTGACTCACTCAAGAACAAGA
>Ga0310345_10002580_pt1 | contig 18064 bp, 13 predicted proteins | sample HC15DNA20500_MG_FD_204667 | JGI IMG/M metagenome (GOLD analysis project Ga0310345, IMG submission 204667) | Marine microbial communities from station ALOHA, North Pacific Subtropical Gyre - HC15-DNA-20-500_MG | ecosystem: Environmental > Aquatic > Marine > Oceanic | place: Pacific Ocean: North... | reverse complement strand
CGGTCGTCGCGGCCCTCACCCTGACCGGCTGCTCGTTCGAGGCCTCCGTCGGCGGCCGGAGCGTGGACGAGGCCGACCTCGAGCAGCAGATCAGCGACCAGCTCGAGGAGCAGGTCGGCAAGGCGCCCGAGGAGATCGACTGCCCGGGGGACCTCGACGCCGAGGTCGACGCCACCATCGAGTGCACGCTCAACGACAGCGGGGAGTCCTACCCCGTGAGCGTGGTCGTGACCGGTGTGGACGAGGACACCGAGCAGGTGAGCTTCGACTTCGAGGTCGGTGACCTCATCGAGTAGGGGTCGAGTGACGGATCGAGTGAGGGAAGGATGCGCCGGTTCGGCGGGTCTAGGGTGTCGGGCGTGAAGATCGTCGTGCTCACCGGGGCCGGCATCTCCGCGGAGAGCGGGGTGCCGACCTTCCGCGACGCCGACGGGCTGTGGGAAGGCCACCGGGTCGAGGAGGTGGCGACCCCCGAGGCCTACGACATGGCGCCGACCACGGTGCACCGCTTCTACGACGCCCGCCGCTCCGCCCTGCTCATGGTGCAGCCCAACGCCGCCCACCACGCGCTGGCGCGACTCGAGGAGGCGCTGGGCGACGACCTGCTCGTGGTCACCCAGAACATCGACGACCTGCACGAGCGCGCCGGCTCCCGCCGGGTCCTGCACATGCACGGCGAGCTGCTCTCCGCGCTGTGCCGCGCGTGCGACGGCCGGGTGCGCTGGGACTCTGACCTCGTCGACCTGCCGCCGTGCCCCGGCTGCGGCGTGACCGAGCTGCGGCCCGACGTGGTGTGGTTCGGCGAGATCCCCTACGGCATGGACCGGATCTCGGTGGAGCTCGCCCGCGCCGACCTGTTCGTCTCGATCGGCACCTCCGGCGCGGTCTACCCGGCGGCCGGCTTCGTGCAGCAGGCGTTGAGGTACGGCGCCCGCACCCTCGAGCTCAACCTCGAGCCCTCCGACGGCACCCCGTGGTTCCACGAGGCCCGCCACGGACGGGCCGGCGAGCTCGTGCCGCACTGGGTCGAAGAGCTGCTCGGGACCGCTCGGTCCGCGAGCTGATCGAGCCGGCGTATCAATACGCCGGTTCGGCGGGAGGTCAGTCGCGCAGGTGAGAGCGGATCAGCGCCTCGAGGCGGTCCAGGTCGTGCTCGAGGCCCATCCGCGGGGCGAAGCGCAGGATCGTGTCGACGAACAGGTCGCCGCTCTCGACCAGGCGCGGGTCCATGTGGCCGAACACCTCGAGGGTGACGATGCCGTAGAGCTGGGTCCAGCCCTGCATGTAGACCCATAGCAGCCCCCGGTCGGCCTCGGCGACGCCCTCGCTCTCGGCGGGGATCAGCGGGTCGAGGACAGCCTCGCGGGCGGCCGGCGGCAGGTCGTCGACCGCCGGGATCGGGAAGCCGTTGGACTCCCAGATCGCCTTCATCTGGTCGGTGAACAGGTGCCCTGAGCTGCTCAGCGTGAGCATCTCGCGGCGCGCGCAGGAGGTGTCGGCGATCGGGTTGGCGAAGACCAGGCCGAACTCTCGCGGCGACTCGTGCGCCCACTGCCGGAACGCGGTCGCGCTCAGGCACAGCCGCCCGGCCACGTCGTCCTCGGGCAGGGTGTCGGCCGCCGCGCGGAACCGCTCGGTCGCGGCCCGGTCGACCTCGTAGGCGACGAGGTCCACGAGCTCCTGGTAGCTGGCGACGTAGCGGTAGAGCGCCGGTGCGGTCATCCCCATCCGCTGGGCGACCGCGCGCAGCGAGAGGTCCTCGCCGTCGCGGAGCAGCGCGATCGAGGTCGACACGATCTCGGCGTACGTCGCCTCGCGCTGTCGTTCTCGACGGGTCGTCGGCTCCACGGTCACGCGGCGGCTCCCTGCTGTGCGGTGGGGTGGTCCAGGCACCTTGAGTGATGCGTTGACACCTACGTTAACACCATTTACGGTTTACGGCGTTCACTTCTGTGGATGCCCTGTCACGCATCCGCACCCATCTCATCACGCCGAGCGCGAGGAACCGTCATGATCGATCGTTGGGGAGCACTCGTGGGCCGCCGGGCCCTCGCCGTCCTGCTCACCGGGGTGCTGCTCACCCTGGGGGCCGGTGCCTTCGGCGCCGGTGTCTTCGACTCGCTGTCCCAGGGCGGGTTCGACGACGCGTCCTCGGAGTCCTCACGCGAGCTCGACGCCGAGCGCGAGGCCTTCGGCAACAAGGGCATCGACGTCGTCGCGATCTACGCGGCCGAGGACGGCGACCTGTCCGCCGACGACCCGGCGTTCCGGGCAGCCGTCGAGGAGGTCGTGGCCGACATCCCCGCGGACGCGGTCGCCTCGGTGGTGCCCTACTACGAGACCCCGCCCGAGGCGGGCCTGGTGAGCGACGACGGCAGCCACGCCCAGGTGCTGATCTCGCTGGCCGGCGAGACCCAGGACGACTTCCTGGTCAGCTACGACCGCGTCGCGGCCGTGCTCGACGCGCCGGAGGCCAGCGGCCTGGAGACCTCGGTCGCCGGGGCGTACGCTGTCTACAACGACGTCAACGAGATCACCTCCGACGACCTCAAGCGCGCCGAGCTCATCTCGCTGCCGATCGTCGTGCTGCTCGCGCTGCTGATCTTCGGCTCCGCGGTCGCCGCCCTGATGCCGGCCATGGTCGGTGTCATCGCGATGCTCGGCGCCCTCGCGGTGGTCCGGGTGATCGCGGAGTTCACCGAGGTCTCGATCTTCTCGGTCAACGTGATCTCGCTGCTGGGCATCGGCCTGGCCATCGACTACGCGCTCTTCGTCATCAGCCGCTTCCGCGAGGAGCTGGCGCTGCAGCCCCTCGACGAGCCCGACGCCGCCTCCATCGCGATCCGCCGGACCATGTCCACCGCCGGCCGCACCGTGCTCTTCTCCGGCCTGACCGTGGCCGCTGCGATGGCCAGCCTGCTGATCTTCCCGCAGGCCTTCCTCCGCTCGATGGGGTACGGCGGTATCGCCGCCGTGATCGTCGCGATGCTGGCTGCGCTGACGATCCTGCCGGCCGTGCTGCGCCTGCTGGGACGCCGCGTCGACGCCGGCCGCCTGCCCTGGCGCCGCCACCGTTCCCTGGCCCCCGCCGACGGCGGCCGCTGGGCGGCCCTGGCCCATGCGGTGATGCGCCGCCCGGTGCTGGTCATGGTCGTCACGATCGCCGCGCTGCTCGCCATCGCCAGCCCGTTCCTCGGCGCGAAGTGGGGCAGCGTGGACTACCGCGTGCTCCCCGAGGACGCGCCGGCCCACCAGGCGGCCGTGGTCCTCAACGAGGAGTTCGGCGGCGGGGAGGTGTCGACCGCCCAGCTGCTGCTGCAGGGCACCGACCCGACCGACGTGGCGGCGTACTCCGAGGAGGTCCGGGCCGTCCCCGGCGTGCTCGACGTCGTCCCGGTCGCCGAGGCCGACGGCACCACGTTGCTGCGCGCCAGCTGGGACGGCAACAGCCAGTCCGAGGCGTCCCAGGACCTCCTGCGCGACCTGCGTGAGGTGCAGCCGCCCTCCGGCGAGGTGCTCGTGGGCGGCCTCACCGCCGAGACCGTCGACCTGGTCGCGTCCGTCTCCAGCCACCTGCCGCTGATGGGCCTGATCGTCGTCGGCGTGATGCTGGTGCTGCTGTTCCTGGCCTTCGGCTCGGTGGTGCTGCCGGTGAAGGCGGTGGTGATGAACCTCTTCTCGATCACGGCCTCCTTCGGCGTGGTGACCTGGATCTTCAGCGACGGCAACCTCGCCGACACCCTCGGCTTCGCCCCGCAGGGCTTCCTCGACGCGACCAACCCGATCCTGATGCTGGCGATCCTCTTCGGCCTCTCGATGGACTACGAGGTCTTCCTGCTCAGCCGGGTCCGCGAGGAGTGGGACCGCAGCCACGACAACGACCGCGCCGTCGCGGCCGGGGTGCAGAAGACCGGTCGCATCATCACCTCGGCCGCGCTGCTGCTCGGTGTGGTCATCGGCGCCTTCGGCACCAGCGGCATCGTGTTCATGAAGATGCTCGGCGTCGGCATGCTCGTCGCCCTGCTCATCGACGCCACCGTGGTCCGGGCCCTGCTCGTCCCCGCGACGATGAAGCTGCTCGGCCGGTGGAACTGGTACGCCCCCGGGCCGATGGCTCGCTGGTGGGAGCGCTACGGCTTCCGCGAGGAGGGTGCCCCCGAGCCGGCCCCGACCCGGCGCGTCGAGCAGCTGACACCGGTCTGAACCAGTTCGCGATCCGCGCCCCCACCGGCCGCCGTCGTCCTAGCCTGAGGGTCATGACGACGGCGGCTGACGGGCTGACCATGAACCGGCTGATCCACGGTGCGGTGCGCCGCGACGTCAGGCGGCTCGCGGAGGCGCTGGAGGCCGACCCCGACCAGGACCGCGCCGTCGACCTGCTGCGGGCCTACCGCTTCCTGCGCGCCGAGCTGACCCGGCACCACGAGGGCGAGGACACCCACATCTGGCCGATGATGGCGCGCCTGGGTGCGGACACCTCGCTGCTGGAGCAGATGGAGTCCGAGCACGAGGCGATGGCCGACGCCCTCGGCGGTGTCGAGGCGGCCCTCGTCGCCCTCGCCTCCGCTCCCTCGCGCACGACCCTCGACGCGGCGCGCGAGGAGGTCGCGACGATGTCGGGCATCGTCGACGCCCACCTGCGCCACGAGGAGGACGAGCTCGAGCCGGTGCTGGTGCCGATGACCAGCACCCCGGAGTGGGCGGCGGTGGAGAAGAAGCTGCGCGGCGGGTCGGTCGTAGAAGCGGGGAGGTTCTTCGCCTGGCTCACCGACGACATGTCGGCGGAGGAGAAGGCGTTCCTCGGCACGCTCGTCCCGCCGCCGGTCACCGGCCTCCTCTCCCGCCTGCTCGGACGCCGCTACAGCCGCGAGATCGCGCCCGTCTGGGCCTGATCGCCCCACGCCTGGTCGGGAGCGCCCCGCCCACGCCGCTTCCGCGGCAGCACCAGCGCCAGCAGCACCGCGAGCGCCACGCCGGCCGCGATCGCGACGTCCCGCCACAGGCCCGCGACCAGCGCGTCCCAGACCGCCAGGCCCAGCTCGCGCTGCTCGCCCGGGTCGGCCACGGCCTCGAGCACGCTGCGTGCGCCGAGCATCCCCAGGGCGAGCAGCCCCAGGGCCGGCAGCGCCAGGACCGCGGCGACCACCGTCGTACGCCGACGCAGCGGTGAGACCAGCAGCGCGACCGCGAGCGCGGCGGCTGCCGCCACGGGCACCCACACCCCGACCTCGTCGACCCGCTGGATCGTCGAGCGGGCCCGGTCGAGGTCGGAGGAGTCGGCGACCTCGAACTCCACCGCGCCCGCCCGCACGTCGCGTCCCACCGGCACCCCGCGCTCGCGCAGCAGGTCCAGGGTCGCGCTCACGACGCCCGCGAGGTCGATGCGGACGGCCACCTGCTGGCCCGCGTCGGCCTGCAGGGCGGCCATCATCGTCTCGTGGGCAGCGCGGTTGGCCGCACGCCACAGGTCCGGCCACTCGGGCGAGGCGAGCACGGCCCGCACGGCCGCACCGACCGCGTCCTCGACCTGGGCGCGTCGGCGCTCGGACGGGTCGAGCGCCGAGACCACCGCCGCCTGGGTGCGGACCCGCACCGAGTCCTGCACGGTCTGCTCGTCCGCGAGCGGAGCCACGGTCGCCACGTAGGTGTCGGTGTCGGTCACCGTCCGGTCCAGCCACGAGCCGGCCAGCGCGACCGGCAGCAGGGCGACGGCACCGAGGACGAGGAGGACCGAGAGGAGTCGCCGCAGCACGTTCACGGGCGCATCGTGCCAGCCCGCCGGTCCGGTCAGCCGACCACCGCGCCCGCGTGCGGGGGCAGCGTGAGGGACCTCTCGGACAGGGTGGGGCCGGCGTGCGTGCCGAGCAGCAGCTCGCCGGCCAGGTCGGGCACGGTGAGGGTCCGCTCGCCGAGGTTGAGCGCGACCAGGGTGTCGCGCCGCCACAGCAGCACCAGGCGCGACGCCTCGTCGACCTCGCACCGGGTCGCGGCGAACGAGGGATCGGTCAGCTCGGGGCGTGCACGCCGCAGCGCGCCGAGCGCCCGGTAGAGCGCCAGCACCCGGGCGTGGCGACCACCCTGCGCCTCGTCCCAATCGAGCCTCGAGCGTTTGAAGGTCTCCGGGTCCTGCGGGTCCGGCACGACCGCGGGGTCCCAGCCCATCCGCTCGAACTCCGCGAGCCGGCCCTCCGCCGTCGCGCGTCCCAGCTCCGGCTCGGGGTGGGAGGTGAAGAACGCGAACGGCGTCGAGGCCGCCCACTCCTCGCCCTGGAAGAGCATCGGGGTGAACGGCCCGAGCAGCACCAGCATCGCCGCACAGCCGAGCTGGTCCTCGTCGAGGACCTCGGTGACCCGGTCGCCGCGGGCGCGGTTGCCGACCTGGTCGTGGTTCTGGCTGCACACCACGAACCGCCAGGTCGCGGTGTGCTCGGTGTCGACCGGGACGCCGTGGTCGCGGTCGCGGAAGGAGGAGAACGTGCCGTCGTGGAAGAAGCCGCGCTCCACCACCTTCTGCAGCGCCGAGAGCGGCTCGAAGTCGGCGTAGTAGCCGTCGGTCTCCCGCGTGAGCGCGACGTGCACCGCGTGGTGGAAGTCGTCGCTCCACTGCGCGGTCAGACCGTGCCCGCCGGCCCCGCGCGGCCGGATCATCACCGGGTCGTTGAGGTCGGACTCCGCGATCAGCGACAGCGGCCGCCGCTGGTGGGCGGAGAGCGCGTCGACCTCGACCGCCAGCTGCTCGAGCAGGTGCACGGGGGAGGAGTCGTGCAGCGCGTGCACGGCGTCCAGCCGCAGCCCGTCGACGTGGTAGTCGCGCAGGAACATCAGGGCGCTGTCGAGGATGAAGCGCCGCACGTGCGCCGACCCCTCGCCGTCGAGGTTGACCAGGTCGCCCCAGGTGTTGCGGCCGTCCTTGAGGTAGGGCCCGAACAGCGGCAGGTAGTTGCCCGACGGGCCGAGGTGGTTGTGCACCACGTCCTGGACCACGCCGAGCCCGCGGGCGTGGCAGGCGTCGACGAAGCGCTGGTAGGCAGCCGGACCGCCGCAGGTCTCGCTGACGGCGTGCCAGCCGACGCCGTCGTAGCCCCAGTTGTGGGTGCCGTTGAACGCGTTGACCGGCATCACCTCCACCAGGTCCACACCGAGGTCGGCGAGGTGGTCGAGCCGCTCGATCGCGCTGTCGAGGGTGCCGGAGGGGGTGAACGTGCCGACGTGCATCTCGTAGACCACCGAGCCGGCGAGCTGGCGCCCGGTCCAGCCCTGGTCGGTCCACGCGAACGTCGCGGGGTCGTAGGTGCGCGAGAGCCCGTGCACCCCGTCCGGCTGGCGCCGCGAGCGCGGGTCCGGCCGCGGGGTCGGGTCGTCGTCGAGCAGGAACCCGTAGTCGGCCTCACCGCTCACTGGGACGTCCGCACGCCACCAGCCGTCCGCGTCGCGCTCCATCTCGTGGGTCGCGCCGTCGCACTCCAGCCGCACCAGCCCCGGGCGCGGGGCCCACACCTCGAACACGCTCAGTCCTCCTTCACCAGCAGCGCCACCGGGTACGCCGACAGCAGGGACCCCACCGAGCCGTCGGTCAGCCGGTCGGTCAGCACGTCGCGCCAGCGCCCGGGAGGCAGGTCCAGCCGGGTGTCGCCCCAGCCGCCCCCCTCGACGACCCCCAGCGGCAGGCGGGTCGCCACGGTGAGCGCCCCGCCCCGGTCGAAGGCCAGCACGTGGTCGGCCGCCGGGCCCTCTGCCGTGACTGCGGCGTACGTCGTGAAGAGCCCGGGCCGGTCGCGACGCAGCCGCAGGGCGGTCGCGACGACGTGGAGCTTGGCGGTGCCGGGGTCCTCCAGCCCACCGACCAGGGAGCCGGGCCCCGCGGCGAGCATCGAGCGGCGCAGGTCGTGGTCGACAGGGCGGCGGTTGTCGGGGTCGACCAGCGACTGCTCCCACAGCTCCGCGCCCTGGTAGACGTCGGGCACGCCGGGCATGGTGAGCGCCACGAGCTTGGCGGCCAGTGCGTTGGACCACCCCGGGTCGACGGTCCACCCGAGGACCTCGCCGATCACCTCGCGGACGTCCTCACGGTCCAGCGCCGCGTCGACCGCTGCGTGCACCGCCGCCTCGTACGCCGCGTCCGGCTCGGTCCAGGTGGTGCGGTCGCCCGCCTCGCGCATCGCCTTCTCGGCGTAGCCGTGCAGCCGGCTGCGCCAGTCACCGCCCGGCTGCTCGCCCTCGTCGGCCGGCCAGGCGCCGATCGCGGCCTGCCACAGCAGGGAGGCGAAGCCGGGGTCGGGCAGCGGCACCAGGTCCAGCAGCCGCTCCAGCGCGTCGGCCCAGCGGTGGGGTGCCTCGGCGAGCACGTGGATGCGGGCCCGGACGTCCTCGCCGCGCTTGGTGTCGTGGGTGGACAGCGTCGTCATGGCGTGCGGCCAGTCCTGCTGCCGCCGGGCCATCGCGGCGTGGAAGTCCTCCACCGTCGTCGAGAACACCGACGGGTCGCCGCCGACCTCGTTGAGCGAGGTGAGCCGGGGGTAGCGGTAGAACGCGCAGTCCTCCACGCCCTTGGCCATCACCATCCCCGAGGTCTGCTGGAAGCGGCGGGCCCCGTCGCAGCCGCCGTCGCGCAGCCAGGGCTCGAGCAGGTCGAAGGTCGCAGCCAGGTCGGGTCGCCGGTCGCGCGCTGCCTCGAACGCCTGGTCGAGGTGCTCCTCGCCGTCACGGTCGGTGGCGGTGAGGTAGGAGCGGTAGACCGGGAAGCAGGCGAGCAGCTCGGCAACGGCGTCCTCGCCCCGCGCGGTGGGCAGCCGCGGCACGTCGCGGCGCAGGTCGCGCACGATGCGCGCCGTCTCGCTGCCCAGGATGCCGTCGGCCACCTCGCGCTTGAGGTCGTGGACCATCGCGTGGAAGTCCACTGCGGCGGTCGAGGAAGGACGAAGTCCTGTCTCGAGACCCCGCAGCCGCGCCGCGAGCTCGTCCAGCGGTCCCTCGCCGGCCGGGTCCACGAGCACCCGGTCGACCAGGGCCAGCGCGTCGTAGCCGGTGGTGCCCTCGGTCGCCCACGAGGCCGGCAGCTCCTCACCGGGCTCGAGGATCTTCTCGACCAGGACGTAGGCGCCGCCGGTGAGCCGGGCCAGGTCGTCGAGGTAGCCCCGCGGGTCGCGCAGGCCGTCGGGGTGGTCCACCCGCAGCCCGTCGACCAGCCCCTCGCGGAACCAGCGCGCGATCTCCACGTGGGTCTCGGCGAAGACCTCCGGCTCCTCGACGCGCACGGCGGCGAGGGTGTTGACCGCGAAGAAGCGGCGGTAGTTGAGGTCGTCGTCGGCGCGGTGCCAGTCGACCAGCTCGTAGTGCTGGCGGGCGTGCACCTCCTGCGGGTCGTCGTGCAGCCCCGACGCCGTCCCGGGGGCGACCGGGAAGGCCTGGTCCCAGTAGTGCAGCTCGAGCCCGTGCTCGCCGAGGGCGAGCATCAGGTGGTCGATGGTGCCGTCCTCGGCCAGGTCGTCCTCGCCGACCACGGGGATGCGCAGCCGCTGGCCGGCGGTGTCCCAGTCGACGTCGAAGGCCGCCGCGTGCTCGGCGTCGCGTCCGTGCCGCAGCACCTCCCACCACCAGGGGTCGGCGGCCGGCGTCGCGACGCCGACGTGGTTGGGCACGATGTCGACCAGCACGCCGAGGCCGAGGCGCCGGGCCGTCTCCGCGACCGCCGCCAGACCCTCCTCGCCGCCGCGCTCGGGGTCGAGGTGGTCGTGGGCGACGACGTCGTAGCCGTGGCTCGAGCCGGGCTCCGCGGCCAGCAGCGGGGAGAGGTAGACCCAGTCGGCGCCGAGGTCGTGCAGGTGGGGGAGCAGCGCAGCCACGGCGTGCAGGTCCTGCTCGGCGCTGACCTGCAGGCGGTACGTCGACCTGGGCACCCGGGCCGGCACGGCCCGGGTCCTGGCGCTCACGAGGTGCCCCGGCCGGACTGCTCGCGCAGCGACGCGTCCACCGACCAGTCCACCTCGGGGTCCGGCTCGGCCCACTCCTGCAGCACCAGGACCGACCGGCCCGGCAGCTTCAGCTCGGTGCCGGCCAGCAGTGCGGTCTCGGGGTCGGTGCCACCGGCGGTGTCGATGACCGCGGCCCAGCGTCCGGCGTACTCCTCGGGCGGCAGCACGAGCGGCACGTCGTCGGCGCCGGCGTTGAAGAACAGGCAGAAGTGGTCGTCGACGATCGGCCCGCCGCGCTCGTCCATGCCCTGGATGCCGTGGCCGTTGAGGTACATCCCCAGGACCCGGCCGTCGCCGTCCCAGTCGGCCTCCTCCATCGGTCGGCCGTCGGGGTGCAGCCAGACGATGTCGTTGAGCCGCTCGGCGCCCTCGGGGCCGGTGCGCACCGTGGAGCCGGTGAAGAACCGCTTGCGGCGGAACGTCGGGTGCTCGGCACGCAGCCGCGACACCGCGGCGGTGAACTCCACCAACGGCCGGTCGAGGTCATCCCAGTGCATCCAGGAGATCTCGTTGTCCTGGCAGTAGGTGTTGTTGTTGCCGCCCTGGGTGCGGCCGCCCTCGTCGCCGTGCAGCAGCATCGGCACGCCCTGGGAGAGCAGCAGCGTCGCGATCATGTTGCGCTGGGTGCGGGCCCGCATCCGCAGCACCTCGGCGTCGTCGGTGGGCCCCTCGACGCCGTGGTTCCACGAGCGGTTGTGGCTCTCGCCGTCGTTGCCGTCCTCGCCGTTGGCGTCGTTGTGCTTCTCGTCGTAGGAGACCAGGTCGCGCAGGGTGAAGCCGTCGTGGGCGGTGACGAAGTTGATGCTGGCGAAGGGCAGTCGGCCCGACTGCTCGTAGAGGTCGGAGGAGCCGGCCAGTCGCGAGGCCAACTCGCCGAGCGTGGGCTCGCCGCGCCAGAAGTCGCGCACGGAGTCGCGGTACTTGCCGTTCCACTCCGTCCACTGCGGCGGGAAGCCGCCGACCTGGTATCCGCCGGGGCCGACGTCCCAGGGCTCGGCGATCAGCTTGACCTGCGAGACCACGGGGTCCTGCTGGACGAGCTCGAAGAACGTGGCGAGCCGGTCGACGTCGTAGAACTCGCGTGCCAGCGCGGCGGCGAGGTCGAAGCGGAACCCGTCGACGTGCATCTCGGTGACCCAGTAGCGCAGCGAGTCCATGATCAGCTGCAGCGAGTGCGGGTGCCGGACGTTGAGCGTGTTCCCGGTGCCGGTGTAGTCCATGTAGTAGCGCTCGTCGTCCTCGACGAGGCGGTAGTACGCCGCGTTGTCGATGCCCTTGAACGACAGCGTCGGCCCGAGGTGGTTGCCCTCCGCGGTGTGGTTGTAGACCACGTCGAGGATGACCTCGATGCCGGCGAGGTGCATCGCCTTGACCATCGACTTGAACTCCTGGACCTGCAGCCCGCGGGCCGAGGGGTCCTCGAGGTCGCGGGCGCCGGCGCTGTACTCCGCGTGCGGGGCGAAGAAGCCCAGGGTGTTGTAGCCCCAGTAGTTGCGCAGCCCCTTGTCGAGCAGGGAGTCGTCCTGCACGAACTGGTGGACCGGCATCAGCTCGATGGCGGTGACGCCGAGCTTGCGCAGGTGCTCGACCACGGCCGGGTGCGCGAGACCGGCGTAGGTGCCGCGCAGCTCCTCGGGCACGTCGGGGTGGAGCATCGTGAGCCCCTTGACGTGCGCCTCGTAGACGACCGTGTCGGTGTAGGGCGTGCGGGGGGCGCGGTCGCCCTCCCAGTCGTAGAACGGGTTGACGACCACGCCCAGGGTCATGTGGGCCGCGGAGTCGTCGTCGTTGCGGGACTCCTCGTCGCCGAAGGTGTAGGCGAACAGGGAGGGGTCCCAGTCGATCTCGCGCCACGTCGCCTTGGCGTAGGGGTCGAGCAGCAGCTTCGAGGGGTTGCAGCGCTGCCCGTGCTCGGGCGCCCACGGGCCGTGCACGCGGTAGCCGTAGCGCTGCCCCGGCTGCGCGGAGGGCAGGTAGCAGTGCCACACGTGCGCGTCGACCTCGGTCAGCTCCACGCGGGTCTCGGTCAGTGCGCCGTCCGCGCCGTCCGGGTCGTCGTCGAACAGGCACAGCTCGACCCTCTCGGCGACCTCGCTGAACAGGGCGAAGTTGGTGCCGCCCCCGTCGTACGTCGCCCCGAGCGGGTAGGCGTTCCCAGGCCAGACCTCCATCGGTCTCCCTCCATCGCGATGGGTGGTGCTTGGAACGTTCTAACAAGCCGGTGGGCACGCGCGCCTCACCCGTCGTGGCGGGAACCACCCGGGCGACCCCTGCCGCAGGTGGTTACCACTCGGTAGCATCAGCGTCATGAAGCGCGAGATCTACGACGAGGACCACGAGGCGTTCCGCTCCAGCGTGCGGGAGTTCCTGGAGCGCTCGGTCATCCCGAACGTCGAGCAGCACGCCGTCGACAAGGCCATCCCCCGCGAGTTCTGGCTCGAGGCCGGCAAGCAGGGGTTCCTGGGTCTGGAGATCCCCGAGGAGTACGGCGGCGCCGGCGCCGACGACTACCGCTTCAACGCCGTGATGGCCGAGGAGCTCTCCAAGGTCAACGCCGCCCTCGGCTCCTGCTGGGGCATCCACGCCGACATCACCGCGCCGTACATCGTGGCGATGGGCACCGAGGAGCAGAAGCAGCGCTGGCTGCCCGGCGTCGCCGCCGGCGAGATCCTGCTCGCCATCGGCATGACCGAGCCCTCCGGCGGCTCCGACCTCGCCGCCCTGAAGACCACCGCGGTCAAGGACGGCGACGACTGGGTCATCAACGGCTCGAAGACCTTCATCACCAACGGCTACTCCGCCGACCTGGTCGTCACCGCGGTCCGCACCGACCCCGAGAAGGGCGCGCGCGGCATCACGCTCTTCGCGATCCCCGCCGACGCCCCGGGCTTCTCCCGCGGCCGGAAGCTCGACAAGGTCGGCCAGGACGAGTCCGACACCGCCGAGCTGTTCTTCGAGGACGTCCGCCTCGGCGAGGACCACATCATCGGCGAGCTCGGCGGCGGCTTCATCGCGATGATGCAGAAGCTCCCGCAGGAGCGCCTGGGCTGCTCGATCAGCAACGTCGCGCACGCCAAGCAGATCCTGCTGGAGACGATCCAGTACACCAAGGACCGCAAGGCCTTCGGTGCCCCGATCGGCACCTTCCAGCACAACAAGTTCCTCATGGCCGAGCTCGTCACCTCCATCGAGGTCGCCGAGGCCTACATCGACCAGTGCGTCATCGCCCACGACAAGGGCGAGCTCACCCCGGTCGACGCCGCCAAGGCCAAGTGGTGGAGCAGCCAGGTCCAGAACGACGTGCTCGACCACTGCGTCCAGCTGCACGGCGGCTACGGCTTCATGAACGAGTACCGCGTCGCCCGCGCCTGGCGCGACGCCCGCGTCTCGAAGATCTGGGCCGGATCGAACGAGATCATGAAGGAGCTCATCGGCCGCGATCTCGGCCTGTAGCACGCACCTCGCGGCGTTGTCGGCGCTCGACGACCCGCTCCGCTCCAAGGTCGCCTTCGCGCCTCAGCCTTGCGATGCACGCACTACAGGCCCAGCTCGCCGAGGCGACCTGGGCCTGTAGCCCACACCGTCAGCCCACCGCCGGGCCCGGTCCTCCCTAGGAGCCCGGGTCCGGCGTGGGGCCGAACGCCTTCTCGCACTGCTTGCTGCCCCGACAGTCGTCGAGGGCACGCAGCCGCCGCTTCAGCTCGGCCAGCACGTCGGCGTACTCCTTCCCGCGCCGGGTCAGCTTCCCGGAGCCCACGTGGACGAGGTTGCGCACCTGGTGCGGGTCGACGTCGCGGTCGTAGAGCTCGACCTCGCCGGTGTGGTGGCGGACGTAGGTGTAGCGCGAGGTCCGCACGCCACGGAAGAGCCAGCCGTGCCCCTTCTTGCGGGCCGCGGCCAGCGAGGTCCCCGCCTGCACCAGCGCGGTGCCCGAGAGCCCCGTCGACTCCGCTCCGCGCGCCGCCGGCAGCAGGGAGGCGCCGTCGACGCGTCGATGCTGCGCGGCGGTCTCCCAGACCCCGGCCGCGTCCAGGAACGTCGCCGGCAGGTCCACGATGCTCGCGGGCGCCGTCGACCGCACGCCGCGGTCCAGCCCCGGACCGCGGACGAGCAGCGGGACCTGCAGGTTCTCCTCGTAGGGGAAGTTCTTGCCGCGCAGGCGGTGCTCCCCCAGCAGGAACCCGTTGTCGGAGGTGAACACCACCAGGGTGTCCTCCAGCTCCCCGAGCTTCTTGAGCCTGCGCAGCATCGCGGCGTTCGCCTCGTCGACCGCCGCCAGTGACCGCAGGCGCTGTCGGTGCAGGTGCGTCATGTCCTTGCGCGAAGCGGTCCGGCGACGCAGGTAGCGGGGCTTGTCGGAGACGTCCTCCTCGTTGAACGACGACCGCTTCAGCGACGGCGGCTTCGCCTTGCGGTGGAGGTCGCGGTGGCGGGGGGCAGGGATCGGCTCGCCGATGAAGCGGCCGTTGACGGTGCCGTCGTGGGGTGCGACGTGGCTGGCCCAGAGGAAGAACGGCCGGTCGCGCTCCGAGGCCCGCCGCAGGAACCGGTCGGCCCGGTCGGCCATCACGTCGGCGATGTAGCCCTTCGGGGTCTCGGGGTCGCCGTCGTTCTCGAAGTCGGTGTCGACGAACGCGTAGGTCCGTCCCAGGGTCGGATCCCACAGGTCCCACCCGCGCGGACGGCGCCGGTCAGCGGCGTACCCGTTGAGCATCTTGCCGATGAACCCGGTGGTGTAGCCGGCGTCCTGGAGGTAGGTGCCGAGGTTGCGGCGCAGGTGGACGCCCTCCTCGAAGGAGCGGAAGCGGTCCCAGCCGCCGTAGGGACCGTCGTTGTGCTCGACGCCGTTGTTGTGGGCGTGCTGGCCGGTCAGCAGGCTCGCCCGGGCCGGGCAGCACAGCGGGTGCGGGCTGATCGCCCGGACGAAGTCGACACCCTTGTCGCCCAGCAGCCGCCGGGTGCGCGGCATGGCCGACATGTCGGTGTCGGTCTGGTCGTCGGTGGTGATGAGCACGATGTTGGGCCGGCGCTGCTTCGCGGCCACCGCCGGCGCTGCTGCCGGCGCTGCCGCTGGACGGCGTACGTCGCGGGCCTGCTCGGCGCGGGCCTGGCGGCGGTCCGGCTCCTCGGCACCTCCGGCGGAGAGGCCGCCACCGGTCACCCCCAGCAGCGCGGCGAGGAGCAGGCAGACCGAGGCGAGGGCACGACGGGACGACGGGAGCACAGCGCCATTCTTTGCCGTCGCGCGGCGCCCTGTCCTGCGAACGCCCCGTCGCTGAGCGCAGCCTCACCTTCGTTGCCGGGTCCGGCGGCTCGCAGTTCACTGGACACCGTGACCTCCGAGCTGATCGACCCGCCCGACGTGGACCCGGCCGACGTGGAGCCCGCGCTGCACGACGACGAGCCGCACGGCGAGGGCCTGCGCTCGCGGCTGAACTGGCTGCGTGCCGGCGTCCTCGGGGCCAACGACGGCATCGTGTCCACGGCCGGTGTGGTCGTCGGTGTGGCCGGCGCGACCACCGACCGGACCGCGATCATGGTCGCCGGTGTCGCCGCCCTGGTGGCCGGCGCGCTGAGCATGGCCGCGGGCGAGTACGTCTCGGTCAGCACCCAGCGCGACTCCGAGCAGGCGCTGCTGGCCAAGGAGCGCCGGGAGCTCGACGAGGAGCCCGAGGAGGAGCTCGCGGAGCTCGCCCAGATCTACGTCGACAAGGGGCTCTCGCCCGAGCTGGCCCAGCAGGTCGCCGTCGAGCTCACCGCCCACGACGCGCTCGGTGCGCACGCCGAGGCCGAGCTCGGCATCGACCCCGACGAGCTGACCAGCGCCTGGCAGGCGGCCTGGGCGTCGATGGTCGCCTTCACCGTCGGGGCACTGCTCCCGCTGCTCACGATCCTGCTGGTCGTGGCCGACCTCCGGGTCCCGATCACGATGGTCTCGGTCGCCGTGGCGCTCGCGTTGACGGGGTGGACCAGCGCCCGGCTGGGCTACGGCCCTCCCGGACGTGCGGTGCTGCGCAACGTCGGCGGCGGGGTGTTCGCGATGGTCGTGACGTTCCTCGTCGGCTCCGCGCTCGGCACCACGATCGGCTGACGAGCCCGGTTCAGGCCTGCTCGACGCCGGCGGTGCGGGCCAGCCGGTGCAGCGACTCGCGCAGCGCCGGCTCCGGGGTGACCGCCCGCCGCAGCCCCGCGACCAGCTCGTCGGGCAGGTCGTCGAGCCCGCGCACCTCCTGGTGCAGCCCCTCCATCGTGGCGTCGAGGCGGGCCGCGGTCTCCGCCGCCTCGCGCAGGCCCTCCAGCAGCTCCGGCGGGACGTCGCGGCGGTACTTGTAGAAGATCTTGTGCTCCAGGCTGGCCCAGAAGTCCATGGCGACGGTGCGGAACTGGGTCTCGACCGTCACCGGCACCGTGCCCTCGGACAGGAACACCGGCACCTCCAGCAGCGCGTGCAGGCTGCGGTAGCCGTTGGGCTTGGGCTCGCGGACGTAGTCGCGCACCTCGACCACGCGCAGGTCCGGCTGGCGCGAGAGCACGTCGAACACGCGGTAGACGTCGGAGACGAACGAGCACGTCACGCGCACGCCGGCGATGTCGGTGACCCGGGCGCGGACCTCGTCGTACGTCGGGGCGCCACCCACGGCGATGCCCTTGCGCTCCATCTTGTCGGCCAGGCTCTCCAACGACTTCACGCGCGAGGAGACGTGCTCGATCGGGTTGTGCTCGTGGAGGTGGGTGTACTCGTCCTGCAGGATCTGCAGCTTCGTCAGCACCTCCTCCATGCCGAACTTGTGCTCGAGCAGGAAGCGGCGCAGTCCCTCGTCGGGCGCGGTGCCGGGATCGCCGAAGGTGCTCGGGAAGCGGTCGCGGCTCGGTGACACCCCGCCAGCCTACGGACCCGACCGGGGTCCAGCCCCTAGGTTGCTGGCAGGAGGTCCCTATGAGAGTGGCGGTCACGCGCGAGACGCGCGAGGGAGAGACCCGGGTGGCGATGGTGCCCGAGCTGGTCGCGAAGCTGAGCGCGCTCGGGCACGAGGTCCTCGTCGAGCCGGGGGCCGGCGCAGGGGCGCTCCACACCGACGAGGCGTACGCCGCCGCCGGTGCCGTGCTCGCCGACGACCCCTACTCCGACGCGGAGCTGGTCTGCTCGGTCCAGCCGCTGCCGCGCGACCTGGCCCGACGGTTGGCATCGGGCACCGTGACGGTCTCCTTCCTGCCCACGGCGGCCGAGCTCGACCTGGTGCGCGACTACCGCGACCTGGGCGTGACCGCGCTGGCGATGGAGCTGGTGCCGCGCATCTCCCGCGCGCAGTCGATGGACGCGCTGTCCTCGCAGTCGCTGGTCAGCGGCTACCGCTGCGCCGTGGTCTGCGCGGGGCTGCTGCGCCGCTTCCTCCCCCTGAACATGACCGCCGCCGGCACCGTGCCGCCCGCCGAGGTGGTCGTGCTCGGCGCCGGGGTGGCCGGGCTGCAGGCGATCGCCACCGCACGCCGCCTCGGGGCCGTGGTGAAGGCCTACGACGTGCGTGCCGCCGCGGCCGAGGAGATCCGCTCGATGGGCGCCCAGGCGATCGAGCTGGACCTGCCGACGCTCGACGGCGCGGGAGGGTACGCACGCGAGATGACCGAGGAGCGGGCCGCGCTCCAGCGCGAGCTGCTGGCGCCGTACGTCGCTGCGGCCGACGGCCTGATCACGACCGCTGCCGTGCCGGGCCGCACCGCACCGGTGCTGGTGACACGGGGGATGGTGGAGGCGATGAGCGCCGGCTCCGTCGTCGTCGACCTGGCGGCTGACTCCGGCGGCAACGTCGAGGGCTCGGTGCCGGGTGAGGTCGTGCGGGTCGGCCGGGCGCAGGTGTGGGGCGGACGCAACGTGCCGGCGCAGATGCCCGAGCCGGCGTCGCGGCTCTACGCCCAGAACGTGCTCAACCTCGTGGCGCTGCTCAGCGGTGACGCCGGCTCGCTGTCGCTGGACTGGGACGACGAGATCATCGCCGGCGCCTGCGTCACCCACGACGGGGTGGTGCGCCACGAGCCCACCGCGCGGCTGCTCGACGCCCCGGATCCCGAAGGAGGCCTCGCATGACCGACGGCAT
>Ga0310345_10002579_pt1 | contig 18071 bp, 18 predicted proteins | sample HC15DNA20500_MG_FD_204667 | JGI IMG/M metagenome (GOLD analysis project Ga0310345, IMG submission 204667) | Marine microbial communities from station ALOHA, North Pacific Subtropical Gyre - HC15-DNA-20-500_MG | ecosystem: Environmental > Aquatic > Marine > Oceanic | place: Pacific Ocean: North... | reverse complement strand
TCGGTTCATCGACAGAATTGCACATTTCACCGCAGGGCTGAACGCCCGACAGGGAGACCGCAACGCCATGACTATCGATAGTGAGCCCGCCGCCGATTCCCAATCCTTTCTTGGCCGCCTCGCCCCAAGAGGCTTTGCGCGCCCGATGCTTGCCGCTGCCGGCGTGCTCGCGGTCGGCATGGTCGTCGGCGGCTATCTCCTGGGCGACGGCCTGCGCCGCAGCCGTGAAGCGGACCGCGCCGTCACCGTGCGGGGCCTCGCCGAGCGTGAAGTCACCGCCGATCTCGCCACCTGGACCATCGCCTATTCCGCCACGGCCGAGGACATGGGCAGCGCGCAAGCCAGCGTAGATCAAGACAGCCAGGAAATCCGCGCCTTCTTCGCCGGATTGGGCTTCCCCGCCGAAGCGCTCCAGCCGACCGGCGTCAACGTCAGCACGAGCACCGACAACGGCGTGACGCGCTTCACCGTGCGCCAGCGGATGGCGCTGCGCACCACCGACATCAAACGCGCGCAGGATGCGGTGCGCCGCCAGTTCGATCTGGTGCGCCGGGGCGTGATGCTCGAGGAAGGCTCCGGCATGGCCTATACCTTCACCGGGCTCGACAAGATAAAGCCCGCGATGGTGGCCGAGGCGACCAAGGACGCCCGCCGGTCCGCCGAACAGTTCGCCAAGGACAGCGGCACCGGCGTGGGCGGAATCAAGAACGCGACGCAGGGCTACTTCGAAGTCAGCGCGCGCGACGGCGATGGCGGCGGCGGCTGGGGTGTGTCGGACACACCCTTCAAGAAAGTCCGCGTCGTCACCACGATCGATTTCTATCTGCGCTGACGCAACTGCAACGGGCGCGCGCTGCACTGCAGCACGCGCCCGTTGCGAACAGGCTCAGAACGATGCGGTCAGCGAGACCACGCCCACCGGCTTGGTGGTGCGATAGTAGACATTCGAGCACGTCGCGATCTGGGCGGGCGAGGACGCCCCGTTGCACAGACCGCTCCCGGCGAAGTCGCTGCGGGTCATATTCGTGCCGACTACTGAGGCATCGAGCGCGAGGTTCTTATACTTCGCGGTAACCCCGACGTTGTAGTCGATAAACTCCTTCGGGAAGTCGAAGCCGCCGCCGGTGTGCGCGATGTGCGAATGGACGCTCAGCGGAGTGCCCGGGATCGCGCCGCCCAGCTCGGCGTAGACATAGGTATTGCCGCGATGGGGCGACGTGAAGTTGTAGTTGAACACGTTCTGCGCGGGCGCGAAATTCGCGCCGACCTTGGCCGTGACCGGGCCGAAGGTCTTGGCGAGCGAGCCATAGACTTCCCAGTAGTTGCCGACCGTCGCGCCCGGATAGATGTAGCCGTAGAGCCCGACGTCGATGGTCACGCCGCTCTTGCCGAGACTGTGCGTGTAGCCGCCATAGACGTCGATTTCGGTGCCGCCGATGTTGATCGGATAGACCAACGTCGGATCGGTCGCCGTGCCGAAGGTGATTGGCGTCGGCGTCGAGGTCGAGGCGCTCGAAGCCCAGGTGGTGACATAGAAGCCCGAGCTGTGCGCGATGGTGATGGTGCCCTGCACAACCGGCTTGTTGTCCGACTGCGCCACGCCGCGGAACCGGTACTGGCTGGCAATGGTCGCCGCGCCGGTGATGGTGATGTCGCTGGGCGGGGCCGTTTCATCGGCCAGCGCGGGCGCCGCTGCGGCGAGGCTCAGAGCAGCAAAGGTTGCGGCCACGAGGGCCTTGCTGGACGTACGCATGGAGAATCCTTTGTTCTGTGGTTCGCGTCGTCCCACCTGCACAAAACGTGGCGACTCGTCATTTGCGGCCAACCTTCGCTTTGTAACTTTTTGTTGCCGCATCATGTTGCGCTGCACAAGGACCTGCTAACGGCTGGTCGCGCCTTTCCCACGGTCTGTTGCAATTCCGCACCATGCAACACGCCCGCCTTGTATGGCCAGATCGAAGGCCCATATATCTTTAGTCAGGCCCGTCATTGATGCTCAAGCTGCTGCGTTCCCTTCTAGACTACCGCGCCGAGCCGGAGGTGATTCCTTCGATCCCGGATGGTGAGCGCGTCTACGCGATCGGCGATATCCACGGCCGCTACGACTTGCTGTGCCGGATGATCGCGCGGATCGAAGCCGATGAAGCCGGTCGGCCCGCTGCGGATACGACCGTCATCCTGCTTGGCGACCTTGTCGATCGCGGGCCAGACAGCGCAGGTGTGATCGCCACCGCGCGCGAATGGGCCAAGCGCCGGAAAGTGCGCATCCTTGCCGGCAATCACGAGGAAATGTTCCTCGGCAGCTTCGAGCGCGATGACACGCTGCGCCATTTCCTCCGCCATGGCGGGCGCGAAACGCTGCTGAGCTATCCGATCGAGCCCGACGTCTACAGCCGCGCAACGCTCGAGGAACTGCGCGCGATCATGCAAGATGTAGTCCCTGCGGACGACATCGCGTTCATGCAGTCCATGGAAGACCGTATCCAGATCGGCGACTACGTTTTCGTGCATGCGGGCGTGCGCCCGGGCATCCCGCTTGAGGAGCAGAAAGTCTCCGACTTGCGCTGGATCCGCGGCGAATTCATCGAAGGCCCGGAGAAGCGCGACTTTGCCGTCGTCCATGGCCATACCATTCTCGAAACACCGCACGTTTCGCCACTGCGCATCAGCCTGGATACCGGTGCCTATGCCTCCGGGCTGCTTTCAGCCATCGGTCTCGAAGGAACCGCGCGGTGGCTGATTTCGGTCCAAGGCGAACCGGCAGCAGAAGCCGCCTAGTCGTCGAACAGGACGGTGCGCACCGCTCCGTCCGCGCGGTAGACCGGCGCATCGCGGCGCACTTCGTACATCCGGTTCCAGGTCGCCGTCGGCCCCAACCCGACAAGCGCATCGCGCATCTGCGCATAGTAGGTGTGCTGGAAATGCGCGACGAGCGAGGCGTGATCCTCCCACAGCTCGTGCACCGTCACTCGGTTCGGCACGCAGGGATCGGCGGCAAAGCAATACTCGAGGCAGCCCGGCTCCTCGGTGCGCGTCTTCCACTGGATAGGCCCGGTCAGCCGCACGGCCTCGTCGCGCGTGGCCTCGTCGGCAAACTCGAGATAGGCGTGGATGACCACCTGCGGCATGGCGAATTCTCCTCTCGCCCGCCAATCAAGCACAGCGCGCCCGGGGGCGCCCCTATTGATAAACGCAGGTATCGTAGTCCGCGCGCACCGTGGTCACCCGCTTGGCGATCACATTGCCGTGGCGCCGCGTGAAGCCGGTCGCCCCGGTCACGGCGCGCACTTTGGGCTGGGGAAAGGCCGCAGCAATCCGCGCCGCCTCGACCCGGCTGAGCTGCGCCGCCGACTTCTTGTAGTAGCGCTGCGCTCCCGCCTCGACGCCATAGGTCCCGATCCCCGTCTCGGCGACGTTGAGGTAGACTTCCATGATCCGCCGCTTGCCCCAGATCGTCTCGATCAGCACGGTGAACCAGGCCTCCAGCGCCTTCCTGAGATAGCCGCCACCCTGCCACAGGAACACGTTCTTGGCCGTCTGCTGGCTGATCGTGGAGCCCCCGCGGATGCGCCCGCCTTGCTGGTTGCGTTCCCACGCCTTGAGGATCGCATCCTGATCGAACCCATGGTGCTCGCAAAACTTGCCGTCCTCCCCGGCAATCGCGGCATCGACCATGTTGCGATCAATCTTGGTCAGCGGCACCCATTCCTTGGTAATGCCGTTAGGATCGAAGATCATCGTCAAGGTGACTGGCACCGGCACGAAACGGTAGACCACAACCATTGTCACGCTGAGGAACAGAAACGCCGCCACCAGCCGCGTCAGCAGCCAAGCCGCCTGATGCAGCAGGCCCGGGCGGCGGCGACGCGCCGGGAAATACCCCTCGTTCTTGAGCTTGTGTAATTCTTCTTCCATGCAGCTGCGATAATACCCCGCAGAACGCCGCTGGCAATCGGGAGCGCAGGGCTTTGCAACGCACCATCCGCGTCGTTCTGGCAGCTCTGGCCGTGCTGGCCTCGGTGCTCGCCCCCACAATCGCCCACGCCGATGATGGATCCGACTTGTGCGCCAACCGCCCGGGCCTCGGCACACCGCCCTGCACGCTGCCCGCAGGCGGTATCATGGTCGAACTGGCTGCGGTAGGTTGGGAGCGTACCATCAGCCCCGGCAGGCGCGATGATAGTCTGGTCCATGGCGATGCGCTGTTCCGCGCAGGCCTCGGCCGCGCGACCGAGATCGAAATAGGCCTCGGCGGCTGGGCCCGCAGCTTTAGCCAGGCTGGCGCCATCAGCGAAGCGGCGAGCGGTCTTGGCGATGCGACGTTCGCGGTGCGCCATGGCTTTGGCAGCGAAACGGAAGCAAAGTTTGCCGTGCAGGCCTATGTGGCCGTACCCGTCGGCCGTCCACCCGGCGGTGCCGGCGATTGGGGCGCGGGTGTGCTGCTCCCCATCGCACTGCCCCTGCCTGCCGGTTTCAGCCTGATCGCCACGCCGGAGATCGCTGCTGCCGTGAACGCCTCGGGCCGGGGTCGCCACCTTGCTTGGGGCGCCGTGGCAGGCCTCGAGCATGCGCTGACCCGTGCGGTGTCCCTATCCGCCGAAGTGTCCGCGTTTCGCGACGACGACCCGGAGGGCGCCGCCACCGAAAGCCGCTTCGCCCTCGCCGCCGCATGGCGGGTCTCGCGTTCGCTGCAGATCGACATCGAAGTCGATTTCGGGCTTACCCCGGCCGCACCCGATCACGCCCTGCTGCTGGGCTTCGCGCGCCGGTTCTGATCAACCGCGCGCATCGAACGCGGACCGTGCTGCCTCAACGTGGCGCAAGTTCGCCTCGGCCCAGAGCCAAACGCCGCAAAACGCTTCGGAAAGGCCGCTTCCCAGCGGCGTCAGGCAGTAATCCACATGCGGCGGGACCACCGGATGCACTGTCCGTTCCACCAGCCCGTCGCGCTCCATTTGGCGCAAGGTCTGCGTCAGCATCTTCTGGCTGATGCCGGGCACGCGCCGCCCCAGCTGGGTAAACCGCTGCTTTCCGTGCTCCTCCAGCGCCTCGAGCACCAGCATGGTCCACTTGTCGGCCACCCGGCCGATCAGGTCATCGACCAGCGCGCTCACCCGTTCGTCGGCCATGACCTCCGCTTCGCTGCGCATCCTACACTTACCTTACGGTTAGTACCGCACAAAAAGGTGCCTACTTTCTAGAAGAGAGCGAACTGATAGAACGGCGCCATCACCCCCGCAAGCAAGGATTCGCGCCCATGAAACCCTCTGGCAACACCATCCTCCTCTCCGGCGGCGGCTCCGGCATCGGCCGCCGTCTCGCCCAGCGCTGGCACGATGCAGGCAACACGGTGATCGTCACCGGCCGCACCCTCGCCAGTCTGGAAGAGACCATCGTCGGCCGGCCCGACCTCCACGCCCGCGTGCTCGATGTGACCGACGCCGCCGCTATCGCTGCCTTCGCGGCCAGCATCACCGCCGAGTTTCCGGCACTCAACGTGCTGGTCAACAACGCCGGCATCATGCGCTTCGAAGACCTCACCGCCCCGCGCGACATCGGCGATGTCGAGGCAACGATTGCCACCAACCTGCTCGCTCCGATCCGCCTGACCGATGCGCTGGTCGCCCACCTCAAGGCGCAGGCGGACGCGGCGGTGGTGATGGTTTCGTCCGGCCTCGCCTTCGTGCCGATGGCCGTGACCGCCACCTATTGCGCTACCAAGGCCGCGATCCATTCCTACAGCCAGTCGCTGCGCCACCAGCTGGCGGGGCAGGTCGAAGTGATCGAACTCGCCCCACCCGCGGTGCAGACCGATCTCACCCCCGGCCAGTCCACCCGCGCCAACTACCTGCCGCTGGAGACCTTCATCGACCAGACCATGGCCCTGTTCGAACAGCAGCCGACCCCGCCGGAGATCCTCGTGCCTAACGTGCTGTTCCTGCGTCATGCGGAAGCGGAAGGCCGCTACGCCGCCGCATTCGACGTACTGAACCGCGATTTCGGCCACAACTGAGGCGCACGCTCGATCCCAAAAACAAAAACGGCCGGGGTCACCCCCGGCCGCCTTGGCATTCGAACCTGGTGCTGAACGTCACGCCGTCAGCAGATGCCGCTCGCCGGCAATGCGCTGCATCGCCTTTTGCAGCTTCTCGAAGGCGCGCACCTCGATCTGGCGCACGCGCTCGCGGCTGACGTTGTAGACCTGGCTCAGTTCCTCGAGCGTCTTGGGCTCGTCGATCAGGCGCCGGTCGGTGAGGATATGCCGCTCGCGCTCCGAAAGGCTGTCCATCGCCTCGACCAGCAGGGCATGGCGCAGATGCGCTTCCTCGGCGTCGGCAACCGTCTCGTCCTGCAGCGGGCTGTCGTCGACCAACCAGTCCTGCCACGAACCTTCGCCGTCCTCGCGCACCGACACGTTGAGGCTGGCGTCGCCGCCCATCATCATGCGCCGGTTCATGTTGACGACCTCGGTCTCGGATACGCCGAGGTCGGTCGCGATCTTCTTCACGTCGTCCGGATGCAGGTCCGAATCCTCGAACGCCTCGAGGTTCTTCTTCATCCGCCTGAGGTTGAAGAACAGCTTCTTCTGCGCCGCCGTGGTGCCCATCTTCACGAGGCTCCACGAGCGCAGGATGAACTCCTGGATCGAGGCCTTGATCCACCACATCGCGTAGGTCGCAAGGCGGAAGCCCCGGTCGGGCTCGAACTTCTTCACGCCCTGCATGAGGCCGATGTTGCCTTCGGAAATCAGCTCGCTGACCGGCAGGCCATAGCCGCGATAGCCCATGGCGATCTTGGCCACGAGCCGGAGATGGCTCGTCACCAGCTGCGCAGCGGCCTCCGGATCGGCATGCTCCTGATAGCGCTTGGCGAGCATGTATTCCTGCTCGGCCGTCAGCACGGGGAACTTGCGGATTTCGGCGAGATAGCGATTGAGCCCCGCTTCGCCGCCACCAAGGGCAGGGACCAGCGCGGTCGATTTCTTCTCAGACACCAGAACACATCCTTTCGCCGCGCCCGCTGGGAGAGGGAGGGGGCGCGAACCTCATCGGCCTTACCCGGCCAAGGCTGTGTCGCGATACGTTCGCGGCTTGTTCCGATATATCCAAGCCGGAACGATCTCGCCACACAGCAAAACTATTCGCCCACGTAGCGCCGTTCGATACAGCGCGTTTTTGGGGCATTGCACCTTTGTTCCATGCCATATGGTCAGCCACCCTGCCCTCCCAGTTCGACAATGAGCGTGCTGAGATCGACGGGCGTCGGGCTGGCGAAGCGCACCGAGTCGCCGCTCGCCGGGTGGATGAAGCCAAGCTCGGCCGCGTGCAATGCCTGCCGGCGAAAGCCGAGCCGGGCGAGCAGGGGCTTGTGCTGGGAAGAGGTGCGTCCATAGACAGGATCACCCACTAGCGCATGGCCGATTGATGCAAGGTGAACGCGCACCTGGTGGGTTCGCCCGGTCTCGAGGCGGCATTCGACCAGCGCCGCGCCCTGAAGCACTTCGATGGTCCGATAGTGCGTCACGGCATGCTTCCCACGGCCCTCGCTCACGAGCGCCATCTTCTTGCGATCCCGCTCGCTGCGCCCGATCGCCCCGCGCACCGTGCCCGCCGACGGCACCGGCACTCCGGTCGTCACTGCCTGATAGATGCGGTGGATCGAATGGTCGGCAAACTGCTTGGCCAGCCCCTCGTGCGCCGCATCGGTCTTGGCGACGACCAGCAGCCCCGAAGTATCCTTGTCGATCCGGTGGACGATGCCCGGCCGCGCCACCCCGCCGATGCCTGAAAGCTGGCCCCGGCAATGGTAGAGCAGGGCGTTGACCAGTGTGCCGTCAAAGTTGCCCGCCGCCGGATGCACCACGAGGCCCGCCGGCTTGTCGACCACGATAAGGTGCGCGTCCTCATAGACGACGCTGAGCGGAATATCCTGCGCCGCCGCCTCGGCCGGTGCGGCTTCCGGCACGCGGATCGAGAACGGCGTCCCTTCGGCAGGCTTCAGCGAGGCCTGCGCCGCGGTCTTGCCCGCCAGCGCCACCCGCCCCTCGTCCATCAGCGCCTTGATCCGCTCGCGCGAGAGGCCCGAGACATCAGCGAGCGCCCGGTCGAGCCGCAGCCCGCCGGCGGGAATGGTGCCCTCGATGATCGTCTCGCATGCCCCCATGGTCCGCCCGATATGGGAAGCGTGTCAGCGCGCCGCAAGAACCTGCGGCTTCGGCAGTTCCGCCCGCAGGAAATCGAGCATCGCGCGGACTTTGCCGGGGAGGAAATTGCGGCTGGGATAGATCGCCCAGACGCCGGTGTCGAAGTCGGTCGCCGCCACATCATGCGCCGGAAAGCAATCGACCAGTCGGCCCGAGGCGAGATCGTCCGCAATCATCCAGTCCGCCAGCAGCGCTGGCCCCATCCCCGCCAGCGCCGCCTCGCGCAGACCCAGCGCGCTTGAGATCAGCAGCCGCCCGCCGACCGGCACCACTTCTTCGGCGCCTCCATCATCGCGGAAAATCCAGCGGTCGCGAAAGCCCGCCAACGTGAACCGCAAAGCCTCACAAGCCGCCAGATCGGCCGGAACAGCAAGCGGATGCGCAGCCAGCCATTCCGGCGCGGCCACCACCCGGTAGCGCGTCGCCACCAGCCGCGTCGCGATAAGGTTCGCTTCCACCGCCGGAGCCAGCCGCACCGCCAGATCGATCCCCTCACGCACCAGATCGACTTGCGTGTCGCTCATCAGCAGTTCGACCGTCAGCTCCGGATAGCGCGCGCGGAAGCGCGCCAGCATCGGCATCACGCGCACCATCCCATACGATACGGAGACCGACAGCCGCAGCGTGCCCACCGGCCCGCGACCGATCGCCCGCGCCTCGGCCCCGGCTTCCTCCAGCTGTGCCACCAGCGGTTCGATCCGCGCAAGATAGAGCGCGCCCGCCTCGGTCAGCGAAAGCTTGCGCGTGGTGCGGTGAAACAGGCGCTCGCCCAGCTCCGCTTCGATCACCCCTACCGCGCGCGAGATCGACGATGGCTCGGTACTCCGGCTTCGCGCGACTTCGGAGAAGCTCCCCCGGTGCGCCACCTCGGCGAATATCCGCAGCGTCTCGATGTCCATGCGCCCACCTTTGCGTACTGCGCAAAGGTATATCGCAAACGCCCGCCTTTTTCAATTTCATGAGCGGCAATACCTGCGAGCCATCCACTCCAGAAAAGGCCCTCCCCATGACCACCCTTCTCCGTATCGACGCCAGCGCCCGCACCGAAGGCTCGCATTCGCGCGACCTCGGCCACGCCTATGAAGCCGCCTGGCGCGCGGCCCACCCCGGCGGCACCGTCGTTCACCGCGATCTCGCCGCGAGCGCGATCCCGCAGATCACCGCGCCGACGATCGCCGGGTTCTACACCCCCGCCGATGCCATGACCGACGACCTGCGCGCCGCCACCGCCCTTTCCGATGCGCTGATCGCCGAGCTCAAGGGCGCAGACGACGTGCTGGTGACCACGCCGATGTACAATTTCAGCATCCCCGCCGCGCTCAAGGCCTGGGTCGACCAGATCGTGCGCATCAACGCCACTTTCAGCTATGACGGCACCAGCTTCACCGGCCTCGTCACCGGCAAGCGGGTCACCATCGCAATTGCCTATGGTGCGGGCGGCTACGGCCCGGATGGCGCGCTCGCCGCGCTCGATCTGGTGCGCCCCTACCTCCAGACCCTGTTCGGCTTCCTCGGTTTCACGGATGTCCATGTCGTCAGCGTCGAGGCAACCACCGGCGATCCCATTACGCTCGAAGCTGCCATGGTCGAAACCCGCCGCGTGATCGCAGCGTTCGCCGCCTGAACGGAGACTGATCCCATGAACCCCATCGATCTCACTGGCCGCGTGGCCCTCATCACCGGCGCCAATCGCGGTATCGGCGCCGCCATCGCCGCCCGTCTTGCCGCAGCTGGTGCCCACGTCGTCGCCACCGCGCGCAGCCTCGCAGCCGCCGAAGCCACCGCCACCACGCTCCGCGCCGCTGGTGGCAGCGCCGATGCGCTCGCCATCGACGTCACCGACTACACGGCTGTCGAGGCCGCGATTGCCGCCACTCTGGCCCGCCATGGCCGTCTCGATATCGTGATCGCCAATGCCGGCTCGATCGAACCCATCGCCCGGCTGGGTGACAGCGATCCCACCGCGTGGAGCACGGTCGTCGACGTCAACCTCAAGGGCGTCTACAACACCGCGCGCGCCGCGCTCGCCGCGCTGCTGGAAAGCCGCGGCACGTTCCTCGCGATGAACTCGGGCGCGGCCAATGGCCCGATGGAAGGCTGGAGCCACTACTGCGCGACCAAGGCGGCGGTGCAGATGCTCACCCGCCACCTTCACAAGGAATATGGCGAAGAAGGCCTGCGCTCGATCGGTCTTTCACCGGGTCCGGTCGCGGGCGAGATGCAGGCAGCGATCCGCGCCTCCGGCCTCAATCCGGTCAGCCGCCTTGCCGACAGCGCCTACATTTCGGCCGAAGCGGCTGCCGAAGCCGTGGCATGGCTCTGCACCCCGGCGGCAGACCCGTTCCTCGGCACCGACTTCTCGATCAAGACCGACGAAGGCCGCCGCCTCGTCGGGCTGGACCGCCTCGCCGCCTGAACCGGACGCGCGCGCCAGCCTTCAGGCAACAATCAGAATGTCGGTGAACGACAGCGCCGGGTGCACCGTATCGCCGAACGTGGCGACCAGCACGGCGGCCCTGCTGCCGATGCCATCGGGATCGTAAAACACGTTCCCGGTGGCCTGATTGTAGATGATCCGGTCTGTGGCATCGTGCGCTGCCGTGCCTGCATAAAACGCGTCGGCACCCAGCGCGCCGATGGCGCCCAGCGCCGTGAACACCGTCTTGCTGAAGGCCAGCTTGTCGCCTTCGCTCGCCGTGAAGTCGGTCACGGTATCGACAGAACTGCCAAGGGTCGTGCTCGAAAGCGTCGAAAACACGAATGTATCGCTGCCGAGCCCGCCGGTCAGCCGGTCCTGCCCGGCGCCACCGTTCAGCGTATCGTTGCCCGCGCCGCCGTCGATGCTGTCCGCACCGCCCAGACCGGACAGGACATTGTTGCCCGCGTTGCCGGTCAGCACGTTCGCATCCTTGTTACCGGTTCCGTCGATCGCGGCGGTGCCGGTCAGGATCAGGTTCTCGACGTTGAGCGCGAGCGTATAACTGGCCGAAGCTTCGACCGTGTCGGTCCCGGCGGCAAGGCCCTCGCGCACGATATCAAGGCTGTTGTCGACGATGTAGCGATCATCCCCCGTGCCGCCGATCAGCGTATCGATGCCTGTGCCGCCATCCAGCGTGTCGTTGCCGGCGCCGCCGTTGAGCGTGTCGGCACCGCCAAGCCCCTTCAGCACGTCATTGCCTTCCATGCCGAACAGCGAGTCCGTTCCCGCAGCGCCGGTTATCACGTTGTCCAGCGTGTTGCCGTAGCCGCTGTGGGTGCTGGTATCGACATATGTGAACGTCAGGTTCTCGACGAAGCTGCCCAGCCGGTAGGTCGCGAGCGCGGTCTGCACCGTGTCGGTTCCCTCGTTGGCCAGTTCGATCACCCTGTCGGTGGCACTGTCCACCACATAGGTGTCATCGCCGCTGCCGCCGGTCATGGTGTCGTTGCCGGTCCCGCCATCGAGCGTATCGTTGCCGCCTAGCCCGATCAGCTGGTCATTGCCGCCGAGCCCGCGCAGCACATCATCGCCCGTGCCGCCGGTCAGCACGTCGTTGCCCGCGGTGCCGGTGCCAGCCCCGGCCGAAATCAGATCGATGGTCTTGTCGGCAAAGCGCAGATGCTCGACATTGATCACCGTGCGCACGCCGGTGTTGCCGCCGTTGCGCAGGCTCACCTCGAACTGGGCCGTGCCGGTCTGCACGATCTGGTAGTTGCTCGCGGCCCCGCCGAAGACCGCGGTATCGTCGTCCGCACCGCCGTCCAGAATGTCATTGCCACGCCCGCCGACGAGCAGATCATTGCCCGCACCGCCACGCAGGGTATTGTCACTGTCGTCGCCGTAGATTCTGTCGTTGCCGCCAAGCCCGTCGACCGGGCCCACCTGGTCCGGCCGCAGCACGATGATGTCATCACCGGTGCTCGCCTGCACGCTGCCCGTGCCGAACAGGCGGGCGATGGCGTTGCCGCTGCTCGTCCCGTAGTCGAGTGCGGTTACCGCGAAGCCGCCACCATCGATGCCGGTGATCTGTGCCGAGGTGTGGAGGCCCGGATCAATCTGGAATGTCAGGCCGACCCTGGCTCCGGTCGCGTCATAGATCTGACCGTATTGGCCTGCCCCGTTGCCCGAGGCAGTGTTTGCCCAGGTGACCACGAAGTTGCCGTCCTCGAGCGCGGCAACATCCGAGCCGATGTACCCACCACCGACCACCGATTGCGCCAGGATCGGCGTGCCCGCAGTTGAGCCATCGCCGCCATAGAGCTGCACCCAGACATCGGTATCGAAGCCGGCGCGCGTGGAATTCTCGATCCAGCTCACCGCAAAGCCGCCGTCGGCAAGCGCGGTGATCGAGACCGATTCCCGGCCCGTGCCGAATGCATAAGGCGCAGATCCGTCGACCACGATTTCAGGGCCGACCGTCTGCATCGCTGCATCGACAATCCGCACTCCGATGGAGGGCAGCGGGGACGCTGCGGGGCCGTCCCACTTCAGGTAGGCGACTGCAACGGAGCCATCGCCGAGCCGCGCGGCGTCGAACGTGATCACTTGCGACTGGCCGGTCAGCGCATCGCCCAGTTGCGTGCGCTCGCTCAGGATCGTGCCGGCCGAATCGACCAGCTGCGCAAAGATATTGGCGTTCTCATTCGGCAGCGACGACTGTGACAGGACGTAGAACTGATCGCCTCCGGCCGCGATGATCCGCGGCAAGACAGCACCGGATATTCCTGCGCTGGAATAGGTTCCGGCAAGAAACGGAGCGCCGAGCGAAGCGCCGGTCTGATCGTAGGCATGCGCGATGATGCCATTGCCGTTCGTGCCCCTGCCGACTTCGTCCCAGGCGATCACGAAGCTGCCATCGTCCAGCGTCGCTACCGTGGGGTTGAACTTGAAGTGGGACTCGGCGGAATTGGGCGCACCATTGACAACGAACTGACCGCCTGCGGTGCTGCCATCGGCATTGAAGATCTGCGCGAGAACGTTGTTGGCGCCGCCGTTGCCGTCAACCCACGTCACCACGTAGCGGCCACCCGAAAGCCGCCCGATCGAAGTCTGCTGTTCGGTGGCCAAGGGATCGCTGTTGGACCAGGCGGCCCCACGACTTTGATAAACCGACATCAGAATCCCCCCGATTGTAGCATCGTTCGTCTATCTCGGTAGATTGATACCGTTTCATGTCAGGCACGGAGCTGGAGCGATTGACCGCGCACGGCCCTGAATGTAAATTTGACGCCGTCGGGCTGTCGTCCGGCGATGGAGATTAGATGACCCTCTGATGCGCGCTCCCCCGTTTGCGGGGAGCGGTTCCCGACCAGACCCGGCATCGCGTGCACGGCAAAGCCCTCACGCGAGACCGATTTTCTGCATCTACATCAGAGAGACCTGCATTGACCAACATCACCATCCGCGACCTTGTTCGCGCCGACCTTCCGCTTGTCGCCCCGATCCTCGATGCGACCGGCCTGTTCCCGTCCGACATGCTGGCCGACATGGCCGAGCCTTGGCTTGCCGGCGAGGCGCCCCACCACTGGCTCGTCGCGGTGGACGGTCCGGACGTGCTCGGCTTCGCCTATGCCGAACCCGAACGGATGACCGACGGCACCGTCAACCTCCTCGCCATCGCGGTCGATCCCGCGCGGCAGAATGGAGGGGTGGGAACCGCCCTCATCGCTGAACTTGCCACACGGCTAATCGCAACGGGCAACCGGGTGCTGATCGTGGAGACGTCCAGCCTCGAGGGCTACACGGCGACGCAGGCGTTCTACGCCGCGCTCGGCTTCACCCGCGAGGCGCGCATCCGCGATTTCTACGAGGACGGCAACGACAAGATCGTCTTCTGGAAGCGGCTCGGCGGCTGACGAACCGGGCCCGCCGGGCCTGTCGCGGCGCTTTATGCTGCGCTAGGCTCGGCGGGCCATGGCCCAGACTATCACTCTGTCATCCCAAGCCCATGCCGCGATCCTGCATGCCGCCGCGCAGGCCCATCCGAACGAAGCCTGCGGTCTGCTCTTCGGCACCGAGACCCGGATCGAAGCTGCCCGGCCCACCGCCAACGTACACCCCGAGCCGCATCGCCATTTCGAGATCGATCCCGTCGCCCTCATCGCCGCACACAAGGCCGCGCGCGCCGGCGGACCAGAGCTGATCGGCTATTACCATTCGCACCCCAATGGCCTTGCCCGGCCCTCCGCGACCGATGCCGCCATGGCTTCCGGAGACGGCCGCATCTGGGCGATTGCCGCGGGGGGAGACGTCAGCCTCTGGCGCGATGCCCCATCCGGGTTCGAAGCGCTTTCCTACCGCATCAAGGAGGGTTAAGGCTGGTAAGTGATGTCACGCCTGCCCCATCCTTCCGTGCTTCGTGATGGCTTCCGGACGGCTCTGACCGGGGCCTCGCGCAATTCGCTCAGGACTGTGTCAACCGTGTCAACCTCTTCAGCGAAAAGGCCTGAATTCTGAACATGACCTCCGATTCGCTCGAACTCGCCAGCCTCCTCTGCTCGCGTCTGTGCCATGACATGCTCTCCCCCGTCGGCGCACTTACGAATGGTCTTGAACTCCTCGCCGAGGAGAAGGACCCCGAAATGCGCCAGAAGTGCTTTGAACTGCTGGAGCAGAGCGCACGCATCTCGGCGGACAAGCTGCGCTTCTTCCGCCTCGCCTTCGGCGCGGCGGGCGGTTTCGGCGACATGGTGCCGCTGGCCGAAGCACGCCAGTTGATCGACGCGCTGGTCGGCAACAACGGGCGCATCCAGGCCAACTGGGCGCTCGCCGGAGACAGCCTGCCCAAGCCTGCGGTCAAGACCCTGCTCAACCTCGCGCTGATCGGCATCGAAGCGCTGGTGCGCGGCGGCACGCTCGATATCGCGGCGGAACTGCGCACCGATGGCGCCAAGCCCAGCAGCGAGATCGTGATCCGCGCCACCGGTGCCCGCGTTGTGTTCGATCGCACTATCGGCCTCGCGCTCGAAGGCCAATTGCCGGCGGAGGAACTCTCCAGCCGCACTGCACCCGCCGCGATGCTGCGCGGCCTGGTCGACATGCTGGGCGGCACGCTCCAGTACCACGCCGCGCCCGAAGCCCTTGTCATGGGGGCCATGCTGCCCGTCGCCGCCTGATCGCCGATGAACCGCTGGCTGGTCCACCGCGAGGTCCCCTCGCCCAACTGGAACGAGCGCAAATTGCCCGTTTCCATGGTGGTCCTGCACTACACCGGCATGCGCACGGCGGACGAAGCGCTCGAGCGGCTGTGCGATCCGGCGGCGGAAGTCTCTGCGCACTACATGATCGACGAGGACGGCACGGTTATCCGCCTCGTCGCCGAAGAGAAGCGCGCCTGGCATGCGGGCCGCTCCTCATGGCGCGGGATCACCGATGTGAACTCGGCGAGCATCGGGATCGAACTCGTCAATCCCGGCCACGAATTCGGCTATCGCCCGTTTCCCGAAGCGCAGATGGAAGCGCTGATCCCGCTCCTCGCCGACATCGTGAAGCGCCATGACATTCCCCGCGCCAACGTGGTCGGCCACTCCGATGTCGCTCCGGCGCGCAAGGAGGATCCGGGCGAGCTGTTCCCGTGGGATCTCCTCGCCCGCTACCGGCTGGCCCTCGCCAAGCCCAAGCTTGCCATCCAGCTCGTGTTCGACAACCCCGGCGCCTTCTACCTCGCGCTCGAACGCTTCGGGTATGACATCACCGACCCCACCGCCGCCGTCCGCGCCTTCCAGCGCCGCTGGCGCCCCTCGCGCATCGATGGCGAGGTGGATGGCCAGATCGGTGCGCTCCTGTTCGAGCTTTTGTTGGAACGCGACGTCGGGCGTGCTAGGTGATGGCTCGCCAGGGGGCCGGGCAGCCGCGTTCCCGCTCATCCTGAGCTTGTCGAAGGATAGCGGGGCCGAGGAAAGTCCGGGCTCCACGAAACAAGGGTGGCGGGTAACGCCCGCCGGGTCCGCAAGGATCAAGGGAAAGTGCCACAGAGAGCAGACCGCTAAGCCCGAAAGGGCCAGCAAGGGTGAAAGGGTGCGGCAAGAGCGCACCGCGCGACCGGTAACGGAAGCGGCAAGGCAAACCCCACCCGGAGCAAGACCGAATAGGGACTGCGCGCCCGCAAGGGCAGGCCTGTTTCGGGCCGGCAGTCCGGGTTGGTCGCTTGAGCGCGCCCGGCAACGGGCCGCCTAGAGGAATGGCTGCCGGTGCGGATACGGTCGACTTGTGCGATACCGTCCGCGCCACAGAACCCGGCTTACAGGCCCCCTGGCAAGTACCTGTATATGATCAAACCGTTTTCCTACCGCAGCGTGAACCGCTAGGTAGTGCGCATGTCCGGCGCGCACCACCACCATCATGATCACGGGCACGGCCATGGGCATCACCACCACGCCCCCGCAAGCTTCGGCCGCGCATTCGCCATCGGCATTGCACTCAACACTGCCTTTGTCGTGGTCGAAGCGGTCTATGGTGTGCTTGCGGGCTCGATGGCGCTCGTTGCCGATGCGGGACACAACCTCTCGGACGTGCTCAGCCTCGCTGTCGCCTGGGCCGCCAGCGTGCTGGCCACCCGCCCGCCCTCGGCACGCTTTACCTACGGCTACAAGTCGAGCTCGATCCTCGCCGCGCTGTTCAACGCGGCGTTGCTGATGATCGCGCTCGGGGCGATCCTCGTCGAGACGATCCACCGCCTGATCGCGCCGCAGCCGGTCGCTGCCGGGCCGGTCATGGTCGTGGCCGCCATCGGCATCGCGATCAACACCGCCACCGCGCTCCTCTTCCTGCGCGGGCGCGAACACGACATCAACATCCGCGGCGCCTATCTGCACATGGCCTCGGATGCCGCAGTGTCCGCCGGTGTGGTGGCCGCTGGCGCACTGATTTCAGTCACCGGCGCGTTGTGGATCGACCCCGTCACCAGCCTTGTCATCGTCGGCGTGATCGCCTGGAGCACATGGGGCCTCGCCAAGGATTCGCTAAAGATGGGCCTTCACGGCGTGCCCGCCTCGGTCAATGGCCATGCGGTCGAACATCATCTCGAAGCCTTGCCCGGCGTCAGCGCTGTTCACGATCTCCACATCTGGCCGATGAGCACCACCGAAACGGCGATGACCGCACACCTTGTGATGCCCGCAGGCCACCCCGGCGATGCCTTCCTGACGAGCCTCGCCCACACGCTGGAACATGACTTCGGCATCTGCCACGCAACCGTGCAGATCGAGACGACCGACCACGCCGGGCATGCCTGCGCCCCAGCCTGCCAGCCGCGCACCAAAGTGGCTTAGGAGGCCGCTGGACAAGCCGGCGCGGACCGATACTCTCCTGTCCATGCCCTTGGAAGGAGCCTCCCCATGTCCGTAGATCGCCGCACCGCCCTGACCGCTGCCCTCACCGCCGCCGCCGCCAGCGCGCTTCCGGCCGCAGCCCAGACGACCGCCGCTGCCCCCTCAAGCCCGGTGTTTGCGCCTGCGCCGGCCCCATTGCCGTTCGATCCAGCCACGATCCCCGGCCTTTCCGCCAAGCTTCTCACCAGCCACCACGACAACAACTACGTCGGCGCGGTGAAGCGCATCGGCGCGATCAAGGGCGAGCTTGCCAAGCTCGACATGGCGACTGTGCCCGGCTTCATGCTGAACGGTCTGAAGCGCGAGGAACTCATCGCGTGGAATTCGATGATCCTCCACGAAGTCTATTTCTCGTGCCTCGGAACCGGCGGCAAACCCGGCGCCAAGCTCGGCGCGGCAATCGAGCGCGATTTCGGCAGCTTCGCCCGCTGGGCAGCCGAGTTTTCCGCCATGGGCAAGGCGCTCGGCGGCGGCTCGGGCTGGGTCCTGCTGCAATGGTCCCCGCACGACGGCCGCCTCACCAACCAGTGGGCGAGCGACCACACGCAGACCCTCGCTG
>Ga0310345_10002578_pt1 | contig 18075 bp, 19 predicted proteins | sample HC15DNA20500_MG_FD_204667 | JGI IMG/M metagenome (GOLD analysis project Ga0310345, IMG submission 204667) | Marine microbial communities from station ALOHA, North Pacific Subtropical Gyre - HC15-DNA-20-500_MG | ecosystem: Environmental > Aquatic > Marine > Oceanic | place: Pacific Ocean: North... | reverse complement strand
GGCCTGGTACTGGCACTTCGTGGACGTGGTATGGCTGTTCCTGTTCGTGGTGGTGTACTGGCTGTAACCCGCGCCACACCACCCTGGAAACGAAAAGCCCCGGTCACAAGCCGGGGCTTTTTGTTTTGTGGCGGGCCGTTATTGCTGCTCGATGGGGGCACCTTCACGGGTGGTGGGGTTCACATCGTGGGGCTGGATCCAGCCCATCAGCATGCTTACCAGAATGAACACGAACACCATCACCGAGAACCCCACCCGCCAGGCCAGCGCTCGCATGGTCTTACCGCTTTTGCCTTCGTTGCGCACCAGGGACATCAGGGCGCGCGCCAGCGACACCACCGCCGCGATAAGAAGAACGATTACGATCAGCTTGACCCACCACATAATTCACCTCGACGGAATACGGTTGTCGGTTACAATACGCGCCCATTGTAGCCACCGCCCCCGTGAGTGCACGTAAAGATATGCCAAACCGCAATGCGCGCCGGTCGTTGCTGGGACTGGTTCTGACTCTGCTGGTCGTCGGCCTCTGCCTGAGCCTCTCCTGGTGGCAGTGGCAGCGCGCCGGGGAGAAACGCGAATGGCTGGCCGACCAGGCGGAAAAGGCCCGCGCGGCCCCGGTCACCCTGGAGCGCGCGCTCGATCTGGATGACCCGCAACACCGCCCGATACGGGTCAGTGGCGAGCTGGATAACCGCCGCTCGGTGCTGCTGGACAACCGCACCTGGCAGGGTGTGGCCGGCTATTTCCTGCTGACCCCGCTGCGCACCGATGAGGGCCGCTGGGTGCTGGTCAACCGGGGCTGGCTGCCGCGTGGCGCGGACCGGGCACGGCTGCCCGACGTGCCCCCGGTGGACGGGCCGGTCACCGTCACCGGCAACGCCTACCAGCCCTCGGCGCAGACCTTCGTGCTCAAGGACACCCCGCTGCCGGAGAATCAGTGGCCGTTGCGGGTACAAAAGGTGGATTTTGCAGCCATCGGCCATCGACTTGGGGTAGAATTAGCGCCCTTCGAGATACGGGTGGCCCCCGATCAACCGCTCGGCGACGCCGCGGCGTTGCCGCGGCCCTGGCAGGACGTCACCACGGTGATGAGCCCGCAACGCCACCAGGCCTACGCGCTGCAGTGGCTGGGTTTGGCGGTGGCCGCCCTGATCATGTATCTGATCGCGCGCCTGCGCGGGCGCCGTCGGCACCAACCGGACGCTTGAACTGATGTCTCCACGCAACAAAAACAGGCTGACCTTGCTGGCCATCGTCGGTCCCTTTGTACTGTTCTTCATCGCCGGTCGCTATTTCGTCGACCCCTGGGAACTGCCCCGCGAAAACAAGGGCGAGCTGCTGATTCCGCATATCCAGCTGGACACCCTGGCGCTGCGCGACGACAGTGGCGAACCCTACGACGGCGAGGACACCGCCGGCCTCTGGACGCTGATGTACGTGGCCGGCGCCGAATGCGGCAAGGCCTGCAAGAACGGCCTCTACTACCAGATGCGCCAGGTCCAGCAGACGCTGGGCGAAAACATGGAACGGCTGCGCCGTGTGATCGTTCACACCGCCCCGGCCAATCCCGAGTTGAGCGCTTTCCTGGAGGATAACGTGGCCGGCACCGTGGAAGTGGACGGCGACCCGCAAACCGTCCGCGAGGCGCTGGCGCCGGCCACGGACGCACCGGTGGGGGATATTTTCGTGGTCAGCCCGGACGGCCAGATCTTCCTGCGCTACCCCACCCACGAGAGCATGGATGCCACCCTGGAAGAGGCGGAGAACATCCGCCTGGATCTTGAGCGCACCCTCAAAGGCTCCCTGATCTAAGGTCCCGATAACCATGCATCTCAACGCACACCGTTCCGACCTCAACGACGCGCCGACGCGCTCGCAAATCTGGATGCGCCGCCTGACCGTTCTGGCCCTGCTGATGGCCGCCGGCGTGATTATCCTGGGCGCCTGGACCCGGCTCTCCGACGCCGGCCTGGGCTGCCCGGACTGGCCCGGCTGCTACGGCCATCTGGACGTGCGCAAGGCCATTTCCCACGTTAACGAACAGAATGAGATCGCCCCGGGCGCCCTGCGCGAGGCCCACAAAACCGTGCCGGAAATGGTGCACCGCTATTTCGCCTCCGCCCTGGGCCTGATGATTCTGATCATCGCCGCGCTCGGGGTGGCCAACCGCAAGCGCGTCAAACAGCCGGTGAAGCTGCCGCTGTTCCTGGTGGCGCTGGTGATCTTCCAGGGCATTCTCGGCATGTGGACGGTGACCATGGGGCTGCAGCCCACCATCGTGATGCTGCACCTGCTCGGCGGCTTCACCACCTTCACCCTGCTGGCGCTGTTGGCGGCGCGTCTGTACCGCTGGCCCAGCTTCCTCAACGACTGCGACGTGCGCAGCATGAAGCCGCTAGCCTCGATCACACTGGCGGCGCTGGTGCTGCAGATCGCCCTGGGCGGCTGGACCACCGCCAACTACGCGGCCGTGGTGTGCACCGAGCTGCCGGTGTGCGAGGACGGCTGGACCGAGCACCTCAATTTCGAGGACGCCTTTGTGTTCTGGGGCCACGAGCACGACAAACCGGACTATGAGTTCGGCGTGCTACAGAATGACGCCCGCACCACCATCCATGTGATGCATCGCTTCGGCGCGCTGCTGGTCACGGTGCTGGGGCTGCTGCTGGTGGGCCGCATCCTGCTGCGCGCGCGCAGCGTGTTCTTCCGCAACTTCGCGCTCACCATACTCGGGCTGCTGACCGTGCAGATCGGCCTGGGAATCAGTAATGTGGTGTTCGCGGTACCGCTGGCGGTGGCCGTGGCCCACAACTTCGGCGCCGTGGTGTTGCTGGTGTCGCTGGTGTTGTTTATCCGTGCCATCAACGTGAAGTGCGCCGCACGCCACCCGCAATCCGAGGAGAGTGCGCTTTGAGCGAGAAATCCGCCGTAAGCGAACAGAACAACGGCACCGGCACGCCCCACTGGCGTGACTATCTGGCGCTGACCAAGCCCGGCGTGGTGATGCTGCTGATGGTCACCGCGGTGGCCGGCATGTTCCTGGCCACGGACCCGCCGGGCATGGTGCCGCTGTCCACCTTTATTCCCGCCTTTGCCGGGCTCTACCTGGCGATGATGGCGTCCGCGGCGATCAACCAGATCATGGATCAGAAGATCGACGCGATCATGAAGCGCACCGAGAAGCGGCCGCTGGTGGCCGGCAAGCTGTCGCCGAAGGCGGCGATCACCTTCGCGGTGGCGCTGGCGCTGGCGTCCATGGCGATGCTCTATTTTCTGGTCAACCCGCTCACCGCCGGGCTCACCCTGTTCGGCTTCGTCGGCTACGCCTTCGTTTACACCCTGTACCTGAAGCGGGCCACTCCGCAGAACATCGTGATCGGCGGCATCGCCGGCGCCATTCCGCCGCTGCTGGGCTGGACCGCGGTCACCAACGAACTGCACCCCTACGCCTGGCTGCTGGTGCTGATTATCTTCGTGTGGACGCCGCCGCATTTCTGGGCCCTGGCGATCCACCGCGCCGACGAATACGCCAAGGCCGACGTGCCGATGCTGCCGGTGACCCACGGCATTCCCTTCACCCGGGAATCGGTGCTCTATTACACCATTCTGCTGTTCATCTGCTCGCTGCTGCCCTACCTCACCGGCATGAGCGGGCTGATCTATCTGGTCAGCGCGGTGATTCTCAGCGGCATCTTCCTGGTTCACGCGGTGCGTCTGCGTTTCAGCAAGGACCCGAAGCTGCCGATGAAAACCTTCGGCTATTCCATCGTCTACCTGTTCGTGCTGTTCACCGCCCTGCTGGTGGACCACTACATCCCGGTTCACCCGGGGAGTTTCTGAGACGGGCCTTAGTCGCTTGACGGGAAACCCGCCCCGGTATCCAATCCCATGGCTAATAAATAAAGGGGAAGGGAACCATGGGGACCTGGCTGTTTTTCGGCGTACTGATCGCCATCGGCGTCGGGCTGGTGGTTATTTACAACCGGCTGGTGAGCCTTAAGAACCGCTTCAAGAACGCCTTCGCGCAGATCGACGTGCAGCTGCAACGGCGCCACGATCTGATACCCAACCTGGTGGAAACCGCCAAGGCCTACATGGACCATGAGCGGGAAACCCTGTCGCGGGTCACCGAGGCCCGCAATCAGGCGGAGGGCGCGCGCCGCGACGCCGCCGCCGACCCCGAGGACGGCGCCGCCATCGGCCGCCTCGGGCGGGCCGAATCCCTGCTTTCCGGCAGCCTGTCGCGGCTGCTGGCGGTGAGCGAAAGCTACCCGGACCTCAAGGCCAACCAGACCATGGCCGAGCTGATGGAAGAGCTGAGCAGCACGGAAAACCGCATCGGCTTCGCCCGTCAGGCCTTCAACGACGCGGTGATGCACTACAACACCTACCGGGAACAGTTTCCCAACAACCTGGTCAGCGGCCTGTTCGGCCCGTTCCGAGCAGCCGAGCTGCTGGAAATCGACGACCCGCGGGCACGTCAGGCGGTGAACGTCACTTTCTGACGCCACGCCGATGAACTTCTTCCAACATCAGGAACGGGCCCGGCGGCGCACGCTGCTGCTGGCGCTCTACTTCCTGCTCGCCCTGGCCGCCGTGGTGGCGGCGGTGAACCTGGCCTGCTGGCTGGCCTGGCAATGGTGGCCGCGGCCGGGGGCGGCCGCCGGCGGCTGGTTCGCCGGCGACGCCTTCTGGTGGGTCACGCTGGGCACCCTGGGGCTGTTGTTGGCGGGTTCCCTGCGTAAGGCCTGGCAACTTCGCCACGGCGGCGAGAGCCTGGCGGCAATGCTCGGCGCCCGGGAAATCGCCAGCCACAGCGGCGACCCGGCGGAGCGCCGCCTGCGCAATGTGGTCGAGGAGATGAGCCTGGCCGCCGGCACCATTATGCCGCGCACCTATGTGCTGCCCGGCGAGACCGGCATCAATGCGTTCGTGGCCGGGCCCACGCCGTCGCGGGCGGTGCTGGTGGTCACCGAGGGCGCCCTGGCGCAACTGGACCGGGACGAGCTGCAGGGCGTGGTGGCCCATGAATTCAGCCATATTCTGAACGGCGATGTGCGCATCAACCTGCGGCTGATGGCGGCACTGGCCGGCATTCTCACGGTCGGCAAGCTGGGCGAGTTCCTGCTTCATATGTCGCCCACCAGCGACCGTCGCCGAAACGGCGGCCTGCTGATTCTCGCCGGCCTGGTGCTGATGGCCATCGGCTACGCGGGGCTGTTTTTCGGGCGCCTGATCAAGGCGGCCATTTCCCGCCAGCGGGAGCGGCTGGCGGACGCCAGCGCGGTGCAGTTCACCCGGCAGCCGGCGGGCCTGGCCGGCGCCCTGATCAAGATCCGTAACGGCAACGGCTCGCACCTGCGCAGCGTGCACGCCGAGGACCTCAGCCACATGGGCTTCGCGGAAACCCTGGCGTTCCGCCTGCGCCGCCTGCTCGCCACCCACCCCACCCTGGACCAGCGGCTGCATGCCCTGGGCGCCCACTGGGCGGCCCGCGCCCGGGTGCGCGCCCGAACCGACTCATCGCCGTCACCCGCGCCCGTTCCCTCGGAACGCATCGGCCGCCTGGACGACGACAACCTGGGCTACGCCCGGACGCTGGTGGACACCCTGCCCGCCGGCCTGTACCAGGCCCTGCACGCCCAGGAAGGGGCGGAATGCGTGCTCTACGCCCTGGCGCTGGGCGACGTTCGCCCGCCACCGGCACTGCGCCGTGGCCGCCGCGCCGCGCTGGTCGATCAGGTCTCGGCACTGGGCACCCGGCTGCGCCTGCCGCTGCTCGATCTGGCCCTGGCCACCCTGCGCCAGGCCCCACCGGAGCGCCGCCCGGTGATCCTCAAGCAGCTGCGGACGCTCACCGCGCGGCGGCGCGACCAGGACCTGCTGTGCTGGGCGCTGACCGCCATCGCCGAGCGCCATCTGGGGGCACCGCGCCGTGCCCTGCCGCGCCCGGACATCCACCGCCTGGCGGCGGTGGCCAACGACATCCAGGTGGTGTTTTCCGCCCTGGCCTGGGCCGGCGACTCGGCCCGGGGCACCGCCCTGAGCGGCTTCCAGCGTGCCACCCATGGCCTCCTCCCGGCCGGCCGCCTGCTGCTGGCGCCGGAGCGCTGCACGCCCAACCGTCTGGACTCGGCGATCACGCGGCTGGCGCGCCTGACACCCCTGCTCAAGGCGCCGCTGATCGACGCCGCCGCCGACCTGGTGCTCGCCGACGGCCAGGTGCAGGTGGCGGAGGCCGAGCTGCTGCGTGCCCTGTGCACCCTGCTCGACAGCCCCATGCCGCCGCTTTTTCCATCGAAAGGCTGATACCCAAACCCGACGATAGCCGCTAGAAAGGGGGCTATCTCCCAGGGTTGGCTAGTTTTTAAACTGTGATAGAGTTCGCATTGTCGGCTCTGGGGGAGCCGGGGGACGACGGTTCGGGGGAACCGTCACGAGGGACACTGGGAGACACACATCCATGGAGATCACCAAGAACAGCCACCGCAACACCTGGCAAGCGGTTCATGAAACCACCCTGGCTATCCGCGAAGGCCGCCTGGACCCGGCGCTTACCGATTGGCTGAGCCGGCAAGGCGTGCGTGTGGAAACCGCCCTGTTCGCCAGCGTGCGTCAATGCGACCAGCGTCTTTACATGGGCACCCTGGTGGACGAGAAAGGCCGGGTGCTGGAATACCTGGCCAACCTGGACCTGCCGGAGGACGACGCCCTGGACGACGTCACCGCCGAGCTGGGCCCCAAGTGCTCCTACCACCACCGCCACGATCCCTGCGATCCGGTCACCATGGCGTTGATGATCCAGCGCGGCCAGGCGCCGGCGCTCGCCGCCCAGCCCGCTTAGAGGACGCCCGTCCGGTACGGCAGCAAGCCGCGCGCCTCCTCCCGGTAGGCGTGCACGTGGCGCGCCTCGCGCTGGCAAAAGTCCGCCACCGCATCCTGAAAGGCGGGCTCCGCCAGCCAGTGCAAAGAGTAGGTGAGCACCGGCTCGAAGCCGCGCAGAATCTTGTGCTCGCCCTGCACGCCCGGGTCGAATTCCGCCAGGCCCCGCTCGATGGCAAACTCAATGCCCTGGTAGTAGCAGACCTCGAAGTGCAGCGCGTCGTATTCGCGCACGCTGCCCCAGTAGCGGCCGTACAGCGCCCGGTCGTCAAACAGATAGAGGCCGGCGGCCACCGGTTCGTCGCCGTCGCTGGCCACCACCAGCAGCACCTGATCCCCAAGCTGTTCGGCCAGGCGCCGGAAGAACGCCTCGCTGAGATAGGGCAGCTGTCCGCGCACCAGATAGGTGTTGGCGTAGCAGTGGAAAAAGAAACGCCAGCTTTGCGGGTCGATGTCGGCGCCGGTGAGGCGCGTGACGGTGAGCCCCTGTTCGGCCACCCGCCGCCGTTCGCGGCGCACGCTTTTGCGCTTGCGGGAGTTAAAGCCGGCCAGGAACTCGTCGAAATCACGATAGCCCCGGTTGAACCAGCGGAAGTGGCAGGCCTGCCGCTCCACCAGGGGCAGCTCTTGCAGGGCTTCCCGCGCGGCCTGATCCGGGAACAGCAGGTGCCAGCCGCTGGCGCCCTGCTCGCGGATCCGCTCGCGCACCCCTTCCCACAGTTGCTGGGGCCGCCAGTCGCCACGCCAGCGCGGGCCGACCACCGGCGTAAACGGAATCGCGGTGACCAGCTTGGGGTAATAGGCCAGCCCGTTACGCTGGTAGGCGTCCGCCCAGGCGAAATCGAACACGTACTCGCCGCGCGAGCCGTCGCGGGCGTAGATCGGCATCAGGGCGTCGCCGTCACGCAGGTGACAGGGCCCCCAACCACGGCTCGGCGTGGCGGCGCCGGTGTCTTGCAGGGCGTTGAGAAAGGCGTCGGTGAGAAAGGGAAACTCCATGGCGACAGGATACTGACCCCGGGGCGGCCAGGCGAGGCCAACGTGAACATGAGATTACCGTGCCGCTTCGTTACAATGGCGGCGCGGCGATAACGATAATGCGGGAGCCTCCCGAAGCCGCTCGCCTCTTTGCACGGCGATTTGTTTCCTTTTTTCGAGTCACCAACAAGGTTCGTCGATCAATGAAAGTTTCCAAACCCCTGGCGGCGTTCTACGTCCTGGCCGCCCTTTTGCTTGCGTTACCCGGTGCCTGGCTGCTGTTCGCCCCGCACGCCTTTATTCTTTTCGTACACGGCGGCGATCAAACATTGCTGGTCTCTCCCCTGCTCAGCCAGCAAACCGGCCTGGGCCTGCTGCTGGCGGCGGCGGTGAATCTGGTCTGCCTGGCCGGCGGCCGCACGCGCACCGCCCTGCACGTGGCGGTGTTCTTCTATCTGGCCGGGCTGGTGGCCAGCCACGGGGCGCCGGTGTTCACGCTGGACGGCGCCTGGTTGTGGGCCCCGGTGCTGGTGTACCTGCTGCCGCTGGCGCCCTGGGGCCGTCTCGCCCGGGACGGCCGCCGACAGGGCGAGGTGAAGTGGTTCAACCCCAATAAAGGCTTCGGCTTTATTCTCGACGATAGCGGCGAAGAGATTTTCGTCCACTTCAAGGCGGTGCGGAACGGCGGCCGCCGCAGCCTGCGCACCGGCACCCGGGTGCGCTTCGTGATTCGCGAGTCCGAGCGCGGCGACCAGGCCGACGACGTGTACATTCAGCAATGACCCTGTCGCTGCTCGACTGGGCGGTGCTGTTGGCCTATCTGGCGGTGGTGCTGCTGATCGGGTTTTACTTCGCCCGCCGCAATACCAGCACCGAGGAGTATTTCGTCGGCGGGCGGCGCTTCCGGGGCTGGGTGATCGGCCTGTCCCTGGTGGGCACCTCGATCAGCTCGATCACCTTCCTGGCCTACCCGGCGGACGCGTTCAAGACCGGCTGGCTGCGTTATCTGCCCAACCTGGCGCTGCCGGTGGCGCTGTTCGTGGCCGCCTATGTGTTCCTGCCGTTTTTCCGGCGCGGCAACATGACCAGCGCCTACGAGTTTCTGGAACAGCGCTTCGGCCCCAGCGTGCGGGTGTACGGCGCCCTGGCGTTCATCGTCGCCCAGCTGGTGCGCCTGGCGATGATCCTGTGGCTGCTGTCGTTGCTGATCCAGCAGCTGGTGGACGTGACGCCGACCACCGCGATCGTCGGCGCCGGCCTGTTCGTCGGCCTGTACACCATTATCGGCGGCATCGACGCGGTGATCTGGACCGACGTGCTGCAGACCGTGGTGTTGATGATCGGCGGGCTGCTGTGCATCTGGGTGGTGGTGGAAGCGCTGCCCGGCGGCCTGGGGCAGGTGTTCCGGGAAGCCTCGGCGGCGGGCAAGTTCGCGCTCGCGGAGTTCGACGACGGCACGCCGCAGCCGGTGCGCTGGCAGCCGTCGCTGAGTGAGAAGACCGTCACCATGATGCTGCTGATCGGCCTGACCAACTGGCTGACGGAATACTCCAGCAACCAGAACACCGTGCAGCGCTACTGCGCCTCGCGCTCCATGAAAGAGGCGCGCCGGGGCCTGTGGGTGTACCTGTTCACCGCGCTGCCGGTGTGGGCGTTCTATATGTTGCTGGGCACCGCCCTGTGGGTGTTCTTCCAGCACTACCCGGACCCCACCGCCGCGGCGGTGCTTACCGGCGAGGCCCGGGCCGAATCGATCATGCCCTGGTTCATCACCGAGTACCTGCCGTCCGGCATCGCCGGCCTGGTGGTGGCGGCGGCGCTGGCGGCGGCGATGAGCTCGCTGGACTCCAGCATCAACTCGGTGAGCACGGTGTCGATCGTCGATCTCTACCGGCGCCACCTGCGCACTGGGCTCAGCGATAAACACTATCTAACGGTGGCGCGCACCGTGGCGGCGCTGGTGACGGTGCTGATGATCCTCGGCGCGCTCTGGCTCAACGGCGCCAGCACCCACACCCTGCAGGACACCTCCACGATTCTGGTGTCGCTGTTCGGCGGCGGCATGCTGGGGTTGTATCTGCTCGGCTTCCTGACCCGCGTGGGTGACGCGCGCGCCGCCTGGTGCGGCATCGGCATGACGCTGCTGTTCACCGGCTGGACGGTGCTCACCAACAAAGGGCTGATGCCGGCGGCGCTGAGCGCGCCGTTCGATCTCTACTACACCGGCCTGATCGGCAATCTGGTGATGTTCCTGGTGGGCTACGGCATGGCCCGCCTGTTCGACCGCCGCCCGGTGGCGGCGGCCTGAGGCGCCACCGGAAGGCTCAGGAGCGGGAACCGGCGGGCTCGGATGCGGGGCGGGGCGCCTCGCCGGCGCGGGTCGTGGCCTGGCGGCGCGCGGCGCGCACGTCGCGGCGCACCACCAGGCGATCACGCACCAACCAGCCGGTGGCCCAGAACACCAGCCAGGGATCGATCAGATAATCCCAGAGATTGTCCGAGTGCAGCAGGTTGAAGTAGAACGCCCCCTGGGCCGCGATCAACACCACGCAGGGCGCGTAGGCCCGGTTCATCCAGGCGAACAGGCCGATCAGCAGCAACACGCTGCTGAACAGGATGTCGCCGAAGCCCAGCGCATAGGGATCGGCGTAGCTGGACCCGAGGCTCATGGGGTAGAAGAACAGCGCCAGCCCCACCAGCATCACGCACACCGCCCGCAGCTGTCCCACCGGCAACCAGTAACGGCCGCGCAGGCGGTGGTGAATGGCGGCCACCGCCAGCAGGCCCGAGGTAATACTCAGGTGGCTCAGATAACTCATCACCCAGCCGGCCAGCCCGACCGGAAACGGCAGCAACGACCAGACCACCAGCGCGGCCGCCAGCCCGCCGCGCACCGGCAACGGCAGACGAGCGCTCAAACGCAGCCAGATGGCCGCCAGCACCAAGGCACAGATAAGGCTAGAAATCACCGGCCATCCCCCCCAATAGCGGCTGATCCTCAGGAAGCCAGGCGTGTCGAATCGCCGACTTGTTCCAAGTGTAGAGGATATGCACGTCACCGTTGGCGGCTTGGATCACATACGGATAGTCGTACTGAAACTCGCAGCCCTGTTCCTCGCACTTGTTGCGCGCCACGCGCTGACGCAGCAACGCCGGGCTTTCGGTTTCCAGGGTGCCGGCCACCTCCTCGGAAATCATTTCCATGTACTCGGTCTGCGGCACGTTGCCTTCGCGCCATTGCGCCCGGTTATGGAAGAAATAACGCCCGGACCAGGTCTTGCCGCCATCATGGGTTTCGCGCATGCAGAGATCGTCGCGCTCCATCGGGTTGCAGTTGGCCACCAGCAGCCAGTGCCCCGGCGACAGCACCACGCCACCCACCGCCGATGACGGGTTCTGCAGCTGCGACGGGCGCAGCGGCGACCAGTCACCGCCGCCGTCGCGGGTCTCACTGCGGTACAGGAAGCCGGGGTGAGTATCGGTTTCATTACGCAGGAAGGCGGTGGCCCGTTTCGGCCCGTCCACCAGCACCAGCGGCTGAATCGCCTTGCGGCCGTGGCCGATGCGCTCCTTGTCGACGATCCGGTTGTGCTCGTCCAGGCGCAGTATTTCGCCGAATTTACCCACCATTTCGTGGTACACCGGCAAGCCCACGGTGCCGTCCTGGTAGCGGATCGGCGGGGTTTTCACCAGGGTGCTGATATTCAGAAACGGAGAGGTGACCAGCGCTTCGTCGAACCGCCAGCTGGCGCCCATGTCGTCGGACTCCAGCACCACCAGGCGGCTCGCCGCCCAGCCACCGAAACTCACCGCCACCACGAACAGCCGCATGCGGCCGTCCTCGTCCAGCACCGGCACGGCGTTGCCCAGCTTGCGCACGTGCCGGCCCCACTGCAGGCGGATCTGCTCGCGGGTGACAACCCGCTCTTCCTCGCTCCAGGCACCCTGTTGCGGGTCGAAAATCGCCGAGTGAATGGCCACGTCCGGGCCGCCTTCACGTTTGCCGGCGAACCAGAACGCACGCAGGCGGCCGTCCGGCAGCGCCACCATGGAGGGCGCGTGCACCAGCGGCGTCTCGCCGTCGGAGGCGAAACGCATCTGCCATTGACCGTTCAACCGGTCGTGGCCGGGCACGTAATCCGGCTTGAATTCAGGCTTGGAAACCCGTTCCTGGTGTTCCGGCAGCACCGCCACGAAACTCACCAGCAATAAAGCGCCAAGCAACCAGTGAAAACCACGTCTTGCCATGGGCATTCGGCATCCGTTTGTCAAGGTGCGAGGAAAGGCACGAAGTCTAACACCGGCGTACGGGGATTGCCCCTACCCGGCGAAGACAAGCGACATCGATGATGGCATAATGCATCTACGACTTTCGGGTGACTTTTATATGCAAACATCTCTCCGGGCAATCCCCTACCTGGTCCTGCTGACGGCCTTGCTGGCCGCGGAGCGGCTGCCTGCCCAGGCCGGCGCCTGGCAACTGGTCAGTGACCGCAACGGCATTCAGGTCTACATGCAACATGGAGACCGGACACCGCTGAAAACGTTCCGCGGCGTGACCCGCTTCCCGCTCGACGATGAGTACGCCATGGTGGCCCTGCTCAACGATTACCAGGCCTACCCGGACTGGCTGCACTTCGTGGACAGCGCCCGAGAGCTGGGTCGCAGCAACGAACAGGTGCGCCAGCTGCACTTCACCACGCTGCTGCCCTGGCCGCTGGCCGACCGCGAGGCGGTGCTGCAGACCCGGGTGATACAGGCCAGCGACCCGAGCAATGAAGAAGTGGTGGTGGACCTCAGCAACCGCCCGAACCTGCTGCCCCCCGACCCGGATTACGTGCGCTTCCCGCATATGGAAGGGATGCTGCGCTTCCGCCGCGTGGCGCCGGGCGAGGTGGAAGTGGTCTACCAGCTGGAATTGAACCCCGGCGGCTACATCCCCGCCTGGCTGGCCAACATCCTGCTGCGCGACGCCCCCTATTTCACCCTGGAGCGGCTGCGCCGGGTGGTGCACCGCGCCGAATACCAGGGGCACTATTACGACTGGCTGGACCTGCGCGGGCCGGGCCGTCCGGAGCCGACGAAAAACGTAACAAAAAGCCCCTGACACCTGTCATATTCGGCCCTTTTCGCTACCATTGACGTGGTTTTTTTTCGATGCCGACCAGGCGGAGACCACTGGCATGGTGAACGCGCTTTTCTTTATCTACTCCTGGTTTATTTTCGTACCGCTGATGCTGCTGGCCACGGTGGTGGCCGGCGCCGTGTGCCTGTGCCTGGTGCCGTTTCTCGGCCCGCGACGGGTGGCGCGCCTGAGCGCCGTGCCCTGGGCGCGCCTAGGGCTGCTGCTCAGCGGCGTGCAGGTGCGCGTGCACGGCCTGGAAAACGTGGACCCGTCGCGCAGCTACGTGATCGTCGCCAACCACCTCAGCCAGTACGACATCTGGGTGCTCTACGGGCACCTGGAACAGGACTTCCGCTGGGTGATGAAGCAGGAATTGCGGCGCGTGCCGGTGATCGGCGTGTGCTGCGCCATGCTCGGCCATGTGTTCATCGACCGCCGCGACCGCGCCTCCGCCCTGGCCAGCCTGGAGCAGGCCAAGCAACGCCTCACCGGCGGCACCAGCATCCTGTTTTTCCCGGAAGGCACCCGCAGCCGCAGCGGCGAGCTGCGCCCGTTCAAGAAGGGCGCCTTCCGCATGGCCCAGGACCTGGACCTGCCGATTCTGCCGGTCACCATTATCGGCACCCGGGAAATTCTGCCGGCGGATTCCCTGCGCATGCACCCGGGCACCGTGGACCTGACCGTGCACGCCCCGGTGGCCGTCACCGGCAAGGACGACGCCGCCGTGGAAGACGCCATGGCGCGCAGCCGTGCCGCCATCGCCAGCGTCGGCGAAGGCTGCCTGGAGCTGACCTGACGCCGCTCTGTTACCCTGGCGTCGCCCGGCGCCGGCGGCGTGGCCAGCTTCGACGTTGGAATTGGCCCCTTTTGCATGTCCGATGCCGCTACACTCCGGCCATTCAGACGGAATCGGAACAGCAACTATGAAAGACTTCCAGAATAAAGTAGCAGTGATCACCGGCGCCGGCTCGGGCATCGGCCGGGCCCTGGCCCGGGATCTGGCCGCCGCCGGCGCCCGGCTCGCCCTCAGCGACGTGAATCAGGTCGGCCTGCAGGAAACCGCCGACAGCCTGGGGCTGGGCAGCGACCGCCTGATCACCGAAGCCTTCGACGTGGCCGACCGGGACGCCTTCTACGCCTTTGCCGAGCGGGTCACCGGCCACTTCGGCGCCGCCCATCTGGTGTTCAACAACGCCGGCGTGGCCCTGGGCGCCACCGTGGAAGACATGAGCTATGAGGACTTCGAATGGCTCATGGGCATCAACTTCTGGGGCGTAGTGCACGGCACCAAGGCGTTCCTGCCCCACCTGAAAGCCGCCGGCGACGGGCATATCGTCAATGTATCCAGCGTGTTCGGCCTGATCGGCGTGCCCACCCAGTCGGCCTACAACGCGTCCAAGTTCGCGGTGCGCGGCTTCACCGAGGCCCTGCGCCAGGAGCTGGAAATGGAAGGCGGCCGGGTGTCCTGCACCTCGGTGCATCCGGGCGGCATCAAGACCAATATCGCCCGCAACGCGCGCATGGGCGCCGGCGTCGAGAAGATCACCGGCGACGTGGACAAAGCGCGCCGCGATTTCGAGAAGATGTTCCGCACCACGCCGGAAGAGGCCTCCCAAACCATCCTCAAGGGCGTGAAAGGCAATAAGCGCCGGGTGCTGATCGGCTCCGACGCCCGCGCCATCGACAGCATGCAGCGCCTGATGCCGACCGCCTATCAGCGTATTATGGTGGCCGGACAGAAAATGATGCGGAAATAACCATGAAACCTTTCTCCCAGGCAGCCGAAAACAACAAGGGTCCGATCCTTGATGTATTGCGTGACTATCTCACTGCCCCGGGTGATCTGCTGGAAATCGGCGCCGGCACAGGCTAGCACGCGGTATGGCTGGCGCCGCACTTCCCCCAGGTGCTCTGGACGCCCACCGAGCTGCCGGAAAACCTGGACGGCCTGTCCCAGTGGCTGGCCGACGCCCCCAGCGACAACCTGGCCGAACCGCTGGCGCTGGACGTGGAAGGCGACTGGCCGGCGCAGGCCTACCGCTACATCTTCACCGCCAACACCTTTCATATCGTCTCTCGTCCGCAGGTCGAGCTTTGCATCCGCCGGGTGTGCGAGACGTTACTGCCGGACGGTCGCTTCCTGGTGTACGGCCCGTTCAATTATCACGGCACCTACACCAGCGACAGCAACCGGGAGTTCGACCTGTCGCTGAAAGCCCGCGACATTGCCATGGGCATCCGCGACCAGGAGTGGGTGGTGGAACGCTTCGCCGAACACGGCCGCGAGCTGATCCACGACCACGCCATGCCGGCGAATAACCGCATTCTCGTGTTTGGCTGAGACACAACCCGAGATTCCTCTGACAGTGCTGCCCGCTTTTTATACACTAGGTTCCCGTTCCCATGGCCGGGCCGTTTTCCGCAGCACCCAAACCGAGCGAATCCATGCAAAACGAAACCACCAGCGAATGGAGCCTGGAGCAGTTCCAGGTCCCGGAAAAAGAAGGCGAAACCCGCTTCCACGACTTTGACCTGGAGCCGGCGCTGATGCACGGCATCGCGGACGCCGGTTTTCAGTATTGCACGCCGATCCAGGCCCAGGTGCTGACCCACGCGCTGGCCGGCGCCGACACCATCGGGCGGGCGCAGACCGGCACCGGCAAGACCGCCGCCTTCCTGATCACCATCATCAACGACCTGCTGCGCCACCCGATCACGGTGCCGCGCTACGCCGGCGAACCGCGGGCCCTGATCGTCGCGCCCACCCGGGAGCTGGCGATGCAGATCGAGAAGGACGCCAAACTGCTGGCCCACCACACCGACCTGCAGGTGATGAGCGTGGTCGGCGGCATGAACTTCAACCGCCAGCAGGAACGCCTGCAAACCCGGCTGATCGACATTCTGGTGGCCACGCCCGGGCGCCTGCTGGACTTCGCCAAACGCCGCGACCTCTGGCTGGACCGGGTGGAAGCCCTGGTGCTCGACGAGGCCGACCGGATGCTGGACATGGGCTTCATCCCCGACGTCAAACGCATCGTCAACATGACCCCGAGCACCCGCTACCGGCAGACCCAGCTGTTCTCCGCCACCTTCAACGACGACGTGATGAACCTGGCCGGGCGCTGGACCGAGGCCGCCCAGGTGGTGGAGATCGAGCCCACCCAGGTGACCACCGACACCGTCGACCAGAAGGTCTACATCACCGCCACCCAGGACAAGTTCAACCTGCTCTACAACCTGATCACCCGGGAGAACATGTCGAAAGTGATCGTGTTCGCCAACCGCCGCGACATTACCCGGCGGCTCAACGACCGGCTGCATAAGAAGGGCCTGAACGTGTCGCTGATCTCCGGCGACGTGCCCCAGAACCAGCGCATGAAGACCCTGGAGCGGTTCCGCGCCGGCGACCTGCAGGTGCTGATCGCCACCGACGTGGCCGGGCGCGGCATTCACATCGAAGGCGTGTCCCACGTGATCAACTACAACCTGCCGGAAGACCCGGAGGACTACGTCCACCGCATCGGCCGCACCGGCCGCGCCGGCGCCAACGGCGTATCGATCAGCTTCGCCTGCGAAGACGACGCCTTCCTGCTGCCCCAGCTGGAGCAGGCCATCGGCATGAAACTCAACTGCGTGCACCCGGAAACCGCGCTGGTCGCCGACCAGTAGCCCGGGAAGGAAAAACCATGGCGGAACGTATCAGCCCGGAAGACGGGGTCATCAAACTGCAAAGCGGCGACACCCTGTTCGTCGACGTACGCGACCCGGCCAGCCACCAGGAAGCCCGCATCCCCGGCTCCCTGCTGCTCAACCAGAGCAACCTGGAAGATTTCCTCGCCGCCACCGACCGCCAGCAACCGCTGGTGGTGTACTGCTACCACGGGCACTCCAGCCAGGGCGCCAGCGACTACCTGGCGGAGCAGGGCTTCCATTCCGTGGTCAGTCTCGACGGCGGCTTTGAATACTGGCGCCAGGCCCACCCGGAACACGTGGACAGCGAGTAGCCGGCTCAGAACGCGCGGCCCACGCCCACCATCCACACCAGGGGATCGATCGCCACATCCACCTTGTCCACGGTGGTGCCGTTCACCGTAAGGCGCGCCTCGGTATCCAGGTCCATCTTCCAGGCGGAGAGGTTCAGGAACCAGCCCTCACTCAGCGCCACGTCGACCCCCAGCTCCGCGGCCAGCCCCCAGGAATTGGAAAGATGCAGATCCGCGTCGGCGCCGCCGATCAACGGGCTGACCACGCCGTCGTCGATGCGCTCGCCGAAGAAGCGGGTGTAATTCACCCCGATGCCGGCATAGGGACGAACGCGGCCGTACCCCGGCAGCGAGAACTGGGCCAGAACCGTGGGCGGCAGATGCTTGGTCTCGCCGATGCGGGTACGCCCCAGCGCGGTGTCCTCCAGATAGAGGTCATGCTCGAACGGCGTGGCCGCCAGCAGCTCGATACCGAACCAGTCCTTCAACATGTAGGTGACGGTGACGCCCGCCTGGGTGTCGCTGTCCACATCCACGGTACCGCCGGTGAGGGGCGCCACCGCGAAGGCGTCGCTGTCCACGTCCGGCTCCACGGTGGCGGCGCCAAAGCGCACCACCCAATCGCCGGCCTGATGCGCCTGGGCCCCGCCGCAGGCCATGCCGGTTAGCGCCAGCGCCAGGGCGATTTGTCGCGATAGTTGCATGCTCTTGTCCTTTGTTGGCTCATGATAGGTGCCCATTAAAAGACGAGGCGCCGCCACGCTCCTTGCCTCAGATCAACGGAACAGACCGGATAAAAAGAGGAACGCCATGAACGCAGCCCAACTGGCCGACGCGCTCAAAAACGCCCATGTGGAACACGCCCGCCTGCGCCTGCAGGAAAAGCGCTACTGGCAGCAACAACTGGACGACGGCGTTAAAGCGCTGGGCAAAACCCCGGTGGGCGCCCTGGTGGACCCGGACGCCCTGGCCAAGGCGGTGGACGACTGGCTGGCCAGCGTGAACACCGCCCAGGGGCTGCGGCCGGTGATCATTGAGGTGAGCGAAGCGATTCTGGAACAGGCCGGCGACGACCCGGCCACGGTGGGGGAGCTGCTGAACGAG
>Ga0310345_10002575_pt1 | contig 18090 bp, 15 predicted proteins | sample HC15DNA20500_MG_FD_204667 | JGI IMG/M metagenome (GOLD analysis project Ga0310345, IMG submission 204667) | Marine microbial communities from station ALOHA, North Pacific Subtropical Gyre - HC15-DNA-20-500_MG | ecosystem: Environmental > Aquatic > Marine > Oceanic | place: Pacific Ocean: North... | reverse complement strand
ATCTATATCTCCTATTCTTCGTTTTCTATAGAAAAACAAAGAGAACAAATAGAGAACAAAATGTGTCTATCTAACCCCTACCAAAAAACGACATCATTGTCAATCTAAATCAAACAAAATGTTCCACATGGAACAATTATTTTGAAAATAATGGAAACATATCTTGTTCTTTGTTTCGAATTGTGGATAATAGATATATAAGGTTATCAATAACTGATAACTAATAACTGTTGTTTGAAAGGAAAATTAAAATGAATTATGAACAACAAATAAAATACATCATGAATACGAGAAAAGAAGAAGTAGAATTTGACGTTACTTTTTCAGCTAGTACTCTTGGTGACAATAGTCTAAAAAACATCACTGAATTAGTAAGCGAATTAAAATACTGGTTTAGGGTTGGGACTGATGCATTTAGTAAGATGTTTAAATGTGTGTTCAGTCTGAAAAAAATATCCAAGATAGAGATAGGCAATCACGTTAGAGGTATTGTCTATACTGGTCGAGGATTTAAATATGGTAAGAAAGATGACCACCAAGCTGACACTTATCATAGTGACATACGAAAAGCTGACTGGCAGACATTAGCGTATGATGGACAATTAGATTTTCAATATGAAGGTCGACTGTGCCGATTAAATGCTAAAAGCTATCAGGAAGTTCGCAAAGAAATCGGATTATCTTACAAGGTTAAATATCTTGTAGAAGATGTAGCCGATAAATTAGCTGATGAGTTTGCAGTAGAGAATACTGAAACTGCAGTTCCAAGTATCAGCTAAATAGATAGCCAGTAGGGTGGTGGTAGATTTAACAATCTGACCACCACTCGAATTTTTTTTTATATAGTCTGCTTCGCAGTCTTCATTTTATTTTTAAGCAAGTTGCAATGTCCCCCTTGATAGTAAGGGGGGCTTTTGGGTTCCCCCAGCTAATTATATACCCCCTCAGATTTTTTTATCAAAATTCTACGAGATACGCCATAAGTAACACCACAAGCAAGATAACAGCTAATAAACTATTTAATATGAAGATATATATTATATCCATCCTTTCTTTCTTTTAGGTTTACCTATAGAATGCTCCATGAAATCATCAAGTTCAACCTGAAGTTTAGTCTCCTTGTGTTCCTCAAAGGCTAATGTTTGGTCTCTATCCATACGTTCTACCCAGTAATTGGCAGCTATAGAGAGAGCATCAAGGGCATCATCATGCCTTAAAGCCCCTCTATCCTTAGTAATTCGTGTTATTTGTTTAAATAATTGGTGGTCTATAGGTTGTTTAAAGTCTTTTTCTATGACTTCTTGGGCTACGACAAGCCTATGTTGGTTAAATATAGGTTCTAAAGTATCTATAATTCTCTTTTCTTTCTGTATATTGTGCCTAACTTCCTCTATACTACAAGGATGAATCTTAGCCATGACAGGTTTAAGTAAGGCTGTAGCCATACCATCGCCAAAGTTAGACTCAATAACCACATAGTTCACGCTATGTTCCTTAGCTAACTGGCTTATTCTTTCTAATGTTTCCTTTTCATAGCCACCTTCCAAAGCTCCACAATCGGTCATATAGAGGACACCATGCAGCATCTTTAAAATACAGTACCCAGTCCTATCAGCACCTCGACCTGATGGGTCTATGCTCATTACAGAGCCTTCAAAGGGTGCATATTCGTCAGATGTATACATAGGAGCTACCCAATAGTCCCCTTTTAGCCCAACATTGGGCAAATCTGAGTCTATAGACTTGATTTGGTCACTTCCTGAAGCCCATTGTATCTTACAGGGAGCTTCTTTCCATGAAGATAATCCACTCATAAGAATTAAATCATTAAGCTTGAGAGGGTAACGATTCAAGTCGGAGAGGGTAGTATCTAACATAAATTGTAATTGGAAGCCTGAACGACCATAAGAAGCTTCTCGTTCCATAAGGTCAGTCTCATCAAATCTTAATGGGTCTGTAGGCTTTCCTTCAAGTTTAGGGTTATCAGTTATAGCCTTCTTTATCGTAGGGGATAGTTTTTCTCCTAGATTAATCAGTTGAATTTTAGTAGGATATAATGATGTCCATATCCTAGTCTTAAATCCACGTTCATCTAATGAATTGTACAATGACATTTCTGTTTGTGGTGTCCCTAAGAACACAATACGACCAACTTCAGGTTTAATAATAGCGTCAAACTCCTTGACAGTTTCGCTTAACCTGTCTCTCATTAGCTGGGTTTGGGAATTATTAGCTGATTCTACGTCATCAGCAATGATAAGGTCAGCTCTTGACCCAGTTAGCTGTGAAGTGACACCTAAAGACTTAACTGAAGGAGCATGAGCTGCTCTTGCAGGGGAGACATCAAAGCTTATCTTTGAGTGTCGTTGGTCATCTCTAGGTTGTAGATGCTGTAACAGTGGCATTTCTGTAATCAGCCTTTGAGTAAAGGTACTGAAATCATCTGCCCTGTTTTTGGACGCTGAGACCACAAGGATGTTCCTTTGTGGGTTGAGTAGTAGTTGGTGGCATACATATGCCGAAGTAATCCAAGACTTTCCTACACCTCTGAAAGCTTGTATAACAATACGCTTTTGTACTTTTTGTAGATAGTCAGCAATATCATATTGGATAGGAGTAGGTTCAGGAAGCTGTAAATGCTTCCAAGCTAAATATAAGAAGTTCTTAAAGTTCTTTACATTAGTCTCAAGATTAATAATCTTTTTGGTAGGCATATTTATTCCTCATCAAATGGTAAATCATCTGTAATGGTATTTTTAGGTTCGTCATCTATTTCTACGCCATACTCTTTACAAGTATCAAGACAAACCTTCATTTCACTGGCTGTTAGTTTTTTACCACTTGTTAGCATTTCATAAGCTTTATCTACTAATAATTTAGGTAGAACTTTAGTTTTAGCTTCAAATGAATTAACTTTTCCAGTCATAATTAAATACCTCTCTTATACAGCCAAATTGCCATAGCAATAAGACCACCTATTACAATTAGTTGTAATATACGATAATCCATGCCTGTATCTAAGGGAGACATTTAATTATACTCCCTTGCCGAACATCCATACAAGGACACCGATAGCAATAAACCAAAAGATTACTTTCTTATCAGGTACTATCGTTTCCTTCCAGAACGAGACGACTTTTTGCTTGCATTCAACGCAAAGCCATTTAAGCATTCTACTTTTCCTTTCTTTTTACGAGTTACAGATTGGGCGTGTAACTCTCTTATATAATTTAAAAATATATCAAAGTGTTTCTTCATGGTAATCTCTTAATTACACGAAGTAATGTTTTTGTGTAAGCCTTGTCTTCCGAATATTTATCTAAGGTATCGAGTAACACAGGAATACTAGCTTTACTATCTCTAAGTTTACGAAATTCACTGTAATGTGGAGAAGTATTTAAGTTCCATAAATAATCTCTCACAGAATGGCAATAAGAATGATAACTCTTTACCCCAAATTTTGCATTAGGGTTTCCTAAAGGTTTTAAATGTGGAGTAGATAAGTCCCAAGTTCTCATGCCGAATAAAGCATTGCCTTCTTTAGCAAATCTACTTGTTCCCCATCCTGATTCTACAATAGCTTGAGCTAGAGCAATCTCTTCAGGGATATAACTCGGAGTGTTCTCGTAGTTCCCATTAAATTTTAAACATAGTTGTATTTGTGTAACAAATCGTTCTTTCTCATTTATTGTTTGTTCGACAGCAGGTCGTTGCTGTATTAAACAAGCAGAGTATGCATCTTTAGGAAATATAAAAAACATAAAGAATATCCAAATTATAAAAACGGATATACTTATACCCCATTCAAGAGGATGCATTTTTATTTTCTCGGTTTCTTTTTCCATCTTTTACCCCATGCCCAATTATTTAATTTAGTAGTATATTTTTCAAGAAGATTCAAAAAGAAGTCTTTCATTTTATTTCTTTCCATTTAATAAATTCATTGCAGGACGTAATCCATAGATACTACCGAATATGCCTACTAAAAGCCATTGGTATATCATTGGTAATTCTGAAAAGTAATGAAAATAAATATCTAACTTTTCTTTTGTAGTATCATCGCCAAAGAATACAGCATAAGCCAAAATAATTAGAGGTAAAGAAATTATGATAAGAACAAACTCATCTTTCCAGCTCGTATCTTGTTGATTTCCAACAACTTTTTTATATTCAAGTTCGCCAGTAGCCATACGTTCAGCATGACGTCTTCCAGCGATTGCTTCAAATTGTTTAGTTTCTTGATGAGTTTTAAAAACATTGAAAGCAGTTTTAATTCCAAAGCCTAATAGATTAAATAACATTTCAATAATCTATTGGGTGTTTATATGTTGGCATATTTTTATTTCTCTTTCTCTCTATTTTACACCATAAGCGTACAAAAAAATACCAAACTGATTTTATTAAGCTTCCCATTCTTCTTTTGGTTTAGGCATTCTCATAGGGGGCAAAGGGTGTTGTTCTATTATTGGTTTCTTTTCTTCTAGTGATAAAGTTGAAACGCATTTGAAAGCCATTGTGACTTTGCGTTTTGCAAATTCTTTATCTAGCTTTGTGACAGATGCTTTAACATATTCCATACACTCAGCCATTGACTTAAACTCATAGGGAATCATAGCATTAAAGCAAAGGTTCTGCTGTAGATTACCCATTGCAAAGAAACAAATAAGGGCAGTTATTTTAAACATAAGTTATCCTATTAATAGTTGACGAACTACAATACAGAGTTGTCCAAATAGAACAAAACCTATAGCACCCAAGATTCGGTAGATAGATGAAACTGATTCTTGTATGTGTTTTAAATGGTTAAATTCGATGGTATGTATTGATTGTCTAATTAACTTTATGTCACCTTTCATTCGTTCCAATTCTAATTCATATTTATGCGTCTCCATTGTAACTCCTATTCGTCAGGCTTATTAGGAAAGATTACAATATCAGGAGTAGCAAAATCCTGTGGGATGTCTCTAAGTTCTTGTCTATAGACACGCATAGGTTCTGGCAGAGTAGTATCAGATAATGCTAAATAATCTGTTTCTTTTAAAAGTACATCTCGTTTTGCTCGAACTGTATACCAATCATATTCATCTTGCATTTTAGTTAGTTCAGATTCAAGAAAGGCTTTTGTAGGTTTTTCTTTAGTATCGTCATGTATAACTAAGTTCGTGTAAACTTGTTCACCTTCAAAGCCGAACCATTGACCACGATGCATTTGGCACAGTACGTCTTGTATATGGTTGGGTCTATATGCAGGGGAAAATTTCATTATTCATATCCTTTCATTAATTCTAGGTATCAGCTAATTTTATAAATTGTATCATTAATCTAGTTCCTGCTGTTGTGGCATTACTGCCTGGAACTAGAACTGTATCACTGCTATTAATCGCAAATTTAATTCTAAAAGTTGAAGTATTTGTTACATCTACTGTACATTTAGCAGGAGCAGTATGATATTCATATCCAGTAGTTTCAACACTAGATTCACCACTTGCTACGTTTACATAATTGCTTCCTGAATCATTTGAAACATATATTTCAGCACCAGCAAATGCAGTAGCCGAAGCACTATTAGCTATAACTGGTGCGAAAAAGCTGACTAACCAATGTCCTGTTGCAGGGAAAGTGAAAATTCCTGAACTTTCTGTCATAGCTGAACCTAGTTGAGAAGTAAGAGTTGTCGAACCATCATGGGCTAGTCGCCCATGTCTTGCTAAATTAGCAGTAAGAACATCAACTACCCAACCACCACCTGTTGTTGAGAGATTAGAAGTTATACCCCAAGTGTCAATATATGTTATACCACCTGCAGCTACTGCTGCCCATACTGGATTGGCACTTGTGCCTTGTGTTTTTAAATAATAACCTGAAGTTCCTGCAGCGAGTTCAGAAGGGACTCCACTTGCAGCATAATATTGTATTCCACCTTGAGTTCCATGAGCAGTCTTTCCAAGTGTTACTGCATTGTCAGCAATAGTTACAGCACCTGCATTTGTCATTGTGGTATCACCACTTAGAGAAGCATTAGTAAAGCCTGTACCATCACCTATTAAAATTTCTGTTGTTGCTAAAGCTATGTCAGAAGGCACACCACTTGAGTTTGCGTTTCTAACTTTAACTGTATTCGCAGCCATATCTGCAACTGATACTGTAACTTTGTCTGTTGCTCCGACAACTGTATCAATCCCATCTCCACCTTCTATATCTAATGTGTTACCATCTGCTATTGTTTGGTTTGAACCACTATCACCTGTTAGAGTAAAGTCATTCATTGTACTTGAGGTAATAGCAACCCAAGCTGAACCATTATAAAATTTAACAACATTGGATGTAGAATTATAAACTAAATCACCTTCATCGAGAGAACCTGTAGGGTCAGAACTTGCTACTCTATATCTATCTGCAAAACTATTAACTCCTGCAATATTATCAGCACAGGTACTCATTGCAGTTACGTTAGCTGAAGTTCCTAAAGTATTCATATCTGTAACAACGTCAGCAGTACCGAGAGTATTCATATCAGTGACTACATCTGCTGTAGCCAACACATTCATATCTGTAACTACATCAGCAGTAGCTAACACATTCATATCTGTGACTACATCGGATGTAGCCAACACATTCATATCTGTAACCACATCTGCTGTACCAAGAGTATTCATATCAGCGACTACATCAGTAGTAGCAAGTATTGCCATATCAGCAACACAATCTGAAGTACCTAAGAGTCCCATATCTGTTACTGTATCAGCATTTCCTAAAAGTCCCATAGCTGTAACATTAGCACTTGTTGCAAGTGTGTTCATGTCGCTTACTACATCAGATGTAGCAAGAGTATTCATATCAGATACTACATCAGCAGTACCTAATGTATTCATATCTGCTACGACATCGGCTGTTCCAAGCGTATTCATATCAGCCACAACATCGGCAGTAGCCAAAACATTCATATCTGTAACAATATCTGAGGTAGCTAAAGTATTGAGGTCAGCAACAATATCTGAAGTCGCTAGGGTATTCATGTCAGAAACAATATCAGATGTTCCTAAAGTATTCATGTCTGTAATAGCATCCGAAGTTCCTAGTAAAGCTAGTTCATCTGCTACATCAGCTAAAGTATTAATATTAGCAATCGTGGCTGTACTTAAATATGTGCTTGTTAAATAATTTTTTGTGACTGCGTCTTGTGCAGCAGTAGGGTCAGCTACATTTTTAAGTCTTTTGCTACTTGCATCCCATTGGAAATCTGCAGCATCTAAAGAAATAACATCGTTGGCATCATCAATCGCTTCTTGAGACATATAGAATCCCTGTGTGCTATCTGTATCTAAATCGTTTTCTGTTAAGACTGAACCTGCAGCATAGTCAGTTAATCTTGTAGTTTGACTTGTAGTTCGTCTAATTTCAATGGAAGTGTCTGAAGCAGGGGCAGATGTAAAGGTTACTATTGTTCCTGCAGCATTCCATGTATAAGCTGTTGTAGCGACACCGTCTATGGTAATAGCAACATCGTCTGTACTGCGATAAGCAAACGTCACAGCATAGTCAGTTGTGCTTCCATTACCTGTGTATCTTACGAATGAAGTAGCCATGTTTAATATTCCTTTCTAATATGGGTACTATTTAAAAGTCAGGTTCAGGGTACGCATTGGCTGCGTGAAATCGTTGTAAATTTTGAATTCCTATAATATTTTGTAATGCAAATATCCCATACATTTTACTTGCATCTGTTGTAGTAAATTTTGCATCGGTTAATACAGCTCTTGATATATTAAAAGTTGTAGGGATAAGTCTTCTAAAGAGTAAATCATATGTAGGATTTCCAGTAACAAAATTATTTTCTAAACCACTTCGTTGGTGAAAACCGAACATAGGAGAATCAGTCCACAATTTAGAAGCTGAATTCATAATGGGTGGGATAACTGCTGCAAAGGCAGCCCTTTGATAAGAATTTTCAGCAATTTCTTTTGTAGTAAGTCTTTGCTTTAAAAACGCATCTCTATCAGGGTGTCCAATAGATTGTTGATAAGTATTACCGACATATGCCATTCCACCCATAAACATAGAATTCATCCAACTTGCCCAAACTAAAAAATCTCTTGTTGCTAATCCATGAAGAAAATGTTTTTCCCAAGCTGTGAACATAAAACCTCTGAATTGATACATGAGTCTTCCTAAATTACTTTCAGCATTTAGCCCAATTCCTTTGAGATAGCCAAAATAAGCTCTTTCACCTAATGATGACATTTGAACACCTCGATGGGTAAAACGTCTTATAGCAAGTGTAAACTTATTATATAAATCTTCATTCTCTATTGCCCATTTATCAAGATTCCATTTTTGGACTTTACCACCAATTTTTCCATCTTTCCATACAGTATGCTTTCTAAAAAGAGATTGGATTCCTTCGAAATCTTCAGCAGATAATCCTAAATCTTGCTTCATACGAAAATCTTTATTTTTCTTAGTCATTACATCTATACCAAAAAACTTTTTGGTAAAAGGGTGGTCTTTTATAAATCTTTTAGGGTTAGCAGCATAACGAGCAAATCTATATGTCATTTCATTTAACAAATATATTTGCATTACAGATGTTGTCATCCACTGCCCTGATAATTGATTAACTTTTCTCTTTATTAATTTAAGCCCTATCTCTGTCCCTTCTTGAGTAGGTATTACTCTACGCCAACCTTTTGGATTACCGTCTATTCCATGTTTAGTCGCTGCTTTTCCTAATATCTCAGTCCCAACACCAGTATAATCTAATTTATCTATTCCTGCTGAATACATAAATTTAAAATTTCCAAGCCCACCGAATGCTCTATCAAGTTCTTCCATTGTTGAATCCATGCGTACTCCATTTTTAGCACGCTTCATAAGTCCTCTCATTCCAGGCAGTTTCATTAAAGTAGATGCCCAACCAAAGTGAGCAGTAACATTTCCAAATTCAGCAATATTTGCCCAACCGACTTGTCCCATAGACCTGTTGTAATTTACATCGCCAATAAAACGACCCATAGTTGGGACAATACCATCAGGGTTACTTATAATAGGTAAACCTCGTATATGTCTATACGCTATATCAAGAGCTTCTATTTCATTCTTTTGCTGATTAAAACCAAGTGTTTTTTTCCAACTTTTCAATTTATGCATAGGTACGTCATCATATGCATCTACAACTTGAGAATAAACATCTTTCCATTCATCTTGACTTCTAATTCCAACTTTAGCTAACCCAATATCTCCTGAAAGAGTATTTAAATAATTATGAAATAATGCTTCATTATTATTTTCAAGTAATTCGTGTAAACCAACCCCAGTTTTACTGTCTACATAAGTCTCATCTAAACGTATTCTATATTTATATCTAGCTCCAGCAAAATCAGTTTTCTGTCTATACACACTATCTAATAGGGTTTTTATCTTTGTTTCCCCTAAATCAGTTGTTTGTAATAATAATTTTTGTAACTTCTCTCTTTTTTGAAGAGTGTTTAAAATTTTTGTACCATTAAGACCAAACTTAGTATGAGATGCAGCTAAAACGACTTTAACTAAATGATGAGCTAAATATACTCTATCTTTCATAGCAAGAGGTGTTTTACCTTCGCCTTTCATTGCATTAGCAAAAAGTTTTACTAATGTAGGTCTATCATATTCGTCAATAAATTCTCTATATTTTTGACTCTGATGGATTCTTGGAAGATAATTCATATCTTCAACAATATCAGCAACATCTTTAACTCCTGCTCCCTTTGCAAGTTTAAGAATATCTTTTTCTAAGTTTGCAACATGAAGTGCCATTTCATCTACTGCTTTGCGTGCTTCTGCAGTTGTATACCCAAATTCGGAATGACTTAAATTAGCACCACGTTGTTTTCGTGAAACTAAACTTCCGAATACATTTCTAAATTTTGGGTGATTAAATCCGTGAATTCCTCTTTTTCCTTTAAAAGCTTTTTCAGGAGTGCTTTTCATACTTCTAAACCAATCATATCCTAATGTATTATATTTACTATAATAAGCCCAAGAATATTGGTCATATATTAAAGATTTCCATTCTTCAGCAGGAGTGTTTCTAACATAACCTTTTGATTTTTTAGGAACACCATCACGAAGAAGTAAGCTTCCTAGATAACGCATTTTGTGATTATCTTTAGAAGCTAATGCATTGAAAAACGAAAATCTCCATTTTCTAGCAAAAGCATGAGGAGTTTTTTCAACATCATCAGGGAAAAACTTATGGACAGTCCTTAAATTTATTTCGTTATCTTCATCAATAATTTTACTTATTAAAGTATTTTCATCTGTATCAGAACTAAAAGTACCCTTCTTTCTTCCTGTGCAAGATGTACCTGCTTTTACTTTAGCCATTTAATTTCCTTTCTATATAATATTTCATTAGAGTGATGCACACTCCCAAAGTTCAAATTTTCCATCCTTTTTATTTTTTGAGATTACATAACGTCTATGTTTACCTATAGTTTTATCATATCTAGAATAAAAAGTTTGGTCTTTACTGTTTTTAGATATATTCTTTTTCAATATATTCCCTTTATGGTCAACAATCGAATTACCATCAATATAAAAATCTTCATATACTTCATTCTCACCTCGACCATTTTCATTAAAAGTAGAATCCTTTTTTGGTGGATTCTTTTTGTAATGCTTTTGTAATTGTTCAAAACGAGGGTCTAGTTGTTTTTGTAATGTATTTATTTCAGCAGTAATATTTGCTAATTCTTTTGATTCAGCTTCAGTGATTTCACGTAAAGCAAGTTGTTTAATAGTGTTTGGGGCATCATGTAGTGTTTCTTTAGTTCTTGATGGGTGTGTACGTGATTTAGGCGTTGCTTTAGTTTTAGCACTTTTCTTACCAAGCTTGCTTTGGCGTAATCGAAGCTTTGCTATCTTAGCTTTTAAAGTTGAAATCTCTCTACGTAAAGTTGCTGCTACTTTAGTAGTGATTAAACCAGTTTTTCCTGTAATATCTTCTATAAGTTTTTTATCTAACCAACCCATTACTTTTTCTCTGGCATTGCTTAATTTATTATCCCAATATGTTCTAAATTTAGTCGGTGTTTCTTTAGCAATAATATTGTCAACATCTAAATCTTTATTCCACTTTGAGTCTCCTATATAATTAGTATAATTTCCACCTACTTCATCTTGTACTAATCTACCTTGTTCATCAAATTTAGCTCTAAGTTTTTTTCCACCTAATTGTTTAATAGCAAAGTCACCTTCTTGAAAAACCTCTCCACTCATTTTTTTCCCTTGAGCATTAATTAAAGGAGCTAATTTTCCTGTAAAGGTAGTATTCTTATCTATCGTAACAATGTGTTCACCTTTCTTTTTTCCTTTCACTCGTTTATATGAACCTTGTATAATACCTTCATGGGGTTTTAAATATTTTTCAGTATGCATATCTCTTGTTGTTCTAATATTTGTATGTAGTCGTTCTCTCTTATTCAATGCTCGACCACCTCTAAAAGCACCAACACCAGCACCAAGCGTGCCACCAAGTAATGCTGCCCATATAACATGATTAAACTCTAAATCAGGTCTTCTTTCAGCTATATACGCTTCAATAGCTCCAATAGTAAGACCACCTGAACCAAATCCCTTTATTATACGTGCAAGTCTTGATATTTTTTTAGGTAAAATCCATCGAGCAGCAACCCCTTCACTTGCTATAATAGCAGTTATTGCTGCAGGGTCTAATATTGCAGCAAGTAAACGTGCAGCTCCCCCTTTAAATTCCCCATGCGAATTAATGATGACTTCTAAATGCATCTGTCGTAATATTTTATTTTTAATTTTATAAAGATGTAATAAACTAGTGGCTTCTGTCATTTGTGGCATATAAAAATCAGGGATTTTTTGTGTATTTAAAAATTCTTGTAAATCTTCAGGGACACTCATAAAGTCAACTTGAATTTCAGGTGTTAATGTAAAATCTTCATCAAAATAATCATCATAAACTTTTCCTTCTCTTTCTTCAGCTTGTAACTCTAATGCTTCTATTTTATCTTCTAAAGAAACTGACTCTTGGGTATCTTTCTGATAACCAAATGAAGTTATCCATTCTTGGTCTATAGCAGTACCAGTAATATCACCCCAACCATATAATTCAGCTAATTTATCTTGTTCAGCGTCATATAGATTTTGTTGTTTTTCTAATTCACGATGAGTTAAATTATCTACATAAGGGCTACCATATGAATTTACATACAGTCCCTCAACAGCTTGGTCAAGAGTAACACCTGCTTCATCCCCAATTCGGTCTAAATTTTTTATAAAATCTGGATTTGTACTCTCAGTAGCGAAATCACTTGTGTCTAATATAGCAGCATCAAGAGGTTCATAAGCTGAAGCTCCACCTACAGTGGCAGTTAAGTCAGTCGTAGCACTAATACTCCCAGTTAGTTTTCTTCTTGAAACTGGTCTTGTTCCTTGTGTACCAATGATTGCAGATGGGGGTGTACCTTGTGTACCTGTAATTACATTATCTACAATATCATCAAGGTCTTCTGATACATCTGCTCCAAGATTTTCTCTAAGTTCCGTAATATAATCATCTTGCATAATTATTCTTCTCTATCATAATATGTTGTATCTTTATCACGTATCTTCTGTTTTGCGAGTGCATCCAAAAATACACCAAATCCCATCTTGAGGTATTTAATCCCTGCTTTTCGTTGTCTGTCTCTTTCAGCATTCCAATTATCAGTTCCTGTTATATCAAAGGGGACATCCTGTCCATTCTCAATCAAAACTTCCTCATTACTTGTGGTTGGGGGAACGTCAACACCAGTATCATCACTATCATCAATTTTAGTAACTGTTTGGTTATTGTTGGAATCCTGGTCTTTTAGAAACTTCTCAGCAGCTATATCCCCTTGTTCATCGGCTGATAAGTTTGGATATTTCTTTTTTGTATCATCATGGAGAAGTTTGAGTTCGGCGTGTTTTAGGTCAAGTAGTCTCGATGAAAATACAGAATCAGAGTCTAATATTTCATTCCAAGAAAACCTTAGCACTTGTTGGTCTTGTATCACCTCACCTGTGTTCCAATCTATTACAGGTGGTGTCTTTATGACTTCATTTGTATCGGTAGTACGCAACTCGAATATTTTAGAACCTGGTCGTGTTTCTACTATACTAGTATTAAAAGGGTGAGCTTCTACTGATGACATATATTTCTGTCTACTTTCCCCTAAACCTTTAGAAAGCCAAAACCAATTAGTCTTCATATTCTCATTTAAGAAATTAAACATTATTGTAGTATCCTTAGCTACAGGGTTGCCATGTTTATCTACAAGAGTAGGAGTATCTTTTAATTCGTCTATGCTAAAATACTGTAATCCAAAGTCTTCAAATCCTTCTTGTTGTCTTTTCTCCCATACTTTCCTTCTGAATTCATAGTGTTGTTTATGAAGCTGTAATTTTAGCATATTTGTTCTGTATTCTAACTGTTGTTGAATTCCTTTCCCAAATTTGTAAACAGGAAGAAAACTATTACCAACAAGAACATGAGTTGACATTATCTCTTTATTAGCTAAAAACAATGCTTTCTCTTCAGTAATCTCACCAGTCCCTTGCTTGAGTATAAGATTAGCTAAATCTCCAACCTGTTCTCTAACATATTGAACATTATGAACCATTGTAGGAATGTGCTTTTTATGAAACACACTTAGCCAGTTCGAATGCATACCTTGTTCAGAGATTCCGATTGGCATTGCTTCTGAAAAAACCACATTTTGAACCCAATTAGTAAAATCTGTAAACCAATGATACAAACCTGAATCTACTGCATCAGATAAATCCTCAGCATCTAAACTTCCAATAACATTATTTCCGTCATATGTATTTTCAAATAAGAACTTTAGCCTGTCTTTTGCCCTAGATTTTGACAGTGTATCCATTATCTTCCATTTGTCCCATCTAGTGTTGGCACTTAGACGATATATAGCAGTAGCTGTTGCTTTGGCTGCCTCGCCATCTATTAAGTGGAGTAGCTGATGCTCTCCTAATATTATCGAAGCTCTGTACACCCCATTTGCTGCGTTAAGAATTTTAGTTGTGTGTATAGGTTCATTTGGGTTTCTATTATCAAGGTCTACCCCCTTCTCTGCTAAATCAGAAACAGTACTAAACATAAGTATAGGGTCTCTACTGTAATAACCTTGATACTCTGGTGGTAATTCACCCTTTAATAAATTAAATGTATTAATATATTCTGCTTCTGCATATGAATATATATGCTTCTCTATGTCATCTTTAGTTATTTTTCCTTCGGCTTCCAAAAGTAGAAGATGGTCAAATTGAGGAGAACTCTTAAATTTTTCTACTGCTTTCCCAGCAATCTCCCTAGAATAAATTCGATAAGCTTCCCCCCAGTCCTTTGAATTAATGTCAAGAAAGCCTATTGTTCCATCCTTTTTTATATATTCGGTATTATTTGCTATTCTTAATCCATAAGGGTCTCTGAGTACCTTCAACTGCATCTCTAGCTTATTACCTGTTGTAGCACTACTATATAAACTTGTAAGAATCTTATCTACTCTTTTAGCAAATCTTTTATTATGCAGATATGAAGGGATGTTTTTCTTTTGAAATTTATCTTTACCTTCAAGTTTTAATATCCTAATAATTTCGCCTGTTTGAATCCCACTGGGGTCTTTAATAAACCCATTTTTAATTCTTGCTGCTTTAGATTCTAAAAAAGATATTATAATTTCATCCATATCATTATATGAAAGACGAGGGTCATTCTCAACAAATTGTTGCATTTCTATGAAAATTTTCGTACCACTAGAAATAGTTCCTATTTGTTTCTCTGTTGTTCCTTGTGTACCTGTAATTTTTGAAGTATCCTTAATTGCTTCTTTGGGCATACCTAAATTCCAACTTTTATGAAGTACCTGAGTCAGAGTGTCGAATTGAGCTTTAGCTTCAGCGTTACCCATCGCTTCAGATATATCTTCTTGAACTTTATCTGTATATTCTATCATAGTATTAGCAAAAGCTCCTTTAAATACTGGACTTTTGTCTTCTAAAGTAAACTGTTGTTCTTTAAAAATATCCTCTTTAAGCTTTTCTATAGTTAATCCAGCTATATCTAAATCTTTAGTTTCTTCACTATCATTTTTTATAAATTCGATTCTTTGTCGCATCTTATTTCCTATATCTGTCGCACTGAATATCCCAAAATACATTTCTTTATTTTGTTGAGCATACATTGACTCTAAAATAGGATATTTTCCTTCGTCAATACCTTTTTTAATATCATCTATAGACAGCCCTTGAGAACGCAAAATCTTCATTTGGTCTGCAGCTTTTTCTTTCACAGTTTTAACATATGATTGACCAGCTTTATTAAAGCTAGTAATAGCTTCTTTCAAGCCATCTGCTAAAGATGTATCTAGCTGTATGTAAGCAGGCATAGCTCCTTCAGTAGATTGGCGTATCCCACCAACTTGTACTGGTTCGTATCGAACTTGTGACGTATCACGTTTAAAACCGCCTTTTACTTGCTTAACCATTTACTTAGTTCCTTCCTTTGCTCTAAATATATTATCTTCATTTCCCCAATAGCCTGTACCTGCTTTAGCAATATCTAATGCTAAACTCAGTCCTGTTGGTCTCGTACCACCTATTATTTGTCCATAACCTCTTTCTCTTGCTGTAATAGACTTTTGTCGTTCTCTTTCAATCTCAAGCATATTTGTATCATAAGCACTATTAACGTCTACCATTTGATACGAAGCATCTAAACCTGCTGCTCTCATTATAGAATGAGGATTTGCCCAATTAGACACTAGCCCTTCACCTACAGTAGCTCTTCGTTTACGTTCAATTTCTCTATTTTTCTTATCTCTTTCTTCTCTTGCTTCTTTTGTTTGTGCTAAAAGATGACTGTCACCTTCTAAATATCCTTTATCAAGGTTACGTGCTGTTTGATAAGCTCTAGAGTCATCTAAATCAGCTTGTGCGTTTTTCTCTTGAAATCCAGCGACAGCCGAGATAACTCCTAAAGCTAAAGTAGCTTCAGCGTAACCACACATTAATGTAACTCCTTTATAAATAAATTAAAATCTAATTGAGCATGACCATAGGGTCTTGTTTCAACCAATTCAAAATCAAGATGTTTAAGCCATCTTTTTGATACAGTATTTCTACAATCCACATAATTATAAATACATTGGTAATCTTTTCCAATTTCTTTAATCCACTTTTTGTTTTCTTGTAAAAATCTCTTAGAATATTTTCGCAATCTTTCACTAGACAATAGCCAAACAACTCCTAATCGTTTTATAGCAGTTGGTACAGTCCCAAACATTCCTAAAATTTCTTCTTGACTATTATTTCTATCTTCAACAATACTATAAGTAATACTTTTTTTTATTGAAAAAGGTGTTTGTAGAGCTTCTAATGGTTCTATATTATCAGAAGCTTTAAGTTCGTCTTTATCAGCTTTACGAATATTTGGTGCTAATAAATAAGCATCTTCATATTTACCTAGACGCACATAAGCTTTATTCATTTTAGTACCTTTTTGAACGCCTATGATAATATCCTTCAATTTCAGCAGAAACAAAATGACAAGGCAAATGAGAAGAAGACTCTAAAGTACAAGTATAATCAGTATTTTTAGCTTGTATTGGAATACGAAAAGTTCCACTCTCTATACTGGGTTGTCCTAATATAGCTCCAGCACTATCAAGAATAACACCACTAAATTCATAGGTTTGTGTATCTCTCATTGAAGGCGTAACTTTAGATTGAAAAAATGCTGTATCTTCATAGTTTACACTCATTGTTCTAATTTGGAAACGACCTGCTGAATCTGATGCAATAGCTCCACTAACTCCTCGTCTAATATATGGAATTGAAAATTGATAAACAGAATTAAAGGTAGTTCCAAAAACAACTTTAGTATGATGTCCTTGAATATAAGTTGAAGACGCCCCTGAACCACTAGATGCATCAATAATAACATCAGCTCCTGTAGTAACATCTACAGCAGACATAGTTTGATTATTTGTGTCATTATATGGCAAATTATATGTAGTTAAATCTGTTGTAGAATTATATGTCCCAGTAAGTTCTGAAGTTCTCATATCAAGAAAAATATTATGGGCTAATCCAGTATAAGAGGGATTCCGTAAATCCATTCTTAATAATTTTGTATTTTTATTTTCATTAACTAATAGATACAAATAACTATCATAAGAATGTGCTGATAAGATTTGTGTATTATTTAATTGCCATTTAGACCATGCTGATTGAACTTTCTTATTAGCATCCCAAAAATACTTGTATACAAATAAAGTATTAGCATTAACTGGTGTAGAAGAAAAGTTTGTCACAGCTAATCTTACAGGGTCACTTGACCTCACAGTTAGAAAATCTCCACCAACTGTATCTCTAGTAACAGTTATTACATTAGCTGCTGGATTAGCTACAGTAAAACCATCAATAGAAGCAAATGCTGTAAAGATGTTATCTGCAGTTGTATTATTAGATTCATTTGGTCTAAAGCCATTAGTCCCTGTTGGAGCTGTACCACCAAGAGTTTCACTTGTCAGTGTTACTTTAGTTCCATTATTTTTTAGAAAAGTTAATGTAGTTCCTGCTACGATATTAGCATAATCAGTTACAGTAATGGTGCAAGTAGCACCTGCTTGTACTCCTAAAGCACTGCTTGGAGTGTATGCTACACTATTAACAGCATCTAAAGTATCATGGCATAGAACACATAATGTATCTTCATTACTATTTGGAATAATTTTATGAGCATTATCAGGAATAAGTGTACTAACTCCTGCAGTTATATCAATCCCATCATTAGTTAAAGTATCATCATCTGCATAATATTCGCTTAAAGCTGTTTTATCATTTCTATCTTGAGCAAAATAAACAAATTTTCCTACTGATTTTGGGGCAACTTTAAGTGCATGATTAAAAGCACTTGTTTTAGTCAACATAGATTCGGTAGGAGTGACAGCATCTCCTGTTGTTTCTAAAATATATTGTGCTTCTTCTGAAAATATTAAAAGTTGTTCATTAAAATCTATAGAATTATATAGTTTA
>Ga0310345_10002574_pt1 | contig 18103 bp, 21 predicted proteins | sample HC15DNA20500_MG_FD_204667 | JGI IMG/M metagenome (GOLD analysis project Ga0310345, IMG submission 204667) | Marine microbial communities from station ALOHA, North Pacific Subtropical Gyre - HC15-DNA-20-500_MG | ecosystem: Environmental > Aquatic > Marine > Oceanic | place: Pacific Ocean: North... | reverse complement strand
AAAGTTGCCTCCGGCTCGGTACTCCTGCAGTCGGTCCCGCCCAAGAAGACGGTTGCAGGCGTACCTGCACGCATTGTGGGTGAAGCCGGATGCGATGAGCCGTCCCGCGCAATGGATCAACTCCTTCAGGGGGAGTAGCTCCACTGTGAAGGTGGGAATTGTTTGAACCAAGTCCGGCGTGAAGGGTTTACAGCCAAGAGGCCTGCATGCCAGAAGCTGACACGGCCAACGCCGAACCCAATTCCATCGGAGAAGTTTTTTGAAGCCCGAAGAGATCCGCAAGCTCGACGCCTATTTCAAGCGCACGTTCAACAATCCCTCTCTTGAGGTAAAGGCACGCCCGCGTAAGGACGATTCCTGCGAGCTTTATCTCGGGGATGAGTTCCTTGGGATCATTTTCAAGGATGAAGACGAGGGCGAACTGTCCTACAATTTCTCGATGGCTATCCTCGACATCGATCTCGACTAGGTTCGGGCAGTCGATCATGATAAAGGCGCGCCTGTCTTGGCGCGCCTTTTTTTGTTTCCGCTCTCCAACTACATGCTGAGCAGGGCCACCACGGCAATGATCATGACGGCAACTGCTACGATGCCCATCAATACCACAAAGCCGTAGTGCCCGCGTTCGCTGCCCGCTTCGACCGGTCGCATCGCATCCCCGTAGGATATGTCCTTGTCATGGTGTTCCGACGAAAGCTCGGAGATGCGGGCCTCCCGCACCTGCGCCTCGCTCATCGGCGCTCCGCCGGCTTCGGCATCTGTCGAGACGGGTGCCATGGCGGGATCAAAGCCGGGCCGCTTGTCGCCGGTTCGGCCGCCATTGATATCACCCTTTACCTGCGCCGGATTGGTGCCGTTGGGTACTCTATTCTCATTCATCTGTACGCCTCACTCCTCGACCCGAACCAGTGAACATACTCAGTCCGGTCCAACATCAACCTGCCGATCCAGGTCGGGCAGTGCACCAGAACCCGGAGTTTTCTCCTCGTCTTGCAGGCCCTTGCGTCCATGTGGTCCTTCCGGAGGTACCTTTTCATGGGGCTTCTGTTCTTCGTTATGGCGGTGTTTGTCTTCGCTGCGGTCGCGTTTCATCAGCTTGGCGCCTCCGGGCGCTGTTTATTGCATTGCTGATGGACTAACGAGGCCGGCGATCAGGTGTTCCGCGGGAAGACACTTGGCAATTCAATTGGAGGCGCGCAGAAGGCTTTGAACACGCAGTTGAACCGAACTGTCCAGTTCCTTCCATTCGGTGAGAAGGTTGCGCGGAAAGCGATAGAAAAGGCTTAGGTCGCCTTCCAGGTGAATGTCACGCTCGCAAGGCGTAACCGCATCAGGGGCCGCTGCTTCTTCCAGGCAGCGTGCCACAAAAGGAGCCTCTCCTGATCGAACGCCGACATAAAGTACTTCATTGGCAAAGCCTGAGCCATCTTCAAATCGATAGGCGGAGAGCCCGGCGGGTGCCGCCAGGGGCGTAGGATTGAGCAACTGCCGATACACAAGGTCGTAGCGCGCACTCATGTCTCGGGAGATCATGCGTGGCTCCAGGCTCACCATTATCAGGCGATGTTGATCTTCCAGATGATTGAAAGCATCGCGATCGGCCTCTGTGTAGCCGGAAAGCTCTGGCCAGACCATATAGAGGTCAAGCCGCTCACGCGTGCCGTCGCGGCGCGCATTCGCGCGACGGATCATGTTGTCCGGCACCACGACCATGCTGCCCGAAACAATGATTGTGCGCAATTTCGTGGAGGTGGTATGCCCGCCATCCACCACACGCGAACCAGCCCATTTCGCCGCGATGGCGAGTGCCAGCGCTGTTACCGCGAAGATCACCGCGCCTGCGAAAATGCGGCTGAACGAGCGGGGAAGTTTGCTTGATTGCCCGGCTGGGTCGCGCAAAGCCTGCATCTCACTTTCCAAGACTTTCTAGCCGAGAGCGGAACACGGAACGAGGTTTTCATCATATGGTAAAAGCAGCGTAAAGATTGCAGCCAGGGAGAAGCCGCGTGCCACTCTACGAACTCGATGGCAAGATGCCGCAATTCGCGCGGCGTGAGACCAATTTCATCGCACCCAGCGCAGAACTGATCGGCAATGTTCATCTCTCCGAAAAGGTCAGCATCTGGTTTGGTTGCGTCCTGCGGGGTGACAACGAACCAATCACCATTGGTGCCGGAACCAATGTGCAGGAACATGCGGTCATGCACACTGACCCGGGCTTTCCGTTGGAGATCGGTGAGGGTTGCACGATTGGCCATCGCGCGCTGCTGCATGGCTGCAAGCTTGGCAACAATGTCCTGATCGGAATGGGCGCGATCATCCTAAATGGCGCTTTCATCCCGGACAATTGTCTCGTGGGGGCTGGCGCACTTGTAACGGAGGGCAAGAGCTTCGAGCCCAACACGCTGATCCTGGGCTCACCAGCCAAAACTGTGCGAACGCTGGATCGGGCGGCGGTCGAAGGCTTGGCAGATTCCGCCTCTCACTATGTCGCAAATGGCGATCGCTTCACTCGCGGCTTGAAGCGCGTAGACTGACGTCTGGCCCCGGATGTGGAGCCGACCCCGGGGAAGGGTCGGCTCCGTAACCCGGTCGTTGGGGACGGGGAGGTGGGACTCGACCGGGTATCAGGTGGACGACCTATCTGTTGGAGCCGACTGCGCCGACTGCAACCGCACGGCCATCATGAACCGTCACCCAGGCACCGGCATGATCTGAGGCCTGGCGCTTGAGATATTCGTATGGGGTCTGGGACCAGGAGAGGATGCGCGGCTCCAGATTGTCGAGAATGAAGTCACCGAGATGGGTATTCACCGTCAGCACCGCGTGCCCGTCACCATTCGGCTGGCGTACGACCGTAATGAGAAGATTGCCTGCCGGTACGCCTGCTTCCATCAGAAGGCGGCGTTTCTCAAGAACATAATCTTCGCAGTCGCCATATAGTTCAGGATAGGACCAAAGTTCTTCGCGTCCCCACAACTCCATGTCAGTACGCGGAACAATGCTCGAATTGATCTTGTTGTTTATTTCGATCATCTTTGCCCACAGTTCACGCGACAGATGAACCGGGCCATTCGCGGAGTAGGTGGCAGAACACTCTGATGGCATCCGCTGGCAAAACTCGTAATGGCCCACCGGCTGGCTGGTGATGCTTCCGGTTGGCATGAAATCCACCGTTGCGCTGGCCTTCGCCGTGAATGCTCCGAACATGATTGAAGCTGCGACAAGCAGCGCGCCCCGTGACTTGGAATGCATGTTTTTGTCTCCCCGTTTGAGGAGACAATGGCAGCTTCAAATTTATTCCACGCAAAATGCCGAAGTAAAAAACAATTCAAACTTTAACGAAAACAAGTAAAGATCAAGTATAAAAGTTTAACATGAGCGTTCGTATTCTGGTAACCATGAGGTGTGCGTTCCCCGCATTACCCATGTCGCGGTAATAATGGGCTCAATGACAAAAACGCCGCTCGACATGTGTCTGCGGCGTTCAATGCATGGGTAAACTGGTGGGCGTGTGGCTAGTCGGAAAATTCCCGATCCAGTGTCGCCTGTTCTTGGACTGCGGCGAATTCGATGGCGACGCCGTCTTCGAAATGGCGCACCACGCGCCCGCGCATGGAGCCGAGGAATATTTGCGTTCCAAGCGCCGGCTTGACCTGGCTTTCCACGGCTGCACCGGAGAGTGACAGATCCACGATCCTGCACTGATATTCCCGCCCGTCGGGCAGCTTCATATGGGTGATCGGATTGCGCGGGGTGATGCGCTCGTGGCGACGGTCTTCCGGCAGGTCAAGCTCATGCTTGTTTGCAAGCCAGGTGAGCTGAGCCGCCAGCTTGTCGCGCTTGCGCTCGGAAGCATTGATCTCCATGGCGAAGCCGCCATCGATCCTGCGGGTCATGCGACCCTCAATGCGGCCGATATGATCAAGATAGACAATTATGCGTTCGCCAACACGGCCGGGATATTCAGCCTGAAGCGAGACATTGCCGGGCGACATGTCAATTACCTTGCAGGCATATTCACTCCGGTCCTGCAGCATGTATCGGCCATAGACCGAAATGCGCACGCGCTGAAAGCGGCGGCGCTCGACTTGCTGTTGCTGGATAGAGCTTGCAGTTGCGATCATCTTGTCACCCTTCCGGCTGCTCCTCTGATGAACAACCGGTGCGTGTCAAGAGAATAGACCTGCATTCCTTAATACGAAGTAAGCCCGTCGGCGAAGCTAGCTGGCCTTGCCACCCTCAAAAACCACCAGATGACGCACCTTTTTCACGGGTTTGGACGAATTCGGCAGTCCTGCCTCCATTGTGTCCGGTGAAAGCGGGGGAACAGCAATTTCCGGCCGGTTGGCCAGAAAAAGGGGTTCGCGGTCAGGGTCGATCAGCCGGAAACTATGCAACTGATTCTCCACAATCGGGTCAGCGCCAAGCCAGAAAGGCTTTTGCAGCGGGAACATGGCTCCTAATGCGCGAGGACCTTCCTGTCCGCCAGCCAGCGGGAGAATGATGGTCTCGAAAGTGACACTGCGCCCTTGGCCGGTCATTCCATCAAATTCCAGAACCACGACTGCGTTTTGATCGAATACATGATCCGACAGCCGCGCCATGCGCTGCTGGTCCCGATGTCCCCACAAGGGACAGAATGTGCGTCCCTTGAGTTCCTGACCATAATGGGAGCAGATGCGGGTGCCCGCGAGCCGGAATGTTGCCTCTCCGCGCCCGTCTCTTTCCAGAATGAAGGTGTCTGCCAGAAGCGTGCGGATATCGGAGGGCTCAATCTCCGTGCGCAGGGGAGCCGCACGAGTGCCGCGCAGCCTATTCCAATATTGGAACAGCTCGTTCGATCCGCCCTGTCTCATATTCAACCTCTCCCGGCTCCAACGCCTTCCAGATGTTTCATTCCTGGACGGAATCGGTCATCCGATCCGCCTACAAGACAGGAGAAGCAGCTTGCGTGCCAGTCGCCTTGTTACTTGTGCACGGGAAGGATTTGTTAGGGTTAACAAAAGGTTGATATTGCGAGCAGGCGGCAGGGCTGGCATCACTGGGTTACAAAATACGAAAACCGTTGGGGACGGTGTTTCGACAGGGGGCTCGACTGAAAGCCGCTCGGTATGCCGGGCGGCTTTCTTTATTCGCGCGCAGTTGCTATCCGGTCTTCGAGTCGCGCTCGGGCCACCGCCATAAAGGAGCTGCTGCAAATGACGACCCCGCAGACTGAGTTACAGGAGGACCAGCAGCCTCCGGCAAGAGAACCCGTCTTCAACATCCCGGGAATCGTCGTCGCGCTCATTGCGGTCTGCGTCGGCACATTTCTTGTGCAGGAATATGTACTTGGTCCCGAACAGCAATGGATGCTGCTGCGCGACTTCGCCTTCATTCCACTGCGCTACACCGGACCATACACGCTCGAAATTACCGCCTTCACCACGCCGGTTACCTATTCGTTTCTGCACGGTGGCATCGGCCATCTCGTCGTCAACATGATCTGGCTGGCAGCCTTTGGCTCGCCGCTTGCCGGGCGCATCGGAATGTTGCGCTTTCTGATTTTTTGGGTGGTTGCGGCCGGATTCTCCGTGCTCCTTCATTTTCTCGTGCATCCGGGGGATGCAACGCCAGTTGTTGGAGCATCGGGCGCAATATCCGGAATGATGGGCGCTGCCGCACGCTATGGCTTCAAGATTGATCGTTCGCGGCGCATTCCTCGCTTCAACGGTCCCATCCTTTCTTTCAGACAGGCGCTCGGATCACGCATGGTGGTCACCTTTTTGCTCGTCTGGTTCGTCATCAATCTCGTGATCGGCATCGCTTCTGCTGCATCTGGCGGTATGCAGACAATCGCATGGGAGGCGCATATTGGCGGCCTCCTTGCAGGGTTCCTGCTCATCCGTCTTTTCGATACCCAACGTTACTGACCTCGCCGCACGCGTAGCTTGCAATGCTCGCAAACTAGGTTCACCATCCCGATACAGGCAGCCGACATGCTGCCTGTCCGGCAATCGGGGAGGGTTGCTGGCCGTGGAGACTGGATGACCAGCACCGCTTCGCGTGGTCATCAGAGACCGATGAGGAGACGGCAATGACGGTGAAGGCGATTCTCGATGCCAAAGGCAGGGATGTCCTGACAATTTCACCAGACAGTGATCTTGCGCAGGCGTCAGCCCTGCTGTCCGAACATGGTATAGGCGCGCTGGTCGTGTCTCGCGACGGGCAGCGCATCGACGGCATCCTGTCGGAGCGCGACATCGTTCGTGCGCTTGGACGTGGTGGTGCAGAGACGCTGAGCCAGCCCGTAGCGAGTGTCATGACTGCAAAGGTACAGGTCTGTCACGAGGACAATACCGTCAATGAAGTGATGCAAGTCATGACCGATGGGCGGTTTCGCCATCTCCCGGTGGAAAAGGACGGGAAGCTTGCCGGACTGGTTTCCATCGGCGACGTGGTCAAACGGCGCATCGAGGATGTGGAGCGCGAAGCCGAAGAGATCCGGTCTTATATCGCCACCGCGTGATCCGATTTCACCGCGCAGGAGTTTTGTGCAAGGGTGCGCATGCGGGCGCGCTTGCCACAGCGGTCTGATTGGGCTAGCCACACCACTAATCCCAATCCTTCATTTGACCACGGCTCCATGACCATCATCGATACGCGTGAACCCGATCCGAAGCGTTACATTTCAGGCGCCACAGGCGACTGGGAAGTCATCATCGGTATGGAAATCCATGCGCAGGTGACTTCGCGCTCGAAGCTCTTCTCCGGTGCAGCAACCGATTTCGGTGCCGAGCCGAACTCCAACGTGTCCCTTGTGGATGCTGCCATGCCGGGCATGCTGCCTGTCATCAATCAGGAATGCGTCAGGCAGGCCGTGCGCACTGGTTTGGGTTTGAAGGCCAGGATCAACAACAGGTCCGTCTTCGATCGCAAGAACTACTTTTATCCGGACCTGCCACAGGGCTATCAGATCTCCCAGTTCAAGCACCCGATTGTGGGTGAGGGCACCGTCATTGTGAATGTCGGTCCGGCTCGTGATGGTTCCTTCGAGGAAATCCATGTAGGCATCGAGCGACTTCATCTCGAGCAGGACGCCGGCAAGTCGATCCACGATCAGCACCCGACCATGTCCTTCGTCGATCTGAACCGCTCGGGCGTTGCGTTGATGGAGATCGTCTCTAAGCCGGACATGCGCTCAGCGGATGAGGCAAAGGCCTTTCTGACGAAGCTGCGCACGATCCTGCGCTATCTCGGCACCTGTGACGGCAACATGGACGAGGGTTCCATGCGTGCAGACGTGAACGTCTCCGTGCGCCGCCCGGGCGAAGGTTTTGGCACACGCTGCGAGATCAAGAACGTCAACTCAATTCGTTTTGTCGGTCAGGCCATTGAATCGGAGGCGCGCCGGCAGATCGCCATTCTTGAGGATGGCGGCGCGATCGACCAAGAGACGCGGCTCTTTGATCCGGTCAAGGGTGAAACCCGTTCGATGCGTTCCAAGGAAGAAGCGCATGACTACCGCTACTTCCCCGATCCTGACCTTCTGCCGCTCGAATTCGACCAGGCTTTCGTAGACGAGTTGGCGCGTGACCTGCCGGAATTGCCGGATGACAAGAAGGCGCGCTTCATCGAGAAGATGGGGCTGTCCGAATATGACGCCTCCGTCCTTGTTTCCGAAAAGGCTACGGCGGATTATTTCGAGAAAGTGGCAGATGGCCGCGATGGCAAGATGGCTGCAAATTGGGTCATCAATGATCTGCTTGGCGCGCTGAACAAGGCCGGCCTCGATATTGAAGAAACGCCGGTCAGCCCAGATCAGCTTGGCGCGATCGTCGACCTGATCCAGGACGGCACGATTTCCGGCAAGATCGCAAAAGACCTGTTCGAAATCATCTGGAACGAGGGGGGCGATCCCAAACTCGTCGTTGAAGAACGCGGCATGAAGCAGGTCACCGATACGGGAGCTATCGAAGCTGCCGTCGATGCCGTGATCGCCGATAATCCCGACAAGGTGGAGCAGGCCAAGGCCAAGCCAACCCTAGCGGGCTGGTTCGTGGGACAGGTCATGAAGGCAACGGGTGGCAAGGCCAACCCGCAGGCCGTGAATGCTCTGGTCCGCCAGAAGCTCGGTGTAGAGTGACCTTCTACCTGCGCACTGCTGGAAAGGCCGATCTGCCGGCGGTCAAGCAACTGCTCGCCGTTACCTGGCATGACACCTATGACGCGCTTTACGGGGTGGAAAAGGTCAATGACCTCACCACGCGTTGGCATAGTCTTGAGGCGCTGCAGAAGCGTCTCACAATGCCAAACTCCGAGTTCGTTGTGGCAGATGATGGCACCCAGCTGCTTGGCATGGCTTTCGCCCAGATGGAGGGAAAGGATGTGAAGCTTCATCAGCTTTACGTGCTGCCAGGCCATCAAGGCGAGGGGATTGGTCAAGCCCTGCTTTCAGAGGTTATGGATTGTTTTCCCGAGGCGAAGACTATCTCCCTCGAAGTGGACGAAGACAACGTCAAGGCCCTCGGCTTCTACAAGCGGAACGGCTTTGAACCGAAGGGGAAGACGTCAGACTGCGGCAACAACGGTGACCGGATACCCGCGCAGATCCTGTCCCGCAATCTGCAGCTCAATTCTTGAGGAACGCAAGCCCCGCGGGACTTGCTTTCAGCGTCTGCCGCGGCCATAACGCGTGCAACCAGCCGGCATTATCCAAGCGAGGTTCGTGATGAACAAGTTCCTGTTGCAGTTTTTCACCTGGTGGAACGGCCAGACGCTTGGCACGCGCTTTCACACCTGGCGCAAGGGCACGAAGGTCGGCGAAGACGAATTCGGCAACATCTACTATCAGGGCGGAACGGATTCGGAAGGCCGCACGCGCCGCTGGGTCATCTACAAGGACATCGCGGAAGCTTCTCAGGTTCCTCCGGGCTGGCACGGTTGGTTGCACCACAAGGTGGACACCGCGCCCGTCGACGAGAACTATCAGGCACGTGAATGGCAGAAGCCACATCGGCCGAACCTGACCGGCACGCCTTTGGCATATCGCCCTCGCGGTTCGGTTCTGACGCCCGAAGATCGGCCCCGTGTGACCGGCGACTATGACGCCTGGACGCCCGGCTCCTGAGATCGAACCGCAAGCCGCCACAATTGGCCGTTAAGCGCTTCAAGAGCATCGAGATTGTGATCTCACACGATTCGGTGTGGTATCAATGATGACGATTCGTAGCTGGCTTCCTGCATCCATGGCATTGACATCCAAGACTGCATTCCTTCTCGCCGCGATGTTGGTCGGCACTGCTGCACAAGCGGAGCGGCTTCAGAATCCGGTTGCCGAATTTGCCGGTATCGACAAGATCACCGGACGCATCATCACCTTCGATGTCTATATGGATGAAACGGTGCAGTTTGGCGCCCTGCAGGTGACGCCGCGCGTCTGCTACAGCTCGCCTGAAACCGAAGAACCCAAGACCGACGCCTTTGTCGAAGTGGATGAGATCACGCTCGACCGCAAGATCCGGCGTATCTTCACAGGCTGGATGTTTGCCGAAAGCCCCGGCCTCAACGCGGTTGAACACGCGGTTTATGATGTCTGGTTGAAGAGCTGCAAATCCGAATCCGAGGTTCCGCCGCCCGACGGCGAGTAACAATTCGTCTACGGATAAAAGACAGCATTCCCATCCAGAGCTTCGGCGAGCATCCGTTCATAGCGTTTGCGGGGAATGTCGATTGCGCCAAACCCCTTCAGATGCTCGGTGGTGAACTGCGTATCAAGCAGAGCGAAGTCTCGCTCCCGCAGGCGTTCGACCAGATGAACGAGGCAGATTTTCGATGCGTTTGAAACGCGCGAAAACATGCTTTCGCCGAAAAAGGCGCGTCCCAGTGTGACACCGTAGAGACCCCCAACAAGTTCTCCGTCAAGCCAGGCCTCTACCGTGTGGCAATGGCCAAGCTCGAAGAGGTCGCGATAAGCTTGGCGGATCGGCGCGTTGATCCATGTATCCAGCCGACCCTCGGCGGGTTCGGCGCAGCCGTCGATCACGCCTTCGAAATCGCTGTCGATGCGAATTTCAAAGGGAGATCGCTTCTGCAGTTTGCGCAGACTGCGGGGAACATGAAAAGCATCAAGCGGTATGACACCGCGCGATTCCGGTCGCACCCAGAAAACTTCCGGATCTTCCGCATGCTCTGCCATGGGAAAAACGCCCGAAGCATAGGCACGCAGAAGAAGATCAACCGGAATATGCTGTCCGGGTGCATAGGGCCGGGACATTAGTGGCCAGCTCTATTTTGAGCCGGCCAGATATTTTTCCAGCCAGTGGATGTCATAGTCGCCATTGGCCACATCGACATTGCCAACCAGATCGCGGAACAGGGGCAGGGTCGAGTTGATCCCATCCACCACGAACTCGTCAAGAGCCCGGCGCAGTCGCATCATGCACTCGACGCGGTTGCGGCCATGCACGATCAGCTTGCCGATCAAGCTGTCATAGTATGGCGGGATCTTGTAGCCCGAATAAACGCCGGAATCCACGCGCACACCCAGACCGCCCGGGGTATGGAAATGGGTAATCACGCCCGGTGACGGTACGAATGTGCGCGGATCTTCCGCGTTGATGCGGCACTCGATCGCATGACCATGGAAGCGGACCTCGTCCTGCGTCACCGACAGACCGCCACCCGAAGCGACACGGATCTGTTCATGAACAAGATCAATGCCTGTAATGGCTTCCGTGACCGGATGCTCCACCTGCAGACGGGTGTTCATCTCGATGAAATAGAACTCACCGTCTTCATAGAGGAACTCAATCGTGCCCGCGCCGGAATAACCGAGATCAGCAACAGCGCGTGAGCAGATTTCGCCGATCTTCATGCGTTGCTCGACATTGAGCGCCGGAGAATTGGCTTCTTCCCACACTTTTTGATGTCGACGCTGAAGCGAACAGTCGCGTTCACCCAGATGGATCGCGTTGCCCTTGCCGTCGCCCATGATCTGGACTTCGATATGGCGCGGTTTGGCGAGATATTTCTCGATATAAACCGCGTCATCACCAAAGGCCGCACCGGCTTCGTTGCGCGCATTGGCGAGCGCATCCGACAGATCAGCCTCGGTTTTGGCGACCTTCATGCCGCGGCCGCCGCCGCCAGCAGAAGCTTTGACGAGTACGGGGTAGCCGATTTCCGCGGCAATTCGCTTCGCCTCGGTATCGTCCGTCACAGCACCTTCGGACCCGGGTACGACGGGAATGCCCAGCCGCTTCGCGGTTCGCTTGGCTTCGATCTTGTCGCCCATAACCCGGATATGTTCGGCGCGAGGACCGATAAAGGTGAGGTTATGTGCGTCGAGAATCTCCGAGAACTTGGCATTCTCGGAAAGGAAGCCGTAGCCTGGATGCACCGCATCGGCACCGGTGATCTCGCAGGCTGCGAGTATCTGATGGATATTCAGGTAGGAATCACGGCTTGCAGGCGGACCGATACAAACGGATTCGTCGGCAAGGCGAACATGCATTGCGTCCGCGTCTGCGGTGGAGTGAACGGCGACCGTCTGGATGCCGAGCTCCTTTGCAGCGCGCAGAACACGAAGTGCGATTTCGCCTCGATTGGCAATCAGGATTTTATGGAACATTGGCTCCAACGCCTATTCGATCACGACCAGGGGCTCACCGAATTCGACCGGCTGCGCATCCTCAAAGAGAATGGCAGTCACGGTGCCTGAACGCGGAGAGGGGACCTGGTTCATGGTCTTCATGGCTTCGATGATGAGGAGGGTCTGCCCTTCCTTCACCGTCTGGCCGACCTCGACATAGGGTGCTGCTCCCGGAGAGGAGGCACGATAGGCCGTTCCAACCATCGGTGAGGGGACCGCATTCTTGGACTTGTCCGCAGCTGCAGGTTTTTCGGCTGCTGGCGCAGGCGCTGCCGCCGGTGCGGGAGCAGGTGCAGCAGCTGGCTGTGGTGCTGCCGCAACCATCTGGCTTGCCTGCACGGAGTTCTGCCGCGAGACGCGGATGCGCAGATCGCCTTCTTCAACTTCAATTTCGGTAAGCTGAGTATCGTTCAGGATACCGGCAAGATCGCGGATCAGTTGCTGGTCGACACCGTTCTTCTTCATCTTCGTAGCTCTTTCGTCCTGCCTCTGATGCCCTTATCGCCTGGCAGCCAGTGCCTGGATGGCGAGACGATAACCTATCGGGCCCAATCCGCATATCATACCGGCTGCGACCGGGGCTATGGTCGAATGGTGCCGGAATGGCTCGCGGGCGTGAATGTTTGAAATATGCACTTCAATGACCGGCACTGGTGCAATGGCGCTGATCGCGTCCCTGAGCGCAATGGAAGTATGCGCATAAGCGCCGGGATTGATGACGACGCCATAGGCGTTTTCGCGAGCTTCATGAAGCCAGTCCACCAGAACGCCTTCATGATTGCTCTGGCGAAAGCTCAGCTCGAAGCCATGCGCGCCTGCTTCCCTGGCGCAATCCGCTTCCACATCGGCAAGCGTCTGTCCTCCATAAATCCCCGGCTCCCGCTTGCCCAGCAGGTTCAGATTGGGGCCATTGAGGACAAGAAGTGTTTGCGCCATCACCAGTTTCCAATGGATAAGCCGCTCTTGCGACCTTCGGGACTGTATAGTGGGCTTACTCCCTCCCGAAAAGAGCGCAAGAGCCAACTTGGCCTGTCCACAAGCTGAAAAATCGGCATTTTTGTGTGCTTATTGAGCGGCCTGCTTGATTTTCTCCGCCAGAACATCCTTGCCCAGCGCACCGAAGACAACTTCCTTGCCCACCACATAGGAAGGGGTTCCGGTGATCTGCAGCGCGTTGGCCAGCTCGAATGTATCACTGAAGGACGCCATGATCTGCGGGTCTTTCATGGCTTCACGCAAGGCGGCGTCATCTGCTCCGAGATCCTTGGCAATCGTCATAGCAGCGGATTCATCTGCACGTGCATCCAGTCCAAGGAGGCGGGTGTGAAACTCCTCATATTTCTCCGGCATCAGCTTCTGGAACGCCATTGAAACGATGTGGGCTTGTTGCGAATCAGGCCCCAGGATCGGGAACTCCTTGAGAACGAACTTTACATCGTCATTCTCGGCAATCAGAGCTTCCATGTCAGCGAGCGCGCGCTTGCAGAAACCGCAATTGTAATCGAAGAATTCCACCACCGTGACGCTTGCGTCCGGATTGCCGATAACTCCGTCGTAGGAACTTTCGTAGAGGCGGTCGGATGCCTCCTCAATGATTTTCGACTGCGCGACTGCCTGCTGTTCCTGCTGACGCTGCTCAAGCACGGTCTGCATTTCGAGAAGGATCTCGGGATTGTTGAGGAGATAGTCCCGCACGATCCCTTCCACATCTTCACGCGTCTCTACGGCACCGTCCTGAGCCAGAGCACCGGAGGCGGGCAGGGCGAGCATCGCAACCGTGCTGGCTGCCAGGAGATATCTTTTCATCGTAAAATCCGTTCCTTGGGTATGAAATTCATATGCCGAATGCGGTTAGTTTCGTGCATTTATGATGTCTTGCGCCCTCAGCCAGTCGGGTGATCCGCGCTTCAGACGCTGCTGCGCGCGAGCCGCAAATAACTTCGCATCCCTGATCTGGCCACTGTGATAGTGCCCTTCGGCGGTCGCAAGTTCAGCCGCTCCAACGTCACCCAGCTGTCCGTAAGCCTGCGCCAGGAAGCGATATCCCGCCGCGTATTCCGGCTCGCGAGTCAGTGCGACTTTCAACATGTCTGCGGCTTTGCGTATCTGGTCGGGTCGACCTGTCGCAAGCAGTGATCGCCCGTATCCAACCTCCAACAAGCCAGGTCTTCCGGGAGCAAGCTTGATCGCGTTCGCATAGGCATTCGCAGCCTCTGCCGGTCTGTTCGCCTTGAGCAAGATCTCGCCCTTCAGTTCATGGAAATACGGGTTGCCCGGTTGTGCCGCAATCAGCCGGTTCACCCGCGCCAACGCATCGCGGCTGCTGCCGCTCAGGAAGGTGGCGATAGTCTCACCATAGGCCGCACCCAAACTGTTGCCGGCACCGCGAAAGACGCGCCGCACTGCGTTGGCCCCGCCGGTATAAGCGGCGATCTTGGCGCGTACGAGATCATGGCGCTGTTGAAGCGCTGGAGGATCCTTCTGCGCGAAATAGGGGCTTTGCCGCGCCAGCGTCTCAAGCGCCGCCAGTCTGTCGCGCGGCATAGGATGGCTCGACTGATAGGGATCCACATTTACACCTGCGAGCGAGAGATCCTTCGCCATCCGTTCAAATGTCCGCAGCATTCCAGCCGCCGATTGCCTGGTGCGATTTAGATAGTCGATGGCTGCCCGATCTGCCGTTGTCTCTTCACCGCGCTGATAGCCAAGAACGCTGCGCCGCGCAGCCTCCGAGCCCCCTGCGGCAATGCCCATGCCTGCTTGAGGCAAACCTGGCAAGTCGGCTGCCGCGCCTGCGACCCCGGCTCCGATGCCTGCGAGCATGGCAACGACCGCCATTGTGCGTGCGCGCGCCATCTGCTGGCGCAACCGCTCCTGATGCCCGCCGGCGATATGGCCAGCCTCGTGAGCAATGACCCCCGCGATTTCGTTTGGGGTTTCGGCTGTCAGCAATGCGCCCGTATGGAGGAAAATGCGACGTCCGGCGACGAAGGCGTTAAAGCGATGGTCGTTGACGAGAACGAGATTCACGCCCGACTGCAGGCCCGCAGCCTTGAGAATGGGGCCTGCGACATCCTCTACATAACGTTCGATTTCCGCATCGCGGACAATCGGAACGCTTCGCTGCGAATAGGCAGGCAAAGCTGAGGCAAGGATGGAAGCGGCAGCCGCAAGAGAAACGGCAAGGCGAGGGATTGAGAATCGACGAGTTCGCACAAACATGGCCATGCCCGATAGTGATAGTGGCGCCGCACAGGGATTGGAAGAGAACTCGCCACCAATCAAGTTCATTTGATGGCAGCTTGTGCAATACAGCCAGAAACGAAAAGGCCCGCACGAAGCGGGCCTGATCGAAATCAGAAGAAGCTTTTCCGCTGCCACCAACCGGTCTTGCGCGGTGCGGCCTCGGTGGTTGAGGAGACAACCGGTTCTCCTGCTTCTTGACCTTCATGCCCGCTATCAGCGCGTCCGGATTCCGATTGGTTCGGCTCGGATTGTGCGCTCTCATTCTCCGCGGCACTGTCCTGGACAGGCGGCTCCTCACTGCGTGAGCCATCGCTTTCCGTGGCTCCGGCAGCTGCCGGCTCAGGCTCGGGTTGTGGATCGACCGCAACGGCATCGGCAGCTGCACCGACAGCACCGCCATCGGCCGGATCTGGCTGTGCCTCAACAGGTGTCTCTGCCACTGCCGACTTGCGCGAGCGAGTGCGGCGGCGTGGCTTCTTCACCGGCTCGGCTGCACTTGCCTCGTCAGCCACAGATGCTTCCTTGGAAGCCTCTTCCTGTGAGCCTTCGCCATTGCCGCTATCGGCGGCGTCTCCGGCGGGACTGTCTGCTACCGTCTCAGTCGAAGCTGTAGCAGGAGCAGTATCGCCGTCTTCGGACTGGGCTACATTTTCTTCGGCAGACTGATCGTCCTTGCGGTTACGCCTTCCACCGCGACGGCCACGATGCCGCTTCTTGCGCTCAGGGGCACCACCGTCCTCGTTGGAAGGCTTATCGCCATCTGCATCCGCATCCGCATCCGCATTCTGACCATCATCAGAAGCAGCCTCTTCATTCGAAGCGTCTGCAGATTGCTCCTGCTGATTCTGTTGATCGGTATTGTTGTTGCGGTCACGGCCGCCGCGACGCCGCCTTTTGCGCCGCCTTTTGCGACCGCTTCCATTGCTATTCTCAGCGGCCGACTGGCCGTTCTCGTCCTCGCCCGCTGCCTCGGCAACTTCTTCCGGCTCTGGTGCAACTTCGCGAAGTTGCGCCTCGATAGCTTCGGCTGTGACAGTTCCTTCTCGTCCAGAAGCTTCGCCCTTGACGATCTGGTAGTGTTGCCCACCAATCTTGTCGTCAGCCTCGATCGTGATCGTGACGCCGAAACGTTCTTCGAGTTCGACAAGGTTCTGTCGCTTGTGGTTTAGCAGATAGAGAGCCGTAGAAGCCGGCGTATGGACGCTGATATCGTTGCGCGCGTCCTTAAGCAGATATTCCTCGATCGCGCGAACCACCAGAAGAGCCACGGACGACTCGGAACGTACATGGCCAGCGCCGCCACATGTGGGGCAGGTTTGCATTGTGCTTTCAAGGACGCTGGCGCGGATGCGCTGACGCGACATCTCCAGAAGGCCGAAATGCGAGATCCGACCAACCTGGATGCGCGCGCGGTCGTTCTTCAGGCATTCCTTGAGCTTCTTCTCAACCGCACGGTTATTGCGGTTTTCCTCCATGTCGATGAAGTCGATCACGATGAGACCGGCAAGGTCGCGCAAGCGCAACTGGCGCGCAACTTCCTCGGCAGCTTCCAGATTGGTCTGGAGTGCCGTGTCCTCAATGGAATGCTCCTTGGTCGAACGACCCGAATTGACGTCGATCGCAACAAGCGCTTCGGTTTGATTGATGATGATGTATCCGCCGGACTTGAGCGTCACCTGCGGCTGTACCATCTTGTCGAGCTGTCCCTCGATACCGTTGCGCGCGAAGATCGGCACCGTGTCGCGATAGGGCTGAACGACCTTTGCATGGCTCGGCATGAGCATGCGCATGAAGTCTTTCGCCTCGCGATACCCTTCCTCGCCGGAAACGAGAATCTCGTCGATATCCTTGTTGTAGAGATCGCGAACGGACCTCTTGATAAGGCTGCCTTCCTCATAAACGAGGGCAGGGGCAGAGGATTCCAGCGTGAGCGTGCGAACCTTCTCCCACATGCGCATCAGATAGTCGTAATCGCGCTTGATCTCGGCCTTGGTTCGGTTGGCGCCGGCGGTGCGCAGAATGACACCCATGCCCTGCGGCACTTCGAGGTTTTTCACGACCTCTTTCAGGCGCTTGCGATCCTGCGCATTGGTGATCTTTCGCGAAATCCCGCCGCCGCGCGCAGTATTCGGCATGAGAACCGAATATCGCCCTGCTAGTGACAAATAGGTCGTCAGCGCCGCCCCCTTGTTGCCGCGCTCTTCCTTGACCACCTGCACCAGCAAGATCTGACGGCGCTTGATGACTTCCTGGATCTTGTAGTTACGTCTTACCGGACGACGGCGGTTCTGCGCTTCGTCAATGGCGTCTTCAGCTCCGACCGTGTCGACTTCGCCCTCATCGCCGTTGGATGCAGAGGGCGCATCATCCTGTTCAGTACCGCCAACTTCTTCAGAAATGCTCTCGCCATTCTCGACAAGCGCTTGCGCGTCCTCTGAGGTCTCTGTTGCCTCATTGGTGCCATCCGCAGCTTCGGGTGACTTGGAACGCTTGCTGTTACGGCGGCGCTTGCGGCCATTCTTAGGCGCCGAAGCTTCCGCCTCTTCGCCATCGTCATCAGAATCACCAGCTTCCTCGGCTTCCGCCTGAAGCAGAGCCTGCCGATCGGCAACCGGGATCTGATAGTAATCCGGGTGAATTTCGCTGAAAGCGAGGAAACCGTGGCGGTTGCCGCCATATTCGACAAATGCAGCCTGAAGTGAAGGTTCAACCCGCGTCACACGGGCGAGATAGATATTTCCTCTTAACTGCTTTTTGTCCTGTGATTCGAAGTCAAACTCTTCAATACGGCTACCGCGAGTGACAACGACGCGCGTCTCCTCGGGATGAGACGCATCTATCAACATCTTGTTGGGCATTTATTCTTGTCTCCCCGACACGATCCGGGAATCTGACGGGAGCAGGTCTGATCCTGCAGGCCCCGCTTCGGGATATCGTGTCGGATAATCTGAAGTCTGCCGGCGGGGGCGGAGACGCAGTGATAAATCCGCTCGACGCGGCGTTGCCGCGGATCGTGAAGGATTTACATCTGACTGCGCTCAAAGCCATTAGCATCGCCTGGCAGTACCGTTTCAACCAGGGCCCAAACAATCGGGCCCGACTATTGCTCGTTTACGAGCCGGCGCGGAAATCGTCGCGCCGTTTTCCTCTAGCTAAGGGTTTCGGCCGCGCCGCAAACACCTCGAAGAAATCTCTCAGAACTGCCATATCCGCCCGTTGTCG
>Ga0310345_10002572_pt1 | contig 18133 bp, 19 predicted proteins | sample HC15DNA20500_MG_FD_204667 | JGI IMG/M metagenome (GOLD analysis project Ga0310345, IMG submission 204667) | Marine microbial communities from station ALOHA, North Pacific Subtropical Gyre - HC15-DNA-20-500_MG | ecosystem: Environmental > Aquatic > Marine > Oceanic | place: Pacific Ocean: North... | reverse complement strand
AACGCTAGGGGTGAATTCGCGAAGCCGGAGGCCTGCGCGCTGATCGATGCCTATCAGGAAATTCGTTCCATTTCCAACGATGAACGTGCATCTTGGGAGAGTCAAATTCGTGCTGCTAGCCTGAGATTTTGGCTGTCGCGCTTGAAAGATCGCTACTTCCCCCGTGCAGGTGCCCTCACACACACCAAGGACCCCGAGCCTTTCCGGCGGCTCTTATTAGCGGGGCGGGAGCAGCGAGCACCCATCAACCAAATTTGGGAATAAGGAGCCTCTAGTAAGCACTTCGTACCAGCGACACTCACTCGGGTAGAAAAGCACCCATAGTTGCCGATGACCACAATATCTACGCGCCGGTTTTTGTACATGTTCTCGGGCGTAGAGTTCGGCGCAACGGCCGCTGCTTCGCCCCCTCCTGCTAACCGAAAGCCGCCCCGGCTCGATGCCCTGAGCAACTAAATAGGACACTGTCGCTTATGCCGAAATTCCTTCGGAGGCCGTTTTTATGTCCGCGCTGTCAGTGTCGAAATTCACACCCTCGAGACTTGTTAGTTTCTCGCCAATTCCCGGGCAACCGGCGTTTTGCGGTACAACAGGTTTTGGTTTTCGTTACGCTAGCCGTGAAACCGACATCGTTCTGGCCTTCACGAGCTCAGAGCGATCCTTGCAGAAGAGGTAAGCTTAGGCGCCGCCCTGACTAGTGGGGGCCATCGGCTATGATGCCGGCACCCAAGGTCGTTCCGAGGACTGGGCACAGTACTTCACTGACTTTATATCCTAATTGGCATATCCAATTGGGACCGTGCATGCACTGGGGGCCAACCTAAGTTTACAAAGGTCGTTTATCGTCTGCGTGTTCGCCACCCCGCGTGCGATCGCGCGGGGTGCATCCATCCCGTCCGGGCTTTAGCGTCGCGGTCTGTCCTTGCAGAAGAAGTGGCCCATCGCAAATCCGAGCGCAGCGCCACCAGCGTATGCACCGCCCTGACTGGTGCCAAGGCCCCCACCCACGATGCCAGCGCCCAGCGTCGCTCCGAGTATCGGGCACAGGATGGTTTTCGGTTTAATGTCTGAGCTCGCGCAGCCGCTCACAGCAATGCTCATCAGCAGTGCTATTCCAAAATGTTGAAGTCTTTTCATGGCAGATATCCCCAGTAGCGCCTTCGATGTCTTGTAGTTGGTATGCTGAATCGTTGTATGATATTTGTTTTCAAGGTGCGAGATTCTCCCGCATCCTGCGATTCAAGCGGTGTTGCGAAATTACAACAACCTTACATCAGGGGCCATCATAGCATAAAACTGCCCGAATCCTAGAGTCGTACCTGCGCCGCACCAAGTTCGGCACGAAACCATCGCTCAGAGGCCCTATACCAAATAGAACGAGGCTAGACCCAAGAAGGTAAAAAACCCGACTACATCCGTTATTGTGGTCAAAACTACTCCGCCGGCGAGTGCGGGGTCAATGTCCATACGTTTTAAGGCCAAAGGAATCGCTGTACCAGCCAGAGCCGCAGTCAGCAGGTTAAATACGATAGCGGACCCGATAACTGCACCTAGCTTCAAATTACCGAACCATGCTGCTGCAACGACAGCGATAACCACGGCCCACAGTACTCCATTCAGAAACCCGACCGCGAGTTCCCGTGATACCAAGGCGCGTGCGTTAGCAGTCCCCACGTGTCCGAGCGCGAGACCGCGGATTACGATCGTCAGGGTCTGGGTCCCAGCTATACCGCCCATACTCGCCACGACCGGCATTAGAATAGCCAGCGCCACAAGTTGTTCAATGGTGGCTTCGAACAGGCCAATGACCCATGCCGCCAAAAAGGCCGTCACCAAATTTACCGCGAGCCATAAGGTACGCCTGCGGGCCGTGGACCAGATCGGGCCAAAAATATCGTGTTCCTCGTCTAGTCCAGCCGCCGACATGATGCTTCGCTCACTCTCTCCAAGAATGACATCAACCACATCATCTACAGTTATACGCCCCAGTAGGCGCCCATTTTCGTCAACGACAGGGGCCGAAATCAGATCGTGTTTTTCAAATAATTTGGCGACATCGTTCGCGCTCCTATCCGCCGGGATCACGTCACCACTGGTTAGCATAAGCTCACTAACTGCAGAATCCGGGTCTGCCGTCACCAAGTCGGCCAGAGGCAAAGCCCCAAGGTAGGTGTTCTCACGATCCACGATCATCAACCGATCCGTGTTGTCGGGCAATTCAGGCAAAAGCCGCAAATAACGCAACACCCCATCGATATCGACGTCAGATCTGACTGTGACCGCGTCTACGTTCATTAAACCGCCTGCTGTGTCTTCTGGATAAGTTAGAACTTCCGCTATACGACGACGATTTTGCTCGTCCATCGAACGAAGTACTTCATCCGCAACTGGCTCTGGGAGATCTTGTAAAATGTCAGCGGCGTCGTCCGTATCGAGGCTTGCTGTTGCCGCCGCGACCTCGGACGGAGCCATGTGTTCCAGCAAGCTTGTTCTGACACCAGCATGCGAATGGGACAGAACATCTCCCTCTGCGTCCTGAGCGATATGAACCCATAGTTCTTCGCGCACCTCGGGCAGTAGAGATTCAAAAAGATCGGCAACTTCGGCCGGGTGCAGACTCTCCATAGACTCCCTTACACGAAGAAGATCGTTCGCTTCAAGAGCGCTCTGGATCTCCTGAACAAGTGCTTGGGTCTGATTATTCTGGTGTGCCATGAGTCTAGATCCGCAAACTGAACCGCTCCGTATACGATCGCTGACGGTATGTCGGCCTTGCATTGCAGTTTAACAATTTAGCGCCACTCAGATTAAGGCGCACTTTGTTGACCTAGGCCGACCGTAAACGGCTTGGGCCATTCTAGGGACCCTATTCCATGGGGGGCAAGTCAAAGCACAGTGAATCGAGTAATTCTTGGCGCCGCTCCGGTTCTTCGTCGGACATTAAAGTGTCGACCAGCTGCTGTGAGTCTGCAGCAGACGTGTCTTTTATGATGCGTTTGATCTCGAGGATGCCTGTCGGATGAACACTGAATTCTTTGAGTCCTAATCCGACTAAGAGCCTCGTGTAGCGCGGATCACCTGCCATCTCACCACACATCGATATCGGGATTCCCTCTGAACGAGCGGCATCTATCGAAATGGATATCAAACGAAGGACTCCAAAGTTCAGTGGGTTATACAAATAGCTAACTTCGTCGTTAACCCGATCTATGGCGACAGCGTATTGAATCAGGTCATTTGTCCCGATCGACAGAAAATCGAGTTCGCGCGCAAACTCGCCCGCACATAGTGCAGCGGCCGGAACTTCTATCATGCCCCCTATCGGCATCTTTTCATCGTAGCTCATTTTTTTTCGAGTGAATTCACTCCGAATCTCCTGCACGATACCAATCACCTCATGGACTTCCTCAATTGAACTGAGCATAGGTATCATCATGCGTATGGGTCCAAATGCCGACGCTCTGATGATGCCCCTCAACTGAGGCAAAAAGAGTGAAGGTTCTCGGAGACACAATCGCACTGCCCTCAAACCTAAGGCGGGGTTAGCGGCACGCGAATCACCAGAAAATCGTTTGTCGACCGTTTTGTCTGATCCCACATCCGCCGTCCGAACCGTAAGTGGAATCCCGCCCAGCGCCTCGAGCATTTTACAGTACGTATCGAAATGCTCGGTTTCTTCGGGGTAGCTCGCTCGATTTGCGAACAGATATTCGGTACGGTACAAGCCCACTGCGGTGGCACCGACATCACGAACACTTTGACATTCCTCGGGCAACTCGACATTCGCGTGTAGGTGAACAACCACCCCGTCAGATGTTTCCGTCGGCTCATCTTTCAAAACTCTCAACTTCGCGAAATAGTTGCGGCGTTTCTTCTGGCGTCCACGGTACTGTTCGAGCAATTTCGAACTCGCATCGGCGATGACCACGCCGTCATCACCATCGACAACAAGCAATTCATTTTTGGCGAAGTAACGGCGCGCACCGTGAATTCCAACTACTCCGGGCAACCCTAGACTGCGGGCTAAGATCGACAGGTGGGAAGTAGGGCCACCGAATTCCGTCACAAAGCCCTTTACGCCGTGCTGTTGGATTAGTATCAAATCTGCGGGCGCTAAATCATCTGCAAACACAATCATGTCCTTTAAACGCCGATCAGGAGCCTCTTGATGAGGGGGAGCTTCTCGCGACAGGTTTCGGAGGACCCGATCGATGACATGATCCACGTCGTCCTTACGTGTTCGCAAATAGGGGTCGTCCATTTGCTCAAAGACTGCCACCAATGAGTCTCGTTGCAACTTAATGGCCCACTCTGCATTACATCGCTGTTCTCTAATGAGTCGAACAGGTTCATCGTTAAACGCAGCATCATCTAGCATTAGCAAATGGGTATCAATAAAACTGGCGATACCACTAGGAGTAGATGCAGGGATGTGCTCCCGTATAGTCTTAAGGTGCTCTTTTGCTTGGGTGATGGCACTCAACAGACGTTGTATTTCTCCATCTATTTCTGACACCTTTAAACGATATTCGGCGGTGTCCAAGCGGTTTCGCTCGACAATATGTACGCATCCGATAGCAACACCCGGAGAAACTGCGATGCCATGCAAAGAAAGCGTCACACAGATTCTCCAAATCGACTCGAAACGAGCATTGCTAGGGCTTCTAACGCATCTTCGGCATCGGCGCCCTCGGTCCGAATCTCGATTTCTGTTCCTTGGCTAACAGCCAACATCATGACACCCATGATGCTTTTCCCGTCCGCTTCTTTGTCCCCCCGAGCGATCCTAACGTCGCTCTCATAATCTGCGGCCGTACGTACGAACTGTGCCGCTGCACGCGCGTGCAGCCCGAGTCTATTGGTAATTGTGACCGTCGAACTCGGCACGGTTTACGTTTCCTGGGGCAGGATGACGGCGTCGCGGTGACTAATTACCGATTTCTTTCCACTCTGCTTAAAGCGTTTTGCGATTCGTTCGGACATATAGACCGAACGATGACGACCGCCGGTACATCCGAAGGCCACTGTTAGATATCCGCGGTTTTCCTCTTCGAATTTCGGGATCCATTTCCTTAGGAAGACTTCAATATCTAAAACTAGTTCGTTCACTGACTCCATTTCATCCAGAAAGGCGCGAACTTTGTCGTCCATACCGCTTAACTCCCGTAAAGTTAGATCCCAGTAAGGATTCGGCAGACACCTTACATCGAAAACAAAATCTGCGTCCTGGGGAACCCCCTTTTTAAATCCGAATGATCGGAACTGAAGAGCCATTGAGTCCGTCAAACGATGTGCAATTCGCTCTTTAATGACGGCTCTGAGTTCTCGAACGTTCGTGTGCGTCGTGTCGATACGAATGTCAGCCCGCGTAGCCACTGCTTCAAGCACTAACCGCTCGTGGCGTATTGCGTCTGATAATGAGATCTCTTCGGTGGAAAGTGGATGTTTCCGGCGTGTTTCGCTAAAACGTCGCAACAATGTCTCATCACTAGCATCGACATAGACCACTTCGGTGGTAAATCGATCCGAGGCTAATGTGTCGAGACTGTCCGGCAATCCTTGAATAGCAGCATGGTGATCCCGCGCATCTATTCCAACAGCCACGTGGCAGTAGTCGGAACGATCTTGGTCCGCGATATAGGATACGAAGGCTCGCAGGATCCCTGTAGGTAAATTGTCCACGCAGTAATAACCCTCATCTTCGAGGGCGTGCAGAGCTACCGTTTTCCCCGCGCCAGAAAGCCCCGAGACTATCACGAGGCGTCGTTCCGTCACGATCTATACCTTTCCGCCGGTTGGTTTATCAATCTCTCGCCAATCAACAACTCGTATATTTCAATAGACGACGAGGAATGTCTTAACTTGTCCACAAACTCAGAGTTACTGAAATTGGCCGCCAATTCAGAAAGGAGTACAAGGTGCTCGTTCGTTGCCTCTTCGGGAACACAGAGCGCAAAAAAAATATCTACCCGGACATTGTCGACAGCATCAAAATCAATCGGTTCGACGGTACGTATAAACGCTCCGATTGATTTGCCATTGCTTGCTATGCGTCCATGGGGGATAGCGGTCCCTCCGCCTAAACCGGTGGTCCCTAAACGTTCGCGAGCCAACAAACAATCAAAAACAGTTTTAGAACTCAGCGTAGGCTCGGCGCTAGATAGCATCCCCGCAAGAGTTTCCAGCACACTTTTTTTACTTGTCAAATTAACATCTACCGTGACCCGATGCCGGTTAAGTATTTTGGATAATTCCATTTTCAGAGAGAGCCCTAAATCCTTTTGTTCATTAAACTAGAAGGTGGTTAGTCTAACCGTTTTCTTTCATTCGAAGACGGAAGCCTCATTGCTTCGCGATACTTCCCGACCGTCCGGCGCGCTACCCGAATTCCACCATCTGACAATAGGTTCGCAATTGCATTGTCACTAAGTGGTTTTTTAGCATCCTCCACCATAATCATTTTCTTAATTTTTGCTCGGATGGCAGTGGAAGAAATCTTGTCTCCCGAATCCATGCCTAAGGGACTGGGGAAAAAAAATTTAAGCGCAAAGATGCCTTTTGGTGTTTGGATGTACTTCCGCGCAGTAGCCCGCGAAACCCATGAGACACTTAAGTCCGTCTTGTCAGCTATATCTATGAGCCTTAGAGGCTTCATGGCTTCTTCGCCTTGCTCCAAAAAGGCCTGCTGAAACTTGATGATAGCCTCTGACACGCGGAGTAGTGTTTCTTGGCGACTTTCCAAGTTCTTTATAAAATCCTTGGCGTCTCTTAGTTGCGCGCGCAACTTTTGATTGGCTCTCGCGTTGTTCCTAGGTTTGAGCGCTGTCTCATAAAGCGGATTCACTCGTAATTGGGGCATCCGTTTATCCGAATGTAATTGAACTTTCCATTGACCTTGTTCCCTGTATACGAACACGTCCGGAATAACATATTCCGGTTGCTCTGGATTGTATTGAGAACAAGGATGAGGATTCATCGCTCTGATTAAATCGATTACCTTTTCCAGGGCGTCTCGCCCTATATTCAGCCGGCGCATCAATCGCGCGTGATAGCTGGGCTTGAGGAAGGTGGTATTAGCAAACTCCGAACAGCATCGCCGAGCTTCCGACAACCACGGAGTGTCCTCCGGCAACCGATTAAGCTGTAGCAGCAAGCATTCATGAAGATCCCGCGCGGCGACCCCAGCGGGATCCAACCCTTGAACAATCTCCAAAACCGATTCCACTTCCTCGGCTCCGAGCTTCCTTTCTTCACTGAGGGCAAACGTTTTACACAGTTCTTCGGCAGATACTTTGAGGCGACCTGTATCATCCAAAGAATGGATGATTCCTTCGGCTATTTCTCGCTGCTGGCTAGGGAGGGGAATAAGATTGAGTTGCGCAAACAAATGCTGCGCCAAGGACTGTCTCTCAACAGCGACCCGTTCGAATTCCGCCTCCGACACCCCTAGCTGCGACAATCCTGTCTTGCCTACCGACCTGTCATACATATCTTCCCGCTTAGTCTGAACCGGTAGTTTTTCAGGTACATTATGAAATCCGCCTTGTGATTTCTTAGGCCCTTCGGAATCCCCAGAGTTCTCCTCGTACACTTTCCGTCGCTCCGCGCTATCGGGACCCGTCCCATCAATACCGGATGGGGTATCATCGGCTTCATCGCCATGAGGCTCCAACATCATGTTTGATGCTAAAACTTCTTGAATCTCGGATAGTAAATCGATCGAGGATAGCCCCAACAGACGGGCCCTCTGCTGCAGCTTCGGGTTCTGAGTCTGCGCCATCCGCTGACTCGACTTGAGCTGCAAAGTTTGTTTCATGGTTTCGTTTGGCAAGCACGCCACGTTCCTAGGTAAACATTGTAGCGTACCGGGCATGACGTTGGACTCACGATGAGGCGTACCGCAGCAACCAAAGCCTAGTGAGGGGCGCTCCTTTCGCCAGAAGTAGAAACTTCAGAGCTTGAAATTATCGCCGAGATACACCTCTCGCACTTTATCGTTTTGTAAAATCGCGTCGGCATCGCCCTCCGCGATGATACTACCTTCATTGACGATATACGCCCGGTCGCAAATCCGCAGTGTCTCCTGCACGTTATGGTCGGTAATCAAAACTCCTATGCCAATTTGTTTTAAATGGTCAATGATTCGCTGGATGTCTCCAACGGAGATCGGGTCGACGCCCGCAAAAGGTTCGTCGAGGAGAATGAATTGTGGCTCTGTCGCCAAAGCCCGAGCGATTTCTACTCTGCGACGTTCGCCACCGGACAAGGACATGCCGAGGTTATTTCTGATATGTTCGATATGAAATTCCCGCAACAAAGCATCGAGCCTTCGACGCCGTTGATGCACATCTAAATTCGGAACGATTTCGAGCACGCCTAAAATGTTTTGCTCGACAGTTAATTTTCGAAATACCGACGCTTCTTGTGGGAGATAACCCAAACCCATCCGGGCCCGGACGTCCATAGGGAGACGAGTTAACTCATCGTTATCTAGATGAATCGAGCCACCTTCGCTTACGACTAACCCTACTATCATGTAGAAACTAGTCGTCTTTCCAGCGCCATTTGGCCCCAACAGTCCGATCACCTCACCGCTATGTACCGACAAGGAAACATCTTTTACGACCCGACGTGACCGATAAGTTTTAGCTAAATGTCGGACTGATAAAACACTCATTTTGATCTAATTTTCTCTGCCTTATTTGGATTATGCCCAATAGTGAAGCCCGAAAACGGGTCGGAAGACCATTCCGTTCGCCCCCACATTTTTACGGTGTTGCTCGAATCTCACCTTCCTTTGCAATGGGTTATTTTTACTAAAATCGTCGCGGATCGAGAGTCATGTCCTTTGTGTCTTCCGCACGTCGGAAAGACCCGAAGCAGCGTAAAGCCTGTTACTCCCTTTTCTCTTTAGGAGGAATAATTATACGTACGCGGCCACTCGTAGCTTTCGGCTGCTCATCCTTATCCGCCATTCCCGCTCGGGAAGAACGCGCCGTAATTATGCTGTTTCCAGTGTCATAGTTGATCCGGTGTCCTTCAAATAGGCGCTCGCCCTGGGTAACCTTCGCTTTCTCGATCAGATAAAGAAAGCTTTGCAATGGATGGTATTCGATAAACAGCGCCTCACCCTCAATGTTGTGAATCGAATCGTCCGGAGTCTGCCTGAAAGTAGCCGGTTGACCCTCGAGATACGCATCCTTTAGATCACGCTCTTCTGTGAAGTTAACCCTTAGACGATCGCCCGTCATGTGGATTGAACCTTGGATCACGATCACTTTCCCAATATAGATGGTCGTTCCTTCTTCATCGTCCAGTTCCGCAAAATCCGCCTCGATTTCTATTGGTTGTTGCGAGTCTGTCGACAAAGCGAGACAACGACCACAAAATAACAGTGCCGTAACAATGAGCAGGCTAACCTTGTGGCTTGACTTCATGGGTGCTTCTTACTTGTTCCAGTAATTCTAGGCGGTCGTGTGCGAAATTTGCGCGCATGCCAACTGCATGGGTAACCGTGGATGGAGCAATGAGGGTGGCCGGGTCATTGGTTTCCGCATACTGTTCCTTGGGTAACACGCGCAGCTCTGAAGTAATTACCTGATAGACCCGTCGTCCTCGGTTTCCGTTTCGCCAAATCTCTACTTCTCCGTGCAACAGTACAACATCGTTCCCAGAACTTACCCAACCGCGCTCTGCTACAACGTGCCAAGGTTCAACTCGACCATTGTAAATCTCTAGATGCGGGCTCGCCAATTCGGTCGAGTCATCTTCAGGAAAATGTTCGACCAGTTCCGCGCGCAAAATATTCTTCAACTCTCCCTCTGTCCCTTTAGTCGTGCGTGTCATATCTTCGATGTAATAGTCTGGTTCATGCGGATCAGGTCGGCTGAATGTCACCTGTTCCTCATCCACGTTCTGCCACACCCACCAGCTAAAAATGCCGAAGAGAATGGCAAAAAACGTAGTTATCCATGTAGCCACACGTTACCCCTAGGCGACTCCGCCATTAGGTAGTTGGTTAGCCACAAAGAGCCGATCGCACACCTCACGCACGGCACCCCGACCTCCAACATGGCTGGTCGTCCAAACCGCAACCCGCCTGACATCCGCACTTGCATCTGCAACGGCAATTGGCAATCCCACGAACTCCATGACCGGAACATCGGGTTCATCATCGCCTACATAGCACACGTTTTCGGGAGCTGTATCAGTTGCCTCCAGAATTGAAATCAGGGCGACTCGTTTGTCGCTTACACCCTGATAAACGTGTTCGATGCCTAGCTCCGCCATTCGTTTATCAACCATATTGGAACGCCGCCCAGTGATGATTCCTCGCTCTATACCAACTGCCTTCAGCATCACCAAACCGTATCCATCACGCACGTGAAAGGCCTTGTGTTCGCCGCTTTCGGCCCCATAAATTAGCTGTCCGTTTGTCATAACGCCATCTACGTCAAATATCGCCAACTTGACTGATGCAGCGCGAGTATAGAATTCCGATTCGGTTAGCGAACTCAAAGAACTCTGGCCCTCAAAAGATCATGCATGTTTAGCACACCGATTAAACGTTTTTTGTCGTCAAGCACCAACAGCGCGTTAATTCTTTGGTCTTGCATAACATGTAGTGCCTCGGCAGCTAGGGCACCCCGACTTAGTGTTCTGCAATTGCGGGTCATCACGTCCTTAATTTGCACTTCTCGAACGTCGTAGTTTCTTTCGAAAATCCGGCGCAAGTCTCCATCCGTAAATATTCCTTCTACCCTTCCTGTCTCATCGATTACCGCAGTTAGTCCAAGGCTCGAACGATTCATCTCAACTACGGCGTCAGATAACCTCGTCTCAGGGTGCACCACAGGCATGGTGTCGCCCTTGTGCATAAGGTCATCTATTTTCAAGAGCAAACGACGGCCCAATACGCCCCCTGGATGCGCTCGCGCAAAATCCCTCTCGGTAAAACCGCGGGTCTGAAGCATCGCGATCGCGAGGGCATCTCCCATCGCGAGGGCTGCGGTCGTACTCGATGTCGGCGCAAGACCTAGTGGACAAGCTTCTTCTTTCACCTCAACGCAGACATGCACCGTTGCCGCCATCGCGAGCGTGGAGTCGCTACTACCTGTCACGGCGACAAGAGGTATTCCTAAACGCTTGATAACTGGCAACAGAACGGTTAGTTCCTCCGTTTCACCTGAATTAGAGAAAGCCAGTACAACATCCCGTTCCGTGATCATACCCATGTCACCGTGACTAGCTTCGCCGGGATGCACAAAAAACGCTGGCGTTCCTGTACTGGCAAGTGTTGCCGCAACCTTACCGCCTATGTGACCTGATTTCCCCATGCCCAGTACGATCACTCGTCCTTCACAATTCAACATGGAGCGAACCGCTCGGACGAACGACATATCAATAGTCTTTATCAGGCCCGTCAAGGCCTTTGCCTCTATTTCTAAAACGGCCTTTCCCATCTCCGCTAGGCCCTTGGCATCAACGTCCTGATGCAGGCTCTGCTCATCAGTAAGTATGGTCATCCTCCGACGCTCCTCGATTAGTCCACGGGCAGGCGCTCCAGCGGGAAGCCGTAATCAGGGAGCTTTCACGCGCTGGTTTTTCAAAAACCCTTACTGACGCGTCCCGTTAGGCATCGACTTAATCAGAGTTTCCTCAGAAAAGGAAGTACTGATAACCCGCGAAAGCGCCGAACAGTAACAAACCCTCTGTCCTGCTGATACAGCCAGACAGCCTTGGCAATCGCGCCATAAGTACCAACGCCACCGCCAGTGCCAGCATGAACGGCACGTCTCGCCGCATGATTTCGGGGCCGAATGTTGTTGCGGGGCTGATCAACGCCGGCACGGCTAGCACTGCCAACGAGTTGAATATATTGGACCCGATAATGTTTCCTAAGGCAATTTCAGGCCTATTCTTGAGCGCACTCGCTAGCGAAGCCGCAAGCTCCGGTAAACTAGTCCCAACCGCCAAAATAGTTAAGCCAATGACAATGTCGCTCAAGCCCAAGCTGCGAGCAATATCGGTAGCGCCCGACACAAGCAATTTCGAACCTAAAAGCAATGCCGTAAAACCGAAAATTAGTTGGAAAAAGACCATCCTAGTCGATCTGTCTTTTCCCTTTATCGAATCTTCAGCGACCGTTACGGACAGGCCCCTCCCTCTTTCCCTCATGCCGTAACGGTATGTAAGAAAAGAAACAATGGAGATACCCATCACGAGTAGTATTCCGTCGCGGCGCGTCAGCTCATTGTCCGCGAGCAACAGAGTCGCGAACAACATAGCCGCTAACATCGCGATGTGGCCACCCGGGAAACCTAGGAACAGAGATTGTTCTGCGTTCGGGCGAACCGAAACAGGAGCGATGATCGCAGTCATGCCCAAGACTAACCCGATGTTGGCGATGTTGGACCCGATCGCGTTGGCGATACCCACTAGGGGTTTTCCCTCGGCTGCCGCCACTCCGGATACCAGTATTTCCGGTGCACTGGTCGCGAACCCGACCACTCCAGCTCCTATCACAAACGGCGGCACCCTTAAGAGTGATGCAGTTGCGGCAGCACCTTCAATAAACCGATCGGCGCCCAGAGCGAGCAATGCCGTTCCGACAAAAACAAGCGCGGAAGCTTCTACAATCACTCGTTCGCGCTCACGGACATGCTATCAATAATGCCAGATCGCCCGTCGCGATAACACAAAACCCTGCCCATACCGGCCCAGACGTATAATAGGACGGCGATACGAAGTGGCATTGAACACAGTGAAAGCAATGATTCTCGCGGCAGGCAGGGGCCAGCGCCTCGCGCCGCTGACCGAAAGCGTGCCGAAACCATTAATTGATGTTGGGGGGCAAACGCTTATAGAAAGGCATCTCTCAGCGCTCGGCGCCGCTGGGTTCAAAGAGATCATCGTAAACGTGTCACACTTGGGTTCCCTAATCGAGCAACACATCAATGAAAAACAATTCCCTAGCTTATGCGTAACGTTTTCACGCGAACCCAACCTGCCGCTCGAAACAGGCGGAGGCATTCTGCAGGCTTTATCGTTGCTAGGTGGTGACCCGTTTCTGATCGTCAATGCAGACATATGGACAGACCATCCGTTTACCGTGGGCTACCCGAAGAATCGGGCTCTTGCCCATTTAGTATTGGTCCCTAACCCGCCCGACAATCCCGCAGGCGACTTCTCGCTAAACGGCTCGTGTGTTGAACGTCGGGCTCCAAACCCATACACCTACGCCGGCATAGGCGTCTACACGCCGGAAATATTCAAAGGCATTACGAAAAAACGGTTTCCCCTGGCGCCTCTTTTGTTCGATTGGGCGCGAGAAGGTCGAATTTCCGGCGAGGTGCATGAAGGAGCTTGGTTCGACGTCGGGACCCCGGAACGCCTCAAAGAAGCGCGCGACTCCGTCGCCCGCTCGTAGTAAATACTGTCCCCGTCGCTAGTAAACACAAACCAAAAAAGTTGTATCCCAGTGTAATTTCTACCGCGCCTGACGGTCCGCCCATCTGAGTATCCGACTAGCCATAATTCGTCGGATCTTTGACACCAGCAGCTGCAAAGCCGTCGCGGCGAAGCCGACAGGCATCGCACAAACCACAAGCGTAGGCATTTTTGTCAGGTTGATAACAACTTAAAGTTTGGCCGTAATCCATACCTAATTCGAGCCCTTTTTCGATGATCTCTGACTTACTCATTCCAATGAGCGGCGCGCAAATCGAAACACCCTGACCCTCGATCCCAGCTCGAGTGGCAACAGCAGCTAATTTTTCAAATCGTTCGATAAATGCGGGCCGACAATCAGGGTAACCCGAGTAATCGACCGCGTTCACTCCGATATACAGTTCTGGCGCCTTGAGAATTTCGCACCAACCGAGACCGATGGCTAACATCACAGTATTCCGGGCCGGGACGTAGGTGGTGGGAATACCGTTGGTTGGCGCAGTCGGTACCGGAATTTCGCTGTCGGTCAGTGCCGATCCGCCCAGTTGCCCAAAGTCAATTTTTACAACACGATGATCTACCACCGAGAAAGCTCTCGCGATGCTCCTCGCGGCATCAAGCTCTAGCCCATGCCGTTGACCATAGTCGATACTTAACGTGTAGCACTCGCGATCGAGTGTCTTCATGATCGCCAACGTAGTTGCCGAATCGAGCCCGCCCGACAGCAAGAGGACCGCCCGTTTTTTAGCGTCCCGGTTCATCGCTCCATAGATATTTATGCAATTGAATTTGAAATCTAACATCAAGCGCGTCTGCGAGTATCCACTCGGCTAAAACGCGGGGTTCCAGTTGCTCATAACTAGGAGAAAAAAGTATTTCAACATTAGAAGCCACCTCTATAGACTCTATTTTGTCTCGACTCCATTCATAATCAGCGCGGTCACATATGACAAATTTCACCTGGTCATGGGCGCCGAGGTGCGTTAGGTTCGACCAAAGATTGCGCCCGACTTCTTTAGATCCAGGCGTCTTAACGTCAACGACTTTTACGACGCGCCCATCGACCTCGCTCAAATCGATCGCGCCACTAGTCTCAAGCGACACCTCGAAGTTTCGATCGCAGAGATGACGTAGTAGCAACAAAGTCTCCTTTTGAGCAAGCGGCTCTCCACCGGTCACCGTTACTGCAGCCACCCCGAATTTGTCCACTTGATCTAGGACCTCGTCGATTCGTACTAATGTACCACCGGAAAATGCATACTGCGTGTCGCAATAAACACACCTCAACGGGCAACCCGTGGTGCGCACGAATACTGTCGGTTTGCCGGTGTTGGTCGATTCGCCTTGGATGGAAAGAAATATTTCCGTGATGCGTATCTTTTGCGCGGGGTCAGGGGAGTCAGACGTTGTATCCATCAATCGAGGCGATCTGTCGCGCCGCTTGAACGGTCAGGGAAGGTTTGTGCCGATATGTTGCATGCGTTCTTCTGCCAAACGGTACGCACGGGAATTTGGGAATAATTCTTTCAGCGCCGTTAGTACCTCAGTTACCTGCTCGATCCGACCAAGTTCCTGATAACAATACACGAGCTTAAGCATCGCATGTGAACGTTTCTTACTCTCCGGGTAACCACTGACGAGTTTCTTGTAATGCGTTATCGCTAATTCGAATTGTCTCATGACGTAGTACGTTTCGCCCAACCAGTACTGCGCGTTATCCGCGTACTGGCTCGAGGGATACGTTTTTAAAAAGTTGTCGAAAGACACGATAGAATCGTCGTATTGTCCGGCTTTCAGCATCCTAAACGCTTCTCGGTAGGCCATTTCCGATTCTGCATTATCCTCCGTGACCTCTGAAGGCATAATAGATGGTTCCGCCAAATTTATGCTCTCGGTCGGCGAAAGCTCAGCCGCCGTTGAGCCCTCCATACCCCTTTCACCGGCAGGATTTACCATCGCGCTACCTGAAGGCGCGTCAGGCTCACTGGGCGACGTCAGATTCGATTCTTCCGGACTAATGGCCGACGAGGATCCCAAAGGGGATTGTATATCGACGCGTATGGTCTGTTCCGAGGGCTTACCGGCGATGGCCTCCTCCGAGGGGCTTGTTGAAATCGGTAAGGGCGGTTCAGCCGGTGGGGCTTCTGGGGCTCTTGGTTGCAACTCGATGTCTCTCCCTTCCAAGCGCTTTAGACGACGATGGGTTTCCGCGTACGCTTCACGTTGGCTGTTCCGCAACTGCTCAAGCGCGTACGTTTGGTTTTCTATTTCGCCGCGTAGTTTCCTAAGCTCCCCCTGTAAGATTTCGACTCGCTGCAAAAACTCAAGTAAGCCTTGACTGCCTACCGTTCTTTCCAAACGATCGAGACGATTTGAAAGGCTCCCTTGGGCTTGGACCTGGGCCGCCAAGGGGCTCGACCAAGACGCGGCGATAACCAACGACGCGCCAACCCAGCGCGAAGCCAACAATCCATCGCTCCAGAGAAAATCGGACGTTCTGATGAAATTCCTAAATCTACGGAGAGGGTTCAATACAAGATTTCGACGCGACGGTTAACCGCGTAGGACTTTTCATCGTGTCCCTCGGCCACAGGTCGTTCTTCGCCATAACTGACGGTTTTTATCTGCTCCGCGGTTGCCCCGAGCAAAACTAGCTGACTTCTAACCGACAGTGCCCGTGCCTCACCCAACGCAAGATTATATTCGCGCGTACCACGTTCATCCGCATGCCCTTGCAAGGTTACGCTGGCTGAAGCGTTTGCGGCTAGATACGAGGCATGCGCCGTTACGGTCTCGCGAAATTCCTCCCTGACCGCACTACTGTCATAATCGAAGTAGACCGTACGGACGGAAAGCGGACCTTCGGGGTCATCGAGCGCCGCGGCGGAGAATTCCGTATCCTCCGCCAGCCCCTGGCTGACAGCCGGCGCACTGGCTGGGGCCCGGCTGACTGTTCGGCTTTCGAGTCGGGACGAGGTCTGTTGCCGCTGTTTATCACCAGTAGTTCCGCAACCGGCTAGCAATATCGCAACAATCGTTAAGAGAACAAGTTTGAGGCCATCCTCTTTCATATTCTTTTCCCTTTTTGAAATCAGAGAGTTAATCATGATTTTCTTATCTCTATGGGGCCCCAAATTCATTTTCTGAATGGCCCCCACGCCGGCTCCCGTACTTGACCGTGCTGCAACGCTAGTCGCTGTTTCAGCCGACCATCAGTCGAAACTGCAGCCAATTCCGTCCCGCGCGCACCCATTGTCGCATAAATTATCATGCTCCCGTTGGGTGCGAAACTCGGCGACTCGTCAAGACGTGCGTTGGTGAGAATTTCGTACAGACCATTTTTTACTTCGAGTACGGCGATGTTGTACCCCTTCTCATCACCGTGGACCACCGCAAGCTTTTTACCGTCGGGTGAATGTCGCGCGCGCGCGTTGTAAGGCCCCATGTTAAACGTAACCCGTCGCGGGGTACCTCCATCCAATCCGACTCGATAGATCTGGGGTCCGCCGCCGCGATCGGAAGTAAATACAATCGTTTTACCATCTGGCGACCAGTTCGCTTCCGTATCGATCGCCGGATGCTTGGTTAGGCGCTCAAGTGTCCGCTTTTGGAGTTCGTACAGGTAGATCTCTGGGTTTCCGTCCCGAGAAAGGGTGACGGCCAGACGCCGACCATCGGGTGCAAACGCCGGCGCACTGTTGATTCCTTCCCCAGCAACGATTTCCTCACGCGCGCCGGTACGCACATTCTGAAGGTAGATGGCGGAATTTCGGCCTTCGAATGACACGTACGCCAGCAGAGATCCATCCGGGGACCACGCTGGCGATAACAAAGGCTGTGACGACTCAAGAATAGTATGAGGGTCGTAACCGTCTGCATCAGCCACCTGTAGGCGGTAAATCGTTTTTTTGCTAGGAGTCTTTTCTACCGTGATATAAGCGATACGCGTCGCGAAAGCTCCTTTTTCGTTAAGTATCTTTTCGTAGATCAAGTCTGCTACATGATGCGCCGTCAGGCGCATATTTTTCCGGGATGTTGGGATCCTAAAACCAAATAACTGGTTGCCCTTATAAACGTCAACCACACGAAACTCGAGAGTGAACCCTCCTCTAGTATTCGGTAAGACCTTACCTATCACGAGGTTTTCTATCCCTAATAAACGCCAATTTTTAAAATTTATATCCGAAAAGCGCGCGGGACGTGATGGCAAGTCCTGAGAAGGCATGGGAAGAAATTTTCCGCTACGCGCAAGATCCGAACGGATAACGCCTGCCACATCGAGTTCAATGTTTATCCCCGCACCTTTTGCAAAAGGAACCACTGCAATTGGTAACGCCGATTCGATACCTTGTTCGATACGGATCGTTAACTCATTGTCGAATAGCGTCGCGCTGGCCGCTAATGCGGCGCCAAGCATTGCTAAGGCTGATAGGAACCGGACAATTCTATATCTGTGGGTCAAAAACAAACGTGATAGTCCTCATTTTATTAAATAAGCGCGGCTCCGAAGGAACGGGCAGAGGAGCGGCTTTGCGCACAGCCGTCTCGGCTTGCCGGTCGAAAGTTGTATTGCCGCTAGATTGTGAGACTTCCACCGTTAAGACCTCGCCGCCCGGAATCAAGGTTATACGGAGGATACACGAGAGCCCGTCGAGTCCCGGTAAGATGGTAAATGATTGCTGTA
>Ga0310345_10002570_pt1 | contig 18133 bp, 13 predicted proteins | sample HC15DNA20500_MG_FD_204667 | JGI IMG/M metagenome (GOLD analysis project Ga0310345, IMG submission 204667) | Marine microbial communities from station ALOHA, North Pacific Subtropical Gyre - HC15-DNA-20-500_MG | ecosystem: Environmental > Aquatic > Marine > Oceanic | place: Pacific Ocean: North... | reverse complement strand
GAGGCGCAGGACTGGGAGGGGGGCACGCGCATCGGCGAGTGCCTGAAGACCTTCAACCGCGACTGGTCCCGCCGGGTGCTGGGGCAGGGGGCGGTGGTGATCCTGATCACCGACGGGCTCGACCGCGACGACCCCACGCGGCTCGCGAAGGAGGCCGAGCGGCTGCACCTGAGCTCCCGCAAGCTGATCTGGCTGAACCCGCTGCTGCGCTGGGATGGCTTCGCGCCGCGGGCGGGCGGGGTGAAGGCGCTGCTGCCCCATGTCGACAGCTTCCGGGCCGCCCACAACATCGACAGCCTCGAGGCGCTGGCCGACGCGCTCGCCCGCCCCGACGACCACGGCGAGAAGGACCGCCTGATGCGCCTGGTGGAGTAGGGCGCATTTCAATGCGCCGCGCCCCGAGGCGGTGGGGATGGCGCATTGAAATGCGCCCTACGCGGGGGTTTCTCCCGGCCGGGGCTCGGCGCCGCTCACCAGGAGCGGCCGCGGGCGGAGACGCGGATCAGCCGCTCGACGGCGTCGCCGCGCACCCCCACCAGCCAGTCGTGCAGGTTCACCGTCGGGTCGCAGTGGCCGGGCGTCATCCGCAGCCGGTCGCCGAGGCGCAGCACGTCGTTCGGGTCCGCGACCCTTGCATGCTCGTCGGCGCAGCCCAGCACCTCGAGGCCGCTGTTGCGGGGGTCGGGCTCCAGGATCCGGGGCGGGCCGCTCTCCATCGACTGGACCTTCAAGCCCGCGTCGCACATGGCGAGGCCGGGGCGGGCCTTGGACATGACGGTGGTCAGCAGGATCAGGGCGTTGGCGAACTCGCCCAGCGCCTGGCCGGGGGCGGCGGCGTCGCGCTGGTAGTCGGCGTCCATGAACACGTAGCTGCCGCACTGCACCTCGGTCCAGGGGCCGGCGGCCTCGAACTCCCAGCTGCCGGTGCCGCCGCCGGTGATCCAGGGGCAGTCGAGGCCCGCGCGCGAGAGATGGTCGAGGGTGAGGCGCACGCGCTCGGCCGCGGCCTCGATCTTCGCGCGCCGCTCGGCGGGGGAGCGGATGTGCTGGGCGACGCCGCAATAGGCCTGCATGCCGGCGAAGCGCAGGCCGGGGGCGGCGTCGATGGCCGTCGCCACCGCGGCCGCCGGCGCGCCCGGGTCGGCGCCGCAGGCGGCGGAGCCGGCGTCGATCTCGACCAGCATCGGCAGCTCGACGCCCGCCTCCTGCGCCGCCGCGCTCCAGGCGGGGACCATCGAGACGTCGTCGGCGATGGCGGTGATCCGGGCGGCGCGGGCGAGGCGGGCGGCGCGGGCCATCTTGCGCGGGTCGACGAGGTCGTTGGTCAGCAGCACGTCGGGCACGCCGCCGCGCACCATCGCCTCGGCCTCGGCGACCTTCTGGCAGCAGACGCCCGCGGCGCCGGCGGCCATCTGCATCCGCGCGATCTCCGCGCAGCGGTGGGACTTGGCGTGGGGGCGGAGCGCGACGCCCGCGGCGGCGGCGCGGGCGGCCATCAGGGCGATGTTGGCCTCGGCGAGGTCGAGGTCGAGCAGCAGGGCCGGCGTCTCGATCTCGGCGAGCGTCATGCCGGGCAGGGCGGGCACGTCGAAGCCGGGCTCGAGCCCCGGCTCCAGGCCGGGCAGGGGATCGGAGGGCATCGGCAGGGCTCCCGGGGCTGACGGCGGTCGCGCGGGAGGATGGCGGCGGCGCGCCCGGCCCGCAAGGCCCGCGCGCGGGAACGCGGCGTCAGCGGCGCAGGGCGGCGCGCACAGAGGTCTCGAGCTGGTTGAGAAAGGCCGAGCGGTCGGCCTTCGAGAACGGCCGCGGCCCGCCGGTGATCGCGCCGGTCTCGCGCAGGGTGCTCATCAGCTCCCGCTGGGCCAGCGCCATGCCGATCGAGGCCTGGTCGAACGGCCGCCCGTTGGGCCGGATCGCCTGGGCGCCGGCCTCGAGGCAGCGGGAGGCGAGCGGGATGTCCGCGGTCACGCAGACGTCGCGCGGGCCGATGCGCTCGGCGATCCAGTCGTCGGCGGCGTCGGCGCCGCCGGTGACGAAGACCACGTTCACCATCGGGTCCTGGCTGGGCCGGATGCCCCCGTCGGAGACGAGATGCACCCGCAGCCGGTGGCGCTGGGCGACGCGCAGCGTCTCGTCGCGCACGGGGCAGGCGTCGGCGTCGACGTAGATCTCGGGTCTGGATGCGTCGGTCATGGAGCGTTCCTAGGCGGGTCGCCGCGCGATGGGAAGCCCGATCACGATCCGGAGGGACGCACTGGCGCGCCGCGCGCCCGGGCGCCATGGTCGACCGGCCCCGGGCCTGCGCGGGGCCGTGCAGGACCCTTCGCCATGCCGCCACGGCGCGCCGACCGCCCCGCCCGGACCCGCCTGCCGCAGCTGGCGGCCCTGGCGCTGGGCCTCGCCCTCGCCTGGGCCGCGCCCGCCGGGGCCGCCGACTGGGCGGTGGACCGGGAGACGAGCCGGCTCTCGATCTCTCTCGAGGTGGGGGGGCGGCGGCTGTTCGGAGAGTTCCTCGGCTGGCGCGCCGACATCGCCTTCGACCCGGAGCGTCCCGAGGATTGCCGGGTGCGGGTCGAGGTGGACGTGGCGAGCCTCGTCTTTCCCGACGACATGGCCTCCGCCTCCGCCGCCGAACCGCGCTGGCTGGCGGCGGCCGAGCATCCCACGGCGGTGTTCGAGGGCGCGGGCTTCAGCCGCAGCGCGCCCGGCGCCTGGACGGTCGAGGGCGAGCTGACCCTGAAAGGCCGCACCCGGCCCCTGCAGCTCGAGGTCGTCATCGAGACGCAGGGCGAGACGGCCGAGGCCACGGTCGAAGCCGAGCTGGTGCGCAGCGCGTTCGCGGTCGGCGAGCCGGTGGAGGAGATGGTCGGCCTCTCGGTCGCGATCGACGCGCGGGTGATCGCCCGCCGCCTCGACTGACCCCGCGCCGAGACGCGCCCGCAGCTCCCGCGGAACGAAGACGCCCCGGCGCAGGGCCGGGGCGGTGGGGTCTTGTCGCGAGGGCGGCCCGGCTTCAGGTTCGGCCGTCGACGAAGCGGGGCAGGATCGCGTTGGCGGGCTCGAGGAAGCGGATCAGGCGGGATTCGGCCGCCTCCTCGCTCTCGCCCGGCAGGATCGGGGTGGTCAGGCGCACCAGCGCGCCGTCGGTGCGCCCCTCGAGCGCGCCGTTGACCAGCAGCATCGCCTTGGCGGCGTAGTCGGAGGCGATGCGCCGGCCCGACTGGTCGAACCAGTAGTAGACCATCAGCCGCGACTGCCCCTTCAGGATCACCGCCCGGTTGACGTTGAAGGCCGCCTCGGTCCCCAGCCGGGGCGCGAGGTCGACGGTGCGGATCGAGTGCATCTCCCAGCCGCCGCCGGGCAGGCAGACCTCGGGCGAGTGGATGCCGCCCTTGGTCTGGTCGTGATACCAGGCCGAGAAGAACTCCACCGGCGCGGCCGCCTCGGCATGGGAGAAGCTGAGGCCGATGTAGTCGTCGGCGCCCAGCGCCCGCTCGATCGCGGGGTCGAGGGGCGGGCTGCGGCGCTCGACGCTCCACTCGCCGATCTGCGTCGGCATGGCCGAATAGGGCTGGCGGTCGGTCTCGGGCAGGGCCCGCGGCGGCGCCAGCCACCAGGCGGCGGCGAGCCCGGCGCAGAGGGCGGCGGCCGCGATCATCGCCGGCGAGGCCTGGGTGTGGCGCACCCGGGCGAGCTCCGGCCAGATGCCGTTCAGGTCGAGGTCCAGCGCCTCGGACAGGCCCATGCGGGGGCTGGGCTGCAGGCGCAGCATCAGCGCGGCCAGGCCGAACAGGATGAAGATGCAGCCCAGGAAGACCACCCAGCCCTCCATCAGGTGGCCGAAGCCCTCGGCCTGCTCGATCCCCCAGGCGTTGACCAGCTCGCCCACCAGCGCGATGCGGAACGAGTTCATCAGCACCGCGATCGGCACCGCCGAGAGCAGCAGCACCGCCTTGTGCCAGGTCGGCCCGCGGTAGAGCACCGCGAAGATGTAGGAGAAGGACATGATCGGGAACAGGTAGCGCAGGCCCGAGCAGGCCTCGGCCACGTGCAGCTTGTAGACGCCCAGATCGATGATGTTCCCCTCGAGGAACACGGGCGTGCCCATCATCTGCAGCGCCCAGACCCCGATGTCCGACGAGATGAACTGCAGCGTGGTGGTGGCCTTGTAGTAGATCAGCCCCGGCAGCGGCAGCATGAAGCACAGGTGCAGCACCGGCGGCCACAGCTGCTTGCCCGTCGACCAGCCGAAGCTGACCAGCAGCATGCCGTAAATCCACACGATCATCGCATAGGCCGAGACGTCGCCGATGTGGCTGACCAGGCCCAGCAGGCCCAGCAGCAGCGACAGCGCCACCACCGCCACGCCCGGCCAGCGGTCGCGCACGGCGCCGGTGTTCACCGGCACCTCCTTGAGCTGGCGCAGCAGCAGGAACGAGGACAGGAGCGGGATCAGCGGCCCGTGGCTGTATTCGGCGAGCTGCCAGGCCTCGCCCAGCGTCTGCAGCCCGGGCAGGAAGAACAGGGCCGCGCCCACGACCGCGATCGCCAGCCAGAACATGCCGAAGGGATTCCAGGTCGCGCCCCAGTCGCTCGCGATCGCCTTGTTCATGCCCACCACGTCGAAAAAGCCCCTCCACGACCGCCCGTCCACGGCTGCGCGGCCGCGCCCGAGAGGCGAGAACATCATCGGTTCGCCCGTTCGATAACATGAACGGCCCCCCGCGTCATGACGGGTTTCGTCGCGGCTCACGCCCGCGCGAGACGGGGGAGGCGGGGCGGCGGCGCTCAGACGATGTCGCGCGCCATCTCTCGGAAGGCGGGGGAGAGGCCGAGCAGCGTCTCGAAATCGCCGCGGGCGGCGACGCGGCCGTCCTGGAGCAGGAAGATCTCGTCGCAGCCGCGCACCGTGGTCAGGCGGTGGGCGACCATGATCACGGTGCGCCCGCGGCCCGCCGCCTCGATCCCCTCCATCACCTGGCGCTCGGTCAGCGTGTCGAGGGCCGAGGTCGCCTCGTCCAGGATCAGCAGCGACGGGTCGCGGTAGAGCGCGCGGGCGATGCCCACCCGCTGGCGCTGCCCGCCCGAGAGCCGCACCCCCCGGTCGCCCACCGGCGTGTCGTAGCCGCGCGGCAGCTCCCCGGTCACGAAATCGTGCAGGGCGGCCTGGCGGGCGGCGCGCTCGACCGCGGCGCGGTCGATCTCGTCCTCGGGGGCGCCGAAGGCGATGTTCTCGGCGATGGAGGCGTCGGTGAGGAAGATCTGTTGCGGGACGTAGCCCAGCGTGCGCCGCCAGCCGCGCCGGTCGCGGGCGTCGCGCAGGGGCCGCCCGTCGACCAGGATCTCGCCCGCGTCGGGGGCGAGCAGCCCCAGGATCAGGTCCATGGCGGTGGTCTTGCCCGCCCCGGTGCCGCCGACGATGCCGACCCGGGTGCCCGCGGCCACCTCCAGGTCCAGCCCGTCGAGCGCCGGCCGCTCCGCCCCCGCATAGGCGAAGCGCACCCCGCGCAGCGCCAGCGAGCGCGACAGCGGCGGCGAGGGCGTGGCCTCCAGCGCCTCGGGCCCCGGCGCGGTCAGCTCGGCATGGATCGCGTCCAGCGCCTGCCGGCGCAGGCGGATCGAGCTCAGCCCCGCATAGATCGCCTGCATCGCGGGCGCGAGCCGGGCGCCCGCCAGCGCATAGACCCCCGCGGTGGGCAGGATCTGCGCATAGCCGCCCGCCGCCGGGTCGGCGGTCGCCGCCAGCGTCAGCACCACCGCGATCATCGCCATCACCGCGACCGCCTCCAGCAGGTGCCGCGGCGCCTGGGTCAGCACCACCTCGGAGGCGAGCGCCCGGGCCCCGCGCAGCGAGGGGCGGGCCATGCGGCGCAGCATCGCCTCCTCGAGGCCCAGGGTCTTGACCTCCTTGATGCCGCTCATCCCCTCCATCGCCAGGCGGAAGCGCTGGGACATGGTCTCGAAGCGGATCGCGCCGGCCTCGCGGATGCGGGGGCGCAGGGCCAGCCAGATCAGGGCGTAGCCGCCGCCGACGAGGGCGAACATGATCGCCGCGGCGGCGGGGCTGACCCAGACCATCAGGATCAGCATGGCCAGCGCCAGGCAGAGGTTGGCGATCAGCTCCAGCGCCTGGGTCAGCACGCCCTGGACCATCTGGTCGACCTCGACCAGCGTGGTCTTCACCAGGTCCGAGCTGTGGCGGTTCAGGAACCAGGCGTAGGGCTGGCGCAGGTAACGCGCCATCACCTTCAGCCCGATCGTGTGGGAGCGCATCGCCGCGAAGCGGCGCAGGGCGAAGATCGTGGCGATGCGTACCGCGACCGCGGCCAGGTAGCACAGCCCCACCAGCGCCCCCAGCCAGACCAGCGCCGACCCCTGCGCCGGGCCCGAGCCCGCCGCGTCCACCAGCCCCAGCGCCTGCAGCGCCTCGCCCAGCCGCCCGGCCCGGGCCGCCGCCTCGGGCGAGGCCAGCACCGCCAGGAACGGGATCACCGAGGCGACCCCCACCAGGTTGGCGACCCCCGCCAGCACCGACAGCGCCGTCACGCCCCAGAAGGCGCGACGCTCGGCAGGGTCGAGCAGGTCCATCAGCTTGCGGAAGACGTCGATCATCTGGGGATCATCTGGCGATCAAGCTCGGAGTCATCCGGGTGGGGATCATCGTGGGATCAGGCTCCGTCGGCGGCGCGGTGCAGGGGGGCGGCAGGAATCCTCGGCGCGCTCGGCCGGTGTCGCCGGGGCCTCGTCTCCTCGCCAGGACCGGAGCGCCCGCCTCCGCCCCCGGCCGCGCCTGTCGCGCGAGGGCCTGGCGAGGATAGGGGCGCCGGCCTCCCGTCGCCAGCCCGCCGCGCCCGCCGGACCCCGGACCCGCCGCCGCAGCCCTGCGCCCTCGCCGGACCGCCGTCGCCTCGCTCGCCTTCGGCCCGCCATCGGGCGCCGGCGAGACCGGCCCCGTGGTGGAACCCTGGGGCCCGCGGAACGCTTCCCGCCAGGCCCCGGCGCCGCTCGCCCCGGTTCGCCCCGCCCGTGGCCGCGGCACCCGGCCGGCCGCGCCGGCGCGGCCCGCCACGGGCGGCGCCCAGTCGTCCAAGGTCCCGCCCGTCGCCCCGCGCCGGCGCCGCCGGCCGCGGGCGCTGCGGGGGCGGAGGCTCGCCGCCGTCCGCCCCGGGCGAGGCCCGCCCCGCGGCGCCGCGCCCGCCCCGCGCCGCGGGCGGAAGCGGGGGACCGGCGCTCGGGTCGACGCGGCGCCTCCCCGGCGGGCCGCCGGGCGCCCGGCCGGAGAGGTCAGCCGAGGCCGAGGCGGGCGCGGTTCTCGGGATCGCGCAGCTGGAAGTCGCCGCCGTCGAAGGCGCGCCCCGCCTCGGTGCACAGGAAGGCGATCGCCTTCGCCGGCCAGCCGGCGGGGATGTGATCGTCCCAGCTCAGCCGGCTGACCGGGTTCACCCCGCTCGCGCCGATGATCCGCTGCATGTCCGTGGCGACCGTGCCCGGGCTCAGCCCCACCACCCGCACGCCCTTCGGCCCGCTCTCGGCATGGGCCGCGCGGGTCAGCATCAGCGCCGCCGCCTTGGCCGCGCAATACTGGCTCCACCCCTCCAGCGGGTTGGTCGCCGCCCCCGAGGAGATGTTCACGATCACGCCCGCGCCCTGCGCCTCCATGATCGGCAGCGCCGCGCGCAGCCCGTGGTAGACGCCCAGCGCATTGATCCCGAAGGCCTTCGTCCAGGCCTCGGGGTCCGACTCCGCCAGCCGCGAGATCGGCTCGATCACGCCGGCGTTGTTGACCAGAACGTCGAGCCCGCCGAAGGCGTCGCGCACGCCCGCGACCACGCTCGAGACCTCGGCCCAGCTGGAGACGTCGCAGCCCAGCGCCATCGCCTCGCCGCCGGCCTCGCGGATCGCCGCCGCGCCGGCCTCGCAGGCCGCGTGGTCGCGCGCGACCAGCGCCACGCGCATGCCGCGGGCGGCGAGCTCGGCCGCCGCCGCGGCCCCGATGCCGCGGCTCGCGCCGGTGATCAGGACGGATTTTCCGGAAAGCTCGGACATGTCGCCTCCGCCGATAAGGAAAGCCCCGGCGCGGGGCCGGGGCGGGAAGGGGGGCCGGGGGGCCGCGCTCAGTCGCGCTCCACCTTCAGCCCGTTGAGCACGAAGTCGAGATACTGGCGCCCGACCTCCTGCGCGCTCATCGGCCCGTCGGCCTTGTGCCAGCGCGGCAGGCCCGAGAGCCCCGCCAGGATCAGCCGCGAGACCAGCCCCGGATCCCGCTCGCGCAGCACGCCGCGGGCCATGCCGTCCTTGATCGCGTCGCGCAGGATCTTCTCGTAGGCGTCGCGCTGGGCGACGATGCGCACCCGGTTCTGGGCGTTCTCGAAGCTCCAGAACGTGTTGGAGGACGAGATCCAGCCGGTGCGGTCCTGGTCGATGCGGGTGGCCGAGGCCTCGACGAAGGCCTCGATCCGCTTCACGGGATCGTCGCCGGCGGCGGCCACATGCTCGCCCACGTCGGCGATCAGGGACTCCATCCGCGACATCACCACGATCTCGAAGATCTGTTCCTTGTCGGGGAAGTGATAGTAGAGCGCGGCCTTGGTCAGGCCGGCGCGTTCGGCTATATCGCGCAGGCTCGCGCCGTCGTAGCCCTTGGTGGCGAAGATGTCCGCCGCGATGGCGATGATCTCCTCGCGCCGGATCGAGGCCTTCTTGCGCGCGCCGCGGGCGGCCGCGTCGTCGTCGGGCTCCCCGCCGGAGGCGACGCCGTCGGCGGGCGCGCGGCAGGGACGGAGCGGCGGCTCGCGGTACGGGTGCATGGCGGTTCCCCTTCGAGACGTCCCGTCGGTTCGCGACGGGCGAGACTTGCCGCCGGTCGGCGGCGGCCCGGAGAGCATTGCCGCTAACCGGCCGGCTTGTCAAAAAGGACGCGACGGGAGCGTCGGATCGACCGATCCCGGAAACGACGCCAGGGAGGATTGCGGATGCGTTGCGCGGTGCTGGACGATTACCAGGGCGTGGCCCTGAGCTTCGCCGACTGGGGCCCCCTCGCCGGGCGGGTGGAGCCGGTGATCTTCCGCGAGCCCTTCGCGGACGAGGACGAGGCCGCCAAGGCGCTGGCGGGCTTCGAGATCATCCTCGCGATGCGCGAGCGCACGCCCTTCCCCGAGAGCCTGCTCGCCCGCCTGCCGGACCTGCGCCTGCTGGTCACCACCGGCATGCGCAACGCCGCCATCGACGTGCCCGCGGCCCGCGCCCGGGGGGTGACGGTCTGCGGCACGCGGGGCGACAAGAACTCGACCGTCGAGATCGCCTGGGGGCTGATTCTGAACCTGATGCGCAAGGTCTCGGCCGAATCCCAGCGATTCCGGCAGGGGCTGTGGCAGGGCTCGGTCGGCACGCGCCTCGCCGGGCGGCGCCTGGGCCTGCTGGGCCTGGGCGAGCTCGGCGGCCGGGTGGCCCGCGTGGGCCAGGCCTTCGAGATGGAGGTCGAGGCCTGGTCCCCCAACCTCACGCCCGAGCGCTGCGCCGAGCTTGGCGTGACGCTCGCCGAGAGCAAGCAGGCGCTGTTCCGGCGCGCCGACGTGATCTCGATCCACCTGGTGCTGTCGGAGCGCAGCCGCGGGATCGTGGGCGAGGCGGAGCTCAGGGCGATGCAGCCCTCGGCCTATGTCGTCAACACCTCCCGCGGGCCGCTGATCCAGCGCGCGGCGCTGGCCCGCGCCCTGCAGGAGGGGTGGATCGCCGGCGCCGGCCTCGACGTCTACGACGCCGAGCCGCCGGAGTGCGACGACCTGTTCCGCCGCCTGCCCAACGTGATCGGCACGCCGCACATCGGCTATGTCTCGGACGCGGTCTACCGGCTGTTCTACGGCGACGCGGTCGAGGACATCGCCGCCTGGCTGGACGGCGCCCCGGTGCGCGAGATCGCCTGAGCCGGGCGCAGGCCCCGGGCCCGGCCCGGGGCCTCTTGTCCGGCCTCAGCCCAGCGCGGCGTAGAGCATCCGCGCGGCGGTGATCGCGAGGAACAGGGCGAACAGGCGCTTCAGCAGCGCCTGGTCGACGCGGTGGGCGATGCTCGCGCCCAGCGGCGCGCAGAACCAGGTCGCCGGGATGATCAGCAGCGCGGCGGGAACCGAGACGTAGCCCAGCGACAGCGGCGGCAGCCCCTCGACCCCCCATCCCGCCCAGATGAAGGCGAGGGTCCCGGGCACCGCGATCAGCAGGCCCATGGCCGAGGCGGTGCCGACGGCCGTGCGGATCGGCACGCTGAAGGCCGACTGGATCGGCACCGCCAGGGTGCCGCCGCCGATGCCCATCAGCGAGGAGAACAGGCCGACGACGCCCGAGAGCGCGCCGTTGGCGGCCTTCGACCTGGGCAACGCGTCCGCCGCGGTCAGGGTCTTCGGGATCGCCATGTTCACCGCGACCGCCAGCGCCACCAGCCCGAAGACCAGCCGCAGCGCGTCGCCGGAGGCGAAGCGCGCCACCACGCCCCCCACCAGCGCGCCGATCACGATCCCCGGCCCCCAGCGCCGGAGCAGGCTCATGTCCACCGACCCCCGCTTGCGATGCGAGCGGGCGGAGGAGATCGAGGTCGGGATGATCGTGGCCAGCGAGGTCGCCACCGCCAGGTGCTGCGTCACCTCCGGATCCAGCGCCGAGGCCGACAGCAGCCACGACAGCACCGGCACGATCACGATGCCCCCGCCCACGCCCAGCAGTCCCGCGAGCACCCCCGCGATCACGCCGGTCGCGAGCAGCGATGCCGCCAGCAGGGCCAGGCCCGCCGCGTCGAGTCCGATCATCGGGGAGGTCTCCTGAGGAAGAGCGGCGCGCGGCCGCGGACCGCCCACGGCTAGGGGATCGGCCCGCGGGGGACAAGAGGGCGTGCGACGCGCTTCCGCCCAGTGGAAAGCCGCGCGGCCGCCCTCCGCCCGCCGCTGCAGGTTCCGCGCCGCGAGCCAGGCTGAACGCGGCGACGGGCGGCGGGCCCCCTCCTGCGCCCCCCTGCGGCCGGCCGAGGGGGACGGGGGCGCGACCGATCGTCCGCCGGGCGGGGCGGGGGCGGGGGCGCCCGGCACTGGCGGAAGCCGGCCAAGCCGGACATAAACGGCCTTCGCCCCCCTCGGCGCGGAGGTCTCTCCGCGTCGTCCCCCTCCGGCGCAGGGTCCCGCCGCCCGCATGCAGTTCGACGACACCGCCTTCTTCTCGATCTGGTACTGGCTGCTGACGGCGGTCTTCTGGTCCATGGGCTCCTATTTCACCCATGGCGTGCCCTGGGACATGCTGCGCCGGGGCCTGGTCCACGGCGGCGAGGAGGCCGACGTCTGCGACCGCTACGCCCGGGTGATGATCCTGCGCGCCGACGCCTGGATCCACCGCTGGGGCGCGGCGGCGGGCGGGCTCGCGGGCTTCGCGCTGGCGGCGCTGGCGGTGATGGGGTTCGTGGCGCGGTCGGAACTGGCGCTGGGGCTGCTGATGCTGCTCGCCCCCGCCGCCGGCATGCTGGCCGCGCAGGGGGCGGAGGCGCGGCGCATCGCCCCGCGCCTGCACGAGATCCATGTCGAGCCGCTGCTGATGGCGCTCTACCGCCGCCGGGCCGCCAACCGGCTGACCGGCATGGCCGCGGTGGTGGTGGCGGTCGCCGTGCTCGGCTATCTGAACATGGACCGGATCGTCCTTCAGGGCGGCTGGTAGGCGCCTGTTCCGCAGGCGCCGCGCCCTCGGCGCCCAAAGGGGCGGCGCCGTTCCTGCGGATTGACAAGCCGCGCCCCGCTCTCACATGTTCCCCGACCGTTCGCCCCCCGCAAGGAGAGCCGCCCGCATGGCCGTCGTCGTCGTCGAGTCCCCGGCCAAGGCCAAGACGATCAACAAGTACCTCGGCAAGGACTACACCGTCCTGGCGAGCTACGGCCACGTGCGCGATCTGCCGCCCAAGGACGGCTCGGTCGATCCCGACAACGGCTTCGAGATGCTGTGGGAGGTCGACGCCAAGTCCCAGAAGCACGTCCGCGCCATCGCCGAGGCGCTGGCCGACGACCCGGCCCTGATCCTCGCCACCGACCCCGACCGCGAGGGGGAGGCGATCTCCTGGCACCTGGAGGAGGCGCTGAGGAAGCGCCGCGCCCTGAAGAAGGACACCCCGGTCCGCCGCGTCGCCTTCAACGCCATCACCAAGGCCGCCGTCGAGGCCGCCATGGCCGCGCCCCGCGACATCGACATGGAACTGGTCCATGCCTACCTGGCGCGCCGGGCGCTGGATTATCTCGTCGGCTTCAACCTCTCGCCGGTGCTGTGGCGCAAGCTGCCGGGCTCGCGCTCGGCCGGCCGCGTGCAGTCGGTCGCGCTCCGCCTGATCGTCGAGCGGGAGATGGAGATCGAGGCCTTCAAGGCGAAGGAATACTGGTCCGTCCGCGCCATGCTGAAGACCCCGCGGGGCGTCGAGTTCGAGGCGCGGCTCTCGGAGCTTTCGGCCAAGAAGATCGACCGCCAGACGCTGGAGACGGCGACGCGCGCCGAGATGGCCGCCACCGCCATCGCCAGCCGCGGCGGTTCGCTCTTCGTGGACACGGTCGAGGCGAAGCCCGCCTCGCGCAATCCCAGCCCGCCGTTCATGACCTCCACGCTCCAGCAGGAGGCGTCGCGGAAATTCGGCATGGGCGCCCAGCAGGCGATGCGGGCGGCCCAGCGGCTCTATGAAGCGGGCCACATCACCTACATGCGGACCGACGGCATCGACATGGCGCCCGAGGCCGTGCGCGCCGCCCGCGACGCCATCGCCGACCGCTTCGGCGCGGCCTATGTCCCGGAGAAGCCCCGCTTCTACAAGAACAAGGCCAAGAACGCCCAGGAAGCGCACGAGTGCATCCGCCCCACCGACATGACCCGCGACGCCGGCAAGCTGGGCGCGGACATGGGCGGGGACGAGCGGCGCCTCTACGACCTGATCTGGAAGCGCACGCTCGCCTCGCAGATGGAAGGCGCGCGGCTGGAGCGCACCACCGCCGAGATCCGCTCCAAGGACCGCGAGGTCGCCCTGCGCGCCACCGGCCAGGTGGTGAAGTTCGACGGCTTCCTGCGCGTCTACGAGGAGGGCCGCGACGAGCCCCAGGACGACGAGGACGGCCGCCTCCCCGCGCTGAGCGAGGGCGAGGCCACCCCGCTCGCCGCGAAGGCGCTCGCCGAGGCCTTCGAGAAGGCCCGCGGCGAGGCGAAGGTCGAGACCGGCGACAGCCTGAAGCGCGCCGAGAATGCGATGCTCGCCGGCGACGGCGCCGTGCTCGCCCAGCAGCATTTCACCCAGCCCCCGCCCCGCTACACCGAGGCGACGCTGGTCAAGCGGATGGAGGAGCTCGGGATCGGGCGGCCCTCCACCTACGCCTCGATCATCGGCACGATCCAGGACCGCGAGTACGTCCGCAAGGACAAGAACCGGCTGATCCCCGAGGACAAGGGCCGGCTGGTGACCGTGTTCCTGTCGCGGTACTTCTCGAAATACGTCTCCTACGACTTCACCGCCAAGCTGGAGGAGGACCTCGACGTCGTCTCCGACGGCGGGCTGGACTGGAAGACGCTGCTCGCCGACTTCTGGCGCGATTTCCACGCGGCCGTCGAGGACACGGCCGAGCTGCGCATCACCGAGGTCCTCGAGACCATCAACGAGGCGCTGGCCCCGCATCTGTTCCCCGACAAGGGCGACGGCTCCGACCCGCGCCTCTGCCCCAACTGCGGCAAGGGCCGGCTGAGCTTGCGCACCGCGCGCTCCGGCGGCGCCTTCATCGGCTGCTCGAACTACCCCGAATGCCGCTACACCCGTCCCATGGGCGGCGGCGAGGAGGGGGAGGGCGCGCTCGGCCCGGATGGCAAACTGCTGGGCCATGACGACGACGGCGAGCCCGTCACCCTGCGCTCGGGCCGCTTCGGCCCCTACGTGCAGCTCGGCGAGCTGACCGAGGAGAACCCCAAGCCCAAGCGCAGCTCGCTGCCCAAGGGGCTCTCGATCGACGACGTGGACCTGAAGAAGGCGCTGGACCTTCTGTCCCTGCCGCGTCTGGTGGGCCAGCACCCCGAGGGCGGCGAGATCAAGGCCGGCCTCGGCCGCTTCGGCCCCTTCGTGATGCACCAGCCGCCGAAGGCGGAGGGCGAGAAGAAGCTGCCCAAGCCGGTCTACGCCAACCTCAAGGACCCCTCCGAGGTCTTCGAGATCGGCATCAACCGGGCCGTCGACCTGATCGCCCAGAAGCTCGCCCGCGGCGGGCGGGGCGCCGCGGCGACCCCGCTCAAGGAACTGGGCGAGCATCCCGAGGGCGGCGCGGTGGCGGTCTATCCCGGCCGCTACGGGCCCTACGTGAAGTGGGAGAAGGTCAACGCCACCCTGCCCAAGGACGCCGACCCGCAGTCGGTGACGCTGGAGCAGGCGCTGGAGCTGGTCAACGCCAAGGCCGCCAAGGGCGGCAAGGGCAAGAAGGCGGCGCCCAAGAAGGCCGCCGCCAAGAAGCCCGCGGCGAAGAAGACCGCCAAGGCCGCCGACGGCGAGGCCGCCCCCGCGAAGAAGGCCCCGGCGAAGAAGGCGGCGGCGAAGAAAGCGCCCGCGAAGAAAACCGCCGCCAAGGACGCCCCCACCGGCGACCCCGAGGTCGACGACGTCTTCGACGGGACCGGCGAGTGACCCCCGGCGCGTCCCTCCCGGGCCGCGCCCCCCACCGCTCGCGCCCCGTGGCGTCGCGCGCCTCCGGCGCCGCCGGCGTGTCCCGGGCTTGACCCGGGACCTCTCCCGCAGCCGGCCGCGGACGCTGCGCCTGGGCCTGCGCGCGGCCCTCGCCGCCCTCCTCCTCGCGTTTCCCGCCGCGGCCCCCGCCGCCTCGCTGCCCGAGGGGGTGAAGCGGATCACCCTCTCGGTCGACGGCCTGCCGCGCAAGGCGCTGATCGAGGCCCCCGCCGAGGACGAGGGCGGGGCCGGCCCGCGCCCGACTCTCGTCCTGCTCCACGACATGCAGCAGTCGGCCCTGCAGGTCCGCGCCCTGGCCGCGCTGTCGCGCGCCGAGCCCCTGCGGGACTGGCTGCGCGTCTACCCCGAAGGCGCCGGGCGGACCTGGAACGCCGGCCGCCGCCGCGTCGACGGGGGCGAGGCGATCCGGATGCCCGACGTGGCCTTCCTGAGGGCTCTGGTCGCGAGCCTCGCCGAGCAGGGCCTCGCCGACCCCTCCCGCATCGTGCTCGCCGGCTTCGGCGAGGGCGGGGCGATGGTCCTGCGGATGCTGTGCGAGGCGCCGGGCCTGGCCATGGGCGCCGCCGTCGTCGGGGCCAGCTGGCCCGCCTCGCTGCACTGCGGGCTCGGCCGGCCCACCCCGATCCTGGTCTTCAACGGGACCGAGGACCCCGCCGTCCCCTATGTCGGCGGCCAGGCGCGCCCGGACCGCAAGGTCGGCGCGGGGGCGCTCGCCTCGGTCGACCGCACCCTGTCCTCGCTCGTCGCGCTCAACGACTGCCGCGCGCCGCGGGACGAGACGCTGGAGGGCGGCCTCGGCCGCCGCCGCATCTGGTTCGCCTGCCAGGCCCCGATCCTGCAGTGGCGGATCGAGCGCATGGGCCACCGCTGGCCCGGCTCCCCCGAACCGGCGCGGACGGGCGACGGCCTCGGCCCGCCGGCCCCCGAGGGCGCCCCCGACGCCACGCTCCTGATCGCCGGCTTCTTCGTTTCGCTGGCCGAGCGGCCCGGTCCGTGATAGCGGGCGGCCGATGAGCCGAGTTCCCGACAAAGACGCCCTCGCCGATTTCATTCGCCTCAACCCCGACAAGGCGGGCAAGCGCGACCTCGCGCGCGCCTTCGGCCTGAAGGGGGTGGAGCGCGTGCAGTTGAAAGACCTGCTGCGCGAACTGACCGAGGAGGGGGTGATCGAGAAGCGCCCGGGCAAGAGCTTCGCGGCGCCCGGCCATCTCCCCCCCGTGGCGGTGCTGGTGGTGGGCGAGCCCGACCACGCGGGCGACCTCTTCGCCACCCCCCAGGACTGGGACCGGGACGAGCCCGCGCCGAAGGTCCTGATCCTGCCCGGCTCGCGCGGCCCCGCCCCCGGCCCCGGCGACCGCCTGCTGACCCGCGTCACCCCGGTGCACGGCGAGGCGCACGGCTACACCGGCAAGGTGATCAAGAAGATCGGCGCCGGCCCGCGCAAGATTCTGGGAATTTTCCGCCAGGCCCCCGATGGCGGGGGGCGGCTGGTGCCGGTGGCGAAAGGCGACCAGCGCGAATGGATCATCGCCGCCCGCGACGCCGGCGAGGCCGAGAACGGCGAGCTGATCGAGGCCGAGCAGATCGGCCAGATCCGCCGCAACCGCGAGCTGGCGCTGCCCCGCGCCCGCATCGTCGAGCGTCTCGGCTCCCCCGGCTCCGCCCGCAGCTTCTCCCTCATCGCGATTCACGAGCAGGGCATCCCCGACGCCTTCCCCGAGCGGGTGACCGAGGCCGCCGCCGCCGCCCAGCCGGTGACCTCGCTCAAGGGCCGCGAGGACCTGCGGCATCTTCCCCTGGTCACCATCGACCCGGCCGACGCCCGCGACCACGACGACGCCGTCTGCGCGCTGCCCGATCCCGACCCGGCGAACCCCGGCGGCCACATCGTCTGGGTCGCCATCGCCGACGTCGCCCACTACGTCCGCCCCGGCTCGCCCCTCGACCGCGAGGCGCGGCTGCGCGGCAACTCCACCTACTTCCCCGACCGCGTCGTGCCGATGCTGCCGGAAGAACTCTCGGCCGACCTCTGCTCGCTGGTCGAGGGCGAGGACCGCCCCTGCATCGCGCTGCGCATGGTGCTGTCGGAGGACGGGACCAAGCTCGCCCACGATTTCCACCGCGCCCTGATGCGCTCCCCCGCCTCGCTGACCTACGAGCAGGTGCAGGCCGCCGCCGACGGCCGGCCGGAGCCGGCGCTGGAGCCGCATCTCAAGACCATCGCCGACCTCTACGCCGCCTACGATTCGGCGGCGAAGGCGCGCGAGCGGCGCCAGCCCCTCGACCTCGACCTGCCCGAGCGCCGCATCAAGCTGGCCGAGGACGGGACCGTCGCCTCCGTCGGCTTCCGCGACCGGCTGGAGGCGCATCGGCTGATCGAGGAGTTCATGATCCTCTCCAACGTCTGCGCCGCCGAGACGCTGGAAGCGAAACGCCGCCCCCACCTGCTGCGCGTCCACGAGGAGCCGGGCCAAGACAAGCTCGACACGCTGCGCGACGTGGCCGAGAGCTGCGGGCTGACCCTCTCGAAATCCCAGGCGATCCGCCCCGCGCTGTTCAACCGGCTGCTGCACCAGGCCGCCGGCTCCGAGTTCGCCGAGCTGATCAACCTCACCGTCCTGCGCTCGCAGACGCAGGCCTATTACTCGCCCGACAATCTCGGCCACTTCGGCCTGAACCTGCGGGCCTACGCGCATTTCACCTCGCCGATCCGCCGCTACGCGGACCTGATCGTGCATCGCGCCCTGATCTCCGCCCACGACTGGGGGACCGACGGCCAGACCGGCGAGGAGATCGAGGACCTCAAGGACACCGCCGAACACATCTCCTTCACCGAGCGTCGCTCGATGACGGCGGAGCGGGACACCAACGACCGCTACCTCGCCTCCTATCTCTCCGAGCGGGTGGGCAACGAGTTCGCCGGCCGCGTGGCGGGCGTCGCTCGCTTCGGCCTCTTCGTGAAGCTCGACGAGACCGGCGCCGACGGCCTGGTCCCGATCGCGAGCCTCGGCCGCGAGTGGTTCCGCCACGACCCCGAGACCCACACCCTGACCGGCGAGGATTCGGGCCGCGTCATCGCCATGGGCCAGCGCTGCCTGGTGCGCCTGTCGGAGGCGGTCCCCGTCACCGGCGGCCTGCTCCTCGAACTGCTGGAGATCGAGGGCGACGACGCCCCCCGCCCCTCGAAGTCCCGCGGCCGCGCCCCCCGCAAGAAGATCTCGTCGGCCACCAAGGCCCGCGCCAAGCACGCCCGCAAGTCGCGCCGCGGCTGACCGCCCGGGCGCCGGCGCGCGGCCTGCCGCCCTCGCAAAGCGCCTGTTTCCCGGAGCCGTCTCTCGCTGATGCCGATCAGAGCGACTCGGCCGGAGGGGTCAAGGATCGCGCAGCGACCGCGCTCTGCGCGGCTTGTCCTTG
>Ga0310345_10002568_pt1 | contig 18144 bp, 20 predicted proteins | sample HC15DNA20500_MG_FD_204667 | JGI IMG/M metagenome (GOLD analysis project Ga0310345, IMG submission 204667) | Marine microbial communities from station ALOHA, North Pacific Subtropical Gyre - HC15-DNA-20-500_MG | ecosystem: Environmental > Aquatic > Marine > Oceanic | place: Pacific Ocean: North... | reverse complement strand
GGGAACACCTCTCCCATGCGACGACAGCCGGTGGGTGCTGGACCCGAGCCGGGAGGTCCGCCGGTAGCAAATCCAATTAGTCCACCCCTGCCTCCGACTGGACCCCAGGCCAGGCGGGAAGCAGATGTGTTTCGGTTTACGCCTTAACTGCCGATATAAGTGAAATAGCTGATGCCACCTTTTCAGGATCCATGGGATCAATTCGGTACAACTACCGGGCCAATCATACCGATCCCGGGTGGTGAGGTTGAAGAGGATCCCGAGCGGGGTGTCCTGGGGTCGCTTGCCCATGCAGCAGGTGCGGGGGCAATCCAGACCGCTACCCAGACAGCTGGGGATGTTCTCGGTGCCCTCACAGCCGAGGCTCCCCGAGATCGCTGGTCCAGTGACGACGATGCCGAATGGGATCAGTTTGGCACTACCCTTCACGGGGTTACCGAGAGTGAGGCTGCCAAGCGAGTCTCTACCGCCGTTGTGAAGGAACTGCCGGATGACCTTGAGACTTACAATGGGTGGTTTGATTCTGATGATGCTGAACGGCACAATACCGGGCTGGGAAGCCGGCTGACGCATGAGATATGGGAAAGGAACTTCAAGGGTAATAAGCTCATCGATATCGGCGCGGCCCCGGCAGACCGCCGAAGTGATCCCGATGTATGGCTTGATGAAGTGGTTGAGCAGTCTCGGGCCAATTGGGAAAAGAACTTCCCCGATACCCCCTGGACTGACGGTGCCGCCCAGAAGGTGCGCAGTAAGGTAAAAAATGCTGCCTTGGCTAAGAACTTCCTGGTTTCCGGTGAGGGCTATTCACGCGGTTACCATGCCGGATTCTGGCAGATGCCGATCGAGAACATGGAAAAGCTCGCCTTGGAGATGCATGACCAGGCGGAGACAACCGGTACCCTCAAGCGTGGTGTTGCCGGCAAGATTCACCAGCGAGTCATGCGTGGTATTGAGAGTCTCGTAGAGGCGGGTGAGTACCATTCAGATGTATCCCTTGATGCATACCGGAAGCAGAGTGATCCCGAGCGCAAGCATCGTCGGGAACTGATCCGTTCAATGGAGATGATACGGCGTGGAGTGGATCCAGCGGCCAGTGAGAACATGGCCTTCCGAGGTCTTCTGGGCGCTGCCGAGATGGCCCCAGCAATGCTTGCTGGGGGTGCCATGGGTAAAATTGTTGGGGGCACCGTAGCTGCTGCAGCGGGAAGCCGAGTTGGACAAGCCATGGGTCTGACGGGATTACTGGAGACTTATGCTGCCCGCTACGTTCCCGGTGGATTAGTGCCAGGTGCTGCAGAGGCGCTGGGTGGGACAGCCGGTGGCCTTGCCGGAGGAACACTCTTCTGGGGGAGTATTGAGAGTGTTGATATTGGTGAGTCCATACGTGCAAACGGTGGATCTGATGAGCTGGCTAACACGATGGCTGCAACTGGCGGTCTTCTCATTGGTGCTATGGAGTATTTCCAGTATCTGCTCCTGGGAGGGTTATACAAGGGCGGCAAGGAGGCCATGATGCCCGCCAGGGATGCTGTGCGGAAAACAGTTACAAACTATGCGAAAGGATTGACAGGACTTTACGCGGCAGAAGTTACAACGGAGATGGCCCAGGCGGTAACTGCCCTTGGGTCACGGGCGTTGGCAGTTCATATCGGTCATCTAAAGGGTCTTGAGTGGCCGGAAGAATTTGAGGCTCTTGCAGAGGAGCTGCGAGAAGTGGCTCTTGCGATGCCCTGGATAATGGGGCCGGGAGCTGTTCGCAAGTACCAACGTCACAACGTCTTTAACAGGAAGCTGACGGAACGGGAGTTAGCGGGCAAGCAGAAGGCACAGGAAATCCAAGCGCTGAAGGATCGCGCTGAGAAGGCCCGCCTAGACGGTGAACAGGCCAGGCGTGAGTCTTCGGAGCGTGGGGCTGCCGAGGAGACTGAGCGTGTAATACAGGAGGAAGAGGCCCGGGCAAGAGAAGATGAGGATATGCAGCTTGCCATAGCTGCTGATGAACAGACTCGACTGCTGGGTATGGGTTACGGCATGGCAGCCGAGACAGCGGCTGCCGAGAAGGAAGCCAAGAGGCTGGAGTGGAATGAGAGGAAGGCTGAACTGGAGCGTGGGGAGCAGCACCAGGCGATGCTGGAGAGGGAGCGGCAGGGCCGGGAAGCGGAAGCAAAGGCAGTCGATAAGGACGTTGAGATCGCTGCTGGCCAGGTGGCCGAGCAGGTGATTACGGGGATGCAGGAGGATCCAGACTTCCATGATGCTGTCACAGCCTTCATGGAAGCGGAGCCATCCCGCAAGGCGGCACAGGCGGTAGTTATTCCCGATAATCTCAAGGAGCAGCTTGGCGATACTCTCCTGGACTCCCTTCGCTCCCGCGAGGCGAGGCAGCATTTCATTGACCAGTTCAAACGTCAGCGTTTGGTGAGTGAGGAGCGGCCATCCCCGTCACTGGCAGATGTTCAGGATGGTGACACCATCCACTTCAAGAATGCCAAGGGTGATCTGGAAACTGGCACGGTGCTGGAACGCGGTCCTGGTCGGGCGTGGCTTGTCAAGACTGCAGCTAACCCAGATGGCCAGATCATCTTTCACAAGGATATTACGATACGTCGTGGTCGTCCTGGTGAGGCGGTTGAGATCCCCGAGGTTCCCCGCCCGACTGAGGTGGAAGTCGAGGCACCACGGCCAGGTGAGGCGGTCGAGCCACGTCCTGTAGAAGTCTCGGAAGCGGATCTGGAGCTGTATCGAGAATCCGCAGCAAGGCACTTTGAAGAAATGGTGTCGGGTACGGGTCGCGTGGTGGCGAATCTGGAAGATGCAGTCGCTATGGCATCCGAATTGAGGAGTCGGGCCGGCAAAAACGCGGGAGATGCTTACGAGCAGGAATTCCGAAGGCTGTGGGAGCAGCAGGCTGGAGTCACTCCCGGAGCTGAAGCAGTACAACCAGCTCCTCTTGTTGAGGCAAAGCGGCAAGTCCAGGTCCAGCGGGTGATCGACGCAGGTAAGAAGGTAAGGAAAGCGAAGGCAAGACACTTGGAGACGGGTGACAAGATTGCCATGGATGCAGCGGGAGCGGAGATGACCTCTGCCCTCGGGGAGGAGAATCTAAAGGAATTCAAGAAGCTTACCATCTGGGAAAAGCTTGAGGTCTTGCCGAGTGCCACACTGGAAAAGACGGAAGAGGCTTTCCGGAAAAAGCAAAGGCTGTTTCATCCCGATGTGCACGCCGAGGAGGATAACGATCTGGCTAATGCATGGATGAAGGTGTTGAACCTCGCCGTGGACTACGCCCGGACCATCAAGGAATTTGAGCGTAAGATTAACACACTCAGGGAAGAGTTTGGTGACTCAGTGGAGTTCGCTGTTGAGGCACTGGAAACTGTAAGAGCCGTTCCTGACGGTGAGATAAACGCCCTCCTTCATCACATGGGAATCAGGGGGAAAAACAATAAGAAGAGGAGTTCTAAGAATAGAGCAGTCGTTGATGTATTGAGGACTGAAGGGCTGGAGGCCCGGCGTGCTGCGGCGGAAGCTAAGTTACGGGAAAAGTACGGTGATGTTGCGGGGGTGCAGAAGGAGCCGGCCCAGCCGGCCCAGCCGGCAGAGGCGGAAGCTCCCACCGTGGAGCAGTTGCAGAAGCGTGGCGTACCCAAGTCGGAAGCAAAGCGAATCGTGGAACAACAGGCTGTGCCGGAAGTGGAAGCGGAAGCTGCAGAGGTTGAGGCACCGCCCACAGAGGCGGTGCCGGAAGTAGCCCCCGCTGCGGAGGGTGAAGTCACAGTGTTTGACGTGAGCGTGGAAGGCACCCCACTCCGCTATAAAGACTGGCTGATTTACAAGCCCACCGGCCAGCGTTTCCAGGTAGGCCATGCTTGGCAAGATACTGGGCAGACCAGCAAGGAAGGGAAGATTATACCATCTATAGAACCGGGTGCCGCACGACTCCCTAGTGAGATTACAACGTATGAAGTCGAGCGAACGACAGACCCGAAAGAGACTGCTGCCCCCACCCCCACCCCCGCTGCGGAGGAAGGTGTGGGCGAGTATCAAGAAGAGCATCAGGAGGAGCTTGTCCATTCAAGGAAGGAGTGGAAGGTTAATGCTTTCAGGTATGTTCTTGAGGGAACTGGAGATGTACTCAGAGAGTCTGATAAGTGGGAAGGCACGCCGATAGGTTTCCGGGGGCCTGCTCTTGGGTACATAGATGGGAAACTGAGAAGGCTTGAGACTTTCATAGCGGCTGAGGAAAGTGGGCCGCACCCAGATGACAGCTATGAAAAGGCTGCTCGGGTAGATAAAGAAACGCTCTTGCGATTCAGGGAAATGTGGGAGAACCAGCCCACGGAAACCAAGCTCCAGGAGCTTGCGGTAGAACTCAATATCGCAGTCATAGACGGTGACTTCTCCAAGGCGACTGACCTCATAGCTCAGATCCGCGAAGAAGGGCAACGTCTTATAGATGAAGGAGAGACTAGGAGGAAAGACCCCACCCCCACCCCCGCTGCGGTTACCCCGGCTGCTGCTGCGGTCAGCATGGAGCCTGTCGCGGCAGATGAGCAGGTTAAGAGGAACGCTGAACGACGCAAGGTGAGGCGACAGTTCGCCCTTGAGGGGGACAGGGCAGTAAAGAATGCAGAGGCGCTCAGGGAGAGAGCAGAGGATCCACAGGAGCTGGAGAGGATGATCAGGGAGGGGATAGAACTCCTTGAGGATGATAACCCGGGCATTATCGAGGAGCTGGATGACGGTCTGTTTGATCCGGCAAACAACCGCATCATCTCACCCGATGGTACGATTGCCGTCGTCTTTGAGAACGACGGCAATATCAACGGCAACTTCGCCGTTGAGACTTACGCTCCCAACGAGACAAGTAACCAGGGACTCAGTCCCAGGACACTGTTCATGACTCATGCTGCCAACATGAGTGAAGCGGATTACAACGATCGGGTTCTGGCAGGTCGCAAAAATGAACTCCCCAGTCACCGTGAGGTGGTTGAGTGGCTTGTCCGAAACGACATGTCCGACAAGGTGAGTCAAGCGGCACGGGAGTCGCATCCCGACTTGGCATACGCACCTCCCAAGTATGCCGGTATCCCGAATGAAGTATTCAGTCTCGAGACAATGGCCGGGGAAGTGAAGAAGGGTGTTACCTGGGGCGCTCAGAAGGTGAAGGACTTCTATACCAAGTACTTTACATGGCCTGCCCGAATGGGGAAGACTGCTAAACTCGCACAGGACCAGGAGAAACAGCGAGTTGCCAGTGAACTGAATGAGGCCAGAAACCTCTACGATGATCTCGGGAGAGAGGTTAAGCAGGAGTATGGGGTTGCACTTGATAGTGAGAAAATGGATCAGGGTGTTAAGGAGCAGCTCACGGAGGCTCTCAGTGACCCTGTAGTGCGAGCCGGTTTACCTACCAAGGTGGGTGAAGCACTGTCAGCCATGCGTGATCACATCATGGCACTGAGTCATCGCCTGATAGAATCAGGTCGACTGACCGAGGGCATGGAGCTGATCTTTGATGAGAACATGGAAGCCTACCTGCATCGATCTTACCGGGGAATTGAGGATCCCAATTGGGCTACGGAGGTCCGCGAGAATAGGCCCGAACTTGTTGAAAACGCCAAGGATCTTATGCAGGAACAGAATCACCAGGGCCAGCGGAAGTCCATGATCGGAAAGATCATACATGATATCAAACGTCTGGGCCGAAAGGGTCGTAAGGCCACGGTAAATGCAATTGATGCTGACCTGCTTACCAATGAGGAGATTGCCAGCATAAAAGAAGCACAGAAGTGGAAGCCGACTGAAGAACAGCGGAAGAAGATGACAAGGAGGCAGATCAAGGATGAGCGTGCTTCCCGGGTCGATGCGGCAGTCGCACAGGTGATGGCTCGCGTAAAGCCACAGGTGGAGCAGATCATTGCAGACAATCAGACAGACCTCTCAGACGATGTCCTTGAGGGTCGCGTGGAAGCCCTCCTTTACCGGCTCAAGGGGATGGGGAAATACCCTGGCACCAACCAGGGCAGTGTGCGTGCCAATGAGGGGATCCTGAAGCTCCGTAAGGATATTGACAAGGCGATCCTGGAACTTTACGGGGAGTATACGGATGTTGGTCTTGTCTATGCCCGCAGCGTACACAAGATGGCAAACCTCCTGGCGAAGGATAAGTTCCAGAAAGACCTTGCAGCGATCATGCCGGAAGACATGCTTAGTGACAAGGCAGACCGCGTGGAGACTCCTATTGGTCCTTTGAAGGGCAGTGAGTGGGGTGCCATGGAGGGGTTGTATGCAAGCCCTCACCTCATAACAGCTATTGAGGAATCTTTTGGTCGGGGCGCAGAGTTCGGCTGGCTGGCTCGCCATTACTTTAAAGCGGTGTCCGGGGCCAAGGCTGCCAAGACAATTTACTCAGTGGTAACAACCATACGCAACCTGGTGTCCAATGGTACGTTCGCTTTCATACACGGCCACTTCCGCATTAACAACTGGAGAACGGCATTCAAGTATGGCTGGTATCACATGGCACCTGACGTTGCCCCGGGGATGTACAACCGCAAGAAGCCCGACCACCAGGTGATCCGCGACTTTGTGAATAACATGGTCGCCAGGGGTGTTCTTGAAAACAGCCTCGCCAAGGAGATGACCTCGGTTATCGAGGAAGCCTGGGCGATGGACTTCAATGAGTACGCCCTTGCGGATGGTGCTTCCCGGGAGAACCTTGCCCGCAAGATACAAAGGAAACTCGGCAGGAGGGGAAGGAAGATTCACGCCGGTGCTGCAGCGATCTACCAGGCAATGGACGAGATTCCCAAGATGGTCGGGTTCATGGGTAATGTGCAGCTTCTCAAGGAAGCCTATCCCGAGATGAGCCAGGAGGAGATTGAGGACCAGGCTGCCGAGCGGGTAAAGAACCAGTATCCGACATGGTCCAGGGTAAGTTCCGCTGTACAGTCTCTCAGGCGATGGTCCTTCCACTCCACTTTCCCCACATTTGTCTCGGAGCTGTACCGTACCACGTACCACACGTTCCGGCAGGCGAAGGAGGATATCCAGAGTGGTAACCCACGTCTGCGGAAGCACGGCTATGCAACGCTGATACGATTTGCCGGAGCATCCTACGGAGCCAAGGTAGCATTCGGCGTGATGAGTACGATGCTTGGTGTTGATGATGAGGAGCGGGAGGCACTCGATCGTCACCAGCCGCCATGGTCACGCCACTCCACCAATGTTTACTGGAAAGACAAGGACGGCAATGCGAGGAGCATTGACATGTCCCACAACCTGCCTCACATGATGCTTCTTGACCCTCTCAATGCCCTCTTTGAGAGTGATGTGAGCATGTGGGACAGGTTCACAAATGCAGCTGCGGAAGTAGCAGAACCGTTTACCAGCGAGGAAATGGTTGCAAGCAAGATAATTGACCTTGCCCGTGGTAAAAAACTGATGGGTGGGGAAATCTTCAACCCGGAAGATACGGACGGTGAGAAGACCTGGGCAATGGTCAAGCACCTGTGGCAGCCGTGGGAACCAGGTACGGTGTCGACTGGAGTCCGCATCTGGAAGGGGATCATCAACTACGAGGAGAAGAGTGGTCGGGTATACAGTGCCCCACTGGAGCTGCTTGCTGGCCTGGGGCTGCGGGTAAATGTTATGAACCCGAGGATCAGCCTCAGGTATAAGTCCATAAACTTTAACCGCAGGATCCGCGATGCCAACCGCCGCGTGAGTTCGGTAGCCTACTCGGGTCAGACCGGGAGTTCCGGGAGGCTGGAAGGCAGGCTGGAGACATCGGACAAGGCACGTCGGCACATCTACCATGAAATGCACAAGGATCTCAAAGCAGCTTATGTGCTGGGCCTGAGCGAGGGAGATGTCTATCGCATAATGAGGGATAACGGGGTCAGTGATGCCAATGCCAGGCTGATCCTCCGGGACAGCTACGCACCGCAGAGATTCCAGAATTCCCAGCTTCGGAATATCTACGAGAGTAATGAGGGGAAGGATAAGTTGGACGTTATTAGAAAGTGGCAACAAGGTTTACGGGAGTAACAAGATGATTGCGCACCTGAAAGAAGTAGTTACGGATTTCCTCTCGAGTGCCAAGAGCAAGCGTGTGCTCGTGGCGACACTGACGGCGTTCATCATTGCCGGCGGGAGAGAATGGTTTGGCGTGGACGATGAAACCACGACCAAGCTGGCAGCTCTTGCCGCTGCCTTGATCCTGGGAGATAGTTTGCGTCCTGTATCGAGGGTTACCAATGGCGAAGAATAAAAAGAAGAAGGACAAGGTCGAGAAGGTCGATGTCAAGATCGACAAGCGTTCGGCCAAGGCTACCTCCAAGTCACTGATCCTGGAAAGTAAAGCAACCTTGGCCCTCGCTAAGGCCCAGAAGCGCAAGTGGTTGGTGATCCTGATCATCGTAGCGATCGGAGCCTACTACGCTATCAAGTCCGGCGGTATCAACGTTGGTGGAATAATTGACAAGGTGAAAGGGTTCATGCCATGAGGATGAGATTCATTAAGGGTGGTGAGCGGAAGAGGCTGATGGTCAGGGGACCAGTCAGTGACGATACGCTCAAGATCTGGGACAGTATCGTCAAGATGGGCTATGAGCCAGTCGGCTTGCTGCGGTTCATCATGCACATCCTCTTCCCCACGTCCAAGAGGTGGAGTGATGACGACACAACAGTGGATTGAAACAGTACGGTCACTCGGGCTACCCACGGTATTCACCTTTGTCCTGCTCTGGATCATCTGGCGTGCACTCAAGGCAGTTGCACCCCTGTTTGAGGGTGCTTACAAGAAGCATGTTGAACTGGTAGACGACCTGAAAGGCTCTGTGAGCAAGCAGACTGAACTGCTGACCGTGATCCATGAGGAGAGCCAGGGGAACAACGCGGCCCTCTACCATGCAGCTGACGCACTGGAGGAGATCGCACCCAAGGCCAGGAAGGATGCTGTGGAACGCCATACCAGCAAGATGCGTGCAAAGCTGATCAAGAAGTAACTTCGCGGGGAAGCGACTTGAAAACAATCAAAGAGCGTGTTGCCGACGCGCTGCGCAAGCACCCCCATCTCCTCGATCATCCTCAGATCAACGTCCAGCTCTCCAAGCTCAGGGAGTTGAGGGATCTTGATGCCGAGCAGGTCCGCAGGGCCAGGAGGACAGGGAAGAGCACACTGATGGCACGTCAGTGGCGGACCAAGAACCCCTCTCGCTATCTCTACAACCAGGCGAAGCACCGGTCGAGGAAGCGGAACATCTTCTTTGACATTACCCCCGAGGATATTGTTATCCCCGAGTACTGCCCTGTGCTGGGAATCCCACTGATGATGGGTAAGGGGATCAAGGGTGGCCCCACTCGCAACTCCCCGTCGATTGACAGGATCGATCCGAAGAAGGGGTACACGCCTGACAACATCCGGGTGATCAGCTGGCGAGCGAACAGCCTGAAGAGTGATGCCTCACTCAAGGAGCTTCAGGTTCTGGTGGAGGATCTTTCCCGGCTATCTCAAGCCGGGAAAGATCAAGAACCTCGGAAACGTCGTTCTTGAATGGTACAACGCGAACGTGTTGTGCATTGGTCACGTAGCACATCTGGGAGTAGTTATCACCATACCGCTTGTCGTGGATCCGGCGCTTCACCCACTTGCCGGAGTCACTGGACAAGATGATAGCAGCATGGCTGGCATCGTCATCCAGGTGGATGTAAGCGAACGGCGGGTTGTGATTGAATGAGTGTACGGCACAGACGATCAGCTCCCCTCCCGGGATATCTTTCCTGGAGGTGAACGAGACGTTGTGCCTCTGCTTGACCTCGATACGGAGCGAGATCTCCAGGTCACCACTATCCGCGTACTCTTTGTGCAGGGAAGCGTCAGGCGCTATCCGGGTTGCTGTCACTCTCACTGTCCACCCCTTCTTCCATAACCACCTCGCTACTTTCCAGACGAGGTTCTGTGACTTCAATAGATGATCTATGAACTTCTGGTGATTGCTCATCCTTGGCAAAGACCTCAACAAATACAGGAGTGTTTTCTCCAACCCATGCACCGATGGTATTGAAGGTGAAGTACTCGAGTGCGTCGGTATAGGACATCTCACCGTGCTGGGGACTCATGAGGATCTCGATACACTTGTCCCAGTCGTAGGCTACCGCGACATTGCTGAAACGATGTGCGATCCCGATGATCGCATCATCAAACCCGTCCGCTGTCAGTGCATCCGGGTTTGCCATCGCTATCTTCTCTTGCCGATCGATCGGTATGCTCATATTCAATCTCCTCGCTTGAAAGGTTAGTACCGGAACACTGGCAGCAGATTGCTGCAGGCATCTGCTTCCAGCTGTATCCGCATTCCGTGCATCGGTAGATTATCAAAACTGCTCTCCCTTGAGTACTCTCCTGGCCAGATCGGGTAGGTCCACCAGGGCGACCACCGCCACCCAGATGCTGTTGTTCCTACGATGCAGTACAACTGGAATATCGTCGTCAGAGGCATCATCTGATGCTTGCTGGAGCGCAGGATAGAGGCTGAACCGTTCCACCCGCTTCACTTCCCAGTGGATGCCATCGATGCTGGTCAGCAGGTCCGCATCCCCTGCCTCCCCGCAGTACTGCTGACTCCTGCGTGCCTCACAGCCGAGGACATCGGCCAGCTTGGCAGCGGCCTCACGTTCTCCTCGCTTGCCCTTGTCGCGTGATCTCTTACCCATTCCGGCCCCCTGGTTGGTTCATAACCCTCCGCTCCCATCCTACGACTTCCACGTTCATTGGTATCTGGTAAGGCGGGAAGTACATGTGAGCACCACGCCTCTTCTTCTCCACGAGGGTCCACCCCTCTCGCAGTTCTCCAGTCAGGCGTTCAATGCGAGCAGCCATGATGGCCTGAGCCTCAAGGTCCGTGTTGCAGTTACTTGCAGCCCAGCTTTCCATGTCTTTGTAGTCAGACTTTTTCTTGCTTACCAATGGAATTTCTGCATTGAGGAATTGAACCGGACCTTTACGACTGGGATCCTGACTGGGCCATTCCTGCGCTTGACGATATGCAACTCATAGTCATCCCTGTCCCTGTCACCGGTTCGGCCCCACCAGTGGCCGAACGCGATCAGGTCTGCATCCTGTTCCAGCTGCCCGGACTCCCTGAGATCACTTGGCTGGAACTCGGGTTCATCTCTCTGCTCCACGGCACGGCTGACCTGACACAGTGCGAGGATGCCCACGTCGTTGTCCCTGGCGGCTCCCTTGATACGTTGCGAGATCTCGGTAACTACCTCGTACCTGCCTGACGCAGTGCTGCAGCGGAGCAGCTGGAGGTAGTCAACGGCAACCAGCTGCACGCCATTAGCTGCGTGCAGCTTGATCTTCTCCTCGACCTCATCAATTGTACCTACTGGCTCAAAAAGAGGGGGGCTGCAGTCGGAGTAGTAGTCCTTGATCTTCTCGGTAATCTCCTCTCGCTTGGAGAGCCAGTCCTCTTCCTCCCCACCGACCAGGGACATGACCATTCGCCTACCGATCTCGTATCCGCTCATCTCAGCATTGAGCATCAGGCAGCTGACTCCAGAGCGTGCCTGGAAGTCCAGCCACTGCAGGGCCAGTGCACTCTTACAATGCCCAGGCCGTGCTGCAAGGATACCGACCTCCCCGGGTGCGATGCCGTCGATCGAGTAGTCAAGCGGCACAATGCCGCTGGAGAAGTGGTGGGTATTCCCCAGCCGGGAGATGAAGAACTGGGCACAGCCTGCAATGGTGTTCACCGGCTTGGCGGCAGGCTGCTTGGTCAGGCGGGTATGGACTGAGTCGTATGCCTTATCGATGGTCAGGCTATGCCAATGGGGTGCCTTATCGTAGTCATTCAGTTCACACCAGCGGGTGAGGGCTGCTCGGATATCCTCGGTGGGGACATGTTGATAGACCAGCTCACAGCAGATGGCAAAGGCGATCACACTTCTGCTAGTATCCCCTTTGAGTCCATCGGTATCCCCCCGCCAGCGCCGTGTGAGCAGGCTATTTGGTATCGAGAGCAGGCGATTGATGCGTTCAGAGAGTTCGCCGCCTTCAACGGGCGGCGAACTTATGTTCACACTCAGGGAGATGCAGATATCATCAAACTCATCCACCTGGGTGCGAGGGATGGACTCGAGGGTCACCTCTTCCCAGTTCTCATGGGGATCCACAAACCTGCTCTTATTCCAGAGTGGCAGGCGAACGAGGTTCCCGAGTCCCTTGCCACGCAGCTGGTCCTGCCGGGGATAGATCTCCCGAGGTTCATAACTGATGCGGTTCCCTGCTGCTATCCAGAACCTTCTCACCTTCCAGGCGGGCACTGGCTGGGAGAAGAACAGCCAGAGGTGTGCACCCTTGCCGGATGCCGATACCTCCATGACGGGTTGCAGGTCCATCTGCTGGAGCAGGTCATAGAAGCGATCCGCTTTCCCCTGCCATTCAGGATCCGGCTGGTCGTCATGGTTATCAAAGTCCACGCACGAGCAGGTGACGGTATTGTCTGGTCGCATGAGGTAGAAGCCGTAGCATGTGAGGCCCGCCACATGCTCCTCGGCAAACTCCTGCTGCGTGAGCGGGCCACGCTCGACCGGTCGGAAGTTACTTCCGGCAGGCTGCATCGCCAGCACGTCTTCCCGACCAGTGAAGTTCTCGAGGATCGCGTTATACATCAACTTCCGTACCACTGGTAGTTCTCGATCATCATGCGGAGATAAGCCTGGGCCTTCTTCAGATCCTCGATACCGTTCTTATGCCGGTGCCGGCAGACGTACTTGACCACGTTCCCCTCGCAGAAGTCGAGGCCCAGAGCCACGATCGTAGGGGTCACCTCCACCTTACCCTGCAGGTAGTGAGCAGGCTTGTTGATTGGATCATTCCCATCACCCCAGTCACGCATCCTCTTCCTCCTCGCGTGGCGGGGGGTAGCTGTGCTCAATGGAGGACTCCTCGTTCTCCCGCTCCCGTACCGTCTCGACCGTGTTCTCCCAGTCTGACATGCGTGGATCGTACATGACGTGCTCCATCAAAATGAAAAGGAGGGGCGTACCGTTGCTCCTGTGCGCGGGACACGCCCCTCCAGGCGGCAAAGCTTAGAACTGGTTGTTACCAGAGTCAGAGGTGACCGGGGAAGTTGTATCACCTCCCGAGGATTTGAACTTGTCGCCAAAGAGGGCGTCAAGTTCCATCACCCTGGAACCATCCAGCTTCTTCTTCGCCGGAGACTTGCTTGCTCGAGGTGTGGAGATGCTCCACTTCTCAAAGTCCCCATCCATGCGAGCGTAGAACTCGCATTCCGTGCCACGCATATCGCAGCAGTTAGGATTCTCCAGATCAATTGCACTTGGCGGACCGGAGAAGCCGATGTGCGAGAGAGCCTCGCTTACCCAGCTGGCTGCCTTCTCGGTGAGAGGCATCCAGCAGGTTCGGAAGTTGGTCCCCTCGACAGGGTCGCGAGTTCCATCTTCCTTACACTCGAGAAGCACCGCGAACTTGAGAAATACCTGTGGGGTATTATTCTTGTTCTCGGTGAGTCCCTGATCTTCAATTCTGCAGATAAAGTTACCTTGCATTACTTATTCCCCTTGTTTGCTAAGGCGTTAATGAAATTGGTCCATCCCTCGGCGGGACTGGATCCAAGCGAAAAAGTTTCCGGCAAGCCGTGCCGGTTTTTGGCATCCCAAGATGCCCGTCTCTCACAGTGAGCGATACGTTGGGTACCGCCCTTTGCTTTCTTCTTTCCACCATCGTCAGTGATCACGGTCACCCAGTCTAGGAACAGGATAATATCCGACCAGCGGTGCAACAATCCCCATTGATGACGGTGAATGTCAGGTTGGAAGCGATCGTAGTCATCCGCTGACGGGTTCTTGAACGTCGTTACCTTGGCGTGTGCCAGGAGGATGATCCCCATCTGCTTTTGCTCGCGCAGCACGTCCAGGCGGTTAAGCATCGCCTCCCAGTAACTGGAGGATACGGAGTAACCCTGGTGGAAGGATGCGAAACCATCTTTCCCCCACTTACCGCCGAACTCCGTCTCGCAGACATGCTCGTACAGCAGCTGCTCAAATCCGTTGGCAGCATCCAGCACGAGCGTCTTGTACTCGTGGTTGCTGCTGATCAACTGCTCGATGATCGCCAGGAAGTCAGTCCATGACTCGATCTGCGGCAGATGCGGTACTTCCCCCAGCTGCCCGGAGTCGATCAGGGTTTCCAGGCCCGTCTCTCCCCTGCTCATCAGGAACAGGGGGTTACTGGCCCCTACCGGGAAGCTGGTCTTGCCGACTCCCTCCACTCCATAGACGACCATGCGGGAGGGTAGATTCCTTCCCGTCATCTTCACGCTGTTGAGCAGGTTAGTCACTTCTTCTCGGGTGACTCCCTTGCTCTCGGTTGCACTACTCATCTTCCTTCTCCTTGCTGCTATCGGTCATCCACCAGGCCTCAAGAGCCTGGTGGATTGCCGAACCAAAAGTGAGGGCAGGGGATGACGCTTCATCCCGCTTGATACCCTCGACGTATCGCCAGTAGTATTTTCTTCGGCACAGCTGGAAGCAGCTGGCGCGAGAGTGACTCAGCACGCGGGGACCGGAGATGCTGCTCCCGGTCCGCTCAACCCATGTGTCACTGCCAGGATCCGAGATCCCCATGCACAAGGGGAGGTATTCACACGCTGAGTTGTACATGTTGCAGGCCTGGGTGTTCTGATACCAGTGGTTGTATGCTTCAGCGTTGTCGATATCCACCACGATCTGCTGCAGCACGCCGAGGGTATCCACCATCTGCTCCGTGCTTCTCTGAATGTTACCCTTGCGGAGGAAGTACTTCTCAGGGTTATCCAGCACCTCCCTACAGACACGCAGCTGGTACAGGCGTACATCCTCACGGTCTAGCTCCAAAGCCCGCTCAGAGTCCTCTGGGGGTATCTCAACGCCCTTGTAGGTGCCGGTGGCAATCTCGGCCTGATCTGCCTTGTTCAGGCGCTTGGGTTTGGTAGTGATCTTGCGGATCACGTCATAGATAGTCTGGTCCAATGGATCTTCCATCAGCCACTGGGCCAGATGGTAGCGAGAGATCTGCTCATCATAGGACAGCTTTGAGAAGTAGACTGCAGTCTTCTTACTCAGATCCTGGGTGGTCGTCTTGTGCTCGATCATCACCAGCGATGATCCGTTACCCGTGGCGAGGGTATCGATCTTCCCGCCATAGCTCCAGGCAGTCTGCGGTATTTCAAACAGCACGTCCTTCTCAACTGCTATCGTGTCCCACTGCTGCTCACCCCAGTGCCGGTCGTAACCGGTCATCAGGGCGGCAGCTCGGACCTTATCAAAGTCAGTGAGATCCTCAGAGTCAGCGATCACTGAGAGTGCCTTAAGAAGTCGGGTCATCCTGACCATCCTCCTCTCGATCGATCTTCTCAAGATCTTCCATTAGCTTGTTGAATGCTTCCCGAGTAGCATCATCCTGGGAGCGGTGAGCAACTGGCCGCATCAGGTCGCTCTCGTACTGGTAGACGCCCAGCATGTGACCGTTCATCTCAGCTGCCTTGACGTGAGCCTGATAGCAATCAGGGTAGCGGCGGAAGATTACTCCCAGCGGGGAGATGACCGCGAAGTGGCGATCCGCCTTGAAGTGTTCCACGTACCAATAGTCTCGATCGTTCATGTCAACCTCCATGTTGGTGAAGTAGTAAGGGTCAGATCATAGGGATCTGGCAGATCCTGTCAACCCAGATATAAATAAAAAGCGGCAGGTGTCCGAAGACACCTGCCGCCCCCAACATGAAGACGCCCCCGGGCCAAAGCCCTTTGAACCCGGGAGTGACGACATTTCAAATGTGCGTAGCCCGTTCTCCGTTGCGGTTCCTCCCGGCACATCGCGGGGAGGTGATGCGAGTGAGCGAATCATCCTGGCGGCTGGCCCGAAGGAAGCCAGTCGCCTTATCATCCAAACAACGGAGTGAATTATAGATAGGTCATCTGGAAAGACAAGGGGGTGCTGGCAAGATAACCATCCCCCGCCCTGTGCTGGGAGCAGAAAGATCCGGGGCAGGTTTCCTGCCTGCCCCGGACAAGTGAGTTAAGAATGCTTTGCTTTCTCTTTCTCCTTCAGGAGATATGCCAACATCTCACGGTAGGAGTTACCACCGTTTCTGGCATAGATGCAGAGAGTTCCGCGTCCCATCAAATCGTGGCGTACGGCATAGTAGCCGGTAAGATGATCTGTAATGTCGTGCCGGTCGAGCGCGGCCAAGAATTGTTTCTTGCTCATATCTCTTCTTGCCATCATCATCTCCTTGTTGGGTGGGTGAACCCGGGGCAGGCCACAAGCCTGCCCCGGGGGAACACCCGATATCAATCAACAACCTGATAAGTGTTTCCATTTGGTAACGTGATAGTTCCTCCGAAGAACTCCCAGAATGTTTCTCTCTTCAATGCCTCGGAGTGCCTCTTTAGAAGCTCAGGCATGTCCTCCTTCTGCTGCTCTTCGCTGCACTCAGTTGCTAGTATTCGCATCGTCATCTCCTTGTTGGGAAGTGTGTAAGTCGTTGACCACCAACGACTTGGATATATTCATTATACCATACGTGTCAAGTCCCCTTTTTTCAGGCAGCTTCCACCTGGACCTGCTTGGCAGCTAAAAGTGACAGAACCGCAGCACGATTCTCGGAGTTGTTGGTCAGCGCCAGTCGCTTCACCTCCTTGAGCAAATGCTTCACGCGGGTATCCATCCGCACCACCCGGAACCCCAGCTCGCGATAGTCAAACGACATCTGGTTGATCACTTTCTGATAATCCTGGTAGTCCACGCATCCGTGACCGCCGGTCAGTGTCTTCCACTTACCAAAGTCACGCTCAGGGAAATCCCACAGTGCTACCAGATCCTCGTGCTCCATCTCCAGCTCACTCACATGACCTGTGCCGCAAGCAACTGACTTGAGGCCATCCTCCAGGCTCTCCTCGTAGCTGATGTCCTCATCCATCCACTCCTCTAGCATCCCATTGTCAAACGCCTCCAGAAGATAGCGTTTCACTGCTATCCGGTTCTTTTTCCTGGTGAACGGCTCCAGATCATGACAGTTAAACTCGGGTGGTCTAACAATACCTCGGGAGTGATTACTCTTCAGGATGGAGGCAATGGTGGCGTGCTTCCAAGTTCGGCCATGTCGGCCTAGGTACCCAAGCTTGTTCAACCAGCTGGCTACCCGATAGTAACCTAACCCCTCATCACGTAGCTGCTGCATGGCGTAAACCCGTACACGCTCGTTCACATTGGGTTTCAGCTTCTTCTTGTTGCTCCCCATTTTCCAGCCGTAGGGGATGCGGCCCCCAAGCCGCAGCCCCTTATCACGCATCTCAGATAGCCGCTCCTTGATCCTCTCTGAGATCTGGCGTCTCTCCCACTGGCTCAGGGCCATCATGATCGTCAAGAATAGCTCTCCAGCTGCTGTGCTGGTATCAATGTGCATGTCCATCGCTACCAGCTTCTTGCCACCATCGCCCTGGAAGTAATCCTCAATCAGTGTCATCCAGTCCTTGATCGACCGGCTCAACCGGTCGATCTTAGTCACGATCACGCCATCAATCTCGTCGTCCGCTCGTAATCGATCCAGCATCTCCAGTAGCTGGGTGCGTTTCTTCATGCCGGCACCGGACCCCTTGTCCGAGTAGACATCGACCAGTTCATGGCCGAGTCCCTCGCAGTAGCGCCTGATGGCAGCAGCCTGGGAGATCGTCGAGTCCTGTTCCTGAGTACTCACCCGGGTGTATGCAATCAATCGCATCACTCGTCCTCCTTGTATGGTGAGTACAATTTATTTTGGAGATCCAGTATCAAAATCCAATGAGAGAGTCCTTCTTTCTCCGCATAGATTCTGAGTTGATGTCCAGTCCTAACATCTTTGAAATTATTGATCCCTTCCGAGATGTGGTCCTTGACAATTTGCCGGAGCGCTCGCTGTTCTTCTTTGGTGAGGTGCATATCGTTCTCCTTGTTAATGGTAGCTCGTCAATTAGTCACTCAACTGTGCCGTACCCACAACGTCGGCCAGCCAGGATGTTGCCGCGATCAGCGCTGGTAGATCGTCAAGATCTACCTGCAGCTGCAGTTTCTCCCCTAATTCCATCGATGCG
>Ga0310345_10002566_pt1 | contig 18151 bp, 14 predicted proteins | sample HC15DNA20500_MG_FD_204667 | JGI IMG/M metagenome (GOLD analysis project Ga0310345, IMG submission 204667) | Marine microbial communities from station ALOHA, North Pacific Subtropical Gyre - HC15-DNA-20-500_MG | ecosystem: Environmental > Aquatic > Marine > Oceanic | place: Pacific Ocean: North... | reverse complement strand
TACGAATTGAACACCGATCGGAAGACCTTGGTCTGAAGCACCCATAGGCAACGAGATCGCAGGCAAGCCGGCAGCGTTGAAAGGAGACGTGAAGCAGCAATCCGGTCCCATAATTGTGTCGTCATAGGTTTCGACATCCAGCGACATGTCATAGTATCCGTGAGTCCGCGGTAGCATCGGCACGGTCGGCATTAGCCATACGTCGAAGGTGTTCATCCGTCCTACGAATTCGCGACAGCGTTGGCGCACCGTTTCCACTTGGTTAGAGTGCTCTATCCCACTAAACCGACGACCTTTCTCGATCAAGGTCCAACAGAAATTTGCCATGTCATCTTGTGTCGCCTCCCTTCCCACTGCACCGGCCATTGCGTCGAAAAATCCGGCTGTCTGCACAGCGATGATCTCTGTATAGGTTTTGTATAGTGGCCAGAAATCATAGGGGACCGGTTGTGGTTCTACGTTGTGACCGAGCTCCTCCAGTAGTACTCCTGCATTCTCGACCGCTTGTTTAACCTGATCGTCTACCGGTGTGCTGTGCTCGGGCGTATCTGTTACCAAGGCTATTCTTAGCCTGCCTGGGTCAGCGGTGGTCTCCTCCAAGTATGTTCTCACAGGAGTAGGAATTTGATAGGGCTCGCCTGGTAGGGGACCCCCAGTAACATCAAGTAGTGCCGCCGTGTCGCGAACGGTCCGCGATACGCAGAGAAAGCTGACTCCGCCATACCAATAGTCGGCCGCTGCCGGGCTAAAAGTCATGCGGCCACGGGCCGGTTTTAGCCCAACCAAACCGCAATTTGCGGCGGGTACTCGGATAGAGCCACCGCCGTCAGAGGCTTCTGCCATCGGGACAACGCGGGCACTGACTGCCGCTGCTGATCCTCCACTGGAACCACCGGGGGTACGGTCGACGTCCCACGGGTTCCGTGTGATGCCGAACATGGATGATTCGGTTGAAATGGCCCACCCCTGTTCGGGCGACGTGGTTTTGGCGAAGGGGATCAATCCCGCGGCCTTCATTCGTTTTAAAACCTCCGCGTCCCCGTCGGCGACAAGATTTTTAAAATAGGGACAGCAATTTGTAAGGGGCTGGCCGGCCCAAGCCGTAGCGAGATCTTTAACCAACCAAGGGACCCCTTTTAAGGGGCCGTCGGGTAGCTCAGGATCATCGGCCGTGTCGAGAGCAAGCTCGTATGCCTTATGATTAAGGAAATTAAGTTCTGGATTGACGAGTTCGGCCCGTCTGATCGCCTCTTCTACAATTTCCCGAGGTTTGATTTCCTTTGAATTGACAAGTCTGCCCAACGCCAAGGCGTCATAATCACCGTATTCTTCAAATGTCATTGGAAATCCCCCTTACGGTCGCGTGCTGGGTGTTCTCTGAGATTCACCGGAGCATAGGAATTTTCTTATCCAGGTACTCTGTAAGGTTGCACCGCTATTTATGTCTCCAAGTGTCCGGCAGTAGTCATTGTATCGCGGATCAAATGCACAGTATCTTATGAGGCAAGCGATATCGGGTTGCCGACGGTTGCGTTGATCTCAAAAGACGGCGGGTTCTCTAGATGCATTTTCACTTTGCACTGGTCTGCTGCCTTTGTAACGGCCTTTCGGTATTTTTCCGGAAAGTCCGCAGGCAGCTGGATATCAAAAACCATCTTTTCGATCAGACCGGTCTCGCTGCTTTTTTTCATATCGATGGAGATTTCAATCTGCTCAGTTGATATGTCGCGCGTTTGGCAGAAAATAAGAACGTAGTAGCCAACACAAGTACTGATCGATGCGAAAAACAGATCCACAGGGGATACGTCGTCGCCATTTCCCCCCGAACTTACGGGCTGGTCGGTTTTAATCGTGAACCCTTCGTAGAGGGCATTGACCTTTTTACCGCCTGGGAATGTTACTTTCATATCCACGACCTTGCTCCTTGGATTTTGAAGAAAGGCGCAGTAGTCCGGTTCAGCTGCAAAAGACCGCGCTACCGCCCTTTCATGTTGGTATGGTTTTACAGCGCTACCCTGCCATTTTTACTTCTGCCGCTGCCGGGTGAAGACTACCAGTTGCGCTGTCGCGGGCGTGAATGCGCTCAAACCATGCGCTGAGGTTTCCAAGATCGTCGTCTATCGGCTGACCGACGCCGCGGGCGAAATCCATACAACAATACAGAATTCCGTCGGCGAGCGTGAATGTATCGCCAGCGATATACTCCCGACCCGTCATAAGGCCGTCCAGCAATTCGCGTCCGGCGCGTGCCTTTTTCTTCAGGCCGTCGGCAGCTTCTGGGATGCATATCATACGGTCACGAAAGAGATCTAAACCTTCGGAAAATCTGAAACCGTTATACATGTGCTCAGTGATATTTAGCTCAACCCGTCGAATCCACATCCGGGTATTGGCCCGTTCCTCCGCGTTGCTTCCTATTAGAACGGGCGTGGGGTTTAGCTCTTCGAGATATTCACAAATTGTCGTCGTCTCGGCGATTATGGTGCCGTCATCGAGTTCGAGAGCCGGCATCTGACCGCCTGGGTTCTTTTTCAGATATGGTTCGGCGCGGTTTTCGCCGCCAAGGATATCAAGATCCTCGCTATCTAGGTTCAGGCCTTTTTCGAGGGTGAACATCCTCACCATGCGAGGGTTTGGTCCAAAGGAGTTAAGTAATTTCATGCTGTCCTCTTGTATGTTTATTGTGCACCGACAGGTATGCGACATCTCCGGTTGGGGCGTTCGGTGCCAAGGTTTATCGTCAGGAGCGAAACCTTATAGCCCGCTCTGGCAGGCTGCGTCAATGCGTAGCCGTTGATGGTAGTTATAAAGGACCGGGTATACTGGCGGTGTCACTAGGATTCAGATGGAGACGCAGTCAGGGGTAACTTGATCCAGGAGGTTTGGTTTGCGGCAAGATTGTGCCAGAGCATTAGGTGTTGGGCTTTTTTTTACGGCCGTTGGGGCGATGGCTTTTGATACGTCGCGTATAGAAGATCCGGAGGTCCGCAGGTGTGCTGAGCTAGCGTTACCGGCCGAAACGGCAAGTCAGATTCAAAAGATAGAAGTTATCGGTGCTAACGGTTTTTCACGTACCTCTAGGCGTGAAATCTATTGGCAACGTCTCCCGAACAAGGACTCTCGAATACTTGTGCGGGTGATGGAACCGGTAGAAGACAAAGGTGTTTCAGTACTCATAAACGATGATGCAGAAAGTAATGTCGTGTCTTTCATGACGTATTCACCCAAGATCCAGCGTACGCGACGTGTTTCAGGGCAGTCTTTCTTTGGTTCTATTTTGGGGACCGATTTTACCTATGAGGATTTTTCTTATTTTTATCGTATTGACGAAAGGGAAGAGGTCGCTCGTAAAAACGATGCCGCCTTGGATGGGCACGATGTTTATGTGTTAGAAACCGTGAAACCAGACGATAACTCGCATTACAGTTTGATTCGATTTTTTATAGATAAGGGATTTTGTTTACCTGTACAGACAGATTTCGTAGCCCCTAATGGCGATTTGCGAAAACAACTTCTCGTGGAACGTAGTTCGATCCAAATGGTCGATCAGCATTGGGTCCCGTTTCGTACGACGATGTCTGATCTGAAACACGATACGCATACCGTTTTCGAAGTCGAAGAAGTACGGATTGATCCGGAGTTGAGGGAAGGGCTGTTTAGCAATGCCGAACTTAGACGTGGTGGTCTTTGAGCATCGCCCGATTTGTTCAGGCTCGAAAAAAATTTAGTACGGCGCCTACCTAAAGAACCTTAGAGAGTGCTGGCTCACTAAACATGTTGATCCGCCCCTTTGAGCTACTCGTTGACCGCCCCAAATATGTGATGGGCGTCGCCGCTTTGCTGGTTTTGCTTTCGATTTTCCGTCTGTTCGAGTGGCCGGGACTTAAACTAGCACTGGAAGTCGATCCTTCCGTTCAGGCCCTACTTCCCCAACAGGGGGCCGAACTTGAGAAATTTGAGTCGGTTCGAAATCGGTATTCGAGTGATGATCTTTTATTTGTGGCGTGGATTGCCGACGACCTGTTTACGCCACGGAAGCTCGCGGCCCTGAAGGCGTTTACACGCCGAATCGAGACCATGCCAGGTGTCGAACACGTCGAAAGTTTGGCCACCGCAGTGCATACACGCGTTTACGAAGACTACACCGAGGTTCGTGCCTACCTTAGCGATTTGCCACAAAGCGTGGAAGAGGCAACTGCTGTTCGTGATGCAGTGCTGGACAATCCAGTTTACGCCGGTTACTTAGTTTCAGACGATGGTCGGGGCGCCATGCTCGCCATACGTTTTGATCCTGGATTGTCGGCTAGGACACTGATTCGACTTGTTGGCGAGATAAAGGCGGCTTCTTTAGATGAAGCCCGCGATGTAGACCAGTTCGTGTCCGGGCCTTTGTATGTCCGACTGGAGATAAGCCGCTTGTTACTCCGCGACTTATTTCGAGTGATGCCGCTTGCAATCGTCGCGACATTAATCGTTGTGGGTATTGGTTTTCGCCACATCCGCGGAGTCGTGTTGCCATTCATGTCAAATGTAGTTGCATTGCTCCTTACCCTAGCCCTATTTGTTACCTGTGGAAATACGCTTAACTACGTTAACGTGATTTTACCGCCGACCGTATACGTGATCGGCTTTGCATACGCGATACATGTGGTCAGTGATTTTGACCGACACCTGACATTGGGCTTGGACCGGGTAGCGGCGGTGCGAGCAACGATTGTTGATGTTGTTGTACCGATCACGCTTACGGCAATTACTACGGCCATAGGTTTTGCGTCTCTCGGGTTGAGTGATATTGACGCTATCCGTCTGTTTGGTATCTACGCGAGCCTAGGTACGATCTTCGCGTGGCTTGCGGCGCTTACCGTGGTCCCTGCCGGCTTGGTTCTGATTCCGGGTGGAGTTGGCGTACGTGCCGTGCGGCGTGCAGATCAGTTCGGATTACAGATTACGCGTTTCGTGGAGCGACGTGGTCGGGTTTTGTTGGCTTGCGGTGCTCTGCTGATGGTTATTTCCGTCGTTGGAACTTCGAAAATTACGGTGAGTACCGACTACCTCGAAAATTTCCCGGAACAGAGCCAGGTTCGCCGTAATTTTGAACGGATGAACGCCGTATTCTCGGGTTCTGTACCACTGCAAATTGTACTGGAAAGCGATTCGGTTGATACATTCAAAACACCGCAAGCGTTACGTGTCGTGGCGGAGTTGAAAAATTGGCTTCTGAGCCAACCGGAAATCGGTGGTGTCTACACCTTGCTGGATTACATTGGCGTATTGGAGCATGCTCTAGCCCCGCAGATGGTCGATGACGATCCCGTGCCGGCCTCGAAAGATATTGCTAGCCACCTTATTTTGCTTGGCGGGACCGAGGACATCAGGCGATTCGCAGAATCGGGCTTTACAAGTACGCTCCTACAGGTGCGAGCCCGGGTCGTGGCAAGTACGGATCTGAATAAATTGACGGATAGAATACAGGGTCGTCTGGACGATTTATCACCGGATGTAAGAGGGTATGTAACGGGTAGTTCACACCTTATTTCACGAACGCTTGACGAAGTAACTCGCGGCCAAGTCCTGAGTCTGCTGGCGGCTCTGATTCCTATTTACGGGGTGTTAGTGGTGATGTTTCGTTCACTCAGATTTGCAGCGTTAGCGTTGCTTCCCAATATCTTACCGATCTTGGCATTTTTCGGGATATTAGGTTGGAGTGGCGTTACGCTCAATCTCACCACAAGTCTTGTTGCCTCTGTGGTATTGGGGATCGCGGTCGATGACAGTATCCATTTTTTTGCACGCCTACGCGAAGCTGCGCGCCAATCGGGGCATCAGCGCGAGGCGGTGCGGGAAGCCATGTCTGTGGTTATTCGTCCGGTTACGCTCACCACTGTAGGGCTGGCACTGGGTTTTGCCACTTTGCTCTCAGGCGAACTGCACAGCCAAGCAGAATTTGGGTTGCTCGCTGCCGTGACGATTGTGGTCGCATGGCTTCTCGATATTACCTTTACTCCGGCACTTGCCTATCGGTACGGATTATCAGACAAGCGTTAATTAGATGAATGTTGGGGTCTGGGCAGTGTGGTATCAGTTGGTAATGTCCCTTCGGAACGAGGGCATTGCTGCGGGCGCATTTCCCAAAACGATTGCGGAAGCGAGGTGTCCTTATCTAGCCTTCGTTGGCTTGTGAGGACAGTTTGGAGATATCGACACTTTCACCCACGATCAGATCCTCTCGAGCCATGAATGCGGGTTGAATGAACCAAACAAGCGTTGGGAGCACTATGAGCGATAGCACCATGTTGATCAACATGATAGCCACCAGCAGGAGACCCATGTCCGCCATGAATTTAAGATCCGACAGGAAGTACCAAGGTAAGATTCCGATCAGCATGACTGTAGCGGTAAACATTATCGCTTTGCCCGTAGTAGTAAGTGCAGCATTGATTGCGCGTTTAACGTCGTGGTCGTGAGCGGTATATTCCTCACAAATCCGCGACAAAAGATAAATACCATAATCGATGCCGATCCCCACACCCATTACGGCCACGATGACCGCATTAAGATCCATTCCGATGCCGAGTGCGTGCATTGTTGCCCCGAGAAGAAGGTTAGACAGGTTCACGGGAATTAGCAGGATGAGCGCCGCCATGAGTGATCGGTAGGCGTACGCCGAAATCAGCATCACTGCACAGTTTAATAATCCTAATATGAACCAGTGGTAGCGTTCGACGACGTGATTCATTGCTTGTTGTAGAGCGATGACTCCGGTACCAAGGCGCACACGAAATTCCTCGTGGTCTTCGCCTACCGCTTTGATAGCGCGAGCTGCACTAGCAAGAGCTGCGTCGACGGTTTCTTGTTTGTTGTCTTTGTACCAAAGCGAGACTGTCGAATGTTGAATGCCGAAGTCGATCACGTGCCCAAAGTTGATAGGGCTCGAGCCCAACATTGCAGCGAAACCGACGGCGCTGATAGCTTCGGGGGTTTTGTCTAATGGCCTCCATTTAGGATTACCGCCGGAGAACAGTCGATTCGTCTCGCGCATGTAATCGGTATACGACAAGGTGGCCCTTGGTGGTAAAAGTGGATCAATTTCCATCCGCCGCTGCAATTCGGTTGCGACGGAGATAACTCCAGGAGTTCGGCCAACACGATGTTCGCGGTCTTCTTTTTTCGCCTCAATGACGATCTCTAGCGTATTCATGCCGGGGAAGTGCGCGTTGATCGCTCGAACCGCGGTGTTGAATTCGGAATCGTGCTGCAGGAGGTTACTGCCCTCAACCGGGTTTCCGATTTTGATCAGGGTGTTCGCATACAAAGCAATTGCGCCGACGATGAGGGTAACCATGATGGTGATGTTTGCTGTTCGCCCAAAAGTTAACCCTGATAGCCTGTTTAAGGCTTTCTCTTGGGCAAGGTGAATTCCAGATCCCTTTTCTTTCCCGCCGACGATTTCCGCAATGTTCCGCGGGACAGGGAGATAGGAAAGGATAATCGAGACCATGAATACGCCCGTCGGTATGATCCACAAGGCCCAGAATCCGCAGAATATTGCGTGATTAACCATCGTTTTAATTGGCGCTACCGCGATGAAAACAATTCCGCAAAAATCAGTGAGAATCCCAAGGATCGAGGGTGCCATCATGATACCCATCGTGATTTCAGCGGCTTTGCGTCTGTCCTTTAGGTGCATGACGATCTCGTAATATCGCTCTGTGTACTGGACGCAATGGGAAAAGGATCGTGCCACCAAGAGTAGGGGCACGATCATCAAAAGCGGCTCGATGGGACGGCCTAACCATCCTATGAAACCAAATCCCCAGATTCCAGCGACCGACGCGCATGTAATCGGAGTGATGACCCCAGCGAGATTGCGCATGTAAAAGACCAACGCGAGTATTAGCGCGCAGACGGTCACGCCGAAGATTTTGTAGGTTTGTTGTTGGAGTTTATAGACCCAGCCGGTCAGGACTGGCTGGCCGGCAAGATAAATATGGTGCGCGTCGTCTTGCGCAGTTTTGATTAACTTTTGTGCGTAGGCGAATGCCTTTCCGTATTCGATTGTGTCTTGGAAGGCCGCGTTAATGAGTGTTGCCGATTCATCGCCGGATATGTAGAAAGTCCGGGCGTTCACTGAAATTTCGACGCGGCGGCGAAACTCTCGCATCTCAGCGGGACTCGAAGGCGCCTTACTGCCCATCAACGGCCTTGTATCGATGCCGTACGGGGTAGCTTCCGCGTAGCGTAACTTTTCGGTCGCTATAGAAAGGACTTGATCATGGTCGACCCCCGGCGCGAGATCGATATCGCGTGTTAAATCCCAAACCTTCTTTAATGTATCCGGGTTATAGATATCCCCATTCTTGTGTTTGACCATGATGGACATGGTCAACGGATTACCAAAGTTACGGTGATCGAAGTAGACCTGAACGAACGGATCGTCCCTCGGTAATAGATCATTAAAGACGGTACGAATATTTACATGTCGAACACCGGCCATGAAACCAAGGGTGACAACTATAAAAGCGATCCCCACCCCTGTGCGGTGTTGCATGACCCAACGTGCTATGTGAAATCTCATAGAAACCCTATATCTCTCCACTTAGCAAAATACTAAGTGTGTTCAGCTTCGCCGATCCCGATATTGACGAAGGTTATGGCAACAATCCGCGTTCAATAGCTGCCTGAATTATCTGTAAGGGCAGGGTCTTTTCGACGGGTGGAAATTCGGCGCGGAGCTTAACACCGAAGCTGCATGCATCTCAATCCCGGTTCGGGTCGTTTTCAGTTAATCCTTGATATTCGATAACAATTCCTGAGTATGCCAGGGGGCACCTTCATGGCGATTTGTAATATTTAGAAATTACACGTGCTAGAACAGCATTTGAATTCCCCCAGTAAGCATAAAATCCGACTCCATTTGAGGGCCATTAAGGTCTTGTATGATCGGCACACTGAGTTCTATTGCTATACGTTTATGTCGAAGCCAGCCATGTTGGCCAGCCAGATTGATGCCGAAGGCAAGGTTGATTTTATCGCCGCCATAGTTATTTGGATTAGCCGTTTGTACGGGCGCCATTATGTTAGGGTCAATCCCTTTTATTCTACCTATTGTTTCGTATTCCATCCGGATAGATGCGTTGATTCGTGCCCGCGGTTGGTAGCCTAACCAGCCGGTTAACGTGTGCTTATTATCCCAACGATATGAGTTGTCGCGTTCTGTCCTGATTTCCCCTACATACTGTGCGCCCCAACTCAGCGCTTGAGTTCGCCCTGTATAGGTGACTCCCGGGAGCATATCTACTGTGCCTGTCCCGAGCTGCATCGCGTAGGGTAAGCGCGAGTTCGGCGTTGCACCTAGCGGCGTCAGTATGGTGTGGATTTCGTCAGTCGATCCGGTTGGAATACTGACACCGACCTGGAGGTGCGCTTGGTGCCCTTGCGTATCCAGCAAACGCATCAGACCAGTGAATTTCGTGTCACCAATTCCATCGCTTTGCGTCGTGAACCGACCCAGAACGCCCGTGCCCGACGCGCCTGCATACGTTGTATGTTCCATCTTTTTTTCCAGGTAACTCGTCATAAGCATCAAGGTCAGCCAGTCAGTCGGTGCGAACATGCCACTGAACATATGCATTTCAGTGGTCATCTTCGTGGGCACCACACGTAAAGTCGCTGGCATCGCAGGTAGTCCGAAGAAGCGGTTGGGTATGGTGGTTACGATTGTATTGGGCGACACATTGTTGGTGCCAATTCGATTTCCTTGCATCTCCATGTACATGAAGCGGTAAGAAAACATCCATTGCCCTCGTTTATGTGTGTGATCGGCCATTACCTCTATTGGAGCATGGCCATCGGCGCGCACGGGGGTTTCGCTACTTCCCGTGTCTACGTCATCCGCACTTGCAAAGTTGCCGAATAGAATTGCCCCGACGGTAGTGATGGCCAGACGGGTCGATTTAAGCATTCACGTCGCCTCATTTTTTTATCGATTGTAGGTGCCACCTTTTGCCTCCTTAAATTGGGGAGTTTCAAATGGCGGGTGCTCTTTATGCCAGCCGATTTAGGTGGGGTGGTCCGCGAATTGATAAGCCGGAGAATTGTCTGCCTAAAGCCTGATTAATAATCTCGATTCGGTAACGTATTGGGGCCGGCTGAAAGAACAGGGGAACAAAGGCCTTGTTCACCCCCGATCCTGCGCTGCTTAACCACAGCCCGCAATCCAATGGGAAATTGGATAGCTCTGGTTTTTGGTCGTTCTCTACGCTTTGCGTATCAGGTGGGACAGGGTGAGGATCGTGTGTGCCATGAATGTGTGAGTCCCTATCGTTGTTCAGCGCCAAAAAATTTAACTGCCGGTTTTGTGTTGGGCACAAGGTGAAGTAGAAGCTCAAGGGGGTTACCATTGATGGTGGTTCGAGCATATAACCTGTGGGCACCACCGACCGTAACGCCAACAGAACTACCAGCAGGGTATAGGGGTTGTAGCGCTTCACATTATCCATAGTGATATTTTCGGGGCCCGATTAATGGTCGCCGGGACTCACACGAGAACGCAGCCCCCGTCTATAATAACGTTGGTTCCTGTTACGTAGTCATTTTTCATTAAAAATAATACCGCATCCGCGATTTCTTCCGGGCGGCCAATCCGCTTTAGAGGCAGGCGATCCGCAGCGGCTGATAGCAGTTCCTCGCGTTGTTCTCCTAGCAAGTCATCAAACAAGGGTGTGTCGACGTAGCCAGGTTGCACGGAGTTTATTCGTAACGGGGCGAGATCGAGCGCCAAGGACCGCGCAAGGGTGTCGACGGCGGCACACGACGCTGATGTAATTGAGGCGACCTGCTATAGGTCGCCGCGCTGAACTTCCGGACATAAACGTTATCGAGCCATCTTTTGACAGTTTGGGCGCCGCGTACTTTGCTGCAAAAAGTGCACCCCAAAAGCGCGTATCTAAAGCCGGTCTCAAAGTATCGCTATCCGGTTCGAGTTGGTGATTCAGATATAAATGCCCCGGCTGTGATAAACAAATGGTCGAGAGAGGTTAGACTGGCAAAAAAAGCCTGCGTGGCAGGTTCGTCAGTTGCATCTAATTGGACAGTAATCGCCGCCGATCCCAGTTCGGTTGCGGCTCCCTTTAGCTTGTCATTCGAACGGCCAGTAATTGTCACATGAGCGCCCTCTGAGAGCGCAGCATTGGCTGTCGCTAATCCGATGCCCGAACTTCCTCCGAGTATGAGGACGGCTTTCCCTTCTAATGGCGTTGGCATTGTCTTTTCGCTCGCTGTTGTTCCAGCTGTCGCAGTGAAATGGGAATTATTCGTGCAAATTATACCTGTTTTTTTCTGTGGACTCTTGGCCGTGGACTTTAGACGGTAGAGCTTTTATTCTCCTTCGACCTGAACCATCCGTCAGCATAATTCGTCGAGCCCTGTAATCCCTTGTGGGGTTGTGACGCACCAAAATAATCGGCAGGAGAAACAAATAAGTTCCAAGTTGTCACCTGGAACCCGAGTAGTCGAATTCGATTACAAAGAGAGGTAGCTATTTAGCGGTCTTGTACCGACTAGTTCAGCTTGAGGCTTGGGGTATGCTCAGTGAAACCAGTCGTTAAATCGTTTCTGCATTCCACCCAGCCCGTCGGGGCGAGGAGCCCTGTGACCGACGGAAAAACATAAGGAGGTCGTATGGCCCAAGAAAATTTAGGCCCTGTCAAGGTGGAAACCCGTGATGAAATGTTCATCGAATGGGATGTGCCCATCGTGATGGACGATGGCCTCGTTGTGCGCGCAGACGTCTATCGGCCGACGATAGAAGGGCGATATCCAGTGATTTTAACGTACGGACCGTACGCAAAATTTCTATCATTTCAGCAAGGGTATCCCGATCAATGGCGGATCATGTGTGAGCTTCATCCTAGCGTGCCGGCCGATTCGACGAACAAGTATCAATCGTGGGAGGTTGTGGATCCGGAAAAATGGGTGCGGGAGGACTACGTTTGTGTTCGGGTGGACTCCCGGGGTGCCGGTCGTTCGCCGGGCTACGTGCAGCATTTTTCCCCTCGAGAAACTCAGGATTTTTATGACTGCATCGAGTGGGCGGGTGTTCAAACGTGGAGCAACGGGAAGGTCGGTCTGAATGGAATTTCCTACTATGCGATGAATCAGTGGATAGTTGCGGCCATGCAGCCCCCTCATCTTGCAGCAATGTGTCCGTGGGAGGGCGCTGCGGATTGGTACCGGGACTCCACGCACCATGGGGGTATCCATACGCCGTGGTGGGAGCCGTGGTATGACAACCAGGTTACGAATGTGCAATATGGCTTGGGCGAGAATGGCCGTAAGCATGAAATTACAGGCCTGCCGGTTGGTGGGGACGTTACTCTGTCAGAGGAAGAGCTGGCTGCCAATCGGACTGATTTTGGCAAAGAAATTCGCGACCATGGGCTAATCGACGATTACTTCAAACCACGGATCCCGGATTTTTCTAAAATCACGGTCCCACTTCTTTCATCCGGTAATTGGGGAGGACATGGCTTGCATCTCCGAGGTAACACGGAAGGTTACGTGCGTTCTTCTTCGCGACAGAAATGGCTAGAGATTCATGGGCTGGAGCACTGGACGCATTTCTATACTGATTATGGACGAGAAATCCAGCTCAAGTTTTTCGATTATTTTCTGAAGGGCGAGGACAATGGCTGGGACGAAGAGCCGAATGTCATACTGAACATTCGCGCTCACGACGATACATACACCTTACGGAAGGAACACGAGTGGCCACTTGCCCGAACGGCGTGGACTAAATTTTACCTTGATTCGGAGAATCGAACTCTGAGTCGCGACCCGGTTGTGACGCAAAGCAGCGTTAGTTATGACATTGCCGGGGACGGTGTGACATTTACCTTGCCGCCACTCGAGAAGGAAATTGAGGTCACCGGCCCATGTGCTTCCAAACTTTGGATAAGTTCGTCTTGCGATGACGCGGATCTGTTCCTCGTTCTGCACGTTTTTGACCGCGAGGGGGAAGAGGTGCGGTTTCAGGGCGCACTCGATCCAAACAGTCCTGTTGGACATGGTTGGCTCCGCGCGTCGCACCGTAAACTAGATGCAGAGATTTCTACGGAATATCGCCCCTATCATCCACACACAGAAGAAGAGTTGTTGACACCAGGCGATGTGTATGAATGCGATGTCGAAATTTGGCCGACCTGTATTGTGATTCCCGCAGGGTTCACCATCGCGTTGACTATACAGGGCAAGGATTATCACTACGGCGGGGAAGACATTAACGTAGGTTGGTTTGTCATGAGCGGCGTTGGTCCCTTCACTCATGATGACGCACGCGTGCGTCCGCCCACTGAAGTCGATGGTATTGTTACTCTGTATTCGGGAGGTGAACGCGGCGCCTATTTGCTGTTGCCTGTGATTCCTTAGTGGCTCGAGACAACAGACGCTCGATTCAGTCTCCGAAGACGCGTTTGAGGTGTTGCGTGCTAGGTGGTGTAGTGAAGAGAGATACAGTGATTACGCAAAATACCGAAGCGAATGCGCCGAGCGTCGCGCATGAGAATGCATTGGATGCCTGACTGGCAAGCCAGCTACCCGGATTCTCAAGAAGGCCGCCCACAAACCAATTAGCCTGCAATATGCCTGATTTGAGAATGATGAATAGAGCACCGCCTGCTATGAACCCCGCTAGTGCCCCGGCCTTGGTTGCGCCGCGCCACAATATACCTGCATAAATTGGGCCGCAAATTGCTGCAAGGATGCCACCGATGCCAGAGGCCATCAGCAGGGCCACGTTCATGGTTTGAGACTCATAAGCGAGCCAGCCCGCCCCCAAAACAATCACAATGGCTGCAACACGGCTAATCTTGAGAGCAACTCGATCAACAACTTGCTCGGACAAAAAATTTTCGCCGTGAAGCCGAGGGGCTATGGAACGCCGATAGATGTCGTTTGCAAAGATCTGTGATGTGGACACGACTAATCCATCGGCGGTCGACATGATTGCCGCCAGAACTCCGGCGCCTATCATAGCCGCCAACCAACTTGGCAAGACCGCAATAAAGAGCGCCGGAATGGCGTCATTTGCGCTGGCACCATCCGCCAAAAGTGCGTCGCCCAGTACGGCGCGCGCCAAGATTCCGCCGAAGGTCATTGTCGGTAGGAGCATGCCAAAGGCGAAAGCAAAAGAAATAAATCGTGCCTGGGCTCGATCATCTCTAAGTGCCCACAATTTGTTGCCTACGTGTGGCAGGAGGCCCAACGGTGCGTGCATAACGAAGATCGCGAAGATATCCCAACGCGAATTGAGAACGGGGTGGGTTGGATGTAGTGGTTTTAACAATGCGGGATCGAGCGTTTCGAGCGTGTGTAACATTCCACTGTATCCGCCATCGACACCAAAGCCGATACAAAACATGACCATCACGGCGATCGAGAGCAGCATCATTAATCCGCCTTGGACACCGTCAGTGAGTATGTCTGCATGTGCACCGCCGATTACGATATAAATCAGAATTATTAGCGCGGTCACGATTAGCGCGGGTAAAATGTCTATCCCCATCATTTTGTTGAACATAACGGCGCCTGCGAGTAGTTGTCCCGCCAGGTAGAACAGCAACAGCATTGAAAAGAGAGACACACAAATTCGCAAGATATCCGAATCGAATCTATCTCCTAGGTATTCCGGCATCGAACGTGTTCCAAAAGATTTTCCGGCCCGCCTTACACCTCGCAAGCAGATTATCAAACCGAGATAAGTCGCGAGCGCGTACATAAACGCGTACCACAATGCGGAGAACCCTGTTTTATACGCGAGCGCTGGTAGGCCGATGAACGTCCCGCCGCTGGCAGTTGTCGCAGTCAGGGCGAAAGCCAGAAATAGAGGTCCGTAAGCCCCGCGAGCTGTGGCGAAATCATCACTGTTACGCACCCGGCGCATACCGATAAACCCAAAGGCAAGCATTCCCCCAATGTATATGCTCAAAAAGAGCCAACCCCACAATCGTAGGCTGGGATCAATACTAAGCATGGAACAAACTCCCGGTCTCTTTTCGACGGTGAACTATAACTGCCCCTCCTGACGACAGCGAGTGTTAACTCGATTGAACGACGCCAATTTGGACCTGTTAAAATTTTTCCTAAAGCCGTTTTGATCCAACATCACTCGGAAATATTGACTCTGGCAATTTCGGTCAGTCTGTTGGCGTGATATCGTTCATGGCACATGAAGTGATTCTTAACATTCAGCGGAGAAAGACCTAATGAGCACAAAACCGGTGAGACGTTTAGTGACCGGACATAACAGCGAAGGAAAGTCTACATTTCTCATGGACGCTGACGCCCCTTGTGTGTTGGTGATGGATAAGATGGGAAATCTGACAGTGACCGATCTATGGGAGACGATGAGTAGTCCGGCGGATAATACCGGTGAGAAAGACAATACGGACCGACCAGTACATCTAGAACCCGGACCTAATGGCACGGTCTTTCGCGTCGTCGACTTTCCTCCAGATGCTGATTGGAAAGATGGAGCAGATGGTGCTGAGGCGTTTGAACAGCTTCAAGCGAGCCACGCTGCTGATGATGAGCACGCCGACCCAGCGATGCACAAAACCGACACGGTCGACTACGCGATGGTATTAGACGGTGAAATCTATGCGGTGATGGACACAGGGGAGCGACTTATGAAGGCGGGGGACGTCCTTATCCAGAAGGGTACAAATCATGGATGGTCCAATAAAACGGATCGCTTCTGTCGCATGATGTTCGTCCTGTGTGACGCTCATCCGGTTTGATTGCCACGGCTGTTTCCAACTTACAGTTGACCTAGGCCAGAATCGCCGGCCCAACCTTTGATGAGAGGGACGAAGTAAAACATTTCGACGCGCCGTGATACGAATTTCCATTTACCGTCGACCTTTTCGTATTCATCGTGGAGTCGCCCCGCACCGATCATCGACTCACCTCCGCGCACCCCACGGTTTTCGAGCGAGCACATACCGCTCGCTCGGAGACCGTTCACACGAATGACGTGATTTGTAAAAAATGGTTTGACTTCGAGTGGCCAGGTCGAGGTATAGAATTCCTTCATCGCCGCTGGGCCACGGATGATTCCACGACCTAGTGAACTGAAATCCACGGAACCCTTATCAGTAAATAAATTCACGAGCTCGTCGGCGTTTTGACTTTCGATGGCGAGACCGTATTGGTAAGTAAGCTCACGGATCTGCTCGCGGTCCCATAGTTCTTGAACTATATCTTCGTGGTTCATGATTTTATTGCTCCTTTGGTATTCCCAAAAATCAGTGAGGGTTTTGAGAGTTAAGCTAATGTCGCTTTTTGATCGCTGGATGCGGTTTGGTGAAGTGAGTCAATCGAATGCCTTAAATAACGCAGTGAAAGCCTGAAGTTGCCCGCCACCTACCGAGCTCGGCACCAGGATGGGTGTTGTAACGCCCACGTCAGCCCACGCCTCCAAGGATTCCCTTAGCCGATTGCGAGGCCCGGCGATGGTCGTATCCGCCAGCCAGCGATCCGAAAGGCATTCTTCGACTCGGTCATCATCGCCTTGGAGTAGGGCCTGCTCCACGTCGTTCATTTCTTCCGTATAACCAGCGGCCTTCCAGTAGTTTCGGTAGTTTGGTAGGCGCACATAATTTGTTAGCGTTTTCCTTAAAACGGCGCGACACGCGCTGAGATCGCTATCGATACAAGTTGGAATCATGTTGCCGACAAAAAACGGCTCTGCGCCTGGGTGAAGGGTAGGTAAGACGGACAGGGATTCCGTCATGTAGCTACGAGCGGCGTTAGCGAAAACTAGGCCGGAAGAAATGTCACCTGCAAGCATGATCATTTTTTTTCGAAGCGCGGCCAACACTATTGGCGGTAATTCTCCGGCTCTACGAGTCGCGCGAAATTGGTCGACGAATGTTCGGATAGCTTTTAACGGTTGGCCACCCTTAATGCCACGGCTAGCCAGAACGGGTTCGTGCGAAACGCCGATACCAAACTGGAAGCGACCTTTTGATACTTCGTGGATGAACGACGCGTTTTGCGCAAAATCTTCAACAGTTCGAAAATAAATGGGCGCGACACTGGTTCCAAATTTGATGCGGTCCGTCACGAACGCGATACCGAGGCATAGAGACATACAGTCGCCAAAACTCGGACAATAAATGCCTGAATACCCGCGTGCTTCGATTTCTTTCGCTAACTCGAGGGTGCGCTGTCTTCGACCAGGAACGGCGGCGAGGCTCAATGCAGGTTTTTCGAAATGCGTCTGCGATTTCATTGTAGTATCGCGGTACGCCCAGCTGCTTCTGTCAACTGTTCTCCCTTACAGGCTATAACGGCAGGTTAAACACCTAATTCATTGTTGGGTGGAATATGCGAGATGAAATTTACACTATGTCCTGGGAATTATGATCGGAGGCGACTAGCCACCTCCGATCATAGGCAAAAAGTGTACCTCGCTCTCTTTATAAACTGGTTCTAAGTAAGGTTCTTGAAAGATTTCCCCATCGATTGCCACGGCCGTGTTCGTCAGTAGACGTTCTCCCATGCCTGGATAGGTTTGGTCGAGTACCTCAATCAACTGCCGGACGTTTTTCGCTTCGATATCCAAGTGTGTCGTACCCGCAGTGAAATGACTGGCAATATTCGTTTGTAGAATTACTTTTGGCATTTCTAGTGCGATTTGCTAATCATCCGTGTCAAGCGCTGCGAGGAGTCGAGGAGGGGAAATAGGCAAATCAGTCATCCGAAGTCCAGTTGCGTCAGCGATAGCATTTGCTACGGCCGCAAGGGGAGGGACAATCGGCACTTCGCCGACTCCTCTTACGCCGTAAGGGTGTTTCGGATTTGGAACCTCTACCAGTACGGTATCGATCATTGGCACATCCGATGCGACCGGCACGCGGTAGTCGAGGAATCCTGGATTTTCAAGCCGCCCATCTGAGTCGTATATGTATTCTTCGTTTAGGGCCCAGCCGATTCCTTGTACAGCGCCTCCCTGTAGTTGGCCTTCCACATAGCTCGGGTGAATTGCAGTTCCAACGTCTTGAATTGCGGTGTACCTAATAACGGTAGTGCGCCCGGTTTGCGTATCGACCTCGACGTCACATATGTGTGTACCAAACCCGGGACCCGCACC